>Ga0209067_10000744_pt1 | contig 20512 bp, 18 predicted proteins | sample ColStrG_CSR_2013_FD_187199 | JGI IMG/M metagenome (GOLD analysis project Ga0209067, IMG submission 187199) | Freshwater sediment microbial communities in response to fracking from Pennsylvania, USA - Cold Stream Run_MetaG_CSR_2013 (SPAdes)... | ecosystem: Environmental > Aquatic > Freshwater >...
CCGCGGTACAGCAGGTGCTGGCATTGAATGGCATCAGTTTTGGGTTGTCAGAAGTCACCACGAAAAGCCTGGAAGCCCGGCGTCTGGAAGCAGCCTACAAAAATCTGCAGGAACGCGTGCAGATCATAGCCCGGGCAATCGGGCGTGATCCGGCCGATGCGACGTTTGAGTCGCTGGATGTCGACAGCGCCAATACGCATTTCCTGCCACAGCCACGCATGTTTGCCGCCGCCGCGCCGATGGCCAAGGGCGCGCCGGTGCAGGAAACCAGTTTTGAGCCGGGGGAAACCGTTCTGAACGCGACGCTCGTGGCGAAAATTAAATTTAATTAGTTGATTTTGAGCACAATCAAATTGCGGCTATACTTGCCGAAACTTTTTGTCGCCCATAATGAATAACGCTGAAGGCTCGCATGACATTCAAACGTCGCCAAAACAAAGCCAATTTTAAGAATTTCTTTAAAGTGGTCAAAAAACCGTCCGGCAAGCTGGCAGCATCGTTGGCCGGACCCAAAAAGAAACCGCGCCGCGGTATTTATCTGCTTCCCAATGCATTCACCACCGCGGCCCTGTTTTGCGGGTTTTATGCCATCGTCATGGGGATGGATGGGCATTTCGAAAAAGCCACCATGGCTATTTTCATCGCCATGGTGCTGGACGGTCTGGATGGCAGGGTGGCACGGCTGACCAATACTCAAAGTGAATTCGGTGCCCAGTACGACAGCCTGTCCGATATGGTTTCCTTTGGTGCCGCCCCGGCGCTGGTCGCCTATGAATGGGGACTGCGGGTGCTGGGGCAGTGGGGTTGGCTGGCTGCTTTTATCTACTGCGCCTGTGCTGCATTGCGGTTGGCGCGGTTCAATACCAATATTGCCGTAGTCGACAAGCGCTATTTTCAGGGTATTCCCAGTCCGGCGGCAGCCGGTCTGGTGGCTGGATTCATCTGGGCCATGACCGATTTCAGGCAAGATCCGGCTGATCTGCACTGGGTTCTGTGGGCAATTACTTTGGTGGCCGGCTTTACCATGGTCAGCAATGTGCCGTTTTACAGTTTCAAAGAAGTGAATCTCAAAAAATCCGTACCGTTCGCCGCGCCACTGGTGCTGGTGTTGGCTTACGTGCTGATCGTCAGCTTCCCCTCGTTCGTTTTGTTCAGCATTTTCGTGTTGTACTGCCTTTCCGGATATGGCGTATTTTTATGGCGCTGGCGCAAGGGCAGCCCGGTCAGTATTGTGCAGACCAGGGTGGAAGCGCACGACCATGATCATGAGCATGAATAAATAGTGTTTTTTTATTGAGAATCTACAGAAAAAGGGGTTGCGCGAAGTATTTTTTGCGCTTATAGTCCATCACTATGTTTTCAACATCGATCAGCAATTCTTCCCCTGAACTGGCACGCAAGCTGCTGGCTCTATCGCTATTCCTGAATCTGGACCTAGTGCGGTTCACGCGCTAAACCCCCATACCCCCACAATTTGAGTTTTGGTTCCCCCTCATGTCTACCCGGCTCGAGGCGCGAAGATTATTCAAATTTAAATACGATTTTTATTACCCTTTCAAATTACCCATTTAATCAATTCGGAGTGCATCATGGCAGAAAAACTCATCATATTTGACACCACCTTGCGAGACGGCGAACAATCACCTGGCGCGTCCATGACCAAGGATGAAAAAATCCGGATCGCCAAACAGCTCGAACGCATGCGCGTTGATGTGATTGAAGCCGGTTTTGCTGCTGCTTCGCAGGGTGATTTTGAATCGATCCGCGCGATTTCCGGCGTCATCAAAGAATCGATCGTCTGCTCTCTGTCACGTGCCAATGACCGCGATATTGCCCGCGCAGCAGAGGCGCTGGAGTTGGCACAGCGCAAACGGATTCATACTTTCATTGCTACGTCCCCACTGCACATGGAAAAGAAACTGCGCATGACACCGGATCAGGTGGTCGAGCAGGCCAAGATGGCAGTGCGCTATGCGCGCAAATTCACGGATGATGTCGAGTTCAGCCCGGAAGACGGCAGTCGCTCGGAAATCGATTTTCTGTGCCGCGTGATTGAAACCGTCATCAATGAAGGCGCAACCACCATCAATTTTGCCGATACGGTTGGCTACGGTGTGCCCGAGTTGTACGGCAATATGCTCAAAACCCTGCGCGAACGGATTCCGAATTCCGACAAGGCGATCTGGTCGGTGCACTGTCATAACGATCTGGGTATGGCGGTGGCCAATTCGCTGGCCGGCGTGACGATCGGCGGCGCACGTCAGATTGAATGTACAATTAACGGTCTGGGTGAACGGGCCGGCAATACCGCGCTCGAAGAAATCGTCATGGCCGTGCGCACCCGCAAGGATTACTTCAAATTCGATCTCGGTATTGATGCCACCCAGATCGTTCCTGCTTCCAAGCTGGTGGCACAGATCACCGGTTTTAACGTGCAGCCCAATAAAGCCGTGGTCGGCGCCAATGCGTTTGCCCACGCATCCGGGATCCATCAGGATGGTATCCTCAAGGCACGTGATACCTATGAAATCATGCGTGCCGAAGATGTGGGCTGGGCCGCCAATAAAATCGTCCTGGGTAAACTGTCGGGTCGGAATGCCTTCAAGCAGCGCCTGGATGAACTCGGTATCACGCTGGATTCGGAACAGGAAGTCAATGCAGCGTTTGCCCGTTTTAAAGAACTGGCCGACCGCAAATCCGAAATTTATGATGAAGACATCATGTCACTGGTTTCAGACGAGCAGCATTCCCACACCAGAGAGTTTTATGAGTACATCTCATTGAACCAGACTTCGGAAACCGGTGAACTGTCGCATGCCAAGGTCGTCTTCAGCATCGACGGCAAGGAAACCAGTTGCGAAGGCAAGGGCAATGGTCCGGTCGACGCGACACTGGCGGCCATTGAATCGGTGGCGCAAAGCGAAGCAGAATTTCTGCTGTTTTCGGTCAATGCGATCACGCCGGGTACCCAGTCGCAGGGGGAAGTGACGATACGACTGTCAAAAGCTGGTCGAATTGTCAACGGTGTCGGCGCGGACCCGGATATCGTGGTGGCATCGGCCAAGGCATACATTGCGGCCTTGAATAAATTGCATTCCAAGGCCGAAAAGGTCAGCCCTCAGTTATAAACTGAGGGTGGTTTTGCAAACAAGGCTTGTCCGGATGGAATTTTTGCTATACAATGCCGCACCTAACCGATATTCCTGTCGGTTATTTTATTAATTAATCACGATTTTCAGGGTTTGTTCCTGCCGAATTTACTCTGATTACCGCATGTTGAGGATGTAATATGACTATCGAAAAACAAGCAAAAGCAGCGATTGTTGCTGATAATGCACGTGCCGCCAACGATACTGGCTCCCCAGAAGTTCAAGTTGCCCTGTTGACAGCACGTATCAACGATCTGAACGCGCACTTTAAAGCCCATACCAAAGATCACCACTCACGTCGTGGTCTGATCATGATGGTTAATCGTCGTAAAAGCCTGCTGTCCTACCTCAAAGGTAAAGACGCAGACCGTTACCGCGATCTGATCGCCAAACTTGGTCTGCGTAAGTAATCAAATCAAGTTTGTTTAACTTGCAATTTTGTAAGTAACCAAAAATGCCTGTATCAGAATTCTGATGCGGGCTTTTTGCATTTTAGAATTTGTCAGTCCGGTTTTGTTTTAAGGAATGCAATTACTGAGCGCATTCCGTTGTGAGGTGAACGACAGCACCTGGAATTCTGTCGGCTAGGTCGATTGCGACCAATTAGAAAGGACACATTGTGTTTAATAAAATTACCAAGACTTTTAAGTACGGCCAGCATACCGTCACCATGGAAACCGGTGAAATCGCACGTCAGGCCAGCGGCGCCGTTATTGTATCGATGGATGACACCGTCATCCTGGCAACGGTGGTTGCCAAAAAAGACGTCAAGCCAGGTCAGGATTTCTTTCCGCTGACCGTTGATTATCTGGAAAAAACGTATGCAGCCGGCCGTATTCCCGGTGGCTTTTTCAAACGTGAAGGTCGTCCATCAGAAAAAGAAACACTGACTTCCCGTTTGATCGACCGTCCGATCCGTCCATTGTTCCCGGATGGTTACATGAACGAAGTGCAGGTCGTGATCCACGTTCTGTCGGTGAATCCTGAAGTTGATCCGGATATCGTTTCGATGATCGGCGCTTCTGCTGCGCTGTGCGTTTCCGGTATTCCGTTCGACGGTCCGTTGGGCGCCGCGCGCGTTGGTTATATCAACGGTGAATACGTTCTGAATCCGAACGCAGTACAGTTGAAAGATTCGAAGATGGATCTGGTCGTTGCCGGTACCGAAACTGCCGTGCTGATGGTGGAATCGGATGCCAAAGAACTGTCCGAAGAAATCATGCTCGGTGGTGTGGTGTTTGGTCACACCCAGATGCGTGTCGTGATTGACGCCATCCATGAGCTGGTCGAGCAGGGCGGCAAACCGCTGGTTGAATGGGCACCACTTGCCAAAAATGAAGAACTGATCAGCAAGGTCAATGCCGTTGCAGAACCACTGTTCCGCGCTGCTTACCTGATCAAGGAAAAACAGGCCCGTACTGAAAAGCTGAAGGCTGCCAATGCCGCTGTCAGTGCAGCGCTGGCCGATCAGGAAATTGATTCAGTTGAACTGGGCAACATGCTGTTCAATCTGGAATCCAAAATCGTCCGTTCCCAGATTCTGGACGGTGAGCCACGTATCGACGGTCGTGACACACGCACCGTGCGTCCGATTACCATACGCACCAGTGTTCTGCCACGTACCCACGGTACTGCGCTGTTCACCCGTGGTGAAACACAGGCACTGGTCATCGCAACGCTCGGTACTGCACGCGATGAACAGAAAATTGATGCGCTCATGGGCGAATACTCGGACCGCTTCATGCTTCATTACAACATGCCTCCGTTTGCTACCGGTGAAACCGGTCGTGTCGGTACACCAAAACGTCGTGAAATCGGTCATGGCCGTCTGGCCAAACGTGCTCTGGTCGCCGTGTTGCCGGATGTGGCTGATTTCAGCTACTCGGTACGTCTGGTATCGGAAATTACCGAATCAAATGGTTCTTCCTCGATGGCGTCGGTTTGCGGCGGCTGTCTGGCTTTGATGGATGCCGGTGTGCCGGTTAAAGCGCACGTTGCCGGTATCGCCATGGGTCTGATCAAAGACGGTAACAAATTTGCCGTGCTGACCGATATCCTGGGTGATGAAGATCATCTGGGTGACATGGACTTTAAAGTGGCCGGTACTGCCAACGGCATTACTGCTTTGCAGATGGATATCAAAATCCAGGGCATCACCAAGGAAATCATGCAGGTTGCGCTGGCGCAGGCCAAAGAAGGCCGTCTGCACATTCTGGAAAAAATGCAGGCAGCTGTGCCACACGGCAAGGTTGAACTGTCTGACTTCGCGCCACGTCTGATCACCATCAAGATCAATCCGGAAAAAATCCGTGACGTGATCGGTAAAGGCGGCGCCGTGATTCGTGCCCTGACTGAAGAAACCGGTACCCAGATCGACATCACCGATGAAGGCCTGGTCACCATCGCTTCCGTCGATGCAGCTGCCGGTCAGGAAGCCTGCCGTCGCATTCAGGAAATTACCGCGGAAGTGGAAGTCGGTAAGGTCTATGAAGGAACTGTTCTGAAGTTGCTCGATTTCGGTGCCATCGTTCAGGTTCTGCCGGGCAAAGACGGTCTGCTGCATATCAGCCAGATCGCCAGTGAGCGCGTCAATGCCGTGGCCGACTATCTGAAAGAAGGTCAGGTCGTTCGTGTTAAAGTGCTGGAAACCGATGATCGTGGTCGTCTGAAACTGTCCATGAAAGCAGCTGCTGCCGAAAGCGCACCTGCTGCAGCGGAAGGCGACACTGCGCAGTAATTTGTAGCGCGGATAAAATAAAAACGCTCATGTGCAAGCATGGGCGTTTTTTTTATGGAGAAAAAGATGAAAGCCATTGAGATATCGCAACCGGGCGGACCGGAAGTATTAAAGGTGTGTGAGCGTCCGATGCCGGCATTGAAGCCGGGTGAAGTGCTGATTAAAGTCCATGCTGCCGGGATCAACCGTCCCGACGTGTTTCAGCGAAAAGGGGCGTATCCGCCTCCCGCTGATGCCTCTGATTTGCCTGGTCTGGAAATTGCGGGTGAAATTGTGGATGGCGATTTGGGCGACAGTGGTTTTGTCATCGGCGACCTGGTTTGCGCGCTGGTTGCTGGCGGTGGTTACGCCGAATATTGTGCAGCACCGCTGAAGCAGTGTCTGCCGATTCCGAAAAATCTGACGCCGATCCAGGCAGCGGCCTTGCCGGAAACCTTTTTCACGGTATGGAGCAATGTGTTTGACCGGGCCAGACTGAGCGGTGCAGAAACCCTGCTGGTGCAAGGTGGCACATCCGGTATCGGTGTCACCGCAATTCAGTTGGCCACTGCGCTCGGCCACAAGGTGTACGCCACGGCAGGCAGTGATGCCAAATGCAGAGCCTGTGAAGATCTGGGTGCGCTGCGCGGCATTAACTACAAATCGGAAGACTTTGTCAGCGTGGTGCGCGAACTGACTGCAAATCGTGGTGTGGATGTGGTGCTCGATATGGTGGCCGGCGATTACGTCAACCGCGAACTGAGCTGTCTGGCCGACGATGGCCGCATTGTGGTGATTGCCTTGCTGGGTGGCGCTCAGGCGCAACTGGATATGAGTGCCATTATGCGGCGTCGACTGACCGTGACCGGCTCGACCCTGCGGCCACGCTCGGTCGATTTCAAACATGCGATCGCGCAGCAGCTGAAACACAAGGTCTGGCCGTTGCTGGAATCCGGCAAAATCAAACCGGTGATCCACCAGACTTTTCCGTTTGAAGACGCGGCCAAAGCCCATGCCCTGATGGAAAGCAGTGAACATATTGGAAAAATAGTATTGGTTATGTGAATTTTGGCGCGAATCAGCGCGAATCAGCGGGATTCATGCCGAAACTTCTTGTTTAACCTGCACATTAAATTGACCGTGTTTGGCTCGGCAAGCTAAAATGCCGAGTTATTTACAAAACAGGAAGTTCGGGATGAAGTTTGACACCAGGCAGCGTCGCGCCCTGATTGCCGGTAACTGGAAAATGAATGGCAGTCTGGCATTCAATGCCGCATTGTTATCTGAATTGCAAAGCGGCGTGCAAGAAATGGGCAAGCTGGCGTGTGATATCGCGGTCTGCGTGCCGGCACCGTATTTGGGGCAGGTGCAGACCACGCTGCAAAATTCGGTGATCAAATGGGGTGCGCAGGACGTCTCGACCAAGGACAGTGGCGCCTATACCGGTGAAGTGGCAGCTTCCATGCTGAACGATTTTTCATGCCACTATGCCATCGTTGGTCATTCGGAACGTCGCACCTACCATGCTGAATCGGACGAAACAGTTGCCAAAAAAACGGTGCAATTGCTCAAGGCCGGCATCACGCCGATTGTTTGTGTTGGCGAAACGCTGCAGGAGCGCAAGGCGGACAATACCGAGCAGGTAGTGGGACGCCAGTTAAATGCAGTGCTCAATGCGCTGGGTCAATCCGATCTGGAAAAGATAGTGGTAGCGTACGAGCCAGTTTGGGCGATCGGTACCGGTATGACGGCAACACCGGAAATGGCGCAGCGGGTTCATGCATTTTTGCGCAATCAGCTTGCGGCCATTGATAAAGATGTGGCGCAACGCGTGCAAATTTTATATGGTGGAAGCATGAAGCCGGACAATGCTGAAGCATTGTTGGCGATGCAGGATATCGATGGTGGACTGATCGGTGGTGCAGCGTTGAAATCGGTTGATTTTCTGGGCATCATTGAACAGACAAAGCCCGAAGCAAGTCAGTAACAGGTGAGTAAGTTGTGAAGTTGTAAAGTATAAAAGCAAGCGACGATTCGGTTCGACCGGATCGTTTTGGCAGTATTCATGTACGCGACGGCGTACGCAAATTTAATTTTTTGGGTTTTTAAATGAACACTTTATTTTCATTGGTAGTCGCGATTCAGGTATGCGCAGCATTGGTCATCATCGGTCTGGTGCTGGTACAGCACGGTAAAGGTGCCGATATGGGCGCAGCGTTTGGCTCCGGCGCCTCCGGCAGCCTCTTCGGCGCAACCGGCTCATCGAGCTTCCTGTCCAAGGCTACCGGAATTGCTGCAACAATTTTTTTTGGTGCTACGCTGAGTTTGGCCTATCTTGGTAACAGACATACTGCACCATCAGGCAGTGTGATGGATAACCTGACTCAACCGAAAGTAACGCAGGAAGTGCCAGCGGCCGGCGCCCCGGTGGTCGGCACCCCCGCTGCCACCCCAGCGGCAGAAAAAACCGCACCGGCAGCAGACAAACCGGCAAGTAGTACTGGTCACGCTGACCAGATACCAAAATAAGGTCGGAATTCACGGCGGAAAAGCTTGATTATTGGTAATTGTGCGTTGAACAATTACCCCTGATCAAGTAGAATACCGGACTGTGTTGTAGAGTAAGAAAATGCCGACGTGGTGAAATTGGTAGACACGCTATCTTGAGGGGGTAGTGGCGCAAGCTGTACGAGTTCGAGTCTCGTCGTCGGCACCATCTGGATTCTGGTTTTAAAGGAATTCGGAAGATCAGAAAAAGCAGGAACGAGTGATGGAAAATGGAATCCGGAGCGGGCAGTTTTTCCGGGTATTACCTTAAACCCTATTAGCTTTTACGGCCCAATCGTGAACCTCGAAAATTATTTCCCCGTTTTATTGTTTATTCTTGTCGGCATTATGGTCGGCATCGTTCCCCAAGTTCTCGGCCGTCTGGCAGCTCCCTACAAGCCGGATGCGCAAAAATTATCTCCCTATGAATGTGGTTTCGAAGCGTTTGAAGATGCGCGCATGAAGTTTGACGTGCGTTACTACCTCGTTGCCATTCTGTTCATTCTGTTTGATCTTGAAACCGCCTTCTTCTTCCCCTGGGCTGTGGCCGAGCGCGAGTTGGGCTGGACCGGTTTTCTGATCATGGTCGGTTTCATTCTCGAATTCGGTGTCGGCTTCTGGTATATCTGGAAAAAAGGCGCGCTGGACTGGGAATAACAGTCGGTAAGCAAGAAAAGATCGAAAACAAATTAAAGCTGAGCCTGCACTACAAATTCGCTCAGTTTCAAATCAGCCAGAAGGGTAGTTCTATGTCAATCGAAGGCATATTAAACGAAGGTTTTGTCACAACCACGGCAGACAAGCTGATTAATTGGACCCGCACCGGTTCAATGTGGCCGATGACTTTCGGTCTGGCCTGCTGTGCCGTTGAAATGATGCATGCCGGCGCATCGCGCTACGATATGGACCGCTTCGGTGTGGTGTTTCGCCCGTCTCCGCGTCAGTCCGATGTGATGATCGTGGCCGGAACGCTGTGCAACAAGATGGCACCGGCACTGCGCAAGGTATATGACCAGATGGCTGAACCACGCTGGGTCATCTCGATGGGTTCATGCGCCAATGGCGGCGGTTATTACCATTATTCCTATTCAGTGGTACGCGGTTGCGATCGTATTGTTCCCGTCGACATTTATGTTCCTGGCTGTCCTCCGACGGCAGAAGCATTGTTGTACGGAATTATGCAATTGCAAAACAAGATCAAACGTACCAATACCATTGCCCGCTGAGCGAATTGCCGGGTCAGAAAACTGGGTAAGCAAACATGACAACAAAATTAGAAAATCTGGAAGCGGCGGTAAAGACAGTGCTGGGAAGTCGCCCGTTTGAACTGACTTCCGCGCTCGGTGAACTGACACTGGTGATCGATCATGCCGACTATCTGGCGGTGATGACCGAGCTGCGTGACAATCTGTCGACCCGCTTTGAAGAACTGATTGATCTGTGCGGTGTGGACTATTCCACTTACGCCGACAGCAGCTGGACCGGCAAGCGCTACGCCGTGGTTTCCCATTTGCTCTCGATTGCCAACAACTGGCGCCTGCGCGTGCGGGTGTTTGCCCCCGACGATGACATGCCGCTGGTGCCTTCGGTTACCGATATCTGGAACGCAGCCAACTGGTTTGAACGTGAAGCGTTTGATCTGTTCGGCATTCTGTTTGACGGTCACAATGATTTGCGTCGCATCCTGACCGATTATGGTTTTATCGGGCATCCGTTCCGCAAGGATTTCCCAGTTTCGGGCTATGTGGAAATGCGCTACGACGCAGAACAGAAACGTGTCATCTATCAGCCGGTCACGATAGATCCGCGTGAGAACACCCCTCGTGTTATCCGAGACGAAAACTACGCAAAATAATGGCACATCATGAATCACGGGATGATTCATGATCACGATAGAGGTATTGAATGGCTGAGATTAAAAATTACACCCTCAACTTTGGCCCGCAACATCCGGCCGCGCACGGTGTGCTGCGCATGGTACTGGAACTGGACGGCGAAGTAATCCAGCGCGCCGATCCGCATATCGGTCTGCTGCATCGCGCGACTGAAAAACTGGCTGAACAGAAAACCTATCTGCAATCGGTTCCCTACATGGACCGTCTCGATTACGTCTCGATGATGAGTAACGAGCACGCCTACGTCATGGCGATCGAAAAAATGCTCGGTCTGGAAGTGCCGCTGCGCGCGCAGTACATCCGCGTCATGTTCGATGAAATTACCCGTATCCTGAATCACCTGATGTGGATCGGCGCGCACGGTCTGGACGTGGGCGCGATGGCCGTGTTCCTGTATGCGTTCCGCGAACGTGAAGACCTGATGGATTGCTATGAAGCCGTGTCCGGCGCGCGTATGCATGCAGCCTACTACCGTCCGGGTGGTGTGTACCGTGATCTGCCGGAACGTATGCCGCAGTATCAGCCGTCGCACCTGCGCAATGCCAAGACCATGCAGGTATTGAACGACAACCGCAGCGGTTCGCTGCTCGACTTCATTGAAGACTTTACCGTGCGCTTCCCCGGTTATGTCGACGAATACGAAACCCTGCTGACTGACAACCGGATCTGGAAACAGCGTCTGGTCGGTATCGGTGTGGTCAGTCCGGAACGCGCCAAGGCAATGGGCTTTACCGGCCCGATGTTGCGTGGTTCAGGTATCGAATGGGATCTGCGCAAGAAGCAGCCCTATGAAGTCTATGACCTGCTTGATTTTGATATTCCGGTTGGCGTTAATGGCGACAGTTATGACCGCTATCTGGTGCGCGTTGAAGAAATGCGCCAGTCCAACAAGATCATCAAGCAGTGCGTCGAATGGCTGCGCAATAACCCGGGTCCGGTTATCTCGGATAACCACAAAGTGGCACCGCCATCCCGGGTTGGCATGAAATCGAACATGGAAGAGCTGATTCACCATTTCAAACTGTTCTCGGAAGGCTTTCATATTCCGGCCGGTGAAGCGTATGCGGCAGTGGAACATCCGAAAGGCGAGTTTGGCATTTACATGATTTCGGATGGCGCCAACAAGCCGTACCGTCTGAAGATCCGTGCACCGGGCTTCCCGCATCTGCAGGCGATGAATGAAATGGCCAAAGGTCACATGATTGCGGATGCAGTCACCATTATTGGCTCGATTGATATCGTGTTTGGTGAAATTGACCGTTAATTTTGCGCGGTTGGTCCAACCTGTTTAAGGTTAAACGTATTAAAGGTTAAACCCATGCTGTTATCAGAACAAACATACAAAAAAATAGATCGCGAAATTGCCAAATTTCCCGATGAACAACGGCAGTCTGCCGTGATGGCGGCACTCGCTATTGCTCAGGATCAGACCAGCTGGCTGTCGCCTGAAGTGATGCAGGAAGTGGCGGATTATCTGCGCATGCCGGCGGTGGCAGTCCAGGAAGTGGCCACCTTCTATAACATGTACAACACCAAACCGGTAGGCCAGTTCAAGATTTCGGTCTGCACCAATCTGCCGTGCGCCCTGTCCGGTGGTGAAAAAGCCGCCCATTATCTGAAACAGAAGCTCGGCATCGATTACAAAGAAACCTCCGCGGATCATAAATTCACGCTGGTCGAAGGCGAATGTATGGGTGCCTGCGGTGATGCACCGGTGATGCTGGTCAATAATAAACGCATGTGCAGTTTCATGTCCGATCAAAAAATTGATACGTTGCTCGATGAACTCAAAAGCATGTCCCCGACCGATACCAATGGAGGCAATCTCAAATGACCAGCCTGCATACTAGACATATCAAGCCGTTAATTCTGGCTGGCCTGGATGGCAAAAACTGGGGATTGGAAGATTACGTCAAACGCGGCGGTTACAGCGCGCTGAAGCGCATTTTGTCGGAAAACATTCCGCCGGAACAGGTGATCGCCGAATTGAAGGCATCGTCGCTGCGCGGACGCGGTGGTGCAGGTTTCCCGACCGGCCTGAAATGGAGTTTCATGCCACGCCAGTTCCCCGGACAGAAATATCTGGTCTGCAATACCGATGAAGGCGAACCAGGTACATTTAAAGACCGTGACATCATTCGCTACAACCCCCACGCATTGATCGAAGGCATGGCGATTGGCGCGTACGCCATGGGCATTACTGTCGGCTACAACTACATCCACGGCGAAATTTTTGCCGATTACGACCGTTTTGAAGAAGCGCTGGAGCAGGCGCGTGCCGCCAATATGCTGGGCAATAACATCGCCGGCAGCAATTTCAGTTTTCAGTTGCACGCGTTCCATGGTTACGGCGCCTATATCTGTGGCGAAGAAACGGCCTTGCTGGAATCGTTGGAAGGCAAAAAAGGTCAGCCACGTTTCAAACCGCCATTCCCGGCCAGCTTTGGCCTGTATGGCAAACCGACCACCATCAACAACACCGAGACTTTCGCTGCTGTTCCGTTCGTGATGAACATGGGTGGGGAAGCGTATCTGGCGCTGGGCAAACCGAATAACGGCGGCACCAAGATTTTCTCGATGTCCGGTGACGTAGCCAAGCCGGGTAACTATGAAGTACCGCTCGGCACACCGTTTGCCACATTGCTGGAGCTGGCCGGTGGCATGCGCGACGGCAAAAAAATCAAGGCGGTCATTCCCGGTGGTTCTTCCATGCCGGTGTTGACCGGTGACGTGATGATGGCCACCGACATGGATTACGATTCGATCGCCAAGGCCGGCTCAATGCTGGGTTCCGGCGCGGTGATCGTCATGGATGAAACGCGCTGCATGGTGAAATCGCTGCTGCGCCTGTCGTACTTCTATTACGAAGAATCCTGCGGACAATGTACCCCGTGCCGTGAAGGTACCGGCTGGTTATACCGCATGGTGCATCGTATCGAGCACGGTCAGGGACGTCCGGAAGATCTGGATCTGTTGAACAGCGTGGCCGACGGCATACAGGGACGCACAATCTGTGCGCTCGGTGATGCCGCCGCCATGCCGGTACGCGCCATGATCAAGAATTTCCGGGAAGAGTTTGAATACCACATCGAGCATAAACATTGCCTGGTGCCTACGTACTTGTAGACAGCAGTCAAACCAGCAAAATAAAACTACAGGCCAGAGAATAATATGGTTGAAATTGAAATTGACGGTATCAAAGTAGAAGTGCCACCCGGCAGTATGGTGATGGACGCGGCCAACAAACTGGGTACGTACATTCCGCATTTTTGTTACCACAAAAAACTGTCGATTGCGGCCAACTGCCGCATGTGTCTGGTTGAGGTTGAAAAAGCACCGAAGCCATTGCCAGCCTGTGCCACACCGGCCACGCCCGGCATGATCGTGCGCTCGAAGAGTGACAAGGCGGTCAAGGCGCAAAAAGAAGTCATGGAATTTTTGCTGATCAACCATCCGCTGGATTGCCCGATCTGCGATCAGGGTGGCGAATGCCAGCTGCAGGATCTCGCTGTTGGTTACGGTAAGTCTTCCTCGCGCTATCAGGAAGAAAAGCGCGTGGTGTTCCACAAGCAGGCCGGTCCGCTGATTTCGATGGAAGAGATGAGCCGCTGTATCCAATGTACCCGGTGCGTGCGCTTTGGTCAGGAAATTGCCGGCGTGATGGAACTGGGTATGCTGGGTCGTGGTGAACATTCTGAAATCACGACGTTTGTTGGCAAAACCGTTGACTCCGAACTGTCCGGCAACATGATCGACATCTGCCCGGTTGGTGCACTGACTTCGAAACCATTCCGTTATTCAGCCCGTACCTGGGAACTGTCGCGCCGCAAATCGGTGTCACCGCATGACGGACTGGGCAGCAATCTGGTCGTCCAGGTTAAAAACAATAAAGTCATGCGCGTACTGCCGCTGGAAAACGAAGCCATCAATGAATGCTGGATCAGCGACAAAGACCGTTTCTCCTATGAAGCCCTGAACAGTGACGAGCGTCTGACCAAGCCGATGATCAAGCAGGGCGGTCAATGGATTGAAACTGAATGGCAGACCGCGCTGGAATATGTGGCCCACGCGCTGAAAAACATCAAACACGAACACGGTGCAGCGTCCATCGGGGCACTGGCCAGTGCCCATTCGACACTGGAAGAACTGAGCCTGCTGCAAAAAGCCGTGCGCGGTATCGGTTCGGAAAATATCGATTTCCGTCTGCGTGCAGCCGATGCGACCCAGCACAAAGGTTTTAAACCTTGGCTCGGTATGTCGGTAGCTGAATTCGCCGAACTCGGCAACATGCTGGTGGTGGGCTCGTTCCTGCGTAAAGATCATCCGTTACTGGCTGCCCGTATCCGTCATTCAGTCAAAGCCGGCAGCAAGGTATCGATCCTGCACGCCAGTGATGACGATCTGCTGATGCCGGTTGCAAACAAAATTATCTGCGCACCGTCGGTATGGTTATCGGCTCTGACTGAAATCGTCACTGCAGTAGCTGAAACCAAAGGTGTGAGCGCACCGCTCAAAGCGGCAACGGTTTCCGATCAGGCGCGCGCCATCGCTGCCGATTTGCTGGCCGGCGACAAAAACGCGATTTTGCTGGGCAATGCCGTGACTTACCATCCACAGGCGTCGCAACTGCACGCTGCAGTGCAGTGGCTGTCCGAGCAGACCGGTGTCAAATTCGGTTATCTGACCGAAGCGGCCAATACCGTCGGTGGCTATCTGGCCAACGCGGTGCCAGGTAACGATGGCCTTTCCGCAGCTCAAATGTTTGCCCAGTCTCGTAAAGCCTACCTTCTGTTGAATGCCGATCCGGAACTCGATTGCGCAACGTCAGTGCGTGGGGCGCTCGATCAGGCTGAAATGGTGGTGGTCATGTCCGCCTTCAAACAGGGACTCGATTACGCCGACGTGCTCCTGCCGATCGCACCGTTTACCGAAACGTCCGGTACGTTCGTGAACTGCGAAGGTCGCGCACAAAGTTTTAACGGTGCTGTCCGACCGCTGGGTGAAACCCGTCCGGCCTGGAAAGTTCTGCGCGTACTGGGCAATCTGCTCGGTCTGTCCGGCTTTGACTATGAAACTTCGGAAGCGGTGCGTGACGAACTGTTGCAAGGCCAAACCGAACTGGCTGCACGTCTGAATAACAAGATCAGTGTGACACTAACCGCACCTGCAGCAGCGGCAGCGACCGGAACAGAACGGATCGCCAACGTCGGTATCTACAGCGCAGATGCACTGGTGCGTCATGCAACCGCGTTGCAGGAAACTGCGGACGCCAAGGCGCCGCGCGCCTGGCTGTCCAAAGAGCAGTTCGCTGCACTCGGTCTGGTCAGCGGCGATATCGTCAAAGTCACGCAGGCCGGTCAAAGTGTGTTGTTGCCGGCATCGGCGGATAAAGGTTTGCCATCTGGCGTGGCCAGAATTGCGGCAGGGCATCCGGCCACGGCGGCACTGGGCGCCATGTTTGGAACCATTACTGTGGAGAAGGCAGCATGATGGACCTGATTAATTCCTACGGCGTAGCGCTCTTTGGCACCTATTGGCCAGCCACCTGGCTGACCGTATATTCCCTGATCAAAATCGTCTGCATCACGTTGCCCATCATGGGGCTGGTCGCGTACCTGACCTTGTGGGAACGCAAAATGATCGGCTGGATGCATGTGCGTCTCGGACCGAACCGGGTGGGTCCTGCCGGCCTGTTTCAACCAATTGCTGATGCGTTAAAACTGCTGCTCAAAGAAATCGTTGTACCAACCCGTTCGAGCAAGGCCTTGTTCCTGATCGCACCGATCATGACCATTATGCCGGCGCTGGCTGCCTGGTCGGTGATTCCGTTCTCGCCAGACGTGGTGCTGGCCAATGTGAATGCCGGTCTGTTGCTGTTAATGTCGATTACCTCGATGGAAGTGTATGGCGTAATCATCGCCGGCTGGGCATCCAACTCCAAGTATGCGTTCCTCGGTGCCATGCGCGCTTCGGCACAGATGGTCTCCTATGAAATTGCAATGGGCTTTGTGCTGGTGATCGTGCTGCTGGTAACGGGCAGCCTGAACCTGACTGATATCGTGATGAGTCAGAGCAAAGGGCGCTTCTTTGACATGGGCATTAACTTCATGTCCTGGAACTGGCTGCCATTGTTGCCGATGTTTGTGGTGTATGTCATTTCCGGTATCGCCGAAACCAACCGTCATCCGTTTGACGTGGTGGAAGGTGAATCCGAGATTGTTGCCGGTCACATGGTGGAATACTCCGGTATGTCGTTTGCCATGTTCTTCCTGGCTGAATACGCCAACATGATTCTGATTTCTGCCGTGGCCTCGATCATGTTCCTGGGCGGCTGGGCTGCACCGCTGGCCTTCCTAGGATTTATCCCAGGCTGGATCTGGCTGTTTGTGAAAACCTTTGTTGTGGTGTCGATGTTTATCTGGGCACGTGCGTCGTTCCCGCGCTACCGTTTTGATCAGATCATGCGTTTGGGCTGGAAAGTGTTTATTCCTTTGACGCTGGTGTATCTGGTGTTGGTGGCTGGCTGGATGCAGACCCCTTGGAACATCTGGAAATAGAAATAAGCTGGTAATGCAGCTGGTTATGCAGCTGGTAATGCAGCTGAAATTGTCGAACCAACCCGGCAACAAATTTTGCAGTGATAGGAATTGAAGATGCAAGCAATTTTAGATTTTTTCTCCAGCCTGATGCTGAAAGAACTGATTAAGGGAATGGCCCTGACGGGTCGCTATATGTTTGCGCGCAAGATTACCGTGCAATTCCCGGAAGAAAAGACGCCGATGTCACCGCGCTTCCGTGGCCTGCATGCCCTGCGCAGCTATCCGAACGGCGAAGAACGCTGCATCGCCTGCAAACTGTGCGAAGCAGTCTGCCCGGCGATGGCGATTACCATTGAATCGGAACAACGTGCTGACGGTTCACGCCGCACCACGCGCTATGACATCGATCTGACCAAATGTATTTTCTGCGGCTTTTGCGAAGAGTCGTGCCCGGTCGATTCGATTGTGGAAACCCATGTGCTGGAATATCACGGCGAAAAACGCGGTGACCTGTACTTCACCAAAGAGATGTTGCTGGCCGTTGGCAATAAATATGAACCGGAAATTGCGGCAGCACGAGCAGAAGATGCGGCTTACCGTTAATCACCCAAAGTCACCCAAGTTAACTAAAAGCGTACAAAAATAATGGAATTTACCTCAATCCTCTTTTACGTGTTCTCGGCAATTCTGATCCTTGCCGCGTTTCGCGTCGTGACTGCCAAGAATCCGGTGCATGCCGCATTGTTTTTAGTTCTGGCATTTTTTAATGCTGCTGCGCTCTGGATGCTGTTGCAGGCGGAATTTCTCGCCATCGTCCTGGTGCTGGTGTATGTCGGCGCGGTGATGGTGCTGTTCCTGTTCGTGGTGATGATGCTCGATATCGATCTCGACAAGATCCGCCAGGATTTCTGGAGCCACTTCCCGCTGGCAGCCATTGTCGGTGTGGTGATCGTGCTGGAAATGTCGATGGTACTGTTGCGCGGATTCTGGACCCCGGTGATCGGCAACATTCCGGTCAAGGCTGAACTGGGCGGCAATACCAAAGCGCTTGGCGTGCTGATCTTCACCCATTACACCTACGCGTTTGAAGTTGCCGCAGCCATTCTGTTGCTGGGTATCGTCGCTGCCGTTGCGTTGACCCTCAAAAAACGCAAGGACACCAAACACATGGATCCGGCACTGGCCATCAAGGTACAGAGCAAGGACCGCATCCGCATCGTCAAAATGCAGGCCGAAGCAAGACCGGGTGCCGCAAAATCTGGACAGGAGAGTCAATAATGTTTGTTCTCAATCTCACCCACTACCTGATTCTGGGCGCCATTCTGTTCGCCATCTCGGTGATCGGCATCTTCCTGAATCGTAAAAATATCATCGTATTGCTGATGGCAATCGAACTGATGCTGCTGGCCGTGAACATGAATTTCATCGCCTTCTCGCACTTTCTGGGCGACGCAGCAGGACAGGTTTTTGTGTTCTTCATCCTGACCGTGGCGGCAGCTGAATCCGCCATCGGCCTGGCCATACTGGTGGTGATGTTCCGCAATCTGGACACCATCAATGTTGAAGATCTCGATACGCTCAAAGGATAATAATTATGACGGCAGGGCAACTCAACCCCCAATTACTTCTGGCTGTACCGCTGGCGCCACTGGCCGGCGCGGTCGTCGCCGGTTTGTTTGGTACCCAATTTCTGGGTAATCTGATCGGGCGCAAAACCTCGCACAGCGTGACCATACTGGGCGTGTTTATCGCGATGGTGATTTCGCTCATGACACTGATGCAGGTACTGGATGGCGCAACCTATGTCGGCACCGTCTACCACTGGATGACCGTGGCCGGTCTGAAACTGGAAGTGGGCTTCCAGATCGATGCGCTCTCAGCCATGATGATGTGCGTGGTGACCTTTGTGTCGCTGATGGTGCATATCTACACCATCGGCTATATGGAAGAAGATGAGGGCTACAACCGCTTCTTTGCCTACATTTCCCTGTTCACGTTCTCGATGCTGATGCTGGTCATGAGCAACAACTTCCTGCAGCTGTTCTTCGGCTGGGAAGCAGTGGGTCTGGTTTCGTATCTGCTGATCGGTTTCTGGTACACCCGTCCGACCGCGATTTTCGCCAACCTGAAAGCATTCCTGGTGAATCGGGTCGGTGACTTCGGTTTCATTCTCGGTATCGGTCTGATCGTGGCCTATAGCAACAGCATGAATTACGCCGAAGTATTTGCCGCCAAGGATGTGCTGGTGCATGGTGTCATGCCCGGTACCAACTGGATGTTGATCACCGTAACCTGTATCTGCCTGTTCATCGGCGCTATGGGTAAATCGGCGCAGTTCCCGTTACATGTCTGGCTGCCGGATTCGATGGAAGGCCCGACCCCGATTTCTGCCTTGATCCATGCTGCAACGATGGTGACGGCCGGTATCTTCATGGTAGCGCGCATGTCGCCGCTGTTTGAAATGTCGGATACGGCATTGTCGTTTGTTTTGGTGATCGGTGCGATTACCGCACTGTTCATGGGTTTCATGGGTATCATCCAGAACGACATCAAACGCGTGGTGGCTTACTCGACACTGTCGCAGCTCGGTTACATGACCGTGGCGCTCGGTGCCTCCGCTTACTCGGTAGCAGTTTTCCACCTGATGACCCATGCGTTCTTCAAAGCGCTGCTGTTCCTCGGTGCCGGTTCGGTCATTATCGGCATGCACCATGATCAGGATATTCGCAACATGGGTGGTCTGCGTAAATACATGCCGATTACCTGGCTGACTTCTCTGGCCGGTTCACTGGCGTTGATCGGCACACCGTTCTTCTCGGGCTTTTACTCGAAGGACAGCATTATCGAAGCCGTGCGCGCGAGCCATATTGCCGGTTCCGGTTTTGCACAATTCTCGGTACTGGCCGGTGTATTTATCACTGCGTTCTACTCGTTCCGTATGTATTTCCTGGTGTTCCACGGTAAAGAAAACTTTGGTCATGCCCATAGCCATGATCACCATGACGACCATGCCCACGCCGACGCACACGCTGACGCGCATGCTGATGATGCGCACGCGCATCACGGTCTGGCACCAGGCCAGAAACCGCACGAATCACCATGGGTGGTGACATTGCCGCTGATTCTGCTGGCAATTCCCTCGGTCATTATTGGTTACTTCACGATCGAACCGATGCTGCATGGCGAATTCTTCAAGAATGTCATCTTTGTCGCCGATCAGCATGAAGCCATGCGCGAACTGACTGAAGATTTCCATCAAGTTGGCGGCCCTTTTGCCATGGCACTGGATTCGGTCTTTACGCTGCCTCTGTGGCTGGCGATCGCCGGTGTGGCAACGTCGTATTTCTTCTACATGGTCAAGCCGGAAATTCCGACGGCCATCAAGAAAAACTTCCACGCCATTTACACGCTGCTGGACAATAAATACTACATGGACAAATTCAACGAGGTCGTGTTTGCCGGTGGCGCGCGTCTGTTGGGTGGTGGTCTGTGGAACGTCGGTGACAAGAACCTGATCGACGGCCTGATCGTCAACGGCAGTGCCAAATTTGTCGGCTGGTTCTCCAGAGTCATGCGCACGGTTCAGACCGGTTATATCTATCACTATGCGTTTGTCATGATCCTTGGCGTGTTGGGTTATCTGATCTACTTTATGCCTAGCCCTTT
>Ga0209067_10000748_pt1 | contig 20473 bp, 20 predicted proteins | sample ColStrG_CSR_2013_FD_187199 | JGI IMG/M metagenome (GOLD analysis project Ga0209067, IMG submission 187199) | Freshwater sediment microbial communities in response to fracking from Pennsylvania, USA - Cold Stream Run_MetaG_CSR_2013 (SPAdes)... | ecosystem: Environmental > Aquatic > Freshwater >...
TTTTTGTTTTGCTGGGTGGGTTACAGCTATTTTTTAGAGCAGGGCGCTGTTGGACGCAAAGGCCTGATTGGCATTACCCACGAGTTTCGTTTGCAATGGGCGTTGGAGTCTGCCACGCGCGATTCGCCTGTCACCTGTGCTTCGCTGGTCGCCAACTTAATGCGCAGCGTTTCCTTTTATGCATCCACCACGATTTATATCATCGCCGGGTTGTTTGCGCTTATGGGGACGGTAGACAAAATAGAATTGTTCACCGCTGATTTGCCCTTCGCGCACAATGATGCCAAGTCATTTATCCAGTTGAAAATATTATTGTTGATTGTGGTTTTCGTAACTGCTTACTTCAAATTTACCTGGTCGCTGCGGCAGTTTAATTTTTTGTGTATTTTGATTGGTGGCCAACCCCATGAGCGCAATATGCCTGATAAAGCTTACTGGGAGCGCTCCGCAAAACGCTTAGCCAAAATAAACTCCTTTGCCGGTAACGAATTTAACCGCGGCATTCACGCCTACTATTATGGTCTTGCGGCTATGGCGTGGTTTATTAATCCTTGGATGTTTATGGCGGCAACCTTGTGGGTATCTTGGGTACTTTATCGCCGCGATTTTCGCTCTCCCACCATTCGTGTCCTGCGCGATGAATTCCCACCCGAAATGCGTAAATTGGACGAATAAATAAAATTCACTGGTTATTCCCCCTAAGCCTTTTTATACTCGCCCCCCTGCTATTTTTGGCAGGTTTCGCGTAAGTCCTCGACTTGCTTATTTTTTATCAAGTGACCTTTGGTAGGGGTCACCACTGAGAAGGATATGTTATGCCAATTATTACTCTCCCCGACGGTTCAACCCGTCAATTTGACGCTCCCGTTTCTGTATACCAAGTTGCTGCTGATATTGGCCCTGGTTTGGCCAAGGTAACCTTGGGTGGCCGCGTCTTTTTAAATGGTGATAAAACGGGTCAACGTGTGGATGCGCACGATCTCATTACTGATGATGCGGATTTAGTGATTTTTACCCCAAAAGATGAAGACGGCCTTGAGATTATTCGCCATTCCTGTGCGCATTTACTCGGCCATGCCATCAAACAATTATTTCCTGCGGTGAAAATGGCCATAGGTCCAACCATTGAAAATGGCTTCTATTACGATATCGATTTGGAGCAAAAGCTCACCGACGAAGATATTGCAGCCCTTGAGGCGCGCATGCTGGCGTTGGCGAAAACCGAATATGATGTGGTGAAAAAGCAGGTGTCATGGCAAGAAGCCCATGACGTTTTCTCCGCGCGAGGAGAGACTTACAAACTGGAGATTTTAGACCGCGATGTGCCTAAAGATGCAACGCCGGGTCTTTATCACCATGAAGAATATGTGGATATGTGTCGCGGCCCACATGTTCCCAATATGCGCTTCTGTCTGAATTTTAAATTGATGAGAACGTCAGGCGCTTACTGGCGTGGTGACTCTAACAACAAAATGCTGCAGCGTATTTACGGCACTGCTTTTGCTGATAAAAAGCAACTCGCGGCTTACCTGAATTTGTTGGAAGAGGCTGCCAAACGCGATCACCGCAAGCTGGCCAAGAAATTTGATTTATTTCACTTGCAAGACGAAGCACCGGGCATGGTCTTTTGGCACCCCAAAGGCTGGACGCTGTGGCAGCAAATCGAGCAATACATGCGTGCCAAGCAAAATGATTGGTGTTACGACGAAGTTAAAACACCGCTGATTATGGATCGCACCCTGTGGGAAAAGTCTGGCCATTGGGAAAACTATCGCGACAATATGTTTACCACTGAGTCAGAAAAGCGCGATTTTGCGGTAAAACCCATGAACTGCCCCGGTCATATCCAAATCTTCAATCACGGCTTGCGTTCGCACAAAGACTTACCTTTGCGCTTGGCTGAATTTGGTTCCTGTCACCGCAATGAGGCCTCGGGTGCACTGCACGGCATTATGCGTGTGCGCGGATTTGTGCAGGATGATGCCCACATTTTCTGTACGGAAGAGCAGGTGGTTGGTGAGGTTGCTTCTTTTAACCAGATGCTTAAATCGGTATATGATGATTTTGGCTTTACCGATATTGCCGTGAAGTTATCGCTCCGCCCTGAAAAGTATGCCGGTAGTTTGGAAACTTGGAACAAGGCGGAAGAAGGTTTGCGTATTGCCTTGCGCGCTGCAGGACTTGAATGGGAAGAGTTGCCGGGTGAAGGGGCGTTTTATGGCCCAAAAATCGAATACCAGATCAAAGATGCTCTCGGGCGTTCATGGCAGTGCGGCACCATTCAGTTGGATTATGTACTACCAGAGCGTTTGGATGCAGAATACGTCGCCGAAGATAATGCCCGTAAGCGCCCAGTGATGTTGCATCGCGCTATTCTCGGTTCTTTTGAGCGTTTCTTAGGGATTTTGATTGAGCATTATGAAGGCTCTTTCCCTGCGTGGTTGTCTCCGGTACAGGCCGTCATTGCCAATATCACCGACAATCAGGCCGATTTTGTTAAGAAAGTGGAAAAAACCTTGCGTGATAAGGGCTTCCGGGCCATTTCGGACTTGAGAAATGAGAAGATCGGCTTTAAAATCCGCGAGCACACAATTCAGCGGGTTCCCTACCTGCTCGTCATTGGCGACAAAGAGGTTGAAAACAACTCTGTTGCAGTTCGTACAAGAGACGGAAAAGACTTGGGTGTAATGACTCTGGAAGCCTTCATCGAGCACTTGACCGCCGATATCGCGCGTCGAGGCAGAATCCTTTCTTCTGAAAATTAAGAAGGGCTGAATCGACCGCAGGCCAGTAAGATTCGTTTCTATTAATTAATTGGAGATACAACTATCAAACGAGATAACGCTCCCGCCGCTAAAGGAAACTCCAAAAAAGCGCGGATCAACGATCAGATCGAAGCTAAACAAGTTCGTTTAATCAATGCCGAAGGCGAACAAGTCGGTATAGTTGCGCTGAGTGAAGCACTGGCTCAGGCGCAAGCCGCCACCTTAGATTTAGTGGAGATCGTTGCTGATAGCGATCCTATAGTCTGTAAGATTATGGATTACGGCAAACATCTGTTTGAAATCAAAAAGACTAAAGCTGCTGCGAAAAAGAAGCAAAAGCAACAGCAAGTCAAAGAAATGAAATTCCGACCAGGGACGGAAGAAGGTGACTATCAGGTCAAGTTAAAAGCCCTGATACGTTTCCTAGAGAGCGGGGACAAAGCCAAGGTGACCTTAAAGTTCCGTGGCCGCGAACTCGCCCACCAAGAGTTGGGTATGGAAATGATGCAACGCATCGAGAAAGACCTGCTCGAATTGGGCACTGTAGAGCAAGCTGCCAAGATGGAAGGTAAGCAGCTGACTATGGTTGTAGCTCCTAAAAAGAGAAAATAGTCGGGCTTTTAGCTGCCTTGATTATTTAATTCGTTTATCTATATGTGTGGAGTTTTATCCCATGGCAACCAAAGCTAAAGTACACAGCGGCGCCTCCAAGCGCTTTAAAAAAACTGGCGCAGGCTACAAATTTAAACACGCCAACAAGAGTCACATCCTGACCAAAATGACAACGAAACGTAAGCGTCAGTTGCGCGGTACCAGCATTGTTGATGCTGTAGACGTACCACGCGTACAACGTATGTTCCGTGCCAATTAATCTTGGCTTATTGAAATTTTAAAGAGGATTAATCATGGCTCGTGTAAAACGTGGTGTAGAGGCGCGTCGTCGTCACAAGAAAGTATTAAAAGCTGCTAAAGGTTATTACGGTGCACGTTCGCGTACATTCCGTGTTGCCAAACAAGCGGTTATCAAAGCTGGTCAGTACGCTTACCGCGATCGTCGCGTTAAGAAGCGTAACTTCCGCGCTTTGTGGATTACTCGTATCAATGCTCAGTCTCGTGCTGAAGGTTTGACATACAGCCAATTGATCGCAGGCTTGAAAAAAGCAGCAATCGTATTGGATCGCCGTGTGTTGGCTGACTTGGCTGTACATGATAAAGCAGCATTTGCTGCAGTTGTTGCGAAGGCTAAATCAGCTCTGGCTGCTTAATCGTCCAACGACTTCAGGTGTTAAGTAATTAACACCGCTGTGAACGCGATGAAAGGGGAGGAGCTTTAGGGCTCTTCCCTTTTTCTTTTCTGATGCGGAGAATTTATGGGAAATCTCGACGAGCTAAGAAAAAGTATCGACAACATAGATAATGCAATCGTGGCTATGTTTGCAGAGCGCTTCAAGGTCACCGCAAAAGTGGGTTATTACAAAGCCATAAATGGACTACCTGCAAAAGATATTCGGCGTGAAGCCGTTCAATTTCATCGCATTGCTGAATTGGCAAATCATTACGGTCTTGATCCTGAATTTGCAAAAGAATTATTAAATAAAGTGATTGATCGTGTTGTACAAAATCACGAGGCAATTGCTCAAGAATATTCGTTAAATAAATCTTAATAGATAGTGGAATAGCAGATGGAAAATCTCGCTGCGCTTACTGAAGAAGCGCTCAAATTAGTGACTAGTGCCCAAGACTTGGCTGCACTCGATGCCGTGCGTGTGGACTACTTGGGTAAAAACGGCAGCATTACCGCGCTGATGAAAACCCTCGGCAAATTATCGCCAGAAGAGCGCCCATCCGCCGGTGCAGAGATCAATAAAGCCAAAGATGCCGTGCAAGCTGCTTTGGAAATTCGCAAAACTACACTTGAACAGGCCGCGATTGCGGCCAAGCTTGCGGATGAGGTGGTTGATGTTACTTTGCCAGGCCGCGGCCAGAACACGGGCGGTTTGCACCCAGTAACGCGCACTTTGCAACGCATCGAAGATATTTTTGCGGCGGTGGGTTACACCGTTGAAGTCGGCCCGGAGATTGAGGACGACTACCACAATTTCGAAGCGCTCAATATTCCATCCCATCACCCAGCGCGCGCCATGCACGATACTTTCTACGTGGATGACACCCATGTGCTGCGTACCCATACATCGCCGGTGCAAGTGCGTACTATGGAAAACAAAACGCCACCGATTCGCGTGATTTGCCCCGGTCGTGTGTACCGCTGCGATTCTGATGTCACTCACTCGCCTATGTTCCATCAGGTTGAAGGCTTGGTAGTGGATAAAAATATCAGCTTCGCCGATTTAAAAGGCACCATGGATCAATTCCTCAAAACCTTCTTTGAGGCCGATGTGCCTGTGCGTTTCCGTCCATCTTATTTTCCGTTTACTGAGCCGTCCGCCGAGATGGATATCCAGTGCACTCAGTGCCGCGGTAAAGGTTGTCGTATGTGCAAAAACAGCGGCTGGTTGGAGGTGGGCGGTTGCGGCATGGTTCACCCTGAAGTATTCAAGGCCAGTGGTGTTGACCCTGAAACCTATACTGGTTTCGCTTTCGGTATGGGCGTAGAACGCTTGGCGATGTTGCGCTATGGAGTTAACGATTTGCGCTTGTTCTTTGAGAACGATCTGCGGTTCTTAAAACAATTTTAATTCAATGTGTAGGTTGGGCAGCCATGCCCAACACGACCATGTTGCCGAATAGACTTCGGTAAAAATAACGGTGATTGTTGGGCATTGCTGCCCAACCTACGGAATAAAAGATTATGAAAGTAAGTGAATCTTGGTTGCGCGAGTGGGTAAATCCCTCAGTTGGCACAGATGAATTGGTTGCCCAGCTCACCATGGCTGGCTTAGAAGTGGATGCGATTGAACCTGTCGCAGGTGATTTTACTGGCGTTATCGTGGGTGAAATTGTGGGTTGCGAGCAGCATCCAGACGCCGATAAATTGCGCGTAACTCAAGTAGCCGGTCTAGCTGATGGCCCGACCCAAGTAGTCTGCGGTGCAGCTAATGCCCGTGTTGGCATCAAAATTCCATTCGCCACCATAGGTGCTGAATTGCCGGGCGACTTCCACATAAAGAAAGCCAAGCTGCGCGGCGTAGAATCCTTCGGCATGCTGTGCGGTCAAACCGAATTAAAAGCCGGCGATGACGATACCGGCTTGTGGGAATTGGCGGCAGATGCGCCTGTGGGGGCGGATATCCGCGAATACCTGAACCTCAATGACAAGCTTATCGAAGTGGATTTAACCCCCAATCGCAGCGATTGTCTGAGCGTGAAAGGTATTGCACGCGAAGTCGGTGTGCTGTTCCGCGCGCGTGTGCAAGCGCCAGCGATTCATCCCGTTGCCCCCAGCATTGCAGATACCTTTGCAGTAAGCCTGAATGCGGGCGCAGCCTGTAGCCGTTATGTTGGCCGCGTGATTCGCAATATCGATATCACCAAGCCAAGCCCCGCTTGGCTGCAAGATAAGCTGACCCGTGCAGGTTTGCGCAGTATTGACGCTGTGGTAGACGTTACCAACTATGTGTTGATTGAGTTGGGCCAGCCCATGCATGCGTTTGACCTGAGTAAGCTGAATGGCGCTATCAATGTGCGTTTAGCAGAGCAGGGCGAATCCATAACGCTTTTGGATGGTCAGGAAGTCAAACTAAACGCCGATACTATGGTGATCGCCGATGCCAAAGCCGCCTTGGCGATTGCGGGTGTGTTTGGCGGCAAGCCAAGCTCGGTAACCACAGAAACTCGCGATATTTTCCTTGAAAGCGCTTTCTTTAACCCGCTTGCTATTGCTGGTCGTGCGCGTTCTTATGGTTTGCACACAGATTCATCACATCGCTTTGAGCGCGGTGTCGATTACAACCTGCAGGTGGACGCTATGGAGCGCGCCACAGCCTTGTTGCTGGAGATTGTGGGCGGCGAAGTTGGCCCGCTGGCGCATGTCACCAACGAGCATTTGCCGCAAGAGCGCCAAGTTACTCTGCGTAAAGCGCGTATTGTCAGTGGCTTGAGTTTGGAGATGGCGGATGGCGAAGTGGTGGATATTCTCACTCGCCTTGGTTTGACACTGGTTTCGCAAAATGCCGAAGGCTGGACATTCAATGTGCCTAGCTACCGTTTCGATATTGCTATCGAGGCGGATTTGCTGGAAGAGTTGGCGCGTGTCTATGGCTACAACCGTTTGCCGACGCGCGCTCTAGCAACTCCCATCCAAATTGATGAGCGTCCAGAAGCGGTGCTTGGTGTTTCTGCTGTGCGTCGTCAACTGGTGGCGCGCGGCTACCAAGAGGCTATTACCTTCAGTTTTATCGAACCAAAGCTATCGGCTTTGTTTGACCCCAAGCGTGAACCTGTGGTGCTGCGCAATCCCATCAGTGCTGATATGGCGGCTATGCGCACCAGCCTGTTGCCGGGTTTGGTCACTGTGTTGCGCAATAATCTCAATCGTCAGCAAGAGCGCGTACGCCTGTTTGAAACAGGCTTGCGTTTTGTGCCGAGCGAAGCGGGCGGTGTTGCTGGCTTGCAACAAGAGGCTATGTTGGCTGGCCTGATTTACGGCAATCGCTTGCCAGAAGCTTGGGCTAATGTAGCAGAAGCAGCTGATTTTTTTGATATTAAGGGTGATCTTGAGTCGGTATTGGCGGTTACGGGCAATGCTCAGAGCTTTAGCTTCCAGACTGGCGAGCACTCGGCGCTTCATCCCGGCCAAACGGCGGCCATTTACTTAAATGGCGAGCTGCAAGGCTATGCGGGCGCTTTGCATCCAACACTGCAGCAGCAGTTGGATATTCCTAAAAATGTCTTTTTATTTGAACTTAAACTGGCCGCCGTAACTCAGGCGCGTGTTCCTGCGTTTAGTGTGCTTTCGCGCTTCCCTGAGGTGCGCCGTGATCTGGCTATCTTAATCGACCGCCAAATTGCTGCTAAAACCTTGATGGAAACTGTATCTGCCTGTGCCGGTGAACAGCTTATCGACTTAAAGGTGTTTGACGTATATATGGGCAAAGGTATTGATCCACATAGAAAAAGTGTTGCTTTGGGGTTGACCTTTCAGCATCCTTCGCGCACTCTTACCGAGGATGAAGTTAACGCTTCCATTGATGCAGTTGTTAAGTCACTGGAGGCCAATTTTGCTGCCACCCTCAGATAGCCCTATGACAGCTTTTAATAGGAAGAATAACTATGTCGGATGGTGCTTTAACCAAGGCCGATTTAGCTGAAAAGCTTTATGAAGATCTCGGTTTAAACAAACGTGAAGCGAAGGAACTCGTTGAACTTTTCTTTGAAGAGATTCGCCGGGCTCTCGAAAATAATGAACAGGTAAAGTTGTCCGGGTTTGGTAACTTTGAACTGCGCGACAAAAGCCAGCGTCCGGGTCGCAACCCCAAAACTGGCGAAGAAATACCTATTAGCGCGCGCAGGGTAGTAACCTTTCGCCCCGGACAAAAACTTAAGGCTCGAGTAGAAGCTTATGTTGGAACCCAGTCATAACGACGAACTCCCGGTCATTCCCGGGAAGCGTTATTTTACTATCGGTGAGGTCAGCGAGCTGTGTGCGGTAAAGCCGCACGTTCTGCGCTATTGGGAGCAGGAATTCCCCCAATTAAAGCCAGTCAAGCGCCGCGGCAATCGCCGTTATTACCAGCGTCAGGATGTTATGACGATTCGTCAGATTCGCTCATTGCTCTATGATCAAGGCTTCACTATTGGTGGTGCACGTCTGCAAATGAGCAGCGAAGGCTCGCAAACCGATAGCAATCAGTTCACTCAATTGGTCACCCAAATGATCGGTGAGCTTGAGCAAGTGTTAAAGCTCTTAAAGTCACGATAATTTAGCGATAGTTTAATCCCAGTAGCGTGTTGCAATCCCAATAAATTAGGGTATTATGCCCGTCCCTCGCAGCACTAGCGCAGTCTGGTGTTGAGCATGCGATGTAAAAATTGTATGCAAATGTTTTACAGCCGGAGCGTAGCGCAGCCAGGTAGCGCACTATACTGGGGGTGTAGGGGTCGTGGGTTCAAATCCCGCCGTTCCGACCAAATTTTCGTTGTGAATCAACGACTTAAAAGCCAGCCAAAAAGCTGGCTTTTTCGTTTTTAAAATTTAAGTCCATATTAAGTCCAAAATCAATCAATATTTCGGTTTTTATAGCCCCATTTTTGCCCTCGTTTACCCCAAAAAAACACTGCTTTTTATTGCGCCTAATTGTGTGTATGTGCATGTAATATTCATTACATCTCCATTCCTTCAGAATGCCCACGTTACTTTAGTCGCTAAGCCAAAAGTCTAAAGTGTCTGATTGCTAAGTGAGCAGGCACTACAGTTGTTCTTTGTCCTAAAACAAAGGACATATGTTGGTCAAACGTAATCAAGCAAGCGCGAGGTTATGAGAGGCTAGCCTGTTCTGCGGGCCCCAAAGCGTTGTAGGTTGTAACGCTGCTTGCTGAAAATGAACTAAAAATTAATTGTTGTTAGTGCCCTAAAGCTAAAATACATTAAAAAGTGTTGATTTTATTTAACTTTGGCAAAGATAATAGGCGCTTAAATAATTTTATTTGCTTCTCTTGCTAAGCTTTTATTCTTAATCTAGTCTGTGTACGATTGCTCCTCGAAAAATAATTATATATTCACCGGATGAAATATTAATGGAAAGTTGTACACAGATGCACAAGATTGAAGTTTCTCGAATTCCCCTTTTAATTAAAAACATAATCGACTGTCTAATTTTTTTATTAGGTATAGCTTCGTTGTGTGCAAGCGCATCAAATACAGTTTTTTTTGGTGGTGCCGGTTTTGCTAGTAATAGCGAAGATATTGCAAATGCATATCCATTTTCATATCGAATATACAATTCTCCCGAAAAAGAGTTGAAGCTTAATTCAAGCATCCGTTCAAAAATTTCAACTATTCATAATTCTACTTTTGAGATTGGGTTAAATTTATCTGAAAATAATGATAGTCAGGTGGTTTTTGGATTTGTAGTTGATCGAGAGGCAATAAGCGAAGAAAAAATAGGCGACAAGTACAAGTTAGTCATTGATATTTCAGCTCAGTCGTTATTTTTTGACTACCAAAGCAAGGCTGTATTAGCAAGCTATCCCATTGCGATTCAGTATATCGATATAAGCCAAAAGCCTTTTAGTGATTCAGAAAAAGCTAGTATGGTGGAAAAGTTATACTATGGTGGACTAGAAAATAATATCAATATTTTAGATGAGTTTTCTGCGACGCTAACGAAAATTAAATTTTCTCGCGAGGTTAGGCAGCGAGTTAAAGTAACTAACGTTAATGTTGACCCAGAGGCACTGCCTATTTTGTTCCCTTCATTAAACGAAAATTCCACAAAAATATTTGTTGCGCAGCAGTTTAGTAAGTATCTCTCCAACAATCAGTCTATACCCGTATTGCCATTTACTGTTGGTCAAGCAATAGGCGGTAAAATGGTTACTCGACTTTCTGGTACTGAATATAGTTTGGTTATTCCTGCGCCGGACTTCGCTATCGAGCTTACATTAAAGCCATTCAAGAAGATAAAGTTCGCAGAAAATAATACAGGTGCTAGTTGGATATATGGTTCATATTTAGGTGTCGATGTAATAGAGCCAGATTCACAAAAAAGTTTTTTATCTGCAACATTAAAATACGGCGCAACCAAGTCAGTACCTCAAAGCCAAACAGTTGTTGACGATAGAGCGGCCTATGAGGAGGCACTGTTAATTCTTATTGATAATTTCACGCGCACGATTAGTAGTCCCGATGAAGCTTGGGCAAAACGCTATGCCAGTGATCCCGCTATTGCAAACCAGATGAAAAAATTAAATGAGGTGTTGAAAAAATGCGCTATGTAATTTGTGTTGTTGTTTTAATGATTTCCAGCTTATGTGTGCAGCTAAAAGCAGATCAAGCGCCTTCTGCAAAAGGGACAGTAGAGATTTCTTACAAGAAAAAGCTGCTTCCTGAAGACAGAATCGAAGCATCAAAAAAAGCGAAGATAAAAGCGCTGGATCGGTATTTTGAGGAGCATGAAACTGCAAATCAAAAAAACTATGAAATTATGCGAGAAAAAATTATCACCAATATTGAAGACTATATTTTAAGCAGTGTGACCTTGGTTGAGGAAAATGATGAGAAAAATAAAAAATATACATTGGTCATACGAATAGATATTAATGAGCGAAAATTAAATAATACGTTACTAAATAGTTCAACTGTTGCAAATATAAAAGATAGCGAAAAGTCTATGATGACATTTGTATTTGTTGCTAGAGAAAAGTCCAGTGTTCAGAGCTTTGAAGATAAAAAATATAGTCGTACAGATGTATCGACGCAAGGTAATGACATCATTCATGCAAAGCAACAGCAAACAAATACAGGCTCAGAATCTGAAAAAATCAATAAATCAGCGGTTCAGACTTCCGATCAAATTAATAAAAGCTTCGATCAAAATATACAATCTAAAAATGATGCGTCTCAATCGGTAACAACAGGCGGTAGCACAACTCGCAAAGCAGATGTAAATGAATGGAATGTAAGCAGTACTCAAAATTTAGATGCTGTATTCACGAAATTATTTACTGATGCTGGCTTTCAAGTTTTTGCAGCGGGTGATGTTGAACAAGAAACTAACGGTTTACTTCAAACAAGTGCGTTCACTGAAGATTATCGACACGGAGATGATATATCCCCCAAAACTCGAACCAATGCTACAAAGGGTGTTAAGGGTTTAGGTTTTAAGTATTTAGCTATTGGCACTTTGGATATCGGAATGTCAGATATTGATCCGGTTTCTGGAATGAAACGTGTTTATGTCAATGTAACGGCAAAAATTTTGGATGTATCTGGTCCATTTGCCAAAGCAGTTACTTCTATCGGCCCTGTTCAGTTTTCAGGAATTGGCCCTGATTCAGATGTTGCGCGCGTAAACGCAATGCAACTAGCTGCCAAATCGGCAGGAACCCAACTCGTCAATGAACTCAATGCAAAATCAGTACATTGACAGTAACAAAGCTTTGCAATGTGGCAAGGCACAAAAACTAGGAGCATGTTATGAAGAAAGCAAAGTTAAGCCTTATTGCATTGGCGCTAGCCAGTATTATTGCTATGCCATCTTACGCATTAGATTTACCGGGATTAAAAAAAGATAAAGGGGCGAGTACAGAGCAATCTGTTGATGCTAGCGCATTGCAAGATGGCTTAGTAAAAAAATATGTTGGTGCAAACCTTGAAATCAATACTGCTCAATCTTTGTTAGCTGAATCATTGGGCCTTAAAGATAGCGCTGCTGCACTTCAAGCCAATGCTAAAGCTTTATCTGCGGGTAACTTGGATGAAAAAGGGTTGACCCGTGTTAGCCAGTCTTCTGAAGAGACAAATAAGTTAGTGGCTGCAGCAATGGCCGAGGGGAAACCACTTTCAGAGGAAAGCAAAAAGAAGTTTACAGAAAGCTTGCCTCATTTTATTGGTGGTATGGGGTTGACTAAAGATTTGCCCAATGAAGCAAAATCATTTACCAGTGCTGCGCAACAACAAATTAGCTCTGCTTCAATGATGGATAAATTAAAAGTAAAAGATAAGCTTGCAACTGGAGTGTATGTTGCTACTGACGCACCTAAATTCATTTCAAGCTCTGCGAATACTTTAAAAAGTATATTGGCATTTGCAAAAACAAATAATATTCCGGTTCCAAAAAATGCTACTGATGTACTTTAATAAATAATCCCTTATCAATATGACGACGCGTGGCGTCGTCATTGCATTGAAAATTATATTAGGAAGCCTAAATGCGTGCGATGAATTCGACAAAATTGTTTTTAGCCAGCGTAATTTTTATTGGGCTTACAGGATGTAAAAAAGATGCCGATGAGACTGTAGCTTCTCCAGCTATACCAGCAACAAAAGCCGCATCTATGCCCGATGTTGGCGGCGTTGAGCACATAAAAGTAACGACTACCGCCACTGCCCCCTCACTACCTGCGGCGATAGATTTAGCTATTAAATTAGCTATTGAGCAGGTAAATGGTAAGACGATGGAGTCTACATCTATAACCTTTCAAGGCGGTTTTGAATCGTCTGCAAAGTATCATGGTCAGGCTCAGGCAAGTACGGATGAAGATTCTGCATCGGTCACTGTTGATGCAGACGAAACGGTATCGGCAAAATCATCCGGATTTGCAGATTTTGTCAGAACACAATCTAAAGGTGCCGTCAGTGATTTTAAATTATTGTCGCAAAGTAAAAGTTTGCTGGATAAAAATTACACTGTGACAATTGAGGCCAATGTTACAAAATATAAGCGTGCAGAGAGCGCGAGTCGGATGCGCATTGTTGTGGCCCCATTACGCGTTGGAAACACAATATTCATTATTGATAATAAAAAGCTGGACGGCTTGGAAATTGGTAGTGAGTTGCACCAAAGTATTACTGATGCGCTTACTAATACGCAACGTGTCACTATATTAGACCGAGAAGCCAATGAAGCCGCTGATGCAGAAATGGATTTAATTGTAAGCGGAAAAGCTTCTAACGAAGACTTCGCTCGCTTGGGACAACAATTACCTGCTGACTTTCTTTGGGTGGCAACACTTGATGCATATGAATATAAACGCCACGAACGTGAGCTTCGTACAAGCAATCGAACACTTATAAGTTATTCCGGAACGGCCAAACTATCTCACAGACTGGTAAATGTTGCGACACGCCAGATTATCTTAAGTGACAGTGTCCAAGTAAACCTACCCGAAACTGAGCCCACTACTATGGGTACAGGTATTGATCCGGACAAAATGATTGCGGACATTAATAAAAATCTTACGGAAAAAGCATTGCGTCAAATTATGGATCGTCTATTTCCTATCACTGTTTTAAATAGAAGTGGAAATGATGTTGTTTTGAGTCAAGGGCAAGCCAGTCTTAAAATAGGTGAGCGTTATCGCGTGGTAAGACTTGGCGATGAAGTTACTGATCCGCAAACGGGCCAAAAACTAGGAAGAATGGAAAAAAATTGTTGCGTTGTCACCATTGATCGAGCTGAAGATAAACTTTCGTATGGTTCGCTGTCGGAAATAAATATTCAACTGTCAGAAAAACTAGAGGCTGGTGAATTGGTAATTCGAGACAACTTGGGTGAACGTAAAAGCCAAACAACGGACGTACCACAACAGATCGACATCAAAACTACACCTGTGGATAAAACGACTTTCGCTCACCCACAAAAACCTACAACTGAAACTGTAGTTAAGACAGAAAAAGAGGATAAGAACTGGTGAAAATTAATTTAGTTAATAATGCTTTTATTCTGCTGACAATAGTATTGCTATCATCCTGTGCAAAATTGGCAGGCAACTATCAGCTAAGTGCACCGGATGTAAAAGCACACAGTGTAAAAGTAGTGTCATTAGATAAAGATAGATATTACATGCAGGCAGATGGCGAGAAGTTTAGTGGCACTTATCGCTTAGAAAAAGAGATACTAATTTTAGAGAAACCAGACCTTCCAAGGCTGACCGAGTATAAATGGTTATGGGATGGCAAAAAAATATTAACATTGATTGCAGAGCCAGCATTCCCTACTGCAGGTCAGCGATATCTGCCTGCTACTTTAACCAAGCCATAAAATTATTATTTTAAGCGTTTTCTATGTATGGGCAGCATTAATTTATCGAAATTAATACGCCTTGGAGTTCTGTCTACAGTTATTGACAGAACTCCAAGGGGGCGCATTCGCGCCCTCAAAAGCAAAAAAGCTCGCTTCGTTTTTTAATTCTTTTGCATAATCAATTGGAAAAATTTTCCACTCACGAAATCGTGTTACGACTGTTTCAATAGAGTTAAAACAAAACCCAATTATTTTTTTAATCGCTTCGCCGTATTTATTGGGTGTTTCTTTTTGCATATGAGCTGCACGCAAGGGCTGATTTTTGCGGGGTACAGTTGCGCCCCCAGATGATTTTATAAATGCATGCCAGTCGCCATTGTCAGCAGCGGCAACTAATTCATTTAGGTGTTCGTTACCAATTCGCGCAAGTGTTTCTTCTGCCATTTCAGATGTTGAGAATCCACGTAGTAAACGCCATACGGTCACGCTTGGGCAGCCAATCGCTTGGAATTGACGAATGCGCCAGTTAGATGCCCAAGCGCGAATGCGTGCCGCGCTTTCAATCGCATCGCGCCCATAGTGGTCTGCGCCTACGTGTTCGCCATCAATATTTTTGGCAATGTATTTGGCTATGTATCCCACAGCAGATCCTTTCTTAGGATTAATATATTCAACCTTAACTCTTCTTTCTTGTGCGCCTGCTTCGTTTGGTGATTCTGCTAAAGCATATTTGCGGATTGTCTCTATAACTGTTTCCACTTCGTTGGGTTTAAGGAATGCAAGAATGTGCCAATGCGGTGTGCCATCATGGTGTGGCTCAACAACACGAAAGCCATAGGGCTGGATTTCTTTGTGATTCAAACTGGCGCGTATGAGCTGCCAAACCTTATTGAGATAGTCATTGGTATCTCTAGGGCTAGCGCCTTTATATTTAGGATTTGGCTTACAGGGGTTAGCGAGCTGGACATGATATTTAGAGGGCGCTGTTATGGTGATGAATACACCGCAATCGCCTATTTCTTTAGCGTAGCCTTCACAGCCAGCGAGACGAGTCATTAATTCATGGCGGCGATTAACAGGATTAGAGACACCGCGATTAACTAGGTCTAGCAGGTTAAATCTTTGCCCTAAATCATTTTCAGCTTCAAGCGATGCCAAAGTTTTTTGATTTCTATGCCATTGCGCGTGCTTGCGCTTAACGCAATTGTTACTAGCGTAGATGCCCGCGTATTTGTGTACAGCGCCTAGCTGAATGTAAACATGCTCAAGAATAAAATCCTGCTTGCGCTTTATTTGCCTGCGCCACCAATCAGGATCGCAGCAGCGAGCAATAGCACCACTTAGATCTTCGTCTGTAGCGGCGAGGGGGTTGCTTATGGGGAACTCTAAATAAAAGTCTTCAACCTGTTTGATGATCTTAGGTAGCACACCTCTTAATCCAAGCTGCTTTGCTTTCTGAAGAAAGATCTTGTTAGTTTGCTTCGCTCGTAGTTCGGCAATTCGCTTTACGTCTTCCTCTGGCGAATCTATATATAGGCCGCAAAACCTGTCTCCCCACGTTAACAGTTGATGGAAGCGAGAAAGTTCTCTGTTAGCTTCTGGGTGGCCTTTGGCTTTCGCTGTGCGCACATAGTTCCTAGCGAGTTCCATCGCCGCAAATTCGTGGGAAGTAAAAATCCTTGCCCTAAATGCTTTGCATTCACGGGTGCCGAACTCATCAGTGATCTTAAGCGCGTGATCAATGCCAAAACGTTGGGCTTGCATGATTAGCACTGCCCCAAGTGTTCAAGCTTCATGAAGTTATCAAGCCAGCGATCTAGGTCTTCACGTAGATAGCGAACAGATCGACCAATCTTGATAAAAGGTGGGGCGGGTGTGCGGTGATCGCGGTTGCCATCCATACGCGATTGAGCCAAAAAAGATCTGCTCATTGCGATATAGCTTGCGGCTTGGTTTTCGGTTAGTGCTCGTGAGCTGTTTACTGAATTGCTATGTGTCATCTTGTACCTCACTGGTGTTTATTGAAAGTGAGGTCACGATAAATGGGGATTTTGTAGCGATACGCTTAGCGCTAAAAAATAGGGCTTACTGATAATTTTTACGAGTTGGCTTGTAGTTCGCTTGGTAGTTGGGTTGTGTGTTCACTTGTGCTTTGTTCAGAGTTGGCTCGGATTTAAGCAAGAACTTCGCTTAGTTTGCTTGGAAGTTCGCTCGACTTTGCTTGGTTAGCTTTTGCGTCTATTTTTGAGTTTGGTAAGCATTGGCCGGAATGAAGCCCACTTAAATGATGCTTCGTTACCATGTCTACTACGCCATTCTATGCCATCCTCATCGATAGCTAGAATGATATGGTCGGTATCAAATAGCTTTTCATCTCTGTCGTTGTCCTCTTCAATTATTCGCCAAGCGTCTTTGGCTCCAATTTTAGGATTGCGATCAAGTATGCGGTTTACCAATGTGTGAAATTGGTTTTCTCTTTGGTTGTAGGTGTCATGGATAACTGATGTAACGGCAATATCAATTTTTTGCGCCTTTTCATTTTCAGCAATTAAGACTTTGTATTGCTCAATTTCAGAGGATGGAATTCTCAGGTCGCCAAAGTTAAAGAGTGAGTTTGAAATGAAATCTAGCTCAAGAATATCTGCATTTTTAGCTTTGCCGAGTAATGGCTCGAATTTCTTTGTGGTCTGATAATTTTCCATCCATTTATTAATCGCTTTTAACGCAGGTTCAAACTCACTAGGTAGCGGCGTTGCTGCAAAAGCAAAGAGGGGTGTGTTTATTTGGCCTATAGGCCGAACTTGACCTATAGGCCAATTTTCGTCTTGCTCTGCGATAGACCGACTTCGACCTATAGCTAAGCTTTGGTCTATAGGTTGCCAATCGACTAATGGGTTGTGAGGTAGTGGGCGTATAAATGGGTAGGCTATAGTCCAATTGGAAATTCCGTTTTCATCGAGGAGTCGAAATGATCCCCTTTCGAATAAAATCTTAGGTGCGTCTAAAAGAGATGTGATATAGCTTGGATGACATAATATATGTCCGAGATAAGCACATGTAGCTACACCTATCCATTGGTCTTTTTCAATCCTACGGAAAAGAAGCATGTTTCTGGCTTTGGTGTACAAAACAGCCTTTAAGGTATTAGATCTAATAGCGTGGTGAAGTTCAGATTGGCGAAGTCCAAGAATTTCCATTGTTTCGGCGAGCGTGTAGCAGGGAGTTGAATAATTTTGCATCATGCAAGTCTTTTAATTGTTGGGTCTGTCGGGTGAAGCGATTTGCTCAATATTGGCGCGTTTTAATTCATTTGTCCAAAAATGCTTGCGGTGTTCGTATTTGTACATTTTAATGTACTTAATTATGTATATTAAAGGGGTTATCCCTATGAGCGCTAGCCCAATCTATGCAGAGCAGACGGTATCCATTACTGATCTACGTAAAAGCCCTGCAACCTACTTCAAAAGCGAGCCAGTAGCGGTTTTATCCAATAACCGTTCAGTGGGCTATATAGTCCCAGCTGAGCTATATCAGCATATGGTAAATATGATTGAACAGGCATATCCAGAAGGACGGAGCCGTTTTCGTCCCTCCCGTGCACGTTTGGATGCGATAGTTGATGAGGGTAAGGATTTGGGTGCTAATGCGTCCACTGCTGATCTGGGGCGCTTTTCTGAGTGAATATGTCCGTTACACAGGTACATTTATCAAATTTGATTAACAAATCATCTAGCATTTGCTAAACTTTCGGAAGCTAGTACAGGTCATAGATGTGCATATAGCACATAATCCTGAAATTAAGCTGGTGGAGATTTAAGATGGCAACAGCATCTTTTGATAAAACTTTCGTGGTAAGCAACAAGGCATCTATTGATAAGATTCGCCAAGATTTGGCACATCCTCGTCAAATAGAAGTTCAAGTGCGCGATTATAAAGCTGAAAATGCAAAAGGTATTGAGCTATTAAGACAACGATTGTCCAACTCAGCAGCCTCCTAGAAGAGCTTGGTAAAGACGAAACTACCAAGCTCCTACAAGATTTCACCTGCCCACAAAATCCCGATGTTCAGCGTTTTCTTACCCAAGATACTAAAGCAATTTGCTTTGAAAGGACTGGGCACGCTAGAACATACATTATTCTTGATAATGACACAGGCAGTATTCTTGCCTACTTTGCAGTCACCTTCAAAGAATTGCTCCTGTCAGACAAAAAAATAAGCAAAACACAAATAAAAAGCATTGATGGCATTTCAAAAAATGTTGAACGTATAAGCGCATTTCTAATTGGACAGATTGGAAAAAATGCTGCTATAGAAAATAATCCAATCAATCTGCAATTTATATTGAATGAAATTTATAGTGTAGTCTCAGCGGCAAAAGCATTAATCGGAGGTAGAATTATATTCTTGGAATGTGAAGACAACGAAAAACTAATTAAGCATTATCAGGATCACGGATTCACGTTAATTCAAGATGACAAATCAGGGCTTCGAACAATGTATACAAATATTATTGAGCACCCCACCGACAATTGATTAATTGAGTGCTGAATAGCAATTGTATTATCCAATTAATGCAACTGCTTCGGCTTTGTGATCCGGCGCTAAGTGAGCATAGCGAAGCGTAGTGTTTAAATCAGCATGTCCACACAGTTCTCTAACGGTATTTAGCGGAACGCCTTTCATTACCAATGATGATGCAAAATCGTGGCGCATATCATGCCAGCGAAAACTTTGAATATTTGCGCTTTTTAAAAGATTTATCCAAGAGCGTTTTACATTATCTAAACGTCCTCCCATATCAGAAGGGAAAACACGATCTGCATTTGCGGGACATTGCTTGCGCCATGTTTGAATTGTTTCTAGTGCAATAGGACTTAGCGGAATATGTCTGGTCTTACTGGATTTGGCATTTTCACCTTTTACGGTAATCACTTTATTTTTAAGGTCTACTTCTTCCCACTCTAGGTCGAAGAGTTCGCCGCGCCGCATTCCTGTTTTGAGCGACAAAATAACCAATGGAGTTAGTCGGTCGCCATAGGTGAGGTGGGATATGTCTGGAAGTTTTTCATAGCCCCTTACGTCTCTAAAATCATTGCCTCTCACTCTGGCTGCTTTGATTTCTTCATCGCGGGCTTTTAACGCTTCATGAAGGCGATACTCTTCAGCACTTGATAAATAGCGAGCCTTTTTGCCTTCATCAATTTTAAGTGCCTTGAGCTTGGAAAGAGGGTGGTGTTCTAAATTGTCCCATTCGACTGCTTTGGTAAGTACACCCCTAAGACAACTGACGACCCGATTAACTGTAGAGGGCTTCATTCCGCTGGTGAGTTTGTCGGTACGCCATTTTTCTATTTGTTTGACGGTGATGGATGACATGGGAACAGACAGATAATCTGGAAAGGATCGCCGGACACTGGCGATAGTATCTAAACCACTTTTTAAGTTGGCAAGCGCCCAAGGTTTGTACTGTTCCTCCATAAAAATTGAAAGGGTATTTTTCAATTGTGCCTTGGCTTTCTGGCGGCCTTCAGTTTTGACATTTTGAATGTCCTCGCCAGCAGATACCTTGCCTGCATATATGATGGCTTTGTCCCGCGCTTGAGCAAGGGTTAATGATGAGTCCAAAACACCAATTTTGATCCGTTTGCGTGTACCAGCTTCGTTTCGGTAAGAAAAATAGAAAGTTTTTCTTCCTGTTGGCTGTACTCTTAAGAGGAATCCTTTAATCTCAAGATCGACCACTTCATAAGCAACCTGTTCGATAACTAAACTTTTTAGTAGGGTGCTAGTTAGCTTTGCTTGCACATAAACTCCATGTTTTAGATTGCGTAATTTTGAGTGCTTTGGACTTAAGTAAAATTTAAGTCCATATTAAGTCCAAATAAAATGAACCGCAACAAAAACGAAAGAACAGCGATGAACAATAATAAATTTATAAGCCATTGATTTTAAATAAGTTATTTATACTTTGTCTGGTGTGGTCGTTCATGGTGATTCACCGAAAAACACCCCCTTTTAGCTCTGGGGGTGTAGGGGTCGTGGGTTCAAATCCCGCCGTTCCGACC
>Ga0209067_10000750_pt1 | contig 20436 bp, 16 predicted proteins | sample ColStrG_CSR_2013_FD_187199 | JGI IMG/M metagenome (GOLD analysis project Ga0209067, IMG submission 187199) | Freshwater sediment microbial communities in response to fracking from Pennsylvania, USA - Cold Stream Run_MetaG_CSR_2013 (SPAdes)... | ecosystem: Environmental > Aquatic > Freshwater >...
AAACCAAGACAACGCCCACCGCGCTATAGACCCAGTGCGGAATGTGCGGGATGCCGGCCCTGCGCCGCCTTCGTCGGCCAATCATATGAGTTTACTCGGTAACTACCGGTCGTGTCAGCGCTGAAAAGTGTGAAAATCAGCACCAAAATCCAGTTTACCTGAAATCAAGCGTGCGGTACAGTACTATCAGTACGGTTGAGGGGTTGGGGGGCTGCCCGTGGACTTGACCCCATGACAGAGGAATGGCTAGATTTTTCCGTGATGCTCCAGTTCGTGCTCGGCGATCAACTGGCGGAGCATATTCTCAAGTTCCGCCACGCGGCGGGCCAGGTCGTCGATGGCCTCGCCTTCCGGATCCGGCAGACGGCCGTGTTCCAAAACGCCGCCTTCGGCACGGACACGCACGACGCGACCTGGAATCCCGACCACCGTCGAGTTGTCGGGCACCGGACGCACGACTACAGAACCCGCCCCCACCTTCACGTTGTCGCCAATGCGGATGTTGCCCAGCACCTTGGCGCCGCTGCCCACCACGACGTTGTTTCCCAGGGTGGGGTGGCGCTTGCCCTTCTCATTGCCGGTACCGCCAAGAGTTACACCCTGGTACAGCAGCACATCGTCGCCGATTTCGGCGGTTTCGCCGATTACGACGCCGGTGCCGTGGTCGATGAAAAAACGCCGGCCGATCGTCGCGCCGGGGTGAATTTCAATGCCGGTGAGGAAGCGGCTGAATTGCGAGATCACGCGCGGCAACAACGGCACGCCCCACCGGTACAATTTGTGGGAGAGGCGGTGCAGCAGGATGGCGTGGAAACCGGGATAACACAGGACGATCTCGACCACACTCTTGGCGGCCGGGTCTTCCCGGAAAATGGTGTCGATCTGTTCTCTGATAATCCGAAACATGACGCGTACCTTAGTGGATGACGCGCAAACCAGCGGGATTCAGTGGGCGGCTGCGGATTCCGACCCCACAATCGGCGGTTTGGCTCCTGCGGGAATGGGCGCCAGCATGTCCTCTTTCCTTTTGACCAGCGTTGCCGTGTTGTAACTGGCGGCTTCGAAGCCGTGGCCGTGGGTAATGGCATCGGTCGGACAGGCTTCCACGCAATAGCCACAAAAGATGCAGCGGTTGTAATCGATGTTGTAAACGCGCGCGTAGCGTTCGCCGCCGGAAATACGCACCTTCTCCGTGTTCTCGGCGGCCTCGATATAAATGCAGTTGGCTGGGCAGGCTGCGGCGCACAGAAAGCAGGCCACGCACTTTTCCATGCCGTTCTCATCGCGCTGCAGCACGTGGACGCCACGGAAGCGTTCCTCGAACTTGGGAGGCTCGTCGGGATAGTTGTCGGTCACGGTGGGAGACATCATCTCCTTGAACGTGACGCTCATGCCCTTGACGAAAGAAGCCGCCGCACCCAGGATGTCGATGTTATTGGCCATTCGGTATGCTTACATTCTAACCGAGGTTCCCGCCGGGAACCTAGTTGCGCGATCCTCAACCGGCTTTCCATTCGGGCACGTTATCGCTCTGGCGAAAGATGCCTACTCCGGCCTGGCTGCCTAACCAGGAGATTTCGTTCTTGCTCCAACCTTCGCCGACGAAGGACACGGTTCCGGCGGGCTCCACTAGAAACAGTGTCGGGACGCTCGCGATCCCGTAATCGTTGCTAACCGGGAAGCCTTTGTCTTCCCTGTCCAGCAGCGTCGGAAACGTTACGCCGAACTCGCGGTTGAACTCACGTGTTTCGGCGGGATCGTTCTGCGAAATGCCGCGGATTTGGAGCGTACCGGCAGCATGTAGGCGTTCCAGGAACGGAAAAGTGAACTGGCAGACCGGACAGGTGATTTTGAAGAAGGCCAGGAGCACGGGTCCCTGTGCCCGAAGTTGCTGCAGCGAAACTTCGCCACCATCGAGCAAGGGCAGGCGGAACTCCGGCGCGCGGGCGCCTGTTGCGAGGAGTTTGTGGGGGCGGCTAGCAGCCATAGATCCAGTTTAGCGAAGAAAACTTTCAGCAATCGGCTTTCAGGGCTCTCCGCGTGTCGCGGTCCGGCCTGCTGGAGTGAACGCGGAACGGTGACTGCTTACGCCAGCGCCGCCTGGATCACTTTCGCGATCGACAGGGCGAGCTGGCGCGGGTACTCCGTCTTGGCCATGGCCAGGGCTTGGCGGCGGACGAGTTTGTGGCCGGCCACGCGGAAGGTCTCGAAAAACCGTCTCTGGCCGCGGAGCGAATACTCGGGAAGAATCGAGTAGCCGAAGCCGGCTTCCACCAGCCGCTTGATGGCTTCAGTATCGTCGGCTTCCATCGTCACTCTCGGGTTGATGCCGATGCCTTGAAAAAAAGCGTCAATGATGTATCGCATGTTGCTGCGCTTCGGGTAGAGGAGGAAAGGTGCTTTGGCCAACTCCGCCGGCTGGAGGCAGATCGATTTGGCGCGGCTGGCGCGCGCCGGAGAAGGACGAAGCCCCAGCAACTCTTCTTCGAAAAGCGGCAGTATGGTCAGCTTCTCCTCGGAAACGGGCATGGAAAGCAGCCCGAGATCGAAGCGCCGGCTTAGCAAACCGGCCACAATTTCTTCGGTGGGAACCACGGTCACGTGTATCTCGGTTTGCGGAAAGCGTTTGCGGAGCGTGCGCAGCGGCTCACCCAGCCGGTAGATGAGCGCGGTGGCTCCGGTGGCAAAATGGAACGGCCTGGTGTCGGCGGAGGGGTCGTTTTCGCATTCCCGCTTGATCCGGTCAACCTGCTGCAGGATCGACCGGGCGTGTTCAGCCAGCCGGTGTGCCGCCGCTGACGGGACAATGCGCTTGCCCGTCCGTACCAACAATTCGGTTCCCAGTTCGGTGGCGAGGGCGCGCAACTGCTGGCTCACGGCCCCAGGCGTCAGCCCGACTATGCCGGCAGCCTGCGTGACGCTCGAGGTCTCGACTACCGCCAGGAATGCCCGCAATTGCGCGATTTCCACTGCCACCTGCCATGCCATCGTTTAGCAAGGCTAAACATGCTCTTTAGATTATACGGCTTGACTGGGGATAGCCTTAGTACGCATACTTCTTCCAAATGATCGGAAATTGAGGTATCGTTATCTTAAACGTTGTGTTCAGGGCGTTGAGGATTGCCGCCGGGCCTCGCCCCGGCCGAGATTGAGAGGTTATTGTGAAAAACAAGAAGATCCTTGTCGATTCTTTCCGTGCGGCCGCGGTATTGGGAATGGCGGCTGCAATCTTGTTTGCGGTGGTCTTGTTATCGGCCTCCGCGGCTTTCGGGCAGGCCGTTGCCATCGGCAGCGTCAGCGGTCTGGTAACGGATCAGACTGGCAGTTATGTTCCGGACGCGACCGTGCTGATGACGGAAACGCTCAAGGGAACCGTGCACACGGGGAACACGAACGCGGAAGGCCGCTACACGTTTAACAACCTGCCGGTGGGACCGTATCGCCTGGAGGTGCAGGCGAAAGGCTTCAAGAATTACTCGCAGACGGGCATCGTGCTGCAGGTGGCGGAAAACCTCACCCAGAACGTTCAATTGCAGGTGGGCTCGTTGACGGAGACGGTGGAAGTGCTAGCCGGCGCCAGCATGGTGGAGACCAGGGACTCCTCCATATCTCATGTCATCGAACAGCAACGAATCGTGGATTTGCCGCTCAATGGCCGCAATGTCACCGCTTTGCTGATGCTCTCCGGAATCGCCACCACAACGATGACATTGAATGGGGGCGATCTGACGGGCAGCAAAAACATGGGGGGATCGAATGGCTCCGGCCAATTTTCGGTTGCCGGCGGGGCGGCCAACGGCTTGAACTTCCTGCTGGACGGCGGCGATAACAACGACTCCTTCAGCAACGTGAACCTGCCTATTCCGTTTCCGGACGCAGTGCAGGAATTCAGCGTGCAGACCAACGGGCTGCCGGCCCAATACGGGCTGCATCCGGGCGGCGTGGTCAACATCGTGACCAAGTCGGGAGCCAACGCCTTGCACGGCGATCTTTTCGAGTTTCTGCGCAACGGCGATCTCAACGCGCGCCAGGAAGGATTGCTGGTGCGCGATACCTTGAAGCGCAGCCAGTTTGGCGGCGTGGCCGGCGGGCGCATCATCAAGGACCGGCTGTTCTTCTTCGGCGGCTACCAGGGAACGCGGCAGCGCAGCGATCCGGCGGCCAATACCGCCTACGTGCCCACCGCTGCCACGCTGGCGGGCGACTTCAGCGTGGTGGATGGCGCCAAGGCAAACGGCGGTTGTCTTGCCTCGGCAAGAGCATTAAAGGACGCCAGCGGCGTACTCTATCCCAATAACCAGATTCCCAAGTCCACTTTCGACCCCGCCGGTCTGAAACTGGCCTCTCAGTACATCCCCACATCCACCGACCCTTGCGGGAAAGTTCTCTTCGGCTACCTCACCAATAACCCGGACGACCAGGCGGTCGGCCGCGTCGACTACAACGTCAGCAGCAAACAGCAGTTCTATGGGCGTTACTTCGTGTATCAATACAAGGCCCTGTCCTTATTCGACGGCCACAACGCTCTGACCACCGGAACCCCCGGCAATAACCAACGTTCGCAGACGATGACCATCGGCGACACGTACACGCTCAGCCCCACCACGGTCAACTCGTTCCACGCGACCTTCGACCGGCGCCGCAACGACCGGTCCGCGGCCTCCAACCTGTTCAGCCCGGCCGACCTGGGCGTCAACATGTTTATCAACGTCCCGAACTACACGCAACTCACCGTGAGCAGCTACTCGGGAGGCGGATTCAACGTGGGATGCGGTACCTGCGCCTTCGCGAATTTCAACATCAACACGTACCAGGTAGCGGACGATTTCACGCTGATGCGCGGCAAGCACCAAATCGCTTTCGGCTTCGATGGCCGCAAGGACCAGTTCAATTCCTTTAACAACCAGCAGTCCAACGGTCAGTTCACCTTCGGCGGCGCCACCAGCGGCGACGGATTGGCGGACCTGCTGATCGGCCGTTTTTCCGGCTTGACAGATGGCAATGTAATCTCGGATTACCTGCGCCAGACGGTCATGGCCGCTTACGCGCAAGATACCATCAAACCGACCCCTCATTTGACCATCAACATCGGAGTCCGCTGGGAACCCTCCGTGCCGGCCTACGATAAGTACGGCCGCGGCAACCAGTTCAGTTGGCCTCTGTTTCTACAGAACTGGCATAGCTCCGTATACCCCACCGCGCCGGCGGGCCTGATCTTCACCGGCGATAGCGAGAACAAGTACGGCAAGGCGCTCACGGCTTCGCACTGGGCTACGTTTTCGCCCCGGCTCGGTATTGTTTGGGATCCCAATGGGAACGGCAAACAGACCATCCGCGCATCGTTCGGCCTGATGCACGACACCACCGAGCTCTTCTATCCCGAGCGCTGGACCACGAATGCGCCCTATGTGTCTTCACTTACGCTGGCCAGTGGGCAGTTCTCCAATCCGTTTGCGAATTACGTATTGAACGGCAAGACCGGCGACCCGTTCCCGGGCGCGGCGGTCTTCCCCACGCAAGGCACCTACATCAGCGTTCCGGGCAACCTGCGCGTGACTTACATGATGCAGTGGAACCTGAGTTATCAGCGCCAGTTGGGCAAGGACTGGCTGGTGACGGGGAATTATCTGGGCAACGCCTCCAGGCACATCTGGGGCTCGACCGACATCAACTACGCGGTCCCCACAGCGGGCGCTACCACGGGCAACACCAATAACCGCCGGTTGACGTATTTGACGAACGCTGCTACCGGCCAGTACTATTCCAACATTCAGCAATCCGACGACGGCGCCAACGGCGAGTACCACGGGCTTCTGTTGAAGGCCGAGCACCGCATGGCCCGCCATTTCACGCTGTTGACCACGTACGCCTGGAGCCACTGCGTCAGCTCGTGGGATTTCGCTGGGGAACTGGCGGGCACGGTTTATCAGAATCCTCTCAACCGCGCCACGGGCGAACGCGGCAATTGTGGGTTCGACCACCGCCATAGCTTCAACAGTTCTTTGGTGGCTATGAGCCCCGGCTTCGGCCCCGGCGCTGCCAGGCTGATCACCAGGGACTGGCAGGTGTCGCCGATCCTCAGCCTGTTCACCGGCAACCCAATCCAGATCACCGATGGCAAGGATATTTCCCTGAGCGGCCAAGGCCTAGATCGCCCCAATGTAGTCTTGCCGTCCCAGGTATACGCCTCCACAAAGACCCCTGCGGACTACCTGAACCCGGCTGCGTTTCAATGTGCCGGATCTAACGCAGCCTGCACGGTCTTCAGCGGGCAGTTCGGCAATCTCGGGCGGAACGCCGTCTACGGACCGGGCGTGATTAGTTTCGACCTGGCCTTAAGCCGGCAATTCCAATTACGGGAACGGTGGAAGATGGAGTTCCGGTCCGACTTCTTCAACATCATGAACCACGGCAACTGGGGCGGCGCCGGTAGCGCCATGGGAACGAGCGTCAGCAACAGCGCGACGTTCGGGCAAATCACCACCTTCGGCGCACCGAGACTCATCCAGATGGCGCTGAAGGTGTACTTTTAGACACGAGGTAACGCATGCTTTAGCTTGCGGCGCGGCCGAGCGAAGCTCGCCGCGGGCCGGCGCCGGCAAGCTAAAGCATGCCACACCCGAAGTGCGCGGATCGATCGTGCCAGGCGCCTCCATAGTCAATGATCGGCCCGGGGCACCACTGCGATTCGAGCCATGCGGGGATGTTCTCGACGCAACCCGCCAGAAGGCTGCAACCGCCTCCGGCACGGAGCATACTTCCTGGATGAAGCGCTAGTTCTGAATAGTACAGAGGACTACTTGACCGCCTTCTTGGCCGGAGCCTCTTGTGCCTCCTTCTGTGCCCGGAAGGCCTCCCATCTCTTTTTGGTCGCTTCAATTATGCGTTTGCGGCCAGCCGCACTGAGCTTTCGCTTCTTGGCGGGCGCTTCCTTCGCTTGGGTATACTCCGCCCACCGTTTCTTCTGTGCGGCGGCGATCCTCTTGCGCCCAGCCGCGGACATCTTGCGCTTGGCTGAGGCGGCCGGTTTCGACGTGGCGCCGGCCGATGGTCCTAGTTGGCGCCGGATTTCCGCCATGACTTGTTCGATCCGGGCGTATTCACTCTGGTAGCCGGCTAGTGCCGCACGCAGAAGTTCAGTGTCAGGTTTCATGCGGTCAAGTTTATCATGTGACGAGCCAGGCTGAAGGACAAGGATACAAATGCGCCTTGTCGAGAACCTGTGGATGCGGCGAGAAACCGATTGGCGGGCCTCTCAAGTGAGCCCCGGCCAGTAAGTGGGCATCCAACATGCGACGCCGCTCGGAGTCGGCACGGACAAACAGCCGCCTGTGGTCAGTCAGTGGCCCCGACTCTCACTCAGGACGCAAGAACACCAACACAGGCTAGAAGGCCCGTGCCACTCAAAACAACAGCGGGGCCAGCTCGTTCAGATAGCGGCGCCAGACTATCCAGGTATGAGCACCGGGGCTTTCGCGGAAGGTATGTTTGATCTTGTGCTCGTCCAGGAATGCCGAGAAACTCTTGGCCGGGGCGAACAGGGTGTCTTGATTGCCGCAACCGACCCACAGCAGATTCAGTTTCTGGTTGGCCTCTTGCGGGTTGGCGACCAGAGACGCGAAGGTCTTCGCGAAGTCGGGCGGGCGTAGCGCCGCGCTGAATCCAGCCACGTAGCTGAACAGTTCCAGGTGGTTCAAGCCGATCCCGAGCGACTCGCCGCCGCCCATCGACAGGCCGGCGATGGCGCGCCGATCGCGGCTGGAGTTGACGCGGTACGTCGATTGAATCAGCGGGATCACATCCTCGATCAGATCCCGGCTGAAGAGCGTGGTGTTGTCGCCAGGCGCGGCGGCAGGCGTGCCTGGCGGAACACCGTAACCGAAAGGCATCACCACCAGGAAGGGCTTGGCCTTACCGGCGGCCTGGAGGTTGTCGAGGATCAGATTGACGTGGCCGAGACGCGTCCAGGCCGTCTCATCGGCGTTGGCGCCGTGAAAGAGGTAGAGCACCGGGTAGCGCGTTTGAGTGCTCCGATCGTAGCCCGGTGGCGTGTAGACAGTTACACGCCGCAGGGCATTCAGGGATTTGGACTGGTACCAGTGCGTGCGAATCTCGCCGTGAGGCACGGATTGGCCATCGTAGAATGCCGGGGCAGCGCCCGGCACCTCCAGAATGCTGGCGATGGTGCTGGGCGTGGAGCCGATCTTCACCTTGGGGTTGTTGGGGTCAATGGTGCGGACGCCATCGATGGTGAAGTTGTAGTTGTAAATCTCCGGTTCGACCGGCTCGATAGTGACACTCCAGACGCCCTGGTCGTCCTTCAGGAGGCTCTGGCTGCCTTCCATGAACTCGCCGGATACCGAAACCTCAGTGGCCTTCGGGGCACGGAGGCGAAAAGTCACGCGGCGAGCGGAGTCGATTTCGGGCGAGCGGAGAGCCGGGGGTTGTTGCGCCCAAGCGGATGCGCCGCAGACAAGCAGGAAAACGGCGGGTATCGAAGTTCCCATGACGATAGCTCCTTGCGACAGAACAAGACGAAAAGACAACACAAGCCGAACCCAGGGCGCCCCGGCCCGCGTTACGAGAACGCAATGCCAGCCGATTTGTAGATGGCGGCGATCAGTTTCATGTCGCGCAGACCTTCTTCGCCGGGGGCTTTGGCTTCCTTATTCTGTAGGATGCACTCGGAGAAGTGGTCGGCCTGACGGACGAAGTGAGACGGGTCTTTGGCCGGGTTGGGCTCGTCGATCGGCGGCTGTCCTTGGATGTTGGCCTTGAGGCTCTGGCCCTGATAGCCGAACGCCGGCTCCACGTGCAGCATGCCCTTGGAACCGTGGACGCGATAGAAGCCGGGCATGTTGGAGCCGTACGTGGTGTTACAACTGGCCACCACGCCCGAAGGAAATTTCATGGTCCACGAGAGGTTCTCTTCGACCTCATCGAAGCGGCCATCGTGATCGATGACGGAGGCGTAGGCCTCGAAAGCACTTGGTTCCTCACCAGTGAGGTAGCGGCAGGCGTTCAGCGAATAGATGCCAACATCCATCAGCGGGCCGCCGCCGCCGAGTTTGCGTGTGTAGCGCCATTCGTTGCGCGCGATGTTGAAGCCGTTGGCGCTTTCGATGGCCTGAAGCGTGCCGAGCGCGCCGCTGCGAATCAGCGCGATGGCGCGCAGGTTGGTGGGTTCCAACTGGCAGCGGTATCCGATCATGAGCTTCCGGTTGGCATTGTGGCAGGCGTCCACCATACCCTGGGCATCGGCCACGGAGGTGGACATGGGCTTTTCGCACAGTACGTGCTTGCCTGCCTTGGCGGCGCGAATGGTGTACTCGGCGTGCATGCTGTTGGGCAGAGCGATGTACACGGCATCGATGTCTTTGTTATCGGCGATGGCGTCGTAGTTGTCGTAACTGTAGATGTTCTTGGCCGGGACGCCGTACTCCGCAGCCATCTTTTCGCCCTTGTCGCGATGCCCGCTCACGAGCGCGGTGACGGCGGACAATTGCGTGGTTTTGCAAGCCGGCATGAAGTGCTGCATGGAAATGCGGCCCAGTCCCACCATGCAGTAGCCGATCTTGCGGCCCGGTTGCACCGGCGCCGCGGGCACGAACCGCGAGGCAGCGCCCAAGGCCGCCAGACGTCCCAGATCCCGCCGAGTGATGTTGGTCATGACGATGTCTCCTTAGGACACGATAGCTCAACACGCTGCGCGCCAGACGGCCCACAGGACGCGGCCAGGCCGCGACCGGTGAAGGCTTCGCCGATCCAGAAACTGAGTTCCGCCACGCGGTGCTCCGCATCGATGTCTCGCAGCGCCGAGTAACCGATCAGATCGGCGGGCGCGTGCCCGCGATATCCACGAGGCGGGGCAGGTCGGCTGGCACGAAGGGTCGGAGAACCAGGCGCGCGGTGGCCAGGTTCGGTTGTTTCGTTGCTGTAGCGCCCGCACCTCGCTGCAATAGCGACTCAGCCTAACACAGCCCAGATTGCGGCGGGCTCCGTTCATGGGCGCGCGACGGCGATCGAAGGCAGGCCCCGAAAGGCGCTTAGAGCATCCTGGCGGGGGTAAGCATTAGCTTAAGCTAGAGCCATATGCTTGCAGAGCCAGGGGAGAACGGCCCGCTCGATCGCTCCAAAACGCGGTGGCGCCATGCGCTCTGGCTGAGCGGAATCTGGGTCCTGCCGTTTTGGTGCATCCCGTTGTTGATTCTCCCAGCTTCCGCCACAGCCGTGACCCTGGTCTCGGTTCTCGCCGTTGTGATGGCGCCTGTCCCGGCGCTCCTGTCTGCGCGGAGGCAGCAGGACCGCCTGCGCGCTCAGGTGGCGAATGCCAGGGAAGAGGCTGCGCAACTGAAGTTGCAGTTAGATACCGTCCGCTACCGGACGGCACGATTGCGGGAGGACTTATCGGCCGCCGACCGGCAAGCCAGGTTGTCGCATCAACTCACGATTCTGGGCCATTTCACCGCCGGTTTCATGCACGAGTTCAATAATCCGCTGGCAATTGTCGCAGGCCGGCTCGAGGTCCTGCTCGACGAACGGGCGGGGGATGCGGCGCTCTGTGCCGACCTGCAGCAGATGCTCAAAGAGACGCGGTATATGGCGAACATCGCGCGCACGCTGCTGCAGGCCCTGCGGCGCGAGCGTGCCGGAGATGTTTTCCAGGCCTCGGTTCCGGAACAGGCTTTGGAAGATGCGCTCGCGGCGTTGCGGCCTTCCGCCGAAAACCAGGGCGTACGATTAGTGCTGGAGGTGGCTGAAGTGCCGCGTGTCAATGTGCCCGAGCATGTAGTTAGTGAAATAGCCCGTGGCCTGCTTACGAATGCGCTCGAAGCGCTCAAGGGGCGCGACGCTGGCGTAGTTTGGGCGCGTCTCGAACCCTATCGCACGGCGGGCGCCAGAGTGGTCGCCAGGATCGAAGACAATGGGCCGGGCATCCCGGAAAGCGTCCGCGAACACCTCTTCGAGCCGTTCATTTCGCAAAGCGCCGGGCGGGAGCGGCTGGGGCTGGGACTGTTTCTGGCGGCCAGCCTGTTGGATATGTATGATGGCCGGCTGCGGTATGAAACCAGGGAAGGCGGCGGCGCCAGTTTCGTGATCGAGATGCCGCCCGCGCGATTTATGGGCAGCCAGCCGTACCATTGGTTTGTCGGAGGGACTTCCACGTGAGCCGCATCCTGGTGATCGACGATGAAGCCGCACTGGGGGAAAACATCCAGCGGATGCTCCGATTGCCTTCCACCTCCGTGTCCGTTTTCCAGGACCCGGCCAAGGGGCTGGCCGAAGGCCTTCAAAACCCGCCCGACCTGGTCCTGCTGGACATGCGGATGCCGGGAATGTCTGGCGAAGAGGTCTTTGCGCGGCTGCACGAGACCCATCCGGGGCTGCCTATCGTTTTCCTCACCGCCTTCGGATCGGTGGAAGGCGCGGTAATTGCCATGCGCAATGGCGCCTTCGATTACCTGCAGAAGCCCTTCAAGCGCGAGGATCTCCTGCTGGTAGTAAGGCGGGCCCTTTCTCACTCCACGCTGGCTCACGAAGTGGAAAGGCTGAAAGGCCGCCTGGAAGCCCTCGGAGAGACGGATGCTCCCCAGACCCGCAGCAACGCCATGCTGGAGCAGACGGAGAAGGGTCGCCGGGCAGCGCCAACCGACGCCACGGTCATGATCCTAGGAGAGAGCGGCACGGGAAAGGAAGTCATGGCCCGCTTCATCCACAGCCAGAGCCGGCGCAAGGATGGCCCTTTCGTGCCGGTGGAATGCAGCGCCATGCCGGGGTCGCTCATCGAAAGCGAGTTGTTCGGTTATGAGCGCGGCGCGTTCACCGGGGCGGAGCGCACGAAGAAGGGACTCATCGAATCGGCAGATGGCGGGACTTTGTTCCTCGATGAAATCGGGGATCTGGGAGTGGAACTGCAAACGCGTCTCTTTCGATTCGTCGAGGAACGCGAACTGCGGCGGCTGGGCGGGTTGGCGCCGGTGCGTGTGGATTGCCGCATTCTGTGCGCGACCAACCAGGACTTGATGGCCAAGATCAAGGCGGGAACCTTTCGGGAAGAGCTATATTACCGGCTGGGCGTGGTCACAGTGAAGGTGCCGCCCTTGCGAGAGCGGCCGGAGGATATCCCGCACCTAGCGCGCTTTTTCCTGGAACGGTTTTCCCGGCGTTACGGAAAGAGCCTGTCCGGCTCGGCGCGATTCTACGAGGCGCTGGTCAGCCAACCTTGGCCGGGCAACGTCCGCCAGCTCAAGAACGTGATGGAAAAGCTGTCGGCCCTGCATCCGGGCGGGGTCCTGGAGCCGGAAGATCTGGCTGAGGATTTACCTTCGGCTCGGCCTGCATGCGACCTTTCCGCTCTCCCCTGGAAAGAGGCTCGGGAACAGTACCTGGCTACGTTTGAGCGCTCCTACGCCGATGCCGTACTGTCCCGCTGCGGCGGCAACGTCAGCGCTGCCGCGCGCGAAGCCGGGGTGGACCGGAAGACCTTCTACGCGTTGCTCAAACGGGACAAAGAACTGCAGACTGGGGAATGATTTCCCCAGATGGATTGATGTTTCGTGGAATGAGATCCCCAGATCCCCTGTCGCCTTCCAGTAAGCTATTGAGATAAAAGGGGCTGTGATTCGGTTTTCAACGTGCTGCGTGACCGGCATGCTGCTACCACGAAGGAAGTCCTGGATGCCAGGTGTCCTGCCGACCCTGGCGGCACTTGGATGTGCTGTCTTGGTCCCCCAGCCAGGGCAGGCGATTCCGGCGTTTGCCCGGAAATACGGTGTGAAGTGCTACTCCTGCCATACCATTCCGCCGGCTCTGAATAAGACCGGCTACATGTTTAAGCGACTGGGTTACCGGATGCCTCCCGACGAAATGGATGGAAGCAAGCCGGCGCCGAAGATCACCGAGTTGGGCAAGGACATCAAATTCAGCATCACCAATTCGTTCGCGTTGATCGGCCAGGGCAGCTTTACCGTGGACAAAGCCAAAGCCGACACGACCACCTCCTCTACCAGCTTTAACCTGGACGAAGTCGCGTTGTTTGCGGCCGGTCCGGTGCCGGACAGCGGCTTTTCCTACTTCACGCACTTTGAACTGTCTCAGGGCGGTGGCAGTCCCTTCCTGGAACAGGCGGTGTTGGGCTACACGGCGGGCCGCGCCAACAGCAGTTTTTTCCTCAAGGCCGGCCAAATGCACATGCAGGAGGGGGAAGGCACGCGGGCAGCCATGTTCTATAACCTCTTCCCCGACCCCCCGCTGGTCCTCACCAACGTCAATTCGCTGAACTTCAGCCTGGATCAGCACCCGGTGGGCGTGAACGCGGGATATACGTGGGCCTCCAATTACTTTAAGCAAGTCTTTGCGGTGTCAGCCAAAGTCACCAATGGGCTGAATGCGGACGGCAGCGAGATCCTGTTCAATTCGCAAAAGAATTCCAAAGATGTCTGGTTCGACGCCGATTACTGGTTCGGGCCCGACGGCGGCGTCACTTTCATGACCTATTACGGGACAAAGGACCAAGTCCAGAATCAGGGCACCGACGCTGAGTTCACGTATCGCCCGACCATACGTCGGTACGGCGTGTTCGGCAATTACCTGTTCTTCGACAAGCTGGATGTCCTCGGAGGTTATCTTCGGAGCCGGGACGACTGGCAGGACATGTCGGGGAGCGTAAAGGGCAACTATACATCGAACGGGTTTCGCGGGGAGTTGGACTACTACATCCAGCGGGGCTTTGCCCTGATGGCGCGGTACGACCAGTTGAACCAGGCCGTAGCCGGAGGACCGTCCGCGCACACCTCGGCATGGGGTATTGGCGGCGAGAAGGGGCTAACCGAATTGGGCAACGTGGTGCTCCGGGCGACCTACAACCACGAGCGCGATACGGACCCGGTTTCGGGCTCGGTGACGACGGACAAGCTTTTCAAACTGGATGTGCGGGTAATGTGGTAAAGGAGATACCGATATGAAAAGACTGATTCAGATTGTGATGCTGCTCGCGCCCCTGTCACTGGTGTCGCAGACGAGCAACGTGGTGCTTCCGCAGGATAAGGGGCCGGACAAGGTCGACGTCGCCGCCTATCCGCCGAAGATACAGGCAGCTTACAAGCTGTTCGCGGGCAAGTGTTCCAAGTGCCACACTATTGCGCGGCCCATCAATACCATGATGACCCGGGCGGAATGGGAGCGATACGTGAAGCGCATGATGCACAAGCCCAACTCGGGCATCAGCGACAACCAGGGAAAGGACATCTTCGATTTTCTGGTTTACGACCAGACCGAGCGGAAGGACAAGAATCCGAAAGCCTTCTTCCCGGCGTTGAGCGACGAGGAAATCGAAAAGCTAAAGAAGCAGTAGGGAACGCCGCCATGCGCTACCGCGTAACGGTCCCTGACCAGGAGTATTTCGATCAGAATATTCCTTGCCGCACAGCCTGTCCGATCCATACGGAATGCGGGCGATACGTGCAGGCCATCGGGATTTCGAAGGATGAAGAGGCGTATCTCCTGGCCCGGGCGCCGAACCCGTTCGCCTACGTGCTGGGGAGGATCTGCGCGCACCCCTGCGAGGATGCCTGCCGGCGCGGCAGGATCGACGAACCGATCGCGATCTGCGCGTTGAAGCGGTACGCCACCGAACGCCACAACCTGGGCGCCGGGCACGATCCCGCGCGCAAAAACCTGCCGCCGCCTCCCAAACGAGGGAAGCGCATCGCAGTCGTGGGGGCGGGAGTTTGCGGCTTGACGTGCGCCCATGACCTGGCGCTGCTGGGGTACTCAGTGGAAGTCTTCGAGTCGGCCCCGGTCCCTGGGGGGATGCTCTATCTGGGCATCCCGCACTTCCGCCTCCCGAGGGAAATTATCAAGATGGAGGTAGACAATATCCTGGCGATGGGTGTCACGCTTCACACCCGCGTGACGCTAGGGCGCGATATTTCCTTCGCGGAACTCCGCTCCAAGTTCGACGCGATTCTTCTGGCTACAGGGCTCAACAAGGGCCGTGAGCTGAACATTCCGGGTGCTCACCTTGCCGGTGTCTACAACGGCATCGACTTCCTGATCAACGTCAATCTGGGATACGAAATCGAATTGGGCAAGCGGGTTGTGGTGGTGGGCGGCGGCAACGTAGCGGTCGATGTCGCGCGCGCGGCCGTGCGGTTGGTGCAGGAGTCCGTGGAACTGGGCACTGTCGAGGACGGCGCCGAGAGTCTCCAGCCTGCCTTGGACGCTGCACGCCTGGCGATGCGCTCGGGTGCCGAACAGGTCAACCTGGTGAGCCTGGAATCCCGCGAGCAGATGCCCGCCTGGAAAGGGGAGGTGCATGAGGCTGAGCACGAAGGCATCGTGGTGGACAACGGATGGGGGCCCAAGGAGATCGTCGGCCAGAATGGGATCGTCACCGGCCTCAAGGTCCGGCGCTGCCTCACGGTTTTCGACGAACACGGGCGGTTCAATCCGGCATTTAGCGACGAAGAAAAGGTTGTTCCTTGCGACAGCGTAGTCCTGGCCATTGGCCAGCAAGCCGACCTCTCATTCCTGGGCGGCGACGAAGGGGTCCAGGTGACGCCTCGCGGAACCCTGAAAATCGATCAGGACCTGATGACGACTGCCCCCGGGGTTTTTGCCGGCGGCGACGTGGCTTTCGGGCCGCGCATTCTGGTGGAGGGGGTGGCCAACGGCCACCGGGCGGCGCGTTCCATTCACGTCTACTTGAGCGGGAAGACCAGGAAGACGGTGCTCAGCCGTTTCCGCATCTTCCAAAACTGGGAGATGCCACGCGGCTTCCTCACCCTCCCGCGCCAGACGATGCCGGTGCTGCCTGCCAACCGGCGCATCGGAATCGCAGAGGTGGAACTGGGCTTCAACGAGGAACAGGGGCGCGCCGAAGGGCTCCGCTGTCTGAAGTGCCAGGTCAACACGATTTTCGACGGCTCGAAGTGCATCCTGTGCGCCGGTTGTGTCGATGTCTGTCCTGAGAGTTGCCTGCGCCTGGTGGACCTGGTGCAGGTGAGCGGCGACGAGCGATACGACGCTCTGATCCTCGGGCGATACGGTGTGCCCGCAGCCGAACTCAAAGCAGGCCAGGCGGGGGCGATTATCAAGAACGAAGAGAAGTGCATTCGCTGCGGACTGTGCGCCCAGCGGTGTCCGACCCAGGCCATCACCATGGAGGCGTTGGAGCAGCAGGAGCGGGAAGTTTTCGAGTAGGAGAGCATGGGCATGAAGCGACGATCCTTTATCGGTTGGGGAACGGCGGGGCTGGCCGCCCTGTGGTCGGCGGTCGGAGTAAGTTTGGGGGCCGTGGTCCGGTTCCTCACTCCGAGTGTTTATTATGAGCCGCCGCAAACCTTCAAGATCGGCAATCCTAGCGATTTTCCTTTGGGGCCTCCCACGTTCCTGGCGGACGAAAAGATTTTCGTCTTCCGCGATCGGGACAAGGGGTTCGCGGTGGCCAGCGCGGTCTGCACTCATTTGGGCTGTACGGTTGGATATTCCCAGAGCGACGAGCGCTTCCATTGCCCGTGCCACGGCAGCGTGTTTGGCGCCAACGGCGCAGTGCAGCACGGCCCCGCGCCGAGGCCGCTGGAGTGGTTTGAGGTGACGCTCGCCCGCGATGGACAACTGAGCGTGGACAAGGACAAGGTAGTGCCGGCGGCCTACCGCCTGATGGTGGAACGATGAATCCAATACAGGATCTCTGGCAATCGATCGTCCGGCGGGACCCGCTGTCCACGGACAAAGGGAAGTCCGAACTGGTCTTTCTCAATGTGTGGCTGCACATCCATCCGGCCAAAGTGAAGAGAGAGAATCTCAAGTTGAAGCACACCTGGTATCTGGGTTTCATCACGTTCTTTCTCTTCCTGATCCTGGTGACTACCGGGGTGGCTCTGATGTTCTATTACCGGCCCAACGCGCCGCAGGCATACCAGGATGTGAAGGACCTTCAGTTCGTGGTTTTCCTGGGACCCTTCCTGCGGAACATGCATCGCTGGGCGGCCCATGGCATGGTGATCAGCGTCTTCTTCCACATGTGCCGGGTCTTCTACACCGGTTCGTACAAGAGACCTCGCCAGTTCAACTGGATGATCGGCGTTTTTCTGTTCCTGGTGACCTTGGGCCTCTCCTTCACCGGCTATCTGCTGCCGTGGGACCAACTGGCATTCTGGGCCATCACGGTGGGGACCAACATCGGCAGCTACGCTCCGCTGGTGGGCAAGCAGCTTCGCGAATTGCTGCTCGGCGGCCACTCCGTCGGAGAGGCCGCATTGCTTCGTTTTTACGTGCTGCACGTGGCGGTGCTACCGGGGGTCATGGTGTTGCTCACCATGGTGCACTTCTGGCGGGTCCGCAAGGATGGCGGCCTTTCGCGGCCCGTCTGGAAGCTGGAACCGGAAAAGGCCGAGAAACTGGTCACCATCGGCGCGCCGGAAGCCCCCGCGCCACTGAGCGTGGCGCTCGCATCCAAAGACAAAACCTACGGGCTCATGGAAGTCGTGACCGGTAAGCCCATTTTCGAAACCGTGACCGCAGAGGAGGAAGAAGACACCACCTTTTCCTATCCCTACGCCTTCTTTCGCGAGGCCGTGGCCTTGATGGCGACAGTGACGGGGGTGATGGCTATTTCGCTGTTCTGGAACGCGCCTCTGGAGGAATTGGCCAATCCGGCAAAGACACCGAATCCGGCCAAAGCTCCATGGTATTTTCTGGGGCTTCAGGAACTGGTCAGCCACTCCGCGCTCCTGGGCGGCGTGGTAGTGCCGGCGCTGGCGGTGCTCGCGCTGTTGGCGGTTCCCTACCTCGACACGAACCCCAGCCGCCGCCCGGCCGACCGGAAGTGGGCCAACCGGGCGTTCACGATCTTCGTGGTGGTCAACGTCGTCCTGATCGTCGTAGGGACGTTCTTCCGCGGACCCGGTTGGGCGCTGGTGGCGCCATGGACGCATATTTCGGGGGCTGAATAATGGAACGGAGAATGCCGCAGTTCTTCTTCGCGCTAAGCCTCATTGGGCTCGTGCTGATCCTGGCGGCCGTGTGGCAAGCCAGCACTCCCACGTGGAAAACCTATCAGCGGGACTTCCACCAACTGGAGGCGCAGGGCGAACCCAACTCCTTGGCCAAAGCCGCAGCGCTGGCAACGCCGCCGGTGATCCACCAGGTTCTGCTCACGGGATTGCAGCGCGTGGACCGTTGCACCACCTGCCATCTGGGCGTGGACGACCCCACGATGAAGAATGCGGCGCAGCCGTTCCGCTTTCATCCCAACCTGGCGCCGCACACTCCCGCCAAGTTCGGTTGCACCATCTGTCATGGCGGCCAGGGTCTGGCCACCGACAAAGCGAATGCGCACGGCCGCGTGCCGTTCTGGCAAGAGCCGCTGCTGCCCAAGGACTACATTCGCGCCTCGTGCGGACGGTGCCACAAGGAGGGGGAGGTTCCCGGAGTTCCGGAACTGACAGAGGGGCGGCGTCTCTTCGAAACCCAAGGCTGCCGCGGCTGCCACAAATTGAATGGCGTGGGAGGCAGTATTGGGCCAGACCTTACCGAGGAGGGCGCCAGCCGCCGGTTCCCCGAGTGGCTCGAGCGCCATTTCCTGACCCCCAGCGCGGTTTCGCCCAGCTCGCCGATGCCCAATTTCAACTTCACCAAAGAGCAGGCGCGCGCCTTGACATACTACATGCTCTCGCTCACCAGTGAAGAAATGGGGACTTACTATTCGAGCGTGCGATTGATCCCCAGTGCGAGTTATGGCCGGGAACTGTTCGTCGAAAAGAACTGCATCGCCTGCCATAACATCGGTGGCGTGGGGGCGAAAAACGGCCCGGACCTGCTCGGCGTGACCAAACAGCACTCCACCGGGTGGCTGGACGAGCAACTGGTGAATCCCGAACTAGTGTACCCGGGGAGCATCATGCCGGCATATGACCTGGCGACCAATGCCCGGAAGGCGATCGTGGCTTACATGGCTTCCGCCACGCCGGACGATGCGCAATTGATTCTGTCGCAAAGGGCCAAGCCCTTGACGCCCCAGGACGCCGCCATTGAGGCGGGCAAGCAGAACTTCTCGCGCTTCGGATGCGTGGGCTGTCACGGGCTGCAGTTACAGGGAGGCGTCCCCAACCCCAATAGCCAGGGGGGGGAAGTCCCTTCGCTTCTGCATGCCTCTGACGACTACACCAAGGAAGAGGTCATCACCATCATTCGAAACGGCAAGGTGCCTCCCACGGAAAACACAGCCAAACCGGCTCCGCCGCTGTACATGCCGTCCTGGAAGAGCGTGTTGAGCGATGAAGATATCAACCGGATTGCCGACTATCTCTGGTCCCTGCAGAAGAAGAAGGATGGCTGGTAGGTGTTAATACAGTGGCTGGCAAACCGCGCTTACTAACGCTTTCCCGGGCGGCTCGTCCAAGGGTTCAACTATGTTCACCTCCGTCCTGTGGGACCTGCGTTATTCCTGCCGGGCTCTGCTGCGCAACCCCGGTTTCGCTGCCGTTTCCGTCCTTGCACTGGCCCTTGGGATCGGGGCCAACAGCGCCATCTTCACCGTGGTTAACGCGGTTCTGCTGCAGCCGCTCCCGTTCAGCGATTCCGACCAACTGGTGAGGGTTCGCGAGCGCAACTTGAAAGCTGGATTTCCGCAATTCTCGCTTTCACCGGGCAACTATCTGGATTTCCGCGACCACAACCACACCTTTTTCGGTATCGCCGCGTTCGGCGGCCAGGGGCTGAACCTGTCCGGAGGCGCCGAACCGGAACGGCTGCGTGGCGCGAGTGTCACCGTAGACTTCTTCGACGTGTTGGGCCGTAAGCCCTCTTTGGGACGGACCTTCTCTGTGGAGGAAGGGCAACTCGGACAGCATCACGTCGCCATCCTGAGCTACGGCCTCTGGCAGCGGCGGTTCGCGGGTAGCGCTGGCGCGCTGGGCCAAACCCTCAAGCTCAACGAGGAGCTCTACACCGTGATCGGCGTGATGCCCGCGGATTTTCAGTTTCCGGAACGCAGCGATATCTGGACTCCGCTGGCCATGAATCTGCAGAACTGGCAACAACGCGGGGGCCACTACCTGGGCGGCATCGGGCGTCTCAAGCCCGGTTCGTCGCTGGCGGCCGCGCAGGCAGATCTCAACGCCATCGCGGCGCGTGCCGACCAGCAGTTTCCGGCTTCCAACTCGGGCTGGGACACCACGCTCAAGAGCCTGCAGGAATCCGTGGTCGGGGAAATCCGGCCGGCCATGCTGACCCTCACCGCTGCAGTGGGCTTTGTCCTGTTGATCGCCTGTGTCAACGTGGCCAACCTGTTGCTGTCGCGCTCGACCGCGCGGCGCCAGGAGATTGGAATTCGCAGCTCGCTCGGCGCCGGCCGCGGGCGGCTGATACGCCAGCTTCTCACCGAAAGCCTGCTGCTGGCCGCACTGGGAGCCGTCCTCGGGCTGGCACTGG
>Ga0209067_10000751_pt1 | contig 20427 bp, 18 predicted proteins | sample ColStrG_CSR_2013_FD_187199 | JGI IMG/M metagenome (GOLD analysis project Ga0209067, IMG submission 187199) | Freshwater sediment microbial communities in response to fracking from Pennsylvania, USA - Cold Stream Run_MetaG_CSR_2013 (SPAdes)... | ecosystem: Environmental > Aquatic > Freshwater >...
GCCTCCAATTCCCCCGCCTCCTCGCCGATGCCAAGCATGATGCTGGTCTTGGTGGTGAATCCGCGCTCCTTGGAGCGTTGCAGCATTTCCAGGGAACGTTCGTAACGGGCCTGGGGCCGGACCAGCTTGTGCAGACGCGGCACGGTCTCCACATTATGATTGAGAATGTCCGGCCGGGCGTCCAACACGCGATACAAATCCTCCCAGCGTCCCTTGAAATCCGGAATGAGCACCTCGATGCTGGTGCGCGGATTTTCGTGACGCACGGCGCGGATGGTGCGGGCCCAGATTTCAGAACCGCCATCCTCCAACTCATCCCGCGCCACGGAAGTTATGACAACGTGGCGCAGGTTCATGATGCGCACCGCATCAGCCACCCGGGCCGGTTCGCCCCAGTCCAATTCCGTCGGACGTCCGGTCTGAATGGCGCAAAAACCACAGGAACGCGTGCAAGTCTCACCCAGAATCATGACCGTGGCCGTGCCCCGGCTCCAGCACTCCCCAAGATTCGGGCAATGAGCACTTTCACAAACCGTGTGCAGCTTGTGTCCGCTGACCAGATCCCGCACCTCTCCGTACGCGGCGCCCCCGGGGATTTTAGCCCGGAGCCAGGGGGGTTTTCTGTCGGTGGATTGGATCAAGTGGGGTCAAAGTAGCAGGTAAATACCCGAGTTCAACTGGAAAGGGCTTGAGTCGTATCGCCAAGGAAAGCAGGAAGTGAGGAAATTTCTTCGTGTAAAACCCGTTTGATGGTGAGCGGCCTCGCCGAAAAATTCAGCAGGAGTCCATGCTTCAGCCGGCAGGCCTTCAGGTAACTGCGCACTTGTGCGAAATGCACATCCTCAAGAACTTTCACCGCCTTAAGTTCAACGATAACCTGTCCTGCAACCAATATATCCAGCCGATGTTCCCCCACTTGCACCCCTCTAAAAGAAACTGGTATTAATTTCTGAGACTCCGCCGTGAGCCCCTCCTGTCTTAAAGCCAGCAAGAGGGCATTTTCGTAGAAGTGGTGTTCATACGAACACAACAAAAGAAAATGGATCAACCCATCACGATCGAAAATTGAAATTAAATATGAATGGCCTGTCCCTTGGCCGCCAGCGCGGCTTCAGCGACCATTTCCGTCAGCGTGGGATGGGCGTGAATGGTGGACAAAATTTCGTCCGTGGTGGCTTCCAAGGTCATGGCCAACCCCAGTTCGCCAATCAGCTCGGTGGCCTCCGAACCGATGATGTGCGCACCGAGAATCTCGCCATGCGGCTCGCCAATGATGAGTTTGACAAAACCCTCCGGCTCGCCCGCCGCCACCGCCCGGCCACTGGCGCGATAAGGGAACTTGCCGACTTTGAATTTCAGTTTCTGCTCGACGGCCTTCTTCTCGGTCAGACCCACCGAAGCGACCTGAGGCTGGCAATAGGTACAGCCCGGAAAAACATTCACTTTGTGCGGCTTCTTGCCTTTGACAAAAATTCCTTCCACCGCCTCGATGGCTTCGTGCGAAGCCACATGGGCCAGCCAGGGAGGTCCGATGATGTCGCCCGCCGCATAAATACCGGCCACTGTGGTCTGATAGTTGCCGTCGGTCTTGACCCAGCCCTTGGGGTCGAGTTCGATCTTGAGTCCCTCACCGAGCAGTCCCTCCAGATTCGGTTGCAGTCCGATCGCCACCAGCAGCACTTCCGCTTCGAGGATTTTGCCGGTCTTGCCCGAAACCGTCACTTTGACACCGCCTTTGCCGCTCTCCACCTTGTCCACTTTTGTTTCAGTCAGGATTTCGATGCCGCTCTTGGTGAAATTGCGCGCCAGCAGCTCGGAGACTTCGTGATCTTCCACCGGCAGTACCTGGGGCAACATTTCCACCAGCGTCACTTTGGTGCCGAACGAATTGAAGAAATAGGCGAACTCCACGCCAATGGCCCCCGCTCCAATGATCACGATGGATTTGGGTTGCCGGGCCATGACCATGGCCTCGCGACTGGTGACAACAGTCTGACCGTCCACTTTCACACCCGGGATCTGGCGGGCCACTGCTCCGGTTGAAATGAGAATGTTCTTCGCGGCGAAAGTCTGCGTCTTGCCATCGGCACTGGTCACGATGACTTTCTTGTCCTTGGAAATCGTCGCCTTGCCGTTGATGTAATCTACTTTTTTGCTGCGGAATAAAAACTCAATCCCCTTGGCCATGGTGTCGGCCACGCCGCGGCTGCGCTGAATCACCTTGGCGAAGTCGTAGCTGATTTCCTTCACGCTCAGGCCGAAGTCGCCCGCATGCTTGAAGTGATGATAGAGTTCGGCGCTTTTCAAAAGCGCCTTGGTGGGTATGCAACCCCAGTTGAGACAGGTCCCGCCGGGGCGTTCCTGCTCGATACAAGCCACTTTTTTGCCCAGTTGGGCTGCCCGGATGGCGCCGACATATCCGGCTGGTCCGCCGCCTACTACAATCAGATCATATTCCATAAATCCATCTCCTCGCTGGACGGTCTTCTCCCCGGTCGCAGTCAGCCGTTAAACATGCCATAAACCGATGGGTGCACAAGCAGGTATTCCGCACCGCGATTACGCCGGCTCCGCCGGATTCGTGCTCCGGTATTCGGCCAATTTATTGCGCAAAGTCCTGACGCTGATACCCAGGATTTCCGCCGCATGGGTACGGTTGCCGCCGCAGCGTTGCAGTGTCCGCTCTATCAGACGGCGCTCCATCACCAGCAACGGAACAATCGGGTCGTGCTCCTGTCCCGCCACCGGCGAAACCGCCGACGTGTTGTCGGGCAAATCCACCGCCGACAATTCCTCCTCCTCCTCGCTCAAAATCACGGCCCGTTCGATGGCATTTTGCAACTCCCGCACATTGCCCGGCCAGTGGTAGGCCTTGATCCTCAGAACGGCCTCACGCGACAATTTACGCGTCTTTTTCCCATGCTTGCGGGAAAATTCCACGACAAAGACGCCGGCCAGATGAATCACATCGTCGCCCCGTTCGCGCAGCGGCGGGAGATGCAGCGGCACGACATTCAACCGGTAATACAAATCCTCGCGGAATTTCCCCTGCTGCACGTATTCCAGCAAATCACGATTGGTTGTGGCCAGCACCCGCACATCCACCTTGATGGTTTTGTTGCCGCCCACCCGCTCAAACTCCAATTCCTGCAACACGCGCAGCAGTTTCACCTGCAAGTCGGGCGGTATCTCGGAAATTTCATCGAGCAACAGCGTGCCCCCATGGGCCAGTTCAAAGCGCCCCTCACGGCGTTGCACCGCGCCGGTGAAGGCCCCCTTTTCATGGCCGAAAAATTCACTCTCCAGCAGGGTCGCCGGTATGGCCGCGCAATTCACCCGGATAAAGGGCTGCTCCGCCCAGGGGCTTTTTTTGTGCAAGGCATGGGCCACCACTTCCTTACCGGTACCGCTTTCACCCTGGATCAGAACCGTGGCACGCGTTTTGCAAATGCGATCCACCAGCTCCTGCACCCTTTTCATGCCCGGACTCTCCCCCCAGGAGATCAGGTTGCCATCCCGTTGCGCCATTTCCCGGCGCAGGTAAACATTCTCCGCCTCCAAATCCATCACCGCCTGCAACCGCTCCAACGCCACCGCCAGCCGCCCGTCGTCAATGGGTTTGATGAGATAGTCAAAGACCCCGATGCGCAATGCCTGCACGGCCGAGTCCAGGGAGCCGAACCCGGTCATGACCATCGATCGCATCTGCGGGTACTCTTTCTTGATCGTTTGCAGAAAATCCAGGCCGTTGCCATCACCCAAGCGTAAATCGCAAATGACCAGGTCGTGGGTTTGTTCCGCCAGTGCCGTCCGGGCCTGTGCCAGGGATGACACACCCAGCACCGCATAGTCCCGCTCGCGCAGCAAATCCGTCATCAGTGTCCGCACCCCGCCGTCGTCGTCCACCACCAGAATACGTTCAAGTTTCAAAACTAGGCAATTATTGCCCATCCCGGCCCGACTGGCAATTCAGTTCCAAAGGGCTCTTGCAGAAAAACCCAAATACCAGGGAACTTTGCAGATGCTTCGACATTCTTCATGCCTTGATTGGGTTGACCTTGCGCTCGCACCGTGAAGGCGAACAGTGCCGTCAGAATTAAATGTGCGACGGTAAACAGGATACGCATTTGTAGAGTCATCAAAGTTCCGTCCAGCACTATAGAAGTTATTCACGCCGAGTTGGCTTGGGTGTCGGGGCTGACATTTCCTGCGGTTCGCAAAGGACGAGATCCTTGCGGCGGCTTTCGGGAGTGATTTTCAGATTGGTGATTTTCCCTTCGTGCAGGGTGGCTTCGATGACGGTTTTCCCGGAGGCGTGAAGCTTGAAATTCACATCCCAGATCCGGGGCCAGGCCGGAAAGAGAAAAATCTTCCCGTTTGCTTCCTGGAGGAGCATCCGCTGGAAGGCGATGGAACCCGATCCAAAATGGTCGTAATCGGGACATTCATCATAGTTTTGACCTCCGGTTATTGGAAAACGAACGGCTGTGGTGCTTGAACGAAAGCGTTTCACCAGTCCGAGCGCGGCCTCAGCGGCATTGCCTGCATAAGCCCATTCGATCTGATCCTGCGTCCAGCAGGTGAAATGGTTTTGGATCGTGCGATGCTCCATCGTCCATTCGACAAGATCCTTGGTTCCGAGCGCGGTTCCAAAGCAACGGAAGGGGAAGACGGGATAAAGTTCCCCATTCTCGGCGTTGCGCCGGTCGGCAAATTTTTCTGCCGGAACGATGGCTTGCTTCCCTTCGATTGTTTGCATCGGAACCTCTGGAATCTCGGCGCGGAATTTCGCCCAGTGTGCCTGGTCCTCGGGAGTCCCTGCCTTCATGGCGAGCAGGCCATCGAGGGTGAAACGGAGGCCGGCCACATCGGGGGCCGGATTCCTGGCGGTCCACCAGGTCTCCAGCACCTGACCGGGATCAATGCAGAGTTTCCCCTGGGCATCGCGCGGATAGTGCAGGTCAAAGAAACGGAGCACCTCACGGGCAAAGGGAACCAGGACCGTATCACGATAATTTGTGTCGCCGGTGAAGTTGACAAAATCGGTCATCATAACGATGGTTTCCAGACCATTCGTGAAATAGTAGCTGTGGTACCAGTTTGCTCTGGTTCCAGGCGGAGTATTGCGGGGAGGCCGTCCATTCGCCCCGCTATCACGCTCGCCGCCGGTCGGCTCGAGATTTTCCCGGAAATAGGCGCCCTCATGACCGAACCAAGCCTTGGTAATGGCCTGACGCATCGGCAGCAGGTGCCAGTAATAACCAAAGAAGGGTTGCATCAGATCGAAGTCCCCGCTGGCCAGCATCGGCCAGTACATCAGTCGCTCATTCTGATAGGTAAAACGACGCCCCCAGCGGCGGTCGTCCGGGTGGGTGAGAAAACCTTCATTGACGGGTTCCAACGGAGCGTAGCGCTTGTCAACCTGCTTGGAAAAAAACATCTGCTGGGTGAAAAGTCCTCCGTTGAACTTGGTCATGACTTTCCCCCGGCTCTGACATCCCATGAGGTAGCGAAAGACATTGTAACTCTGCGAGACCAGAGCGGCGCCATCGGTCTCCTCACGACGGCCTTTGGGAGTTTCACCAAAGAATTTCTCCCGTTGATCTGCAGGCGCGGTGGTGTCACTCGCAATGATCCATCCACGATCCCAAAAAGCCTCCCACCACTGGCGATGCGCCGACCAGTCTTTGGACAGATCGACTGGTTCAGCCGCCTGTTTCTCGATCCCGGCAATCCAAGTCTCCGGTTCCGGCGTCTGCATGGTGAGTGCGTGAATGCGAATGTCAAAGTTGCCACCCCTGCCGGTTAGTTCTCCCGACTGGAGTTTAAGATCAGGGGATTCGAGCAGATTGCCGAAGGTATTGAATCGGAAAGGATCGGGGAATTGCCCCGCCATCGATTCCACTCCGTAATATTTCAGATCCTCGGGAAAAATGCTGCGATCCCCCACGGAAAAATACCAGAGGAGATGACCCTTGCGTTCCAACTGCACATCCTGCGTTGGTTTGCCGTCGGGCGGCATCTTGGCAGAGACGTTATATTTGCCGTCGTTAAAAACACAGGAATCAAAGCGTTCCCAGAATTCCGGCCTGGCCGTCACCGACAGTTCATGAGGCGAGTGAATTTCAACATGGGTGACATTCCGGTTCGCATCCGCCCAGAGTTGAACCGTCACCCCATCGGCTTCGATCAGGATGGAGCCGGTCAGAAGATCGAGGGTCTGGCGGAACGGCTTGCCCATGGCGAAGGGATTCGGTGAGAGGGAGACCCTGACCCGTCCGGTCTTGTAGATATCGCCTTGATAGTTATAGGCGTCATTCTTGGAGAGGAGTAGATAAAGGTCGCCATTCTCAATGGCATAAACTCCGGCGGCCATGTCGCCATTGCCAATCGGCATCACGCCCGAGGCATCGCGGGATGGAGAATCCCAGATGACATTGTAGCGGGCCATCCGCTGCACGGCAGTATCCAAGGAGGGGGATGCCGTTGCTGTCGCTCCGAGGGATGAGAGCAATGTCATAGCCAGCACTGCAACGAGAGCCAAGGTGTGTAGAGGATTCATCTGGGATTTCCAAGTTGGTTTGCAGTTCATCAATAGAGGTACCCGCGCATTAATGCGGCTTCCATGGTATCCAGTGAACTCGATTTATAAATCTATTTATAAATACGGGCCAAAATCCCTTTGTTTTAGACACAAAACAGGCTACATTTACGCACTTATGAGTGGAAAGCTGCTGCCGACACTGGCTTTGCTCTGTCTGGCCCTGCCGTGGGGACAGGCCGGAGCGCAGGAGATCCATTTTGAGGATGTTGCCCAAAACAAAACCGATGCCGCCCCGGTAATCGGCTCCCACCCCATACTCAAGTCTGAAGCCGTTAATCTGGAACTCAAGGTCAATCCGGTAAACGCCACGCGCGACAACTCCTCCGGCACGGACACACTGAACAACAACCTCGGCGTGATTTACAACTACCAAGTCACGCGCCAGGCCAAACTCAGCCAGGAATATGCCGTTGGCGTCAGAACCCGGCACGACAGCAGTGATCCCGGCTATCTGGAGGATGGTGGAAGTTCCCTGGATACACGGCAAATCACCCGCCTCACCCTGACTCCGGCACAAAAATTGAAGTGGGATCTTACCAACGAATTCCGCAGCCAGCTTGACAGCGGTCACAGTTCATCCAGCGATGTCTGGCGTTACGGCACCGGGCTGGACTGGTCTTTGCTGCCGCACACCACCCTGCGCCCGGAGGTGGCCATGGAAAATCATGCGGACAACTCCGGCCGGCTCTGGACCCGCCGCGAATACGGAATCAATCTCCGCCAGGATTTTGCAAACAACGCGCTCAGCCTGAATCTCCGCCCTTCCGAACAGGTGGACGAACAAAATTGGAATGGCGGACACGACACCCAGGATTTACGGATGGAAAGCTCGTTGGGATGGAAGCTCGCGGACAAAAACACCCTCAACTTCGGCAATCGCCTCGAAGAACTCAGCGTCCTGAACCAGAACCAGGAGGCCTCCACCTGTTTTGCCGAGTGGGTGCAGAATCCGTATCCGGAAATGAATCTGCGCCTCCGCACCGAATATGAATTCCGGGAGTTGAATGACGGCGCCACCAATCCGCTGCACGACACCGTGCGACTGCTGGCGGGACCGCGCTGGAATTTCAACGACGGCCTCAGCGCCGGGGCGGAATTCCGCTACACCTACGCGACAGGCACCGATTACGTCCAACCGAAGGAAGACACCGTGCTCTCGCTTTCCCTGAGCCGTTCGTTCTGAGTTCGCCTGTGAAATGTGTTGTTGCCATCACCGGAGCCAGCGGCTCGATCTATGCCCAGCGCCTGCTGCGGCAACTGGACCATCCGGAAAATGAAATCCATGTGGTCCTCAGCAGCCACGCCCGTGAAGTGGCGGAATGCGAAACCGGCGGCCTCGATCTTCCCTCACGCTGCCTGGTGTACAACGACAGCAGCATGCAGGTTCCCTTTGCCAGCGGTTCGTCCCGCATCGACCGCATGGTGATTGTCCCCTGCTCCATGGGCACGGTCGGTCGCATCGCCCATGGCTATTCCGACAGCACCATCACCCGCGCGGCGGATGTGTTCCTAAAGGAAAAACGCCAGTTGATCCTCGTGCCGCGCGAGACACCGTGGAACCTGATCCAGGCCCGCAACATCGTCAGCATCATGGAAGCGGGAGCCACCGTGCTGCCGGCCATCCCTTCCTTTTATGGCCGGCCCCGCACGGTTGAGGAAGTGGCCGATACCGTGGTGGCACGGATTCTGGATCATCTGGGAGTGCGGAACGACCTGGTAACCCGCTGGAAGGAAAAAGAGGCCTGACATGTTGCGCACCCTGTCCCGGCTGGGCGAATTCGTTAAATTCTCCCACACCATTTTCGCCCTGCCCTTCGCACTCGCCTCAATGCTGGTCGCAGGCCGCGGCTCGGTCCCCTGGCCGGTGCTGGGCTGGATCTTGGGCTGCATGGTCACGGCAAGGACCGCCGCCATGTGCTTCAACCGGCTGATCGATTGGGATATCGACAAAGCCAATCCCCGCACAGAAAACCGGCACCGCCTGATCCCCAAGCCACTGGGCTGGGCCGTGCTGCTGTTGTGCTCGCTGCTTTTTGTTTATGCCTCGACCCGGCTGAACTCCTTATGTCTGGCCCTGAGCCCGATCGCGCTTTTTCTCATCCTGTTTTATTCCGTCACCAAACGCTTCACCTCATTCTCGCATTTTTTTCTCGGTCTGGCCCTGGCGGTGGCTCCGGTGGGTGCCTGGGCTGCGGTGCGGGGAAATTTGTACGTTCTGCCGCCCTTCGTCCTCGCGCTTTCCGTGCTGCTCTGGGTTTTCGGTTTTGACCTCATCTATGCCACGCTCGATATGGGCTTCGACCGCAGCCGGGGACTGCACAGCTTCCCCGCACGCTACGGGTTGGATTGCACTCTGCGCACGGCGCGGATCTTGCATGTGACAGCGGCATTCGGTTTTATCCTTTTCGGCTGGCTGGCCGGCTTGGGCTGGATTTACGGCCTGGCCTGGCTGGGAGCGGTGGCAGCGCTGGTCTGGGAACATCGTTTGACCCGGGAAGCCACGGTCGGTGCCATCAATAAAGCCTTCTTTCAAGTCAACGCCATCGTTGGCATGCTCCTGTTGATGGGTGTAGCCTTGGATTTGTGGATACGAAAATGAGTACTGAATTAACTGCCATTGCCGGAAAGGTCGAAGCCGGAACCCGGATCACGCCGGAAGATGCCGTCTGGCTCCACCGCCACGCCGACCTCCATGATCTGGGCCGCCTGGCCAATCTGGTGCGCGAACGCAAAAACGGCAATGAAGCCACCTACGTCATCAACCGCTACCTCAACTATTCCAACATCTGCATCCTGAGTTGCCAGTTCTGCTCGTTCGCCCGGCGCAAACGCGACCCCGACGCCTTTGAGTACTCCATTCCGGAAATGGTTGCGGCGGCCCGGGAATCAGTCAACGAAGGCATCACCGAAATCCACATCGTCGGCGGTCTGCACCCTTCCCTGCCCTTCGATTATTACACCGGCCTGCTGCGATCCCTCAAGGAAGTGGACCCACGGCTTTCGCTGAAAGCCTTCACCGCCATCGAAATCCGGCATCTGGCGGAGCGCGTCGCCAAAAAAAGCATCCGCGAAACCCTGCAACTGCTGCATGACGCCGGACTGGATGCGCTGACCGGCGGAGGTGCGGAAATTTTCGACCCCGAAGTCAGGGACCGCATCTGTCGCGGCAAGGAAACAGCCGAGGAATGGCTGGAGGTGCATCGCGAATGGCACCGCATGGGCCGGCGCAGCACCTGCACCATGCTCTACGGCCATGTGGAAAGCATCGAACAACGCGTGGACCATCTGCGGCGCCTGCGCGAGTTGCAGGACGAAACCGGCGGGTTCACGGCGCTGATTGCCTACGCCTTCGAGCCGGAAAACAACGAACTCTCCCATTTGCCCAGGATTTCCAGTCTGGAAGAACTGCGCACCCTGGCCCTGGCGCGCATTTTCCTCGATAATTTCGATCATCTCACCGCGTACTGGATCAGCACCGGTCTGCCCGTGGCAACCATTGCCCTGAGTTACGGGGTGGACGACCTGCACGGCACCATTGTGGAAGAAAAAATATTTCACATGGCCGGCGCCCGCACTCCCATGAACCAAACCCGTGAGCGGCTGGAAAAAGCCATCCGCGACGCAGGCCGGAATCCCCGGCAACGCGATACCGTGTACCGGAAACTGGCCGTGGGGACAGCAGCTTGAGCACACCGGCCCTGCCGAAAAACCTGCGCATCGGTTGCGTTCCCTATCTGAACGTCAAACCCCTGACGCAGCGTCTGCCGGATCCCCTTGTTTACGAGGAACCCAGCCGGCTGGTGGTCGATTTTGAAGCCGGGGCTTTTGACATTGCCCTGCTGCCGGTGGCGGCCTGCTTCGGCCATACCGGATACCGCATGCTTCGCGGCCTTGGCATCGGCTCGGACGGACCGGTGTACAGCGTGATTCTGGCCCTGGAAAAACCCCTTGAGGATGTGAAGACCGTGGCTCTGCATGGCGCTTCACGCAGTTCCGCCCATCTCCTGCGCGTGCTGGCGGCGCGGTATTTTCATAAGCCTTTCGATTATGCAAGTGAAGGCGCAGACGCGGATGCGCATTTATGGATCGGCAATCCCGCCATTGAATACCGGCAAAAAAATCCCCACAAGCCCGTGATTGATCTCGGCCAGGCCTGGAAAGAATATGCCGGGCTGCCTTTTGTCTATGCGGCATGGATGGTACACCCCGATAGCGGGATCAGCCGCGAAACCCTGGAAGCTTTCCGGGAACTCAGTCTGTCCGGATTGCAGGACCGGGAGCGCATCGCCCGCAACGCCTTTGAACGGCATTACCTCAGCGAGAACATCCGCCACCGTTTTGATGCGGCCTATGAGCAGGGCCTGGCACGCTTCGGTCAGGAACTCCTGGAACTGCGACTGTTAAAATCGGCCGCTCTGCCGGAGTGGGTGTGATCCGCCCGGCGCTTCAAAGATTTTCTGAGATCCGGTCGATTTTCTCCCGCACTGCCGAATCCATTTTGATGAGAGGCGGCCAGGGCCGGTGATGCCCGCTTTCCCCGGGCAGTTTGCGCGTGGCATCAAAACCCACCTTGCTGCCCGAAGCCATTTCCGTGGTGGCATGATCCAGCACATCGGAGGGTCCTTTGGTGAAGGCGCTGTCGCGTTGGGGATCGGTGTTGGCGCAAAGCCGGAACAAGACTTCGCTGGTGTTGTGCACATCCACATCCTCATCCACCACGATGATATACTTCGTGAACATCATCTGACCCATGCCCCAGAGACCGTGCATGACCTTGTACGCCTGCATGGGATAGCTTTTGCGGATGCTGACAAAAACCAGGTTGTGAAAAACACCTTCCGCAGGCAGCGCAATGTCCACTATCTCCGGAAAATTCATTTTGAAAATCGGCAGAAACAACTTCACCGAAGCCCCGCCGATATAAAAATCCTCCATCGGCGGCACCCCCACGATGGTGGCCGGATAGACCGCGTCCTTGCGATGGGTGATGGCGGTGACGTGAAAGACCGGATAGGGTTCCGGCAGCGTATAGAAACCCGTGTGATCCCCGAACGGCCCCTCCTCGCGCAGCGGCTCCTTCGGGTCCACGTAACCCTCAATCACAATGTCAGCATTGGCCGGCACTTCCAGATCGTTGGTCTCGCACTTGACCAACTCGACCGATTTCCGCCGCAGATAGCCGGCCAGTAAAAATTCGTCCAGACCATCCGGCATGGGCGCCGTGGCGGCAAAGGCAAACATGGGATCGCCGCCAATAAAAATGGAAACCGGCATGCGTTCGCCTGATTCGTAATAACGCCGGCCATGACGCGCTCCCACCTTCTGCAACTGCCAGTGCATCCCGGTCGTACGGTCGTCGTAAATCTGAATGCGGTACATCCCGATGTTGCGCTCCCCGGTGTCGGGATCACGGGTCACCACGCAGGGCAGCGTGATGAAACGCCCGCCATCCAACGGCCAGCACTTCAAAATCGGCAGGTCCAGCAGGGTCGGCGGATTGGTCATCTGCCCCGCCGGATCGGAAATGTCCGGTGCCTCCGGCCAGGTGCCGGACAAGGGGACCGTTGCCTCCCCGAATTTATGAATGACTTCCTTGCAGGCGCCGTGCTTGACGATTTTGGGACGGGCATGACGCAATTCCATGGCTGTGCCGAGCAGGGCGAAAGCCTCCCGGAGCGAGGTGGGCGGCCTGGCTTGCATGAGCGATCCCAGTTCGGCCGCCACTTCATCCACCGAATCCGCGTTCATGGCCAGCGCCATGCGTTTCCAGGATCCCAGTGTGTTCACCGCCAGCGGGAATGGCGATACCACACCGTTCACGGTCGGCTTTTCAAACAACAACGCCTTGCCGCCGCCCGGCGACTTCATTTCGCGGTCGGCCATCTCCGTCACTTCCAATTCCGTGGCCACGGGCCTGCGGATGCGCTTGAGTTCACCCGCTGCCTCCAATCGCGCAATAAACTCTGACATGGATTCGTAAGCCATAAAATCACCTTGCTCCGTTATCAACCGGAAATTCCCTCGTCGCCGATTTCCTCAACCAACCCCGCCTGCAGCTTGGCCGCCTGGCGTTTTTTTTGAAAGAAGGACTGCAGTAATTCCAATGAAGCATCGGCCTTCACGCCGCGGGAGATTTCACAACTGTGATTCCAGCCAGGCAACTGCAACAAATTCAAGGCCCCGCCCGCCGCGCCGTATTTGGCATCGGAAACACCGAAAACCACCCGGCCCACCCGGCACAAGACAATGGCCCCGGCACACATCGGACAGGGCTCCTTGGTGACGTAGAGGACACAATCGTTGAGACGCCGGTCTCCCATCGCCTCCTGGGCCTGGGTCAGGGCGATCATTTCCGCATGGGCCGTGCCGTCCCGGAGCATTTCCACCTGATTGTTGGCCCGGGCAATGATGTGCCCGTCATGCACCACCACCGCACCGACCGGCACTTCCTCGGCATCAAAGGCCTTGCGGGCGAGGCGCAGCGCCTGGTCCATGAAATACTCGTCATTCAGATTTTGCAGCATAGGCTGGCATTCAGTTTCCATGAACCTTTCTGAATATCAACGAGCAAAATCCGGCACTCTGGCCCTGCGGCTCGAGCCCCGCGCCAAATTCAAATTCACCGGTCAGGACCGCGTGCGCTACCTCAACGGCCAGACCACCAACGATGTGCGCAGCCTCCGACCCGGTCAGGCCCAGCACAGTTGTGTTTGCAACACCAAGGCCAGAATGGATGCGGAAATTCACCTGGCCGCCACTGCCGACGCCCTCTGGGTGGATGCCGACGCCACTCTCTCCGATTCCCTCGGCCTGCGTTTTGAAAAATACATCATCGCCGACGACGTGCTGCTGGAAAATGTATCGGCGAGCTGGAATTTGTACCATGTCATCGGAGCAGAACCGGCCGCTGCCGCCGCCAGCATGAGTTTCCCATCCAACCGCTTCGGCCTGCCAGGGTACGATCTGTGGATTCCCGGCGACAACGAAGCCCCGACCTGCGCCTCCCCCGAAACCGTGGAACTGTTGCGCATCCGGCAGGGCATTCCGCTCTGGGGTCGTGACATGACTCCCGACCACCTCCCACCGGAAGCCGGACTGGAGCCGGATGCCATCAGCTACAGCAAAGGCTGTTACATCGGCCAGGAAATCATCGCCCGACTGAAAAGCGTCGGTCAGGTCGCACGGCGACTGGTGCAACTCAGCGGCGATGGCGCGCTGCCGGCAACCCTGCCCATGCCCTGCTTTGCCGATGGCGTGGAAGTGGGCCAGGCCACCAGCGCCGCGCTTGACCCGGAAACCGGCAGGCTCTTCGTTTTGGCGATGATCAAACGGAATCACAGTCAGCCCGGCTGCAGTCTCACTGTGGGAGGTTGCAATCTGCAGGTGCTGGATCGTTCCCAAAAATAAATTGACTCCCGCCTGCAGTCTATAGAATGAACGCTTAGCCGGTACTACGTTGAATTTTGAATTTCGTCCCAAGCTAATAGAGGTTTTCCGCGAGGGCTACTCGCGGCAGCAGTTTTTTAAGGATCTGCTGGCCGGGGCCGTGGTCGGACTCATGGCCCTGCCTTTGGCCATCGGTTTCGGCATCGCCAGCATCCCGGCCGGGATCGTCACGCCCGTCAGTCCCGCCGCCATCGGCCTCACCACCGCCATCCTGGCCGGGCTCATCATCTCTGCATTGGGCGGCAGCCGCGTGCAAATCGGCGGCCCCACCGGCGCCTTCATCCCCATCGTCGCCGGCATTGTACTGCAACACGGCATGCCCTGTCTCTGGCTCGCCACGGTTCTGGCGGGTGTGCTGCTGCTTCTGCTGGGTCTCTTCCGGGCCGGTGTCTTCAGTCGCTACATTCCCATGCCGGTCGTGGTCGGTTTCACTTCCGGCATCGCCGTGATCATCGCCATCCAGCAAATCAAACCCATGCTCGGCCTGAGCATCACCGGCGCCCTGCCCGGCGACACCATCGAACGCGTCAGGGTGCTCTTCGAACACCTGCCCACAACCGATCCGGTCACCGCCATCGTTTCCCTGGCCTGCCTCGGCTCCCTCTTCATCCTGCCCGCCCAATGGCAGCCGCGTGTCATCGTTCTGGCCCTCGCCACGCTCGCCATCAACCTGGCCGGTCTCGCCCAAACCCCCGGCCACAGCGGTCTGGCCACCATCGGCTCCACCTTCGGCCATGTCTTTGGCAACAATTATCTCGGCGCCATTCCCGAAGGCCTGCCCAATCTCATCCCCTGGACCTTCTCCTGGGCGCAGTTGCGCGAAGCCGTCATGCCCGCACTGGTCATCACTTTTCTCGGCGCCCTGGAATCCATCCTTTCCGCCATGTCCACCGATAAAATGATCCATGACCGCCACAATCCGGACCAGGAACTCATCGCCCAGGGCATTGCCAACATCGTCGTGCCCTTCTTCGGCGGACTGCCCGCCACCGGCGCCATCGCCCGCAGTTCCACCAACGTGCAAAGCGGCGGACGCACTCCGGTGGCCGGCATTCTCCACGCCCTCTTTCTCGCCCTGATCGTACTGCTGGCCTCCAAGTGGGTTTCCTACATCCCCATGTGTGTGCTGGCCGCCATTCTGTTCCATGTCGCCTGCAAAATGTTCGAAGCGCACCACTTCAACGAACTCCGCAAGGTCACCCGCGGCGAATTGCTCATCGCTCTCACCACATTCTTTCTCACCGTGGCGGTGGATTTGAATGTCGGCGTGGGCTTCGGCCTCGGCGTTGCCGCCATCACCCTCATTCTCCGCCTCAAGGAAATCACCGTCATGCGCCCCATCCGCACCGGCGCGGAACTGGCCGCGGAGCGGGGTCACAGCCGCGCCGAAAATCCGCTGCCGCCCGAGATCCTGCTCTTCCGCATGGAAGGGCTGCTCTTCTACGCCGTGGCCGACGACTTCCAGGTGCAACTGGAACAGGCGCTGCACGAACGCCCCCTCACCCGTGTGGTCATCCTGCGCGCAGGCCGTTTGCTGGCGCTCGACTTTCAAGGTCTGCTTGCCCTGGAAGAGGTCCGCCACCTGCTGAAGTCCAGGGGCATCGCCCTCATTCTCTGCAATCTTCAACCCCACCCCACCCACATGATGCTCCGGCACGGTTTTCTCGAGGAACTCGAATTGGAAAACCTCTGCGGCGATCTTGAACACGCCATCCAACGGGCCAAAACACTCATCGCCAAGCCGCCCGGCGAATTGTTCCATCCTCACCTTTGACCCCTGATTTTCCATTGACGCACCCTGAAATTGTTCTTTGAATTACGCCCATGAACGCACGCCACACCCTGCTCCTGCTTCCAGCCCTGATTCTGATCTCCTGCGCCTCCGCTCCCCAACCCAACGTCAGCTATGTCGATCCCGGAGCCCAGGGCCAGATCGCCGGTACCGGCGTTGAATCCCAGGACATCGCCGCCGCCGCCCAGAAAGCCGCGCAATCCATCGTCAATCTCCCCGCCATCGCCAACGCCGCCAAACCGCCCGTCATCCTCATCACCCCGGTGAACAACCGCAGTTCCAGCCCCATCGACACCACCCTCTACACCACCAAGCTGCGCGGCACGCTCATGCAATACGCCAATGGCAAGGTTCAGTTCCTCGCCCGCGACGCCTCGGCCAAGACCAACGAACGCGAACAGGAATTGCGCGAAAGCGGCGCGGTACAGAGTGGCGGCACCGCCAACAGCGTCCGGCAGGGAGCCACCTACGACTACCTTCTCACCGCCGAACTGCAGGGCATTGCCACCGCCACCAGCCAAGGCAACAGCGATTACTTTCTGGTCGCCTTCAAACTGGTCAATTTCAGCGATGTGCTGTTGTGGGAAAGCCAGTATGAAATCAAAAAAGAAGGCCGCGAAAGCGGCGTCTATCGTTGATTCACCGCCCACCGACTGAACAAAGACCACGCGGTGTCCACTGATCTTAAACGGGGTTCCGTCGCTCTGCTGCCAGTGCTGGCTCTCTGCCTCCACGGCTGTGCAAGCGGGCCCCGCTCCGCGTCCGGGACCGATATCGATCCCGCCGCACTTGTTTCCGCCAGACAACTCGTGGAACAAAAGCAGATCCCCGCGCCTCTCCAACCCGAGTTCATCGCGCTCTACAGCGAAGGCCGGCAAAATTCCGTCCTCCATGCCATGCGCGCCGGATTGCAGGCCCTGCGCCTCGGCTATTATGATCTGGCGAAAGAAACGTTCGACCAGGCCATCCGCGAAGTGCAAAGCCTCCAGGAAGGCGCCGACCAGGCCAAGCGATCGAAAAGCAAGTTCGTGGCCGAGACTGAAAAATGGTTCAAGGGCGAAAGCTACGAGCGCTCCGCCCTTTATTTTTACCGGGGCACCCTGTATCTGCGTGATGCCGATTATGGCAACGCCGCCGCCTGTTTCAAACGCTCCGAGTTGGAAGACATCACCGGCGACGACGCACCGGATTTCAAAGGCGACTGGTACAGCGACGAGTTGGGCCTGGCATTGGCCTCCTATTTGAACGGTTTCCCCGAGGACGCCGCCACCGCACTGCAACGCGCCGATACCTACAAAAGCAAACAGGGCGTTGTCCCCCTGCCCGATGCCACCACCAACACCCTCATCGTGGTGGAGGTCGGTAACGGACCGTTCAAATATCGCGGCGGCAAATACGGCGAGCAACTGCACTACAGTGAAGATCCGCCCGCCATCACCCACCTGAGCGTTTCAGCAGGTTCGATCGCCACGGAATCCGCCGCTGCGGAAAATCTCTATTTTCAAGCCACCACACGCGGCACACGTCAGGTGGACTACATTCTCGGCGACAAAGCCTCGTTCAAGGAAGACACCGGCAACGCCGCGCTCGGACTGGCTGCCGGGGCGGTGGTCGCCTCCCAGGTGGACAACACCGGCATTTCCTCCGCCATCCTCGGATTGGCCGCTCTGGGAACCGCCATTACTTCCGCCACCACCACACCCCAGGCCGACATACGCTCCTGGGAAAATCTGCCCCACTCCATTTACCTGATCAATTTGAACCTCCCGCCCGAAGTTCAGACCGTCACCGTGTCGGGCCTGGATGCCTCGGGCTCAACCGTCAGGCAGTTGACCGTTTCGCTGGTTTCGGATAAGGTGAATGCGAAAGGTTTTCGCATGGCTTTTGCGCGTTTTGAACCGTCCACCAACCATCCCGGAGAATATCACCCATGATTCGTTCCCTCAGCACCTCAACCCTTTTGGCAATCCTCGCTCTGGCACCACTCGCCTTCACCGGTTGCAGTCAGGGCGCCTACACCCCCAAGTCCGACCCCGCTTCCGTCGAAGCCCAGGGCCTACCCGTGGCCTATGAAGACAAGGATCTGCGCCGCGTGCTGGCCGTGGACAATCCCATCGTGGCGGGCCGCACAACCGCCGGATTCATCAATGTCCAGGCCGGCCTGCGCAACATGACCAATGATGAAACCCTGAACATCCAGGTGCAAACCCTCTTCCGCAACCCCAGCGGTCTCGTGCTTTACAGTGACATGGGCAGCGAACCCGCCTGGCAAACCCTCACCCTCACTCCGGGACAGACGGCGTATTACAAACAAAGCGCTCTCACCGCCGAGGCCACCAACTTCACCATCCGCGTCCGCTATTTGCAACGCCCCAACTAAGCTCAATCACATGAAACCCCGCCTGCTTCTGCCCTTCATCCTCTTCAGCCTTGCCCTTCCCCTGGTGCGCGCAGATCAGGGCGTCAACGACAGCCCCGCACCCAAACCGGCAGCAGACGACAACGGCCCGCTATTGCCCATTCAGGACTACGACGGCACGGTGGCCAGGTTCCGCAATGACTACCAAAAAGCCGGCAAACCCAGGCTGCTCGTTTATGTCAATCGATCCCTGGTCACAAACCGCGGGGAAATGCTCGCCTCCACCGAAACCGAAAGCTCCACCAAAACCAAGGGCGACACCGTGCCCCTGCCCAACGGCACCAACATTCAGGTCGGCAATGACAACAAAGCCCAGGGTTCCGGTGGCGGCAACATCACCGGCCAGGGCGGCGAACGCAATGAGGACAGCACCGTCAAAGTCCGCACCAACATGGAGCGCGATCTCGGCGTCGCACCCATCACGGAAAGCGAGGCCCGCGAAATCGAGGAGGTTCTGCAACGCCCGCTCTTTGATGCCGGGAGCAAAATCGTGGACCAGAAAGTCGCCCAGGCCGGTTTGAGAAAATTCGCCGAGGCGGGCGGCAATTTCCTGACCCCTCCCAAAACCTACAAGGAACGCGAGGAAATCGAGACCCTGCAAAAATCCACCGACATCGTCATTGAAATCCTGGCCCGCAAAAAAACCGTTCTCATTCCCATGCCCTCGGGTGACGACCAGCGTCAGGAACGCCTGACCCTCACCCTCACTGCCACCCATCTCAAGGACGGCGTCAAGGTCGCCCAGGTCAATTCCGACTCACTCTTTGGTTTCAACCGCCGATTCGGCGACCGCAAGGAGCGCCGCTACAAGCAGGTCACCTCGGCCGAAATCATCGAGCAATGCGCCCTCGCCCTCATGCAGCGCGTGAATTTTTGACACGAGCCCTTCCCGCAGTTGACCCCACATCAAGCACCCGTCCGGTGTCGCACCAGGTATTCTTTATTGGGCCTCAGGTCAACCCCTTGCATGAACACCAAAGACCTGCCGTGTCTTTTTTTAAGCCAATGGGCTTCCGGCCCCCATTCCGTAAAAATCTCATCCGCGACCACAACCCTGTAGCTGTCATCAATGGTCCAAAGATGCTCATCAAACATCCAGTGGGCATCCGGTGAAAGCGCCAGACCGTTGTCCGGACTGTCATTCCTGGACTGGGCGAAGGGATGAATATGCGCCGCTTCAACCAATGTGGTTCCTTTGGACGTGTGCAGTCCATATCCCGTCAAAGCACAGGTGAACCGATATTGGGTCACGACGGTAATACGGAATCTGGCGTCACGTCCCTTGGCCTGATACAAGGAAGTATCCTCACGCAGACGGAATGAAGCCCTTTTAATCTGAGCTTTGGTAAACCCAAAGGCTGCATAAAAGGCCGCCTGTTCCAAATCTGTAAACCAGGTACCAACCAACTTTATTCGCGCCGCTTCTCGGAAAGACTTGTCACTCAGGCATGCGTAAAACTCCGGATCCATCTGCAGGCTCCTGGTCGTATCAGGACTGATACTGGCCGTACCATTCTCACACAAGACCCGCCAGAAACCCTGTGAAGACAGATAATGAAAAGGCTGGTCAAGCCCCGGCCTGCCTCCCCAACGAGTCTGGACAATCGCCCAGTAAGCATCAAATCGTAATCTCAATTCCGGTGTTTTCGCCAGCGACGGTTCCCGCAATGTCTGCCCTTCAGCCAGATCTATCAGACATAAAAGCAATATGGGTTTATGCGGGGCTGGACCTTTCAAGCGAGAAATACTCGGATGCAGATTGCCGAGTTTACGAAACCATTTATCCTTCATATTCAGAATTTGCTTAACTGTCTTTTACGCTAATGGCATTAGCGTCCAGATAAATCACGCGAGCGTATTGAAGATTATTGTATGATTTTGTCGATGTTCCAATTACGTTCCCCGCTCCAAAACTGACCGTCGCAAACGAAACCGCCAAGTGTATTATCACAGGGGCGCAGAATACACTGGAGGGTGAAATGGCAAAAACAGCCTTCTCTGCCTGTCTCTGATCTGATACTGTGCCCCAAGTGCCGGATGTTTTTCGTCATCGAAGATGACCTGACCCCAGAAGTGGGACACTTCAAAAGTATAGTTTGACCCCTTGATTATTCATTTGGTTAAAGCTGCCAGACACAGCGGAGGCCGTAGGCCGAAGCGGAGTCT
>Ga0209067_10000752_pt1 | contig 20422 bp, 17 predicted proteins | sample ColStrG_CSR_2013_FD_187199 | JGI IMG/M metagenome (GOLD analysis project Ga0209067, IMG submission 187199) | Freshwater sediment microbial communities in response to fracking from Pennsylvania, USA - Cold Stream Run_MetaG_CSR_2013 (SPAdes)... | ecosystem: Environmental > Aquatic > Freshwater >...
AAGAAGACCACGACGCCTTCGCGCAGGCCGGTGAGCAGCGAAGCCACCGTGACCACGGTAGTGATCCCGATGACGATTCCGAGAATGGTGAGCAGCGAACGGAAGCGGTGCGCCCACACACCGGCCAAAGCCATCTGCACGTTTTCGATGGCGCTGATGTTCACGGTTCACTCCGCACGAAGGGCCACCACCGGGTCAAGCCGGGCGGCGCGCGAGGCCGGGTACCAGCCCGAGACGATGCCCACGATGCTGGAAACCGACAGCGCCAATACCACGTAACCCAGCGTGATGTGCATGGAGATATCGAACAGGCGGCTGAGGAGCAGGGTCACCAGCGCTCCCAAGCCCGTGCCCATCGCTCCACCGGTGCTTGCCAGCACGACTGCCTCGATGAGGATCTGCATCATCACGTCGCCGTGGCGCGCGCCCAGCGCTTTGCGGACGCCGATCTCGCGCGTGCGCTCGGTGACGCTGACCAGCATGATGTTCATGATCACGATGCCGCCTACCACCAGCGAGATGCACGTGACCGGGACCACGATGGCGGCGATCATGCCCAGCACCTGGTCGATGAAGCCGCGAATCGCATCCGGCGTCAGGACATCGAAATTGTCGTCCTGGCCTGGCCGCGCGTGGAAGCGCGTGCGCAGCACCACGCGGGTTTCATCCAACGCATCGGTGAGCGAAAGACCGGTACCGGGCCGGGGCCGGCCGAAGAGCGCGAAACCGTTGCCAGGACCGTAGAGGCGGTTGAACGCTGAAACCGGAACGTAGATCGAGTTATCCTGGTCCCGCCCAAAGGCCGAACCGAGCCGTTCCTGTACCCCGATCACGGTGAATTCCACGCCCTCGATCCGGACAATCTGGTTCAGCGGCGAGGCATCGCCCGGGAAGAGCGTGGTCCGGACGGTGTCGCCAATCACGGCGACGAAGTTCCGCGAACGGTCTTCCTGATCGGTGAAGAAGCGGCCGTCCACGACGCCGATATCGCGAATACTCGCCATCGCAGCGGCTACGCCAATGATGGAGGTGTCTTCGCAGATCAGGTTCTCTCGCTTGACGTCGGAGATGTGCTGCCGGTAGGGGCTGTAGAGCACGTCGTCGCCGGCCAGCGCTTCCACGAAGCGCGCATCGTCCGTGCGAATCGGCTTGTTGCGCTTGATCTTGTCGAAGTACTCGCGCCGGCTCAGCCGGCCGGTGGCGGCAATCTGGGCCACCAGGAAGGATTCCGAACCAAATGCCTTGGCCGTGCTTTGCTCGGCGTAAACCCCCAGCCCTTCGATGGCCGCGCCCACCATGATCACGCTAGCCACACCAATGATGACGCCCAGCAGGGTCAGGAAACTGCGTAGTTTGTGGCCGCGGATGGAGTCCGTGGCCAGTAAAAAGGCGTTCCCAAACTGTTGCCTGGAGCGGGAAAACCCAGAGTCGGATGGATGCATTGGTCTGCTTTCTTCCAGGATAACGTAAGATGAAGGTTCGCACTCGCATGCCTCTACTTCGCCTCGCCTATACCGCGCAGTTTCTGCTCGCCCTGATCGCAGTATTTGTGCTGTGGAGCGAAGTGGGCGGCCAGAGCCACCTCGACCTGCTGCCCTGGTACCTGAAACTGGTGTTTGGGGTGGGCGCCGCTTTTTCGGCCGTGAAAGCCACCGCGGCGGCCGTTGGAGGTGAGCACCCCTGGAACGGCCGCAGCCTGAGGTGGATCGGCGTGATGATCGCCCTGTTGGTCTGCTGCGGGCTGGCCAGCTACTACGCTCACTTGAATGAAGAGACGGATGAAGGGGACGAGTCGGAGGCCGGGTCCCTAACGTCCGCCGTCCGCCCGCTCCCGGCGCCGTTCGAGCACGGCCCCTACATCCGGGCCAGGTCGGACAGCGCACGGCGGCTGGCCCTTTCGCTGCCGACCTCCGTGACCACGATGCGGTCACCCTCGTGAAGAAACTGGCGCAAGATATCCTTGAGCTGGGCAGCCGTGTGCGTACTGTGCAGCGCCCACTGGTTGGCCAGCACGGGCTGTGCTTCGAACGTGCGGAGCCGGGCTTTGAAGGACGCGTAATCGCCTTCGTGGAGCAGATCGCAGGAGACCAGATATAGTTTGAGTGACATGCCCTGATGATAGCGAATAAAAAGCGAAAACGCCAGGTGGTTTGTTACCATCGTGTTACGCTCTAGAGCGATGCGTCGGTCGGCGGGGATTCTGGTTTTGGGATGGGCGTTACCTCTGTTTGCCTGGGGGCCGGAAGGACACGATCTGGTGGCCCGGCTGGCGGAAGCGCGTCTGACGGCTGCCGCGCGCGCCAGGGTAGCGGAAATCCTGGGATCCGGGGTCACACTGGAGTCGATTTCGAGCTGGCCCGACCAGATCCGGCAGGCCCGGCCCGAGACTGCAACCTGGCACTACACCGATATTCCCATTGACCGCCCACACCTCGACATGGAGCGCGATTGTCCCCAAGGGGATTGCGTGATCGCTAAGATCGAGGGCTTCCAAAAGGTGCTGGGCGACCCGCTAGCGGCATCGGTCGAGCGCCGCGAAGCGCTGATGTTCCTCGTGCACTTTATCGGTGACATGCATCAGCCGCTACACAGTTCCGATAACGAGGATAGGGGCGGCAACAATGTCCCGGCCGACTTCTTCGGCAAACCCATGAAGCTCCATAGCGTTTGGGATAGCGGCCTGCTGGCGCGAATGGGCGCCGAGGACCAGTTGTTCGCCGAGTTCTCCCGCGACCTGACACCGAAACGCCAAGCAAAATGGGCCAAGGGCACGGTGCGGGAGTGGGCGGAAGAGACCCACAAGGCATCGCAGAAGATTGTGTACGGCAAACTGCCGAAGGTAGCGGTGGGCGCGCCCGAACCGATTGGCGAGGCCTACGAGCGAGCCGCCGATCCTCTGATCCGGCAGCAAATTGAAAAAGCGGGCGTCCGCCTGGCGGCCGTATTGAACGCGGTGTTGAAGTAGCGTCGGCCTCTGGAGCTGATGCGCTATCCCTTCAAAATTCGCTCGTATTGATCGTGCGGACCAATCCAGAACCAGGCAAAGAGGTCGCCCTCGCGCTTGGCCAGGGCACAATGGGAACGACTGATCCGAACTGACCAGAATAGGTCAATTTGTTTAAGCCGAAGCGAGGGATGAAATGGGTTTTCGAGGAACAACTCGTACTGCTGGTCGCTTGCTCCTGTAGCTCAACCGGAAGAGCGTTGAAACAAGCCCAAAACCGGAGGCGTAGTGGTTGACCTGAACACAGGATTCACTCGCCGGTCTTGGACTGTTCGCGTTTGGCCTTTACTTCAGCGAGAAACTCATGCATTGGTTTGGTGCGACCTGCGGCGATGTCAGCCCGCACTTCCTCAAGCAGATAAGCACCACGCCCGCCATGGGCAAAGTCCTGCTCCATCTGCCGATCCCAGGCCTCTTCCTCCAGCTCTTCGAACCAGTCAGCCAGTTGTTTGCGTTCCTGATCGGAGAGATGGACTATGGCATCCTTGATGGCTTCCACGGTCATATCCTAACCATATCCTGATGTCAGCTACTCTGCAAACCCGCCCAAACCCGACCGGTACCGCTCACAACTTCCACTTGCGGACCTGATAGACGGCCACCACCACTGCCGCCAGGACCAGAACCTGCGGCCGGACCACCGGCTGGTATCCCACGAGCGCACCAAACAGCGCCGCCGCCGCGATCAACCCCGCGCCCTTTACGAAGCGCAGTGTGCCCGGAGAGAGGATCATCGGTCCGGACGCCTGTTGCAGCCAAAACGCCGGGCCGCTGGCGCCCTGAGGCCGGTCGGCCAATGGCGGGAACCGCATCCGCACGCCGCCAACCAACAGCAGGCCCGTCCCCGCGCCGCACCAGAGAATCCAGCGCGGCAGCGTCAGTTCGGGATTGCCAACCGAAAGCACCGCCTGCGACACAAGAGCCATTCCGAGACCGAACGCTGGGGCGCGAATCGCCTTCAGGGACCCCCGCTTGCCAGGCATTGCGTACGCATCCTCCAGCATCAGGGCCACCAGCGCAGTGGCGGCTGGAATCGCCAGCCGCAGAAGCCCCAAGCGGTCATTCAGGAACGCGGCGTCTTCGAACTTGGCCGCGCCCCAAAAAGAAAGGTAGAGGACGAAGGCTTCCATCAGCAGCACCTGGAAGTCGGTGGTTCGGCGGATCCCGCTGAGAATCACCAAGGGCACCGTTGAGAGCGCATCCGCCACATAATGCGCCAAGCCGGTGTACTGTTCGTGCAAATCGCCCAACACTTCTTCCCGGCATGCCGGCGGAATGAGCAGCCCCACCAGTGCCTCCAGAAGCTGCGGAGGACCCGGCATCAGCCCGCCTCCTTACCCCAGCGTTTGCCCCACTCATTGGCCCATTCCTTACCCCAGATTTCCGCGATGCCGTCCCAAATGCGCTTGGCGGTGATGGCCGATTCCTGCAATGCGCGCTCGCCCAGCGCTTCCAACCGGTAATAGCGCTTGGCGCGTCCGCCGCGCTCGGGTGTTGGATCGGAGAGCCACGACGCCACCAGGCCCTTGTCTTCCAGACGGTCGAGCGTGACATATACAGCTCCCAGCGAAGCGGTTTTCGGCCGCGCCAGTTCTTCCACCTTGGCGTGAATCGTGACCCCATAGGCGTCGTCGCGAAGAGTCAGGATCGCGGTCATCACCAACTCCTCGAATTGGCCTAGCGTATCGGGTTTGGCCATTACTCCAACATCGTAAGGCAAATCGCGAACCACAGTCAAGAAAAACCTCAGAGGTAGTGTATGCTTTAGCTGGCGCAACGGCCGAGCGAAGCTCACCGCGTGGCGGGCGGAGCCGAAACTCTGCCCGGCGTCATTCCTCCGCAGGTTCAAGCGCACCTAGAAGGTCAGGCGGAAAGCGAGCTGGATGATGCGCGGATCGCCGGTCGAAGAGATCTGCCCGAACAGCGGCGAAGTGATGGTCACGTTCGGGTTGTCGAACTGCGTGTGATTGAGCACATTGAAGAAATCGGCGCGCAATTCCGATTGCAGGCGCTCGCCCCAGATCGGGGTGATCTTGGCGAGTGTCAGGTTCACATTGGTGCGTGTTGGTCCGCGAAACGCATTGCGGCCCAAGGTGCCGTAGGTGCGCAGCTTCGGGTTTGTGACCGGATCCGTCCCCAAAGCCACGATCTCCTTATAGCTGAACGACGCGGGGTCGAAGTAATAGTTGCCCGAATTGTCGCCCAGCGTTTGCTGGGTGCGCGGATCGTAGTACTTGATTGGCGCAGCCAGGTTGGCGCGCACCAGATTTTGGTCGCCCGCCGCCGATGGACCGGGCTTGCTGCCGCTTGCATTCAGACCCGCAAATACGTCCAGCGGCAGTCCGGAGCGGAATGACAACACCGGGTACAGCGTCCAGCCCCGCGTCACCCGCCGCGGACCACTCGACCACCACTGGCCGAACGGCAGCTCCCAGGCGCCGTTGACACTCACATAGTGCGTCAGATCGTAGTCCGACACCGCCACGAACTGGTTGTGGTTGTAAGCCGGGACATTGCTATTGCGGGCGCGGAAGCCGGAACTGTTGTCGATTGACTTGCCGTAGGTGTAGCTTACCTGGTACATCAGCGAGCCAAGACCTTTGACCTCCGACGTGCGCCGCGTCAGGCTCAGCGCCAGGCTGTTGTAATCCGCTTTGCCCACGTTGTCGAACGTGTCGAGGTAGCTGAAATTGCCGTCCATCCCCGGCGGGGTGTTGAAGAGGCGCGTAGTCGTGCCCAGGACGAACGGGTTGGAATCGACGAGCCCGGTGAGTCTTCGCGAACTCGACCCGATGTAAGACGCCTCCGCTGTCGTGTTCTTCATGACCTCGTGCTGGATGCTGAAGTTGAACTGAAAGATGTACGGCGTCTTGATGTACGGATTGACGAAGAACACCCCGCCGCCGCCGAAGGGCAGGAAACCCGAGGCGCCGAAGTCGATGTTCTTGGCCGGCGGTTTCGAGGGAAACGGATTAGCCTGGCCCGCGGCCACGTATGGCTGCGTCATGCTGTTCACCTCCGCTGTCGGGTTCGAATCGAGCGGATTGAAGAACAGGTCGGCGTAGCCAAAGAACGGGGCTTGGCCGTTGAACTGCAGATTGTCTTCGCCCTTCAGAATGTCGTAAAACATGCCGAAGCCGCCGCGGATCGAGGTCTTACCGTCGCCCACCGGGTCGTATGCGAAACCGAGGCGCGGGGCCCAGTTGGTCTTAATCGGGAAATTCGATCCGGTTGGGGCGCCCTTGTCGCCAGGGAACAGGAGACCGAGCGGGGCGTTCGGGAACCGCGTCGATTGCTGGCCTGGCGCCAACGAGAACGACCGTCCCTGCGTGTCTGTCTTCGGCGAGCTGTACTCGTAGCGCACGCCGAAGTTCAACGTCAGTTGTTTGGTGGCGCGCCATTCATCCTGCGCGAAAAAGCCGATATTGTATGTGCGGATGTTGGAAGGCGCCTGGCCGAATTGCAGGAACTCGTCTGGCAGGCCGAACAGAAATGCGGCCTTATCGTTGTTCAGATAGCTGCTGCCGCCCGCGCCGTAAAAATAGAAGTCGCCGTTCACGTAGAAGTCGTACACGGTGTTGTTCTGATACGGTGTGAGCCAAAAGCCGCCTTTGAAGGTGTGGGGCCCTTTGGTCCAAGTCAGCGTATCGGACCAGGTATACGTGTTATCGATGAGCGCCGTCGGCCCGTTCGGGCTGAACCCGAGCGACAAGCCGCTGCCAAGCAGGTCGATCGCCGGCGGACCGGTCGGATTATCGGGCGTAATGCCGATACCGAGCTGGGACGCGGTCGGCAGCTTGGCTGCGGGCGACTGCTGGAAGTTGTTGTTGCGCTGCGCCGTGAAGCGGAATTCGTTCAATACCTCCGGCGAAAACGTCTTCGTATAGGCGAAGTTGCCGAACGACTGCGAAGCCGTAGTTTGGTCGGGGAAGCCGGAGACGTTGGCGTAGGCAAAGGGATTCAGTGTGGTCGAGCTCCGGTAGCCCAATGTCAGCGAGAACCGGTCGCCAGGCGTGATCGCAAGGTCGAATTTGCCGGTGTACTCGTTGCGGTTATCCTTGGCGCTGCCCTGCGAAATCAGCGAGCCCGTCGGCGAGGTCGGCACGAGACCCGCCTTAATGTAGTTCGCGGCAATGCTGCCGAACTTCGTCGGGTCGATAATCCCTTGGCTGGCCAGCGCCGGATTGCCCTGATAAAACGGATTCTGGACCAGGAAGGCGACGACGTCCGGGTCGGGAACTCCGTTAGCCGACTTCGAGAAGTCGCCCTTTAGCTCCGCCGGGGTGAACACCGTCGTTTCCGACGTGGTTTGCAGCGAGCTTTGCCGCTGGCCCTGGTAGCCGAAGAAGAAGAAGAAACGGTCTTTCCCATTGACGACTTTCGGGATGGTCACGGGTGCGCCGATGGTGCCGCCAAACTGGTTGCGCTTTAACACCGAAACCGGCAGGTCGTTGGCATTGTTGAAGAAGGAATTCGCGTTGAAGGCGTTGTTGCGCACGTAGTCGTATGCGCTGCCGTGTACGGTGTTCGTGCCCGACTTCGTCACCATGCTGACGACGCCGCCGCCGTTACGGCCGAATTCGGCTGAGTAATTCGAAGTCAACACCCTAAACTCGGCCAGAGTGTCCGGGTTGGGGTTGTAAACTACGCCGTTACTCAGCAGGTTGTTGTTCACGCCGCCGTCCAGCAGGTAGGTCACCGAATCTTGGCGCCCGCCCGCCACGCTGAACGAACCCGCGCCGGCACCGGAACCTCCTGTCTGCGCGCCGGTCGGGATCACGCCGGGCACGTAAAGCGCCAGATCGAGAGCGTTGCGTCCGTTCAGCGGCGCCGTAATGATCTGATTGCCTGTCACCGAGCCGCCTAGCGTCGAACTCTGTACTTCGACGCCCGAAGCCGTCTCTTCCACCTGCACGGTTTCGGAAAGTTCGCCCACCTCGAGCCTGAGATCGACGTGGAGCGTCGCATTGATCAGCAAGGTCTGGGGCGTGCTCAATGACTTGCGAAACCCTTCCTTCTCCGCGGCCACGGTGTAAGTGCCGATCGGCAACGCAATCGCCTGATAAGCGCCCGTGGCGTCTGACTCCGCTATGCGAGACTGGCCGGTCTGCGTATTGGTGACCGTCACTTTTGCCTTCGGCACCACCGCGCCCTGCGCGTCGGTCACGATGCCGACAATTCGCCCGGTTACGTCCTGCGCCGTTCCTTGAGATGCCAAGAGGCATGCCGTTAGAACCCCCAGTAAAGCGTGTGCAATACGAGTCTGATTCATTGGTCTCCGTCCTGTAGTTTGACTAGTAACTGAAATGCCGCTCGCCTTTCGGACTTGGAAAGGCGGTTCATTCAATTTCGTGCCGCTCATGACTGCCGGGCCCAACTAACGTATCCCAAACCCGGTCGGCGAGCACTCCTTCACGCCATTATGCACCCTCAAAACCATTCACGCAAAGAACCCGGATCATCGCCACATCAAGCGACGGCAGCGTGCGATGCTGGGCCCATGCACGGACCGCCGGCCTGCGAGGGCAAGACAGGTGATCTACCGCCCTGACCCGACCTGGCGAAATCAGCCGCCGCTTCCCCGGCAGACGGGTCATCGCGCGTTTCCGTCTTGGCTGCGACGCGTATATACTTCTTCTCGACGTATGAAGGGATCGCCGGAGGAGGGGATAGATGGGTACCGACCCACGGATTCAATGGAACGTTGCCAACCCATACGGGATCTGGATGACTAGCCAAGGTGCCTGGGAAGCCGGCCATGCCGATTACGACATGGACCAGTGGAACGCCGGGCACATGAACGACATGTTGATTTTCCCCGACGGCAGCCTGGTGGCTGCCGCGGATGCGGGAGGGGTTTGGCGCATCAATAGCGCCTATGGGGCATTTTGCTTGAGCGACGAGTGGCCGCACAAGGGTTTCTCGTCCCTGGCGTTTGGACCCGACGGCGCGGAGCACATCTATGCCGCCGGCGAAGCTTTGTGGATGACGGATTGGTCGAAGCCGCTGCCGCTGCTCAACTGGTTCCAGATTCAATCGCTGCCGAAACAGGTGCCCAACGTTGGCTCGATCTACCGCATGGCGATTCTGCCATCGAGGATCATCGTGATAGCCTCCGATGCAGGCATCCTCTGGGCGAAGATTCCTGCGGTGCCGGCCGACATCTACGTATGGCAGGCCGCGCAGGTGAATTACACCGGCAACACGAGCCCCGGCTTTTTTGGCGTGGCGCGCGGTCCCGCCATACCCAACCCAAAGAGCAGCTTTGCGGACAGTGTCATTGCGGGCGGCGCGGGGCGCAACAATCCTCGAGGTTTGTTCCACGGGGCCTGGAACACGAGCGGTGTCCTCCAGTTGGAGCCAAGCCAGGTCTTCTCGCCGCCAGGAGTGCCCGCGGATGCGCTCATGTTTCAGACAAGCTGGGTTTCCGTGGCGTCGTGCGATCGCGATCCGGCCGTGGCCTATGCCTTCTGTTCGGACGATCAGCCTGATCCTCAACCGGCGGGGATCTTCCGGTCCGCCGACGGGGGCGCCACGTGGACTACGTGCGGCTTCAAACTGGAAGGTTCCAACAAGAAGCGGACCGGCGTGTTTGAACATCAGGGCGCCTACACGAACTGCGTAGCAGTGTCGCCGGCGGATTCAGACGTGGTTAGCTTTGGGATGACCAGGCGCTACATCTCCGTCAACCAGGGAGCCACCTGGTTTGTTCCCGGATACGATCTAACAACCAGCGACAATGCGCTCGACGACGCACATTTGCATGTGGACGTCCATGGGATCCGGTTCCCGGCTCCCGGGCCTTACGCGGGTATCTCCCCAGTGGCACAACAACTCTATGAAGCCACCGATGGCGGGATTGCCGCGGTGCAGTGGGGCATAGGCGGCTGGTTGATACAGAGCGACTTCTTTGACGACAATATCCACGGCAACCTGGAATTGGTCGTACTGGAAAGCAATAGCCTGGTTCACTATGAGCGGCACAGCAACGACCCAACCGGTGCCTGGCAACGCGTAGGGAGCGTCACCGATCGGGCCACTGGACGCGGCTCCATCATCCGCAGCGACTACGTGGATTCTGAGCACGAGCACTTCGAACTGGTAGTGCTGGAAGGCACGGACTTGGTGCATTACTGGCGCGACCATACCGTGCTGGGCGGCGCCTGGAACCGCGGCCTCACCGTCACCGGCAGCGCCAGTTCGCCGGGCTGCCTGATTCAGAGTAGCTTCGGCGGCGGCGCCCACGGGAACTTTGAGGTGGTGGTGTTGGAAGGCAACAATTTGAACCACTACTGGCATGACAATTCCAGTCCCAGATCCCTGTGGCAGTTTGGAGCGACCATTTCCACGGAAGCCACCGGCGAGGCCTGCATGATCGAAAGCAGCTACTCGGGGTGGTACGGGAACTTTGAACTGGTGGTGCTGGAGGGCAATAACCTCGTCCATTATTGGCGCGACAACGCGGCGGCGGGACTTCCGTGGCATCGCGGAGTAACGATCACCAGCGATGCAACGGGCCCGGCGTGTCTGTTTCAGAGCGACTATGGCGTGGCCGGCACGCCGGCGAATTTCGAGTTATTTGTGCAGGAAGGCCCGGTAATCGGCCACTGGTTTCGCGACAACTCGGATCCGAACCTGCCTTGGATCCGGATCACAAGCGTGCTCGCTGCCGGGGATAAAGCTAGCGGTCCGGCCTGCGTCATTCAAGGGGATTATGGAGCAGGCGCCCACGGCAACTTTGAACTGATCGTGCCCGAGGGTGGAAACCTGATTCATTACTGGCGCGACAACACGCAGAGTAGTACGCCATGGTTGAAGGGCGTGACCGTCACTCACGCGGCCTTCAATTTCAAGAGCCGCTACAACCAGAACCTTGCCACGCTCGAGTGCTTCCGGCAGAGCGACCCTGTAACCAAGACATACGGGACCCTGGGAGTGTGTGCTCCGCTGCCAAGTGTGGTGGCCTGCGGATTGAAGGACAACGGAACCGTGGGTTGCGACAGCGGTTCTACTCCGTGGTTCAGCATTCAAGGAGGCGATGCCGCGGCAGCCTGTTTCCCGGGCGTGCCGCCGCTTGCGATCGTTCAGGCAACGGGACGAGTTCTGGTTTCCTATTCGAATGACACATCTGCCCCGACCAGTTTTTATTGGGATGCCTCTCAACGCCAGTTTGCCGCTTACCCGCAGCAGCCTTCGGGATCGGGGGTGATCCCGCTGCGGAATTTGAAGCCGGGAACGCCGGTCGATCCGACGAAGGGACTGTTGACGCCCCGCATGGAAGCCGTGACGGTTCCCAGTTACTGGCTGCCAAACCAATATGCGGGCGCGGTTGCGGCGCAGGGCGCCGACGTCTGGGGCCTGTTCATCGGGAACACGCCCGATCCGGACCTCCCTCAGCCGCCGATGGTGTGGGATTACCTCGGAACCGTGACAGGTTTGGATACCACCGTGAGCGACCCCATTCGCGCCATCGCCTCGGTGGACGGATCCAGCATTTTTCTCGGCACCGATGACGGCCAACTCTTGCTGATGAATGCAGCCACCGGCAAGACACAGGTGATTGCCGGCGCTCCAGTTCCGCCTCGATTCCGTTCCATCCGAGGCTTGACCGCGAGTCCGGCCGTGGCGACGGCGGGAGAGTTTTGGGCGATTGCCGAAGCCACGGACCTTTTGAAGGGAGGGCCGGAGGTCTTGCATTGGGACGGCAAGACGCTGAAGGCGTTGGCCGCTTTGCCGGCAGGGACCCGTAGTCTGGTGGCCATAGCCATCGACCCGACGACGGCGCCGGTGACTGTATTTGTGGCCAGTGAGAATCAGGTGCTGACGACCCTGGACGGCGGCGTCACCTGGCTGGACGCGAGCCAGGGATTGCCCAAGACGTTCGCGGCGTCGGACCTGCGCTGGATGGACGATGGCAATGGAGCGCGCCTGTACTTGAGTACGTTCGGGCGGTCGGTGTGGGTGGCGATGAAAAGGACGAACTGGTGAAGAGTGGGGATGTCAGAGGCAGGACATTCGGATTCCCACGCGCTTGCGCAGAAAGTGCGTGCGCTGCTCCATGGGCAGGGCCAGCAGGCGCCGGACCTGGTCGCGCACCGCCAGATCACTCTCTTTCCTGAGAGCTTCGAGCCGGACCTTTCGGCTGATGCGACGCTTCTTCAAGAGTTTTCTCCAGCAACCGCAGCACCGCCAAGTCCTGCGGGCGGCCGGCGGCCTTCTTGCTCTTGATGATATCAGCCAGGGACGCCACCGGGAGACTCGCCTCTCCGAACCGGACGGCGGCCGCGCGCTTGCGGAGCCCTTCGAAGGAACGGACCCCGTCAATGAGGGTCATGAAATCCAGTTGCAGCCCGTCGCTGTCGCGGGAAATGCGGAATAACCCGCTCACTGGATAGTAGGGCCGGAGAATCACCGCCTCCAATTCGGAGGCAATGGCCTTCAGCTTTTTCAGATTGGCCGGCGTTTTCCGGAAGAGAAAGTCGAGGTCGATTGTGGTTACCGGCGCGCCGTGTAGAGCCGCCGCCGAGTTGCCAATCAGAATCGCTTCCAGGCCATGCCGCTCCAGAAGTTCCGCAATCCGCATCAGTAAGGGCGATGCGTCCATGCTCACTCCGCCGCGGCAGGCACCAAGACCCGTTCCGCCATGGCGTGCTTCAGGACGTCGATGCCCTGCCCGGTGACGCTCGAAATCTCGAAATAGGGCAGCCCGCGCTGGGCTGCCAGTTGGCGCACCGAGGCCACGCGGTCAGGGTCCTGCGCCGCGTCCATCTTGGTCGCCAGCACGATCATCTGCTTCTTCACCAGGTCTTCGCTGAAACTGGCCAACTCCTCCATGAGGATTTCGAAATCATGCACCGGCTCGCGGCCGCTGCTTTCCGAAACGTCCACCAGGTGAACCAGCAGGCGGGTGCGTTCGATATGGCGCAGAAACTGGATGCCGAGGCCGTGGCCCAGGTGCGCGCCTTCGATCAGGCCCGGAATATCGGCCACCACGAAGCTGCGGAAGTTGTCCATCTGGACCACTCCAAGGTTGGGTTCCAGAGTGGTGAACGGATAGTCGGCAATCTTCGGGCGGGCGGCCGAGATGCGCGAGATCAGCGTAGACTTGCCGGCATTCGGGAATCCCACGAGCCCAACGTCGGCCAGCAGTTTCAGTTCGAGGCGCAACCGCTTCTCTTCGCCAGGGCGGCCAGGCTCGTGTTCGGTCGGCGCCTGGTGCGTCGAAGTCGCGAAATGCTGGTTGCCGCGCCCGCCTTTTCCGCCGCGTGCCACGGTGAAGCGCTCGCCAACGTGCGTGAAGTCGTAGAGGCGCTCGCCGGTCATTTCGTCGTAGACGACGGTGCCCACCGGAACCTGGACTTCGATGGTGTGGCCGTCGGCGCCGGTGCGGTTGCTGCCTTCGCCATGGCGGCCTCGCTCGGCCTTGTGCTCGGGGTTGTAGCGGAACTGGAGCAGGGTGTTCTGGTGGCCGGTGGCGACCATGATGACGTCGCCGCCGCGGCCGCCATCGCCGCCGCTCGGACCGCCGCGCGGGACGTACTTCTCCCGGCGGAAAGCAAGGCAACCGTTGCCGCCGTCACCGGCCTTCACGAGGATTCTTACTTCATCGATGAACATGCAACGCCGAACATAGAAAAGCCGCCGGTATCATACGAAACCGGCGGCCCTGGAGAGCGATTCTGGGGTTATCCGACCGCGCTGACGTTGACGAACCTGCCCAGGCGTCCGCGGTCTTTGAATTCCACCACGCCCGTCACTTTGGCGAACAACGTGTCGTCCTTGCCCCAGCCTACGTTGGTGCCGGGCTTGAGCTTGGTGCCTCGCTGGCGCACGATGATGGAGCCGCCCGGAACCAGTTGGCCGCCGAAGACTTTCACGCCAAGCCGCTGCGCGTTGGAGTCGCGCCCGTTCTTGGAACTGCCTAATCCTTTTTTATGAGCCATACGTCACCTACACCACAATGTCGCCGACCTTCACTTGCGTGTAGGACTGGCGATGTCCGATGGTTTTCTTGTACTGCTTCTTGCGCTTGAACTTGAAGACAATGATTTTGTCGCCGCGGCCATTGCCAACGATGGTGGCCTTGACCGTGCCGCCGGGGATCAAGTCGCCGCCCTCGCCGAAGGATGCCTTGGCGGGCAATTCGATTTCCGAGCCGACTTCGCCGGCCAGCTTTTCCACGCGGAGAACGTCGCCCGGAGCAACTCGGTACTGTTTCCCGCCAGTTTCGATAATCGCGTGCATGCAAACCTCAAATTTGGGGAGCCGGAACACACGGGGTGCGTCGGAACCACTGGAGTAAAGAACCAGTGTACTACATCGGGGCGAGGGCTGCCACTTGGAGTGGAGTGCTTCAGCTTACCTATCGCTCGAGCGCCTGCATGAGACAATGAGGCTTGAGGACCAAGCTAACCCCCGTTCTAGCCCTGACCGCCGCCGTTGCACTGGCGCAGCAGCAGGTCCAGACCGTGGTGGTGACTGGCACTTTCGAACCTCTATCGTTGGAGGAAATCGACCGGGCCATTCGGGTGCTGCCGGCGCGCAGCCAGGTGCTGGTGCTCAACTCCCTGGTCGACTTACTGCGGCTGGATCCTTCCATCGACCTGGAGGAGCGGGCACCCGACGGAGTGCAGACCGATGTTTCCATCCGCGGGGCCAGTTTCGGGCAGACGCTGGTGCTGCTGAACGGGCAGCGGCTGAACGATGTCCAGTCGGGCCATTTCAATATGGATATTCCAGTGCCGCTGGAAGCGATCTCGCGGGTGGAGGTGCTGCGCGGGTCGGGGTCCACCATGTACGGGTCGGACGCGGTGGGCGGCGTCATCAACGTGATCACGGATCCGCCGCCAGGCTACGAATTCCGCCTGCGGACCGCGGTAGGGAATCAGGGGATCAACCAGGAGCGGGCATCGGCCGCGTTTGGGGAGCGGAAGTACTCGGAACAGGTGTCGTTCGCGCGCGATTTTTCGTCGGGATTCCGCCCGGACCGCGACTATCGCAACCTGGAATTTGCCTCCACCACCCGGCTGGCGACGAGCCTGGGGACCAGCCACATCACGGCGGCTTACATGGATCATCCCTTCGGCGCCGACCAGTTCTACGGAAACTTCAATTCGTGGGAGGACGCCAAGACGTGGTTTGCTGGCTTCGAGCAGGAGATCGGGCAACAGACCACCGCCAGCATCAGTTTCCGCCGGCACAGCGATTGGTTCGTGTTGTACCGCGACCAGCCCGAGCTTTTCAGCAATCACAGCGCCGATGAGAGCTTCCAGGCAGCCCTGCGGCGGCGGCAGGAGCTTTCGGCCAGCACCACGCTGTTTTATGGAGTGGAAACGCTGCACGAATCGATCGTGAGCAACAATCTGGGCGACCATGCACGCACGCGCGAAGCTGCCTATGCGGCCATGGATTTCCGGGCGCTGAAGCGATACTCGCTATCGATTTCGGCGCGGGAGGAGGTTTACGGCAACCTCGCGAGCGCCCTGAGTCCCACGGTATCGGGAGCCATGTGGCTTTCGCACACGCTGAAGTTGCGCGCCTCGGGCAGCAGGGCGTTCCGGATTCCGAGCTACACGGACCTCTACTACCACGATCCCGGCAATGTGGGGAACCCCGACTTGAAGCCGGAGCGCGCCTGGACCTACGAGGCCGGATTGGATTGGGCGCCCAGCGCGAAAGTCCGCGGCGACCTTACCGTGTTCCAAAGGCGCTTGCAGGATGGGATCGACTATTACCGCTCGTCGCCGACCGACATCTGGCGCGCGCTGAACATCCAGAACCTCAGATTCACCGGCGTGGAGGCGGCGTTGCACCTGGCGCCTTCGCGTTGGCAGGCTTTCGATTTCCGGTACACGTGGCTGGAGGGCACGCAGGATACGATTCCGCTGGGGGCGACTAAGTACACCTTCAACTACCCCACCAACTCGGGAGTGATGACGTGGCAAGCGAACCCAAAGGGCACCTTTGTTGTGCGCACGCGCGTAGGGGTGTTGGACCAACGGGCGCGCAATACGTACGTGCTGTGGGACTTGTACGCCGCCATATCGCGCGGCAAGGTGCATCCCTTCCTGCAGTTCTCCAACCTGACAAACACGTCGTACCAGGAGATTCAGGGAGTGCCGATGCCGAGCCGTACGGCGATCGGGGGCGTGGACGTGGTGTTGAGGAAGCGATAGAAATGGCTGAAGACCTCCGCCGCGCCGTCTGGGCCGCGTATTCCGACGCAGCGGCTGATCCGGAGCGGGCGCACCCGTTCCCGGTGGGGCGCGCCTTCGCCCAGGGGCTGGGCTACACCGCGGACGCGCTCGAAGGCGTCCCCGAGTGCTCGGTCGAGGCCTTCACCGGCGTTTCCAATGTGGCGTTCTTCGCGGATCTCAGCGCGGGCGACACGGTTCTGGATCTGGGCTGCGGGGCCGGGCTGGATAGCCTGATCGCCGCGCGGCGGGTAGGGAACACCGGCAGAGTCGTCGGTGTGGATTTCAGCCAACTCATGCTGGACCGGGCCCGTTGTGGGGCGCAGGCCGCGTGCGTTCGCAATCTGGCATTGGTACTCGCGGACGGCGAACGGCTGCCGCTAGCGAGCGGGTCGATCGGGGTGGCGCTGGTGAATGGCATCTTCAACCTGAACCCGGCGCGCGAGGCGATCTTCGCTGAATTGGCGCGCGTGCTGCGCCCCGGCGGTTCGGTTTTCGGCGCGGAGCTGGTGTTGCGCGAGCCGGCGCGGACGCCGCCGGAACTGGACCGCCTGCACTGGTTCGCGTGAATCGCGGGCGCGAAGGAGGGCGGCGCTTTCCTCGACGAATTCCGGGCCGCGGGCTTCCGCGAGGCGGCGATTCTGCGAACGGCAAGAAATGCGCGGACCAAGAGCCCGGACGTTCTGGCGGCGGAGTATCGGATTGTGGCGTAGGCCTCCCGGCCTGCGCTTGCGTTACTCGTGCCTCAGCGCCGCCAGGGGATCGACGCGGGAGTTGTCTCTTCAACGGTAGGCTTTAGAACGATGTCTGACACCGAAGATTTGAGGTCGAACTCGGCCAGCACCTCCTCCATCGGTATACCTTTGCCGCCGCGTTGTCGGAACCAGGACTGGCCTTCGTGAAAGCGGCGGCGGTCTTGCTCGGTCACGGGCTCATCGTCGGGTGGGGCCGTGGCCGTCGCGCGGGCGACCGGATCAAGCAGCATGAACTCCAGGAAACGGACGGCGGTAGCGATCTGGGACGCTTGCAGCCGTTCGATGAGTTCATGAGCGTGTTGTTTTTCGGAGGCTGTTTCCATGGTTCTCCTTTGGCCGCTCATCGCCGGGCCGATCTCAGCACCGCATTCTCCAGGAACCAATCGATGGTGAGTAGCAGTGTCATTGGCTGCCGTTCCGGCAACGACTCAATCAATTCCAGATGCCGCCAGGCGCTTGCCGGCGGTTTCGTCCGAGAGTGACAAGGGAGGCCATTGGAGCTTGGAGGCCGTGGGTATGACTCCGCCAGTGGCGAGTGAGGGCAAAACTGGCAATTGCATAACCGTATGTTACCGTATCGTTCCGCAAAGTGTCTGGCTGAGGTTGGGTGCACGTCTCTGCCGACCCAGTTTGAGATTGAGAGTGCAAGAAATGCGCGGACCAAGAGCCCGGACGTTCTGGCGGCGGAGTATCGGATTGTGGCGTAGGCCTCCCGGCCTGCGCTTGGGTTACTCGTGCCTCAGCGCCAGCAGGGGATCGACGCGGGATGCGCGCCGCGCGGGCAACCATCCCGCTGCGAGAGCCGCGACGGCGAGCACGGCAGCCGACAGCGCGTATACGGAGGGTTGAGCAGGGCTGACTCCGAATAGCATCTTTGCGGCAAGGCCGGTGAGGGTCCGCGCGGCGGCTGCGCCGATGAGCGATCCCAACACCAGCATCACGGCGACCTCGCGCAGCACCAGCACAACGATACCGCTCGGGCTTGCTCCCAGTGCCATCCTCAGACCAATCTCATTGACGCGGCGCGAGACCTGAAAAGCCATCACGCCGAACATTCCCAGGCACGCTACGATGACCGCCAGCAGTCCGAAGAAACCGCCCAGCGTCGCCAGGATCCGCTCCGTCACGAGCCCGCTATCGACGAGCGCGGAATAAGTCTGTGCGCTGCGGAGCCGCAGCCCGGGGTCGGCCTCGCGCAATAAACCGTCGAGTGTTGGGGCCAGGCGCATCGGATCGTCCGCCGCAACCCGAGCCAGGAAGTTGTAGCTCGTAGCCTGGTCGCCGTCGCGCTGCATCCAGGGAGTGTACATCGCCGGCAAAACGTCATGCCGAAGGTCCTGATGTCTCACGTCTTTCACCACGCCGACGATTTCGTACGCCACTCTCACCGTTGTCACCCGCCGCCCGAGCGCCGACTGGCCGGCGAAGAAGTAGCGCGCAAACCTTTCGTTTACGATGGCGACTTTGCGCGCGGTACTGGTGTCCCGATCGTCGAATTCCCGGCCGCTCAGAAGCGGCGTGCCGAGAGTCGCAAAATACTGCGGCGCGATGGAGTTGAAAGCGACCGCCTCGCTTTCGTCGGAGCGGAACGTGTAGCCTTCCACCTGGACCGTCCGGGTCCACAGGCCGCCGCCCAGGGGAATATCCTGGGCGGCGCTGGCCGAAGCCACACCCGGCAGAGCCTTCAGGCGGTCCAAGACCGCCGCGTGCGCGGCCTGGACACGGACTTGGGGATAAGGCTGGTTGTATCGAACGCTGAAAGTCAGGACGCCGTCGGTCCGCACACCCGGGTCGACGCTGTATAACTTCACCAAGGTGCCAACAAAAAGAGTCGCGCCCACCAGCAATACCATCGAAATCCCAAGCTGGGCGATCACCAGCGCCTTGCCGAGCCGAGACCTGGGGGCACCCCCGGCCCGGACTTCCTTGAGGCCTGGGTTCAAGTTGGCGCGCAGCGCGTGCCATCCCGGCGCCAGACCTGCGAGCACGCAGGCAGCCAGCGAGACGGCCCCCGTGAAGGCGAGCACGCGCCAGTCCGGAGCCGTGGAGAGCAGCAACGTCCTGCCGTTCGCCATCATCGTCACCAGTGCGCTGCTGAACCAGTGAGCCAGCACTAGACCCGCGCTTCCACCCAGGGCGGCCAGCACCAGACTCTCTGCCAGGAATTGCCGCATCAGCCGGCCGGCGCTCGCGCCAATGGCGAGCCGAATGGAGATCTCCCGCTGCCGCGATGCGGCCCGCGCCAGCAGCAGGCCCGACACGTTGGCGCACGCCAGCAGCAGCACCAGCGCCACAATCCCCATCAGCACCAGCAGCGCGTCCGAATAGTCGTCGAAAAGGTCAGTGAAACCGGTGGCCCCGTGCAGAACGGCGGCGCGCTGGCGCAGAACGTCTGGGCGGCTTTTCTCGGGCCCTTCCGCAGCCTGCCGTTGCACGAACCCCTGCCAAAGCACTTGCAGTTCCGCATTCGCCTGCTGCACGGTTACTCCCGCCCGGAGGCGCCCCATCATGCTGAGCCAGTTGAGAGCGGCCGAACGTCTGCGGGTTTCGCTCAGGGTCATCGAGAGGGGCATGGTGATGTCCGGGTCGCGCCCCGGACTGGTTCCGTGGTAGCGCGGAGGTGTGACACCCACAATGGCGTACAGCCTGTCCTGAAAACGGAACGTCGTCCCGAGGGCTGCGGGATTGAGGCCGAAGCGCCGTTGCCAATACCGGTAGCCGATCACCGCCGCCGGCGCGGCGGGCGCGATTGCGTCGTCGGCCGGTTCCAGCAGTCTTCCGGCTGCCGGTTCCATGCCCAGGAGTCTATAGTGATCGCCCGAAACCAGTTCGGTACTGACCTCTTCCTCCGCTCCGTCCATCACGATGGTCGAGCCGCTGGCCATCTCCACGGCCGCCCCGGAGATGGACTTCAGGTTATCGCGAAGGTACTCAAACAGCGCATAGGAAACCGCTGCCTGTTTGCCGTTTTGCCTGAGCCTGGCAATCTGCACGAGGCGTTCCGGTTCCTTCACGGGAAGGGACCGCAGCATCACCGCATCAATCAAGCTGAAAATCGCGGTATTCGCGCCGATGCCGAGCGCGAGCGACAGCACCGACACGGCCAGGAACGCGGGGCTGCGACGCAGGTTTCGCGCCGTGTAGCGGAGATCCTTCCCCAGATCTTCGAGCCAACGGCCGCGAACGTCGCGGCACTCCTCCTTGATCTGTTCGACTCCGCCAAATTCCAGGCGTGCCAGGCGCCGCGCCTCGTCCGGCTCCATGCCTGCCGCGATCGACTCGCGCACCAGCCTGTCGAAGTGGTAGCGCAGTTCGGCGTTCAATTGCCGTTCAGTTTCCTCTCTTTTAAGCCACATCGAGCGCTCCTACTCCGCCGTCCTGAGGATCATGGTGACGGCCTCCGACAGGCGGTCCCAGTTCGCCGTCTCAGCATCGAGTTGTTTGCGGCCCGCCTTGGTCAGAGAATAAAA
>Ga0209067_10000753_pt1 | contig 20421 bp, 20 predicted proteins | sample ColStrG_CSR_2013_FD_187199 | JGI IMG/M metagenome (GOLD analysis project Ga0209067, IMG submission 187199) | Freshwater sediment microbial communities in response to fracking from Pennsylvania, USA - Cold Stream Run_MetaG_CSR_2013 (SPAdes)... | ecosystem: Environmental > Aquatic > Freshwater >...
ATATAAAACAAGCCCAAAATGAAAATCGGTATGATTAATAACTTAATCTTCTACATATTGGATTGGGCTGAGGTTTGGGCACCACTTATACCCATAATAGTTTTACTTATTTACAGAAAACAACCTAAGGGCCTTGAAATAGTGGTTCTTTTTACCTGGATCACTTTTTTTCTGAATATCGCCATTGATGGAATATGGATTATCAGAAAATATTTTGGTCTTGGATTACAGGGAAATAATCCTATTTACAACATTCAATCTCTGGTACGATTCCTTTGCTTTTCCTCATTTTTTATTAATTTACCTCAAAAGCACTTTTATTGGTTTAGGAGAATTTTAGCAGGTATTTTCGTTTTGTTTTTCTTTATCAATTTTATTTTTCTTGAAAATTTCTTTAACCAGGCACATTTAAGCGAAAATCTATTAACTACCGAATCCTATGTTTTATTAGCCTATTGTATGCAATATTACCTGGCCGAATTGAATGAGGATAATGATGAACTTACCCGACAACCTAATTTTTGGATCGTTACCGGGCTGAGTATTTTTTTGGTGGTAAGCTTTTTTGTATTTCTGTTTTATACCCAGTTATTACGTATAGACGGTAATCTTTCGGATAATATGTGGTATTTTCACAATATTGCCTTTATCGTTTTCTGCATTTTTATAGCAAAGGCCTTTTATGATCCTTCTAGAAATAGGTATTCAGTATAGGGTACTGATAGGAATATCAGCCATGGTCTTGCTATTTTCCAGCTTCCTGGTAGCCTTTGTTTCCAATCAAAGAAAAAAAATAAAATTCCACAAGGATATTCTTGCCATTCAGGAGGAACAACAAAAGGCCCTTATGGAGCAAAATTTATTATTGGAAGTTAGGGTAAAGGAAAGAACAGCCGAACTATCCATACAAAAAGAGAATCTTCTGAATACCCTTTCGGATTTAAAAAAAAGTCAGTTGCAGGTAATTCAAAGTGAAAAAATGGCCTCCTTGGGGGAAATGGCTTCCGGAATTGCGCATGAAATCCAAAACCCCCTGAATTTTGTCATTAATTTCTCGGATGCCAGTTCGGATATGATTTTGGAAATGAAAGAGCTCATAAAAAACCAAGAATTTCCCGATTCTTTAAGAGAGGAAATGGAGCTGAATATTACCGATTTGGAAGGGAATCTAAAAAAGATTGCCCATCATGGAAAAAGAGCCGATAATATCGTCAAAAGCATGCTGCAACATGCCAGAATACGGGGGGGGATCAAGGAAGATACCGATCTAAATGCCCTTATTGATGAGTACCTGAAATTATGCTACCTTACCTTTAAAAAAGTGCATAAAGAGTATGAATGTGCCCTAAACCATAGCTACGATGAAGGAATAAAAACCATTAAAATAATCCCCCAGGATATTGGAAGTCTTCTTTTTAACTTGCTAAGCAATGCCTTTTACTCGACCAAGGAAAAGTTGAATAAAAACATTCCCCATTATATGCCCATGGTTTCCGTTATCTCTGTTTTGGATACAGATTCTGTAGAAATTAAGGTTCGGGATAATGGAATGGGGATTCATCCGAAATTGATTGAGAAAATTTACCAACCTTTTTTTACCACCAAACCTGCAGGAGAGGGTACTGGCCTGGGTTTATCGATCAGTTACGATATTGTGAAATCCCATCAGGGAGATATGAAGGTTTATTCCATTGAAGGAGAATTCGCAGAATTTATTATTACCCTTCCCCTTAATTAAAATTTAATTCCCCGGTAATTAATTCAATTCTACCTGGATGGTTCCACTGGAATTGGAAATGGTAACGGGTACTCCTCCCCCATTTAGTGTTCCATTTAAATTCCCTTCTTTATTGGTTCCATTAAAGTTTCCCATTTCGTTTAAGTGTATTTTATCAGCTTTCATGGATAGGGTCATTCCTGATTTTCCTGGTAAACTAATATGAATATCCCCGGAGGAATCGTGTAAATGGACAAATTTACCAAGGGAAACCATTTCAATATGCATTCCACCCCCACTGGTGCTGCCTTCCAGGGTGCAGGAAAGTCTTACTAAATCAATATTCCCCCCGGAGGTGGAGCTTTCCAGATTCCCATTGATATCGTTGCCTCGAATATTTCCTCCCGAGGTATTGGCTAAAATATTTCCTTTAATATTTTGCATTACTACATTTCCCCCGGATGTTTTAAGTCCCAGGTTACCCTTACAATGGTCCGCTTCAATATTTCCCCCGCTGGTAATTAAATCGATTTCACCATTCGAATTACTCAGATAAATATTTCCGCCAGAGGTTTTTCCCTTCACGTTTCCACTTAGCATTTCCAGTTTCAAATTTCCCCCACTGGTAGAGAAATTCTGCTGGGATCCATTTAAATTACTCAGCATAATATTCCCTCCACTGGTCTGCAAATCCGTACTCACCGACGAAGGAACATAAACCGTAAAGGAGATACTCAAGCCGTGGTTCCAATCTTTGAAACCTGGCTTGGCTTTTGCAAATAGGATTAATGCCCCCGGTCCGGTATTAATTCCCATATCATAATCTACTTCCAATTCTTTTTTAATTTCTTCATGGGTACGCTTCTCCCCATGATTCGCCTGAATAAAAACCTCTACCCTGGGTTTTTCTGATCCTCCCACTATTTTTATATTCCCACCCGAAGTTTTTGCCTGGACATTTTGAATGGAAACCCCTTCTAAATTCTTCACTAAATAAGGCTCCGCATTATATCCATTTTGTGCCCAAACGGGTGCAACGCTTACCAATAATATCAGGGAAAAAAGTATTTTTTTCATGGCTACGATTTTTATTCCAATTTATAAATTAGAAACGTCAAAAAAACAGAATTGGTATGATAATGGTCTCATTGCCTCAATAATCCAGAATAAAATCTGCTTTTGGATTCTCCAGTTTTGTGCTGGTATTTTTTGTTTTTCCAATAAACCGGATCATGTTTACCTGTTCCGGATGGGCCTCATACAAGATTTCATCGTGGATATGGATACGCTTTGGGTTAGCCGGAAGGCTGGATTCAAAATAAGACCAGCAGGCATCCTCCTCAATCTCAAATCCAATAAAATTAAGAACCTGCTTTTTTCCATCCACCTCAATCATTACATGCTGATTGATATATTTTGCTACAACCATTTCAGTTTCCTTACTTTGAAGAGGATGAGCAAGATCATGGATGCCCAAATGAGCCGATTTTAATGCTTTTTCCAAATCATCGGTGAATATTCGGCAGGATACCTCAATTTGCTTTTTTTCGGAATTCTCCTTGATCTCAATTAGGCTGACAAAAAAAGGATGGAAATTAAGCAAGAAGTTTAAAACAAATGAAATGAAGAGCGAGTACATGAATCCATTTTTTATAGAATTTTAAAGGTAATCAATTGGACGATTTTTCACTTTATTATCCCTTAGGGATACGGCATATATTGGATTGGGAAGGATATGATCATATCTTGTTTATTATGGTCTTATGTTCTTCTTATATATTTTCAGACTGGAAAAAAATTCTAACCCTGGTTACGGCCTTCACCCTGGGTCATTCCCTTACCTTGGCTTTATCCGTATTGCATCTTATTTCTATTCCGGGTCCTCTGGTGGAATTCCTGATTCCCATTACGATCGCCGTAACGGCGGGGTTAAACCTTCTAAGAGCCTTTCCTTCTTCCCTTGCAGGGATTTCCAAAAATCCAACCCGGGTGCATTCCCATTCCTCCTTATCGAATTATTTCTTGGCCCTATGTTTTGGCTTTATTCATGGTATGGGATTTGCCTCCGCCCTAAAAAGTTTGTTGGGAAAAGAGGCTTCTATTTGGATTCCCTTGGTTTCCTTCAATCTAGGATTGGAAACAGGCCAATTAGTGGTGGTTTTGGTGGTACTTTCCCTTTCGTATTGGTCCCTAAAAGCGTTTCGCCTATCCCAGCAGCATTGGAATGCCCTACTTTCCGGTATAATTTTTTTGTTTGCTATCCTTTTAGCGTATATTCGGTTCAAAACCACAAACTATTTTCATCTTGGCAACTAATTTTCCAAAAAAAGCCTTTCTATTGGCTTTTTCCTTAAGCTTTTCTTTCATTGTCTCCGCTCAAAACTTATTGAGCAATCCCGGATCGAACCATGGGAATAAATTTGAACAACTGGGACCTATGTTACGGAGTCCAAATTCCTATAGAACCGCTTCCGGTGCACCCGGTCCTGATTATTGGCAACAAAGAGCCGATTATGCTATAAAAGCGGTATTGGACGACCAACGTCAGATCCTAACAGGAGACGAAACCATTACTTATTTCAACCATTCTCCCGATGTATTAACCTATATCTGGATCCAGTTGGATGAAAATGAACATGATCCAAAAAGCGATAATAATTCCTTCGATGAAAGTAGTTTTCGACCTGTTTTATCCGATAAGGATATTACCGATTTAAAGAAAAAAGAATTAGAAGGTCTTGGTGATAAAATAGACCTGGTTCAGGATATAAAAGGAAATGCTCTTTCCTATACCATTAACCAAACCATGATGCGGATTGAATTGCCCCTACCCTTAAAAAAGGGGGAGGTATTTCCTTTCAAAATTAAATGGCATTATAAAATATCCAATAGGGGAACGATAGGCGGCCGAGGTGGCTACGAATATTTCCCTGAGGATGGGAATTATCTTTATACTATTACCCAGTGGTATCCTCGTTTGGCCGTATATTCCGATTTCCAGGGATGGCAAAACAAGCAATTTACCGGTCGGGGAGAATTTGCCCTTACATTTGGAAATTTTGATGTACAAATGACGGTTCCTTCCGATCATGTGGTAGGTGCTACCGGTCAATGTCAGAATTATCCGGAAGTTTTATCGTCTGCCCAGCTGGCCCGTTGGAATAAAGCCCAGGTAGCCAAGGAACCCATGGAAGTAGTCACCCTGGATGAAGCAAAAGCATCGGAAAAAAATCCGGCAAAATCGTCCAAAACCTGGCATTTTAAAGCAGAGAATGTTCGTGATTTCGCCTGGACTAGTTCAAGGAAATTGGTATGGGATGCCATGCCTACTACCATAGCAGGTAAGAAAATTATGTGTATGTCCTTTTATGCCAAGGAAGCCTATGGTTTATACCGTAAGTATTCTACTAAGGTGGTGGCTCATACGATCCAATCCTATTCCCGTCATACGATTCCCTACCCCTATCCGGTAGCCCAATCGGTGGAAGCGACCAATGGAATGGAATATCCAATGATATGTTTTAATTATGGTCGCCCCGAAAAAGATGGAACCTATTCGGCTGCTACCAAATATGGAATGATGTCCGTCATCATTCATGAAGTTGGACATAATTTCTTCCCTATGATTGTCAATTCGGACGAAAGACAATGGACCTGGATGGATGAAGGTTTGAATACCTTCTGTCAATTCATGGCCGAACAAGAATTTGATAATAATTATCCTTCCAGTCGGGGACCTGCCTATAAGATTACCGATTATATGCGATTGCCTAAGGATCAACTGGAGCCTATTATGACCAATTCGGAGAATATAGTACAATTTGGTCCCAATGCTTATGCAAAAACTGCTACCGGATTAAATGTGCTTCGGGAAACCATTATGGGTAGAAATTTATTTGATTATTCCTTTAAGGAATATGCCCGCCGTTGGGCCTTTAAACACCCCACTCCGGAAGATTTTTTCAGAACCATGGAGGATGCTTCCGCAGTCGATCTGGATTGGTTCTGGAGAGGATGGTTTTATTCTACCGATCCGGTCGATATTTCCCTCGATTCGGTTAAAACCTTTGTTCCAAGTTTGAATACCCAGCCAAAACCAATTGTTAGAACCCGGGTTATTACCAATACCCCTCCTTTTGACGATATTACCCGTATCCAATACAGGAAAGAAGGATTTCCTTTCCGGGTTGATCAGGATCCCAGCTTAAAAGATTTTTACAATACCTATAAGGCTTATGAATCCAGACCTAAGGACACCATAAGTTTAACCCAGTATGCCGATACCTTAAGTCCTAATGAAAAAATTGGTATCATAGGATCTGACCATTTTTACCAACTTTATTTATCCAATAAAGGTGGTTTTGTTATGCCGGTCATTATCCAATGGACCTATACGGATGGCACCACGGAAATAGAGAAAATTCCTGCCTATATCTGGAGAAAAAATGAAAATCATATCACCAAAGCCTTTATAAAACCAAAGGAGGTCAAAGAAATTAAGCTTGATCCATTACGCGAAACGGCCGATATAGACGAATCCAACAATATTTGGCCAGTAAAAGACATTCCAAGTCATTTCGACCTATATAAAGCAAAATTAGGTGCCCGTGGGCAATCTACTGGATTAAATCCAATGCAGAGAGCTGCCAAAGGACAATAATGGGTATAGAAAAGGAATCGGGCAGTCCGGCAGAATTTAAGCCCTATGTTTCTTCGGAAACCAAAATGGCTGAATTTACCTTTAAGGCCATTGTTTTAGGTTGTATTTGCGGAATCATTTTTGGGGCCTCGACCGTTTATCTTGCTTTAAAGGCAGGATTAACGGTTTCTGCCTCTATACCCATTGCCGTAATGGCCATTTTTATTGGCAAGAAGCTATTTAAAACCACCATCCTGGAAAACAATATTATCCAGACAACGGGCTCCGCTGGTGAAACTATAGCGGGCGGGGTCGTTTTTACCCTTCCCGGTTTTCTATTTCTTTCGGCTGGAACCAATGGCACCAGTATAGGTGCGCCCTATTTCACGTATATAACCATTTTTACCCTGGCGGTACTTGGAGGCACTTTGGGGACCTTATTTATGATTCCGCTTCGCAGGTCCCTTATTGTTGGGGAACATGAGACCCTCCCCTATCCGGAAGGGACTGCCTGTGCTTCGGTCCTGATAGCGGGGGAAAAAGGAGGAGATATTGCAAAAACCGCCTTTGCTGGGGTAGGATTTGCTATGGTATATGCCCTTATTCAACAGGTATTTCATATCATTGCCCAAACACCGGCCTGGGTAACCGAAAAAACCAATAAATTTCTTCCTTCTGCCACCCTGAATGCCGATATCACCCCGGAGTATATGGGATTAGGCTATATTATTGGCCCCCGTATTGCCGGAATCCTATGTGCGGGAGGAATTTTATCCTGGATGGGATTAATTCCCTTAATCTCAACCCTGGTACCTGAACCCCAAATTGCTGCGCAATTGGTTAAACTGGGATATTTAAAAGGTTTGCAGGTTTCCGGAGGTTCTTCAGGTTGGAATCCAGTAACGGGCCATTTCCTGGATTTACCCAAAGCGATTTACCAGGCCTATGTAAGGCAGATTGGAGCAGGGATCGTAGCCGCAGGTGGTTTTATATCCTTACTCAAGACTTTCCCTACCTTGGTGAGTTCCTTAAAGGAAAGTCTGGGTTCCCTAAAGAATACCGATAAAAACCGCGTCATAAAAAGAACTGATCAGGACCTATCCTTTGCTTTTGTATTGGCGGGTTCCCTCTTTTTAATTGTATTAATGATCCTTCTGCCCAATATTCCCTCCCAGGGAGGCTTTGGGGGGAAACTCTTATTAGGGATTCTGGTGGTTTTCTTTGGTTTCTTATTTGTAACCGTTTCGAGTCGAATTGTTGGATTAATTGGAACCAGCTCCAATCCTATTTCAGGAATGACCATTGCCACCATCATGGGAACTTGCCTGATTTTTATTGCCCTGGGCATGGTGGGTAAGTTTTACGAGCCCATGGTTTTGGTGGTTGGAGGAATGATTTGTATTGCTGCGGCCAATGCAGGCGGTACTTCCCAGGATCTAAAAACCGGCTATCTGGTAGGATCCACCCCTAAGTATCAACAAATATCCTTATTCATAGGAGCTATTGTTTCTTCCCTGGTAATCGGACTTACCTTAAATATTCTCGACCATCCCACCAGGGAAATGGTTCAAAAAGGTATTCTTCATGGAATTGGATCAGAGGTTTATCCAGCACCTCAGGGCACTCTGATGGCCACCCTGATTAAAGGCTTTCTATCTTTTAACCTCGATTGGCAATTTGTATTGGTAGGTTGTGTGCTGGCGGTCGTAATGGAAATTTGCCAGGTAAACCCCTTGAATTTTGCCGTCGGAGCCTATTTACCGCTTTCCACCACCCTTCCTATTTTTGCTGGAGGACTCATAAAAGCTTTTGCGGAAAGAAACAAGCCAAAGGATAAAAAGGCCCTCATTGAGGAAGAATTAAGCAGTGGAAATCTTTATGCCACAGGATTGGTTGCCGGGGGCGCCTTAGCTGGGGTATTAATCGCCGTTTTATTCACCTGGGATAAAATCCAGGAGCCATTAGAAAACCTTAATTTCGGAAAAATTTTCCAGGCTAGTTTAGGAACTCCCATTTATTATGGAACAGGATTGGCCTGTTTCCTTGTCATGGGATATTTTTTATACAGAAATTCCCAGAAAGAGGTAAAAATTTAGGATTCCCAATAGCGTCTCCGTACGCCTTTCACATAATTTCTAAAATCTAGCACAAATGCGGCAAAGAAATAAATAATGAGTGGAAAGCCAACGGAAAGAAAGGAAAGATAAATGAAAAACAACCGAAGTTTTTGAATCGAGATATGAAACTTCTCCCCTATAAAGGTACAAACCCCAAAAGACTGCCTTTCAAAAAAGCTTAAAATATCCTGAATTATTTTCTCCATGGGTTATAAATTTAAGGAAATACCAATCCTAATTGAAATTAATGAATCCTTTATTGGTATTCGGATTTATCATTCAGTAAGTTACAACAATTTATAGGTAATCTTTTAACAAAGCCTTAAATGATTCCTTTTAAAAGCAAATATCCGGCCATTTCTTTTTGAATCCCGATCGCCTCTTGCCTGGCCTTCTCGGCAAAATCATCGTTCCGGGAGGCATATAGTATGGACCGGGAAGCATTAATTAATAGACCTCCAAAGGAGTTTAAGCCCCTTTTCGATATACCTTCCAAATCCCCACCCTGGGAACCTATTCCTGGAACCAAGAGAAAATGTTCCGGGATTAATTTTCGAATGCCGTCAATAGCTTCCACCTGGGTTGCCCCCACCACATACATGGTATTATCCGGGTTACCCCATAAACTAGATTCCATTAAAACCTCCTCAAATACCATCCTTCCATTTTCTAATTTCTTCTTTTGAAAATTATTTGAACCAGGGTTGGAAGTAAGCGCTAATAGGATGGCCCATTTATCTATGTATTGAAGAAAGGGGGAAACTGAGTCCTCACCCATATAGGGATTTACCGTTTGCCCATCCACCTTAAAGGGAAGAGAAGAATTAAAAAAGGCCTCTGCATATTTGGCAGAGGTATTGCCTATATCTCCTCGTTTACCATCTACTATAGAAAACTGGTCTTTTGGAATAAATTTTAAAATTTCTTCCAATAATTCCCAACCTTTTTCACCGAAACACTCGTAGAATGCTATATTCGGTTTATAGGCAATGCAAAGATCCTGGGTAGCCAGAATAATTTCCTTAAGAAATTCCAAAATTCCATCTGGATTTTTTGGAAATTTATCTGGCATGCGGTGAATATCCGGATCCAGGCCGATACATAAATAAGAGTTTTTGCTTTTTATTTGATTTAGTAGATCCTTTCGGTTCATCCGAGAATTAAAAAAAATTTGACATATAGATTTAATTTTTTAAAATTGCACTATAATTCGCAATAAATCTCCTTTTAGCGAAGGATTTCAAAAAAACATCAATAATCTTAATTAACTGGTCTCTGGATTGATCCTGGTTAATTCCATTATAAATACCATATTTTTTATCTTGTAAATTTCCTTGATGTACGATATCATTGAATTAAACGACAAACTCGTGTCGGAATTAAAGCAAATTGCCCAGGACTTAAATGTTTCTGAGTACGATGACCTAAGAAAGGCCGACCTGATTGTTAAAATCATGGAGCAGGAATCTAAAAACTCAAGTTCCAAAAGTAAAGGTACCCCCCCTGATAAACAGGAGAAAACCTCTTCTAAAGAAGGAAAAAGTCTAAGTAATGCCAGGGATAAAATGCCCAGAAAAAGGAAAGAGACCCCATCAGAAAATTCAGAGAATCCATTAGATATGGAAGCTCCCGGTAAAATGAAACGGTCCCGTTTAAATTCGGTTCTGAGCGGGGTGAATTCAAATCTTGGTGACCCTGAAAACCCAGGTACGGAAAATACCTTAACCAATAAAGAATCGGATTCCAACAGTGAAATTCCTTTCCCAAAAGAGAATAGGGTATCGGTACCGGAAGAGGAGGAAATAGGAAATCCAAAAGCTGGGAATTTTCACCAGGATTCTGCTTCTACCAATGGATCTGTTTTTAGGCATTCGGACGAAAGGGAGAGAGAAGACATTCAGGATTCCTATTTATTGAACCCTGTACTGGAAAATGGCGAATTGGAAGCGCCTATTTCCCCTACAGAGCCTAAGGAGGAAACCTTACATCAGGAAAGCGCGGAACCAGGGTCCATTCAAAAACCCAATGAAAAGTTAAGGTTTAAGCCCAATGAGCGGTTCAGACAAAAAAATCTGGCGGGGACGGTAGAAAATACATCGGAAAATACCTCGGAAACAAGTGGGGAAAAGATACCGGAACCAACGGATTCCATTACCGAAAAAAGCCAGGATAAGAATCCAGGGAAATTTCCCGAAAGGCCCTTTAACCCTAATCAGGAAAGAAATGCAAATGATCGGAATGGCGATCGAAATGGAGATAAAAACCAGGAAAGAGGATTTGAAAAAAACCAGAATCGATTCCCTAAAAATCCGAACGAAACCCTGAATATTCATAGTCTAAGTACCCTCGATTTTGATGGTTCCATAGTCAATGAAGGGGTCCTGGAAATTATGCCCGATGGGTATGGGTTTCTTCGGTCGGCCGACTATAACTATCTTTCCTCCCCCGACGATATCTACGTATCACAATCCCAAATCAAACTTTTTGGATTAAAAACCGGCGATAACGTAAGAGGAAGTATTCGACCGCCCAAAGAAGGAGAAAAATATTTCCCCCTGGTAAAGGTCGATTTAATCAATGGAAAAGAACCTGCAGCGGTTCGGGACCGGGTACCTTTTGATTATTTAACCCCCTTATTTCCTTTTGAACGGTTGAATTTATTTACCGACCAGGCAAATTATTCTACGCGGATCATGGATCTTTTTACCCCAATTGGGAAGGGACAAAGGGGTTTAATTGTCGCTCAACCTAAAACCGGAAAAACCGTTTTGCTTAAAGACGTAGCCAATGCCATTGCCAAAAATCATCCGGAAGTTTATCTGATTATCCTCTTAATAGACGAACGTCCGGAGGAGGTTACCGATATGGCACGAAGTGTAAAAGCGGAAGTGGTTAGCTCTACATTCGATGAACCGGCCGAACGCCATGTAAAAATTGCCAATATTGTTTTGGAGAAGGCCAAGAGGATGGTAGAATGTGGCCATGATGTGGTCATTTTATTAGATTCCATAACCCGATTAGCGAGGGCCTATAATACGGTTGCTCCTGCTTCGGGAAAAATATTATCCGGAGGGGTCGATGCCAATGCCCTTCATAAACCGAAGCGATTTTTTGGAGCTGCCAGGAAAATTGAAAAAGGTGGTTCCTTAACTATTTTGGCAACCGCTTTAATTGATACTGGTTCTAAAATGGACGAAGTTATTTTCGAAGAATTTAAAGGAACGGGTAATATGGAACTCCAATTGGATAGAAAATTATCGAATAAGCGGGTATTTCCTGCCATTGATATTACAGCCAGCAGTACCCGGAGAGACGATTTATTATTAGATAGAGATACCCTTCAAAGAATCTGGATATTAAGAAACCATTTGGCCGATATGAATTCCCAGGAAGCTATGGATTTCTTGTTAAGCCAGATGCGGGGAACGAAAACCAATGAGGAATTTCTTATTTCCATGAATGGATAGGAAAATTCTGGGTCTTGGAAAAAATTAATCGAAATCCTTTTGGGTATGTGCCCAACCTCATTACCCTGGGAAATTTATTATCCGGATGTTTTAGTATTGCCTCCGCATCCGAAAACCAATATTTAGTCTCCATAATCTGGATACTGGCGGGGATGGCATTTGATTTCCTGGACGGAACAGCGGCAAGAATTTTACAGGTGGAAAGCCCTTTGGGAAAAGAATTAGATTCTTTTTCCGATTTGGTAAGCTTTGGATTGGCCCCCGCCTTCCTGATCTTTCATTTACTCGTTCACGATTTGAACGGTTCCTTTTCCGGGAATTACGTACCCTATCTTAGCTGGCTTATCGTGATTTTTTCAGCGCTTCGGCTGGCCTGGTTCAATTTGGGTGGGGGTCAGGATTCTTCAGGATTTATAGGGCTCCCCACCCCGGCCAATGGCCTATTAGCCTGTACTCTTCCCATGGCTAAGTTATTTAATCCAAATGCCTATCAATATATATTGGAAAAACCCTTTCTTCTTTTATTTTTTTTGATTCTTTCTTCGGTTTTATTGGTATTGCCTATCCCCCTCCTTACCTTAAAATTTAAAGGTCTTTCCTGGTCACAAAATAAAGTTCGATATAATTTCCTGGTCTACTTAATTTTTGGAATAGGGATTATATTTTGGCTTGGAGAAATATCTTTGATAATTCCATTCATAATAATCAGTTATTTTATTTTTTCCTGTATTTATAACCTCATCAATAAAAAAAATGAACAAGTTTCTAGCCGAAATTAATATAATGCCTCATGCACAAATTCTTGATCCACAAGGTAAAGCAATAACAGGTAGCATGAAAAATCTGGGATTGGCCGAAATAGAAAATATTCGAATGGGTAAACATATTACCCTCGAAATTCATGCAGAAAACGAAACTTCGGCCCGGGAAAAGGTGGACAAGGCCTGTCGCCTCTTATTGGTGAATCTAATTATGGAAGAATATACCATTACAATTCATGCTCAATCCCATTAATCTCGGATGGAGCATGTCCCGGGGGACGATTCTGGATTTCCTATTTCCAGAATCTGGCTTCAATAAAGTTCTTATAAATTGTTTACTAATTCCAGTTTTCGGGACATTAATTTCCCCATGGTAATTTTTGACAATAGTTCCAATTCAGCAACTAGGGAAGGTAATTGAGGTAAATCAATTCCACCTCTTGCATTCTTTTCAATTTTTTCCGAAAGATCTTTCCCCTTATGAATGCCGATCATAGCAAAGGTAGGCTTCAGTTTATGGGCTAAGCTACCCGCTGCATTCCATTCTTTTTTTGCAATCTTATCATTGATTTGGCCTAAAATTTCAGGGGCCTGTTGAAGGAACAAATCGATCATCTCAATAATGAATTCGGTGTTTCCATTCGCGATCTCCTCTAGATAACTCAAATCTAATTCGAAGTCTGGAAGGGAGGTAATTTCTGGCATCTTGTGAGTAGTAAAAGTATCCAATAGCTTTAATTTTTGTGGTTAACGAAATGTTCCAAAGAATAAATTTTCACAGAGAGCGCATCTTTGCATTCCTCATACAACTGATTCATGCTTTTATTTAGAATGGGGTGAACAAAATCAGGCATCAGGCTTACCAAAGGAGCTAAAATAAATCTCCTGTTGGCAATTTCCGGATGGGGTATCACTAGATCTTTTTCGTTCACAATTTCGTTTTCAAAAAATAAAATATCAATATCTATGGTTCTTGGCCCCCATTTCTCTAATCTATACCTGCCAAGTTCCTGTTCAATTTCCAAACATATTCTCAGAATTTCCCTAGTTTCCCTAACTGGGCTTTCCAATAAAAGAACCTGGTTTAAAAAACTGTTCTGGTTTTTATTTCCCCAAGGTTCGGTTTCGTAAACCTCCGAGCGTATAAAGTCCTGTTCAGCACCTAAATACAAATTCAATTTTTGAATTCCCTGGTTCAAATAATATTCCCGATTGCCTTCGTTGCTTCCCAATGAAAGAACCAGTCTCTTCTTTGATCCTGAATTTCTACCATTGTTACGAGTCACCATATTATTTGTTGCGGTATAATCACCAAAAATCTGATTAATTTGATACTATTGTAAAAACCTTAAAGCTCCATGCTACAATTTCTCAAATACGTGTTTGCAACCATCGTTGCTCTCCTATTATTTTCAATTATAGCCATTTTCTTTCTAATTGGCCTTGCCTCTTCATCGAGCAAAAATAGGTCCGTAAAATTGGAATCGAATGCTATTTTAAAGATAAGTTTCAATAAAGAAGTTACCGACCAGGCCCAATCCAGTTTCGATCCATCCAATTTCAATTTAAGTAAAACGCCAGGGATTCGTGATATTGTAATGAATATTGAACATGCCAAAAATGATCCTAAAATAAAGGCCGCTTTTCTGGATGTATCCAATTTCCCCGGGGGATTTGCCAGTCTGGAAGAAATTCGTAACAGTCTACTGGATTTTAAGAAATCGGGAAAGCCCATCTATGCCTACGGGGAAAATTATTCGGAAAAAGCCTATTATTTAAATTCTGTAGCCGATAAACTGTACTTAAACCCGGAGGGACTACTGGAATTCAATGGTTTAAGCTCTGAATATACCTTTTATAAAGGAGCTTTGGAAAAATTGGGCATAGAAGCACAAATATTCCGGGTTGGGAAATACAAGAGTTTTGTGGAACCTTATACCCTGGATAAAATGTCGGAAGCCAACCGGGCACAAATTACCTCTTATTTAGGATCTATTTACAGCGGTTATATAAAATCCATTGCTCAGGTTCGTAGCTATAATGCCGATTCCTTATTCGATATAGCAAATAATTTAAAGGTCAGCCAGGCTTCCGAGGCCCTCAAATATCATCTGGTAAATAAACTCATGTATCGGGACCGGGTTTTGGAAGAATTAAAAAGCCTGAGCCATTCCTCTACCCTAAGCGATATTCCCTTTATCAGTTTAAGCGATTATAGCAAGACCTACGATACGGAAAGCAACCAGGGCGATTCCAGAATCTCCGTTATTTACGCCAGTGGGGATATTACCGGGGGAGAGGGAACCAATAAGAGCATTGGTTCCGAGCAATTATCCCGCTTAATCCGTAGGGATCGATTAGATAAAGATGTAAAAGCCATTGTTTTACGGATAAATTCACCGGGTGGATCCGCTTTGGCATCCGATGTGATCTGGAGAGAGGTGAGCCTTGCCAGCAAAATAAAACCGGTGGTGGTTTCGATGGGCGATGTAGCGGCCTCAGGAGGTTATTATATTGCCTGCGCTGCATCCAAAATTTTCGCTCTGCCCAATACCATAACTGGATCGATTGGGATTTTTGGTATAATTCCCAATACACAGAAATTCTTCAATGAAAAATTAGGCATAACGTTCGATAGGGTAAATACAGGCAAGTACTCGGATATTTTAACGGTCAGCCGCCCTTTAAAAGAAGAAGAGAAAGCGATTATTCAAAACCAGGTAAACCATGGATACCAGTCCTTTTTGGATAGGGTAGCTACTGGAAGAAAGAAATCCAAGGCAGAAATTGATAGTATAGCCCAGGGTAGGGTCTGGACAGGGGAACAGGCGGTGAAAATTGGATTGGTTGACCAATTAGGAGGCCTGGAGGATGCCATTAAGGAAGCTGCTAAGGAAGCGCATGTAAAATCGTATTATGAAACCTACGACCCTGAAGAAAAAAGCCTTTTCCAAAGCCTTTTGGCCGAAGGAATGGAATCCATTAAAATGGACATCATGGAAAAGGAATTGGGAAAAGACTTCCAGTACCTCGATATTCTAAAGAAGTTAAAAACCTGGTCAGGTATTCAGGCCAGATTGTTGGAAGACATTCAAAATCCTTAATATTTTCTATATGGAAAATAAATCCATCTCCGAAACCCTGGTTTTACTGGCGGATTTAAAGGAATTATTTGGAGAAGACCCTTTTCGGATTTCCAGTTTGAGAAATATTGCCAGAAAAATCTCAAAATTTCCAGAAAGAATCTCCGATAAAACCTTGCCTGAACTCCTTACCATTGAAGGTATTGGTAAAGGCACCGCGGCAAGCCTTATGGAATTAAAGGAGACAGGAAAATTAAAGGAACTGGAAAGCCTCCTCGAAAAAACGCCCTCCGGGATCGTAAATATGCTGGATATTCCGGGAATTGGCCCAAAAAAGGTGCTCATTATCTGGAAAACCTTGGGTATTGAAACCATAAGTGAATTACGTTATGCCTGTAATGAGAACAGGCTTATGGAGGCAAAAGGGTTCGGATTAAAAACCCAGAATGAGATTCTAAAGAATCTTGATTTTTACGAAGAGAATGAAGGACTATTTCTATTTCCAAAATTGGAACGAATTGGACTGGAATGGATGGGGAAAATGGAAAAAAATCAGGAAATTATCCAAATAGAATGGGTGGGAGACCTTCGAAGAAAAATGGAATATTCGGATAAAATCGAAATTTTGATCTCTATTCCGGGTTCCGAATCGCAAAGAAATTCAAAAATGCAATCCTGGTTTTACGGAAACGAAGCCATTTCCCCGGAAAATCCCATCCAACTGGAAAATTCCAAGGAATACCCAGATTTATCCGTTCTTCATTTTACTAGTTTGGAAGGGGTTCCCATATGGATTTACGGATGTTCTCCACCCCATTTTTATTCCTTTCTATTTCTTCTTACCGGCAGCCCCGATTTTTTAAAAACCCTTCCAACGATTCAAATACCTAGTTTTATTCAAGGAAATTGGGAATCGGAAGAGGCCATATTCGCTCATTTCCCATCCGATTTTATAATTCCAGAATTACGGGAAGATTGGAAAACAATATACAGGGATTTTAAGGGCGAAGAATTTGAGAATCCCGGCCATCCATTTACCTTGAATTATTATCCTGTTCCCAGAAACGATTTAATTCGTTTTCAGGATTTAAAGGGGGCCTTACATAATCATAGTACCTATAGTGATGGCATGAATTCTATCGAAGAAATGGCCCGGGCCTGTTTGGATATGGGGCTCTCCTACCTGGGTATGGCCGATCATTCCCGTACCGCCGTTTATGCGCAGGGACTTAGTATAGAGAAAGTGCATGAGCAATTTCTTGAAATAGACGTCTTGAATAAGAAACTCTCCCCTTTCAAAATCTTCAAAGGGATTGAATCCGATATTCTGAATGATGGTAGTTTGGATTATCCGGATGAAATATTGAAGGAATTTGATTATGTGGTGGCCTCGGTTCATTCAAATTTGAAAATGGATAAAACCAAGGCCATGGATAGGGTAATGAAAGCAATTTCGAATCCCTATACCACCATATTAGGCCATCCCACCGGGCGCTTATTATTAGGAAGGGCGGGTTACCCATTAGACATGGAAATTATTATTGAGGCATGCATTCAGCATAATGTCGTTATCGAAATAAATGCCAATCCGAATCGCTTGGATATAGATTGGCGATGGATCCATTTTGGACTGAATAAAGGGGCCTTGTTTTCTATTAATCCCGATGCACATAAGACTACGGGTTTAAAGGATATGGAATTTGGGATAGGCGTTGCCAGAAAAGGAGGCCTTCCTTCTGATCATTGCTTGAATGCCTTTAGTCTTGAACAAATAGAGAACCATTTTAAAAATAAAAGAATCTAGGAAATTCCGAGCCTTACACGGTCAAGAATAGTTTTACCACTTATATTCCGCATACAGGCAAAATCGCCCCGATAGCAAGTAGTATTTCCAAATATGGAGCAGGGTCGGCATTCCAGATTCTCAAGACCTATAGTCCCGGATTCTCTTTGTAGAAAGGGGAAAAATCCCAGATCAGGATGGGTAGGACCATAAATACCCAGGGTAGGGATACCCAGCAGGGAGGCTAAATGCATATTGGAGGAATCCATGGAAACCATCAAATCGAGGTTTTTCATAATACCCAATTCTTCCTCCAGGCTTTCTGCCATGGATCCTGAAAAAATCAATTGCCCTCTGCGGCCCAGATCCAGGAAAGGTTTTAAAGATTCTTCCTGATGAGAGCCAGCAAAGAGGAAAATTCGAAGGCTTGGTATATTTTGTATTAATAACCGGATATGGTATTCCTGTAAGGAAAGAGGCATTTCTTTTAATGGAAACCCGGCAAAGGGGGCCCATCCCAACCAAACTTCCTTTCCCTTATCCCCTATTTTTTTACCCATAAAATCTTTTAGTCCGGCTTGAAGACGAATTCCCAAGTCCCTTTCTAAATGGGAATTTTCCAAAGCCTGATCCGGGAAATATCCTGGTGCAATGGAAAGCCCAGACTTCTCAAAAACATCCAGATAGCGATTAAAGGAGGACCTTAGTTTTACCAGCCTTTTCCCTTTTTTCCTAATCGCTAATTTCTTTTCTTTCCTTCCCTTGTCTATTCTATAAAAGGGCTTTCCTGATAAACCGAATAAAAAACAAAGAATTCGACTGCGCAGACTCCCATGTAAATCCAAAATCATATCAAAACGCCCCTCAAGATCCAAGGATCTTTTCAAGCCATATATTCCTGGAATTGCCTTTACCAATTTTATATCTACTCCATGAAAGTCTAATCGATCAATTCCCTGGAAAAATGGCTTAAAAAAAGATCTGGTTAATAAAGTTATTTCCAAATCAGGATTGGCTTTTAAAACTCGGTTCAAAACAGGCACCAACATCGCTACATCCCCCATGGCCGAAAACCGGATAACTAAAATCCTCACTAGTCTTTTTTATTTTGGTACAAAGAAGGGTTTAAATTAGGGTCATTATACATTTTCATTTGGCGGTAAACCTTAAAGTAAACTTTCCCCATTTCTCTCGATTTTAAAACCTCGTCAAAACACTGGGCCAGATCCTTTCTTTGTTCCTCCAAAATCAATAATTTTTCCTGGTTCTTGGCTTTTTGATCCTGAGAAATATCCTTTCGTAAAAACTGCTCCCGCATATGGTATATTTTCAGTTCCAAAATGCTCATTCTATCCAACATCCAGGCAGGGGTTTCTGAATTTAAGCGGGCGTCCGGGAAAATGGGGAAATCGGCATATTCCTTAAAAAAAAGGTCATCCATTCTTTCCACAACATCCGTCCTTTCCTGGTTTAATTTATCAATTTCTCTTTTTAGCTGTATAAAAGCATGGGAATCCAAATCAGTTCTTCTTATTTCATCTTCTTTATGCCATTGAATGGTATCAATCTGGTTTTTTTGAAAAAGTAGGTAAAATAGACTTTCAGGCTCGAAAGGATTTGGCACTGTATTTTCATTACTATGCCATTTCTGAATAGATTTTTGAAACAGGTCTATAGATTGTTCTGAAGATATCATAATAAAACCCTAATATACCAATATTCCAGGGACTATGATTTTGGGACGAAGAGCCAAAACCATAGTCTGCTAGAAAAGGTTAAATAGAGGATAGGCTTTTCAAAAGTTTTTTTTTGAAAATGAATTTCCAATAAGCTTTTTATTACTTTCATAGTTTCTATATACCCTTTAGAAAAGATTACCATGAGAACCTTATTCCTAGTCAGGCATGCAAAATCGGATTGGAACGATCATGAATTTAACGATTTTGAACGTCCATTAAACCAAAAAGGATTAAGGAATGCGCCTATGATGGCGCAGCGATTAAAAATTTTGAATATACCGCTAGAAAAAATCCTGGCCAGTCCAGCCATTAGGGCCATCACCACAGCGCAAATTTTCGCCGAATTTTTAGACTACCCGGTCAATAAAATCCAGAAAGTTCAGGAACTATACCAGGCGGATACAAAAAAGTTCCTCGAAATCATCAATAATTTACCCAAAGAAGCGCATACGGTTATGATTTTTGGACATAACCCAACCCTGACCAATATGGTTGAATACCTGGCCGACCATAAACTGGATAAATTACCTACCACAGGAATAGCCATGATAGCCTTTGATGTGGACGATTGGAAAATGGTGAGCCAGGATAGCGGGGAATTAAAAATGCTGGATTATCCAAAAAAAGTTTAGGGAATATTTATACCTTAAAGTGTACGAGAAGATTTAAAACATCGTTCTAATAGGGTATGAAGACCCCTATTAAGATCTTTTTATTCCTCTTTGCTTTTCTTCTACTTTGCTTAGTTATGTCAAAACTAGGAGAAAAATACACTATTGGGGCTGGACAAGCTAATATCGGTACCGAATCAATTCCCGATATCCCATTCAGTAATTCCCATTTTTCTGCACCAAAAGAAGGCCAATAAATCCTCTATTTAAAAAATCAATACTTTTAAGCCAAAAATTGAATTCTTCTTTGAATTTTGAAATAAGCAAGAATTATGTAACTCTTTTTGGTATTAATATGGATTCTTAAACTATTTATACCTTAAATGCCGTTTTTTAGTCCCTTTTTTGAGATTTTTTCCTGATTTCAGACACTTTTCTTTAGTTTTTTTAAGTTTTTTTTAAAAAAAATGGTTTTAGGATTAAATTATTGTCATTATTCCTACT
>Ga0209067_10000754_pt1 | contig 20407 bp, 17 predicted proteins | sample ColStrG_CSR_2013_FD_187199 | JGI IMG/M metagenome (GOLD analysis project Ga0209067, IMG submission 187199) | Freshwater sediment microbial communities in response to fracking from Pennsylvania, USA - Cold Stream Run_MetaG_CSR_2013 (SPAdes)... | ecosystem: Environmental > Aquatic > Freshwater >...
AAAGCATACCCCACCCCTTGGTATAGACTCGAAAGGAGTCCCAGTATGCTCCGTCTTCTCAGCATCGCGTTTCTGATCGGCGTGGCGGCCAAGCCAAATCGGGCCGCGGCCCAAACTCCCCCGGCGCCCGCACGCCCAGCACGGCCGGCGCCGCCGACCTGCGATCCCAACACTGCCGGCTATGTCACGGCGAAAGAATTACCCGATGGTGCCAACGCTCCGGCGAAGGCCCACGGCAACTTCATCCTCGGTCCCACGCACAACCCCGCACCGGAGATGACCGAACAGGAAGGCGTGCCGCAGGGAACGGTCTACACGTTTACCATGGAATCGGCCGACAGCAAGTTCTATCCCGGCATCGCGCGCGAGGCCAACACCTTCGCAAGGACAGACCCCACGGACCCAACCAAATTGGTGGTCGCAAGCCACCCCGCGCCTTACACTCGCCAAGTGGCTGTGTATGTCCCCAAACAATACGCTCCCGGCACGGCTGCGCCGTTCATCGTCGGCGCGGATGGACCCGACCGGGCTTTGTTCACGGCTCTGGACAATCTGATCGCCCAGCACCGGGTACCGGTCATGATTGCGATCTCCATAGGCAACGGCGGGGGCGACGCCCAGGGAAGCGAGCGCGGCTTGGAATACGACACGATGTCAGGCCTGTACGCGGAGTTCGTCGAGAAAGAGGTGTTGCCTCGCGTCGAGAAGGAATACCACGTGAAACTGACCAAAGATCCCGAGGGCCGTGCGACCATGGGCGGAAGTTCCGGCGGGTCGTGCGCCTTGATCATGGCGTGGTACCACCCGGAACTGTACCACCGCGTTCTCACTTACTCAGGCACATACGTGAACCAGCAGTGGCCGTCGAACCCCGAGACGCCCCACGGCGCGTGGGAGTTCCATGAACACCTCATCCCCAACACCCCGGCCAAGCCGCTACGCATCTGGATGGAGGTCGGCGACAGGGACAATCTCATCACGCGCGACAACATGCACGACTGGGTCCTCGCCAATGAGAATATGGCCAACGTGCTGGCCGCCAAGGGTTACCATTACCAGTTTGTGTTTGCGCGCAACGCCGGCCACACCGACCGCGCCGTCAAACAACAAACGCTGCCAGAGGCTCTGGAATATATCTGGCAGGGGTACCCTATCGGGGGGCCGAAGAATTGACGCCGAGCGCCTTGAGTCCACCCTACTGAATCGGAATGTCCACTTGATCGTGGAACGCGTTGTTGGTTTGGATCGCCAACGGCAGGCTCCCGCCTTCCGCAAGGAACGTCGGCAGCGTCACGTTGATCTGGTAGAGGCCCGGGTACCCCGGCGCCAGCCCGTTGTACAACAAGGTCGCCTGTTGCCCGCCCACAAGCACCACGACCGCAGCCACCGCCTTGTTCAGTGGATTCGAACCGCCTGCCGTTCCGTCGCCAATGGGCGGGTTGACCGCACCCATGCCGGTAAGATAGATCAGCACCGTTTCGCCTGGCGCGGCGGGCCGGCTGGTGTTGACCAGGCCGTAGTCGGCGTGCAGAATCGCGCCCGGCCCGCTGCCGGAGTAGTCCAGCGAGTAAACCCCAGGCGCGGTCGGCGCTAGCGGAACCGTCACCGTATTCGAGTTGACGCTGACGTTTTGCACCACGATGGTCGCCGTCGTTCCTTGGGTCGAATAGGGAACCAGGGCGTTGATCTGCCCCGGGCTCACGAAGTACAGCGGCGCCTGCTTGTTGTTGACCAGCACCGTCACGCCGTTCAAGGTGGACGGGTAGGGAGGCGCCGCCGTCTGGTTGCTTTTGGCCAGGCCGGTTCCGTACAGCGTAATGAACTCGCCGGGCGAAATCGGGTTGCCAGCCGGCGCGGAGCTAGCGGCGTTCAACACCCCCAGCGGGTTCAGGAAAACGCCACTTCCCGAAAGTGCGGGTACCTGCACGCCGAAGAAGATTTCGTAGGCCGCGGTATCGTTCGAATTGATCGAGGATCCCACAAACGCCTTGCCGCCGGCTCCGAGCCCCACCTGTGCCAAGTCCATGGTCCCCGAGCCATCGGCATTCAGCGAATACCCGTTGATGGTAGTGAAATCGAAGGCGCCCGCACCCATCGCCTTGTCCCGCTTGGTCCAGGTGACCTTGCCGGCTCCGTGTGCGCCCATCGATCCCGAATATCCGTACACGGCGTTCGGGTCCACGCGCAGCCCTGCTCCCCAAAACGTATTGTTCCAGGTGGCGTCGGTTGCGCCCGAGACCGCCTTCACAGCGATCAGGAAATCATGCGACCCCGCGGTTGGCGAGCCGCCAATCAACACATTGCCATCGGCCGAAACGTACAGGTTCTTCGACCCGCTGATCAATTGCGTACTGGCGGCCGCTCCGAATGAGGCCGTGCCGGTTCCATCGGTATTGAGGGTGTAGGTTGCACCAGTCACCTGCTGCGTCTGCGGATAGCCTTGCGAGATGTTGGCGGCGTGGCCCGTAACGCTGAAGTTTGCCAACAGGCCTGCCGCTGCTGTGTTCAGGCTGAACTGAGTGTTGCGCGCGTTGGCCGTGACCCCGCCAGGAAACTCCAGCGTCACCGCCCAATAGGGCCCGCTCAGGGCCGCGGCGCCCGAAGGCGCGGGAATCGCAACAAACAAGTCGAACGTGTTGTCGGTCGTCTCTGTGGCCGAGCCGATCAACGCCTCGGGTCCGTACCGTGCGTTGATCTTCGCGCCGGTGCGAAGCGTACTGTCCAGCACCACGAAGCCGCCCGGGTCCATGGTGTAGGCTCCAGACCCGCTGGCGGGAGTGGCGGCGTTGTTGCCCACCACCTGCTGGCCTGTGTAGCTGTAGTGGCCGCTACCGTCAAACGTTATGGTACCCAGAAGGCTGCGCGGGTCCGTGAGGTTGCTCGAACTGACCCCGTCCGTTCCCAAAGACACGTGCCGGAAGAAATACTTCCCGTTGAGCGCTTGATTAGTAAGAGTTTGCGCACATAGCGACCCGGCTGCCAGTAGGCCCAGCAAAGCCCATCCCCACCCCGTTCGATTGGTCATGCCCTGATAAACCCCGGTCTTTCCGTTTTATCCCGCACACAGCCTGGTACCTAAGAAAAATTAATGGAACCCTTTCAGCAACTCGTCCGGCCCGCGGGGTTTACAATAACATAAAATGGCACTGAATTAAGCGGACGGAGGGCATATGAAAAAGCCTTATCGGTTGTCGATTCTGGGTAGCATTTCCATCCTGTCTTTCAGCGGATTGCTGGTCGGCCAAACCGGCGATAGCCCCGCATCTTCCGATACGGACCAGTTGACGGTGGCCCACCCAGAGTGTTCCTTTTTCGGCCCGCAACGGGAACGTTTTGTCCGCGAGGCGCTCCAAGCCCGGGGCGGTCGGGATCCCCGCAACTTCGCTCTCAGCTCCACGACCGAGAAAGTCGGCGCGATGCTCGGGTTCGTGCCCGGCGGCAGCCAAACCTATTCTTACGATCAATCTCACCAGACGGGTTCGATCGATTCTTACATTTTCGCCGATTTCCAAGCCAATTCCATCACGCCCGCGCCCAAAACTACGGACTGGGAATTCATCCGCCGCGTGACCCTCGATCTGACCGGCCGGATTCCAACTCCCGACCGCGTCCTCCTCTTCGTGGCCGACACAACCACCGATAAGCGTTCCAAGCTGGTGGACGAACTGCTTGCCAAACCCGAGTGGATCGACAAGTGGACCATGTACTATGGCGATCTGTATCAGAACACGGCGACCCGCGCCAGCACTAGTCTGAACCGCTTTCCACAGGGCCGCAACGCGTTCTACCAGTACATTCACGATTCGCTGGCCAACGGCAAGCCCTACAACCAAATGGCCACCGAGATGATTACTGCCGCGGCCACTGACAGTTACACGTACGGTCCAAACAACTTCCTCTTAAATGGGTACATCACCGGCGGTCCGATGCAAGACATTGTCGATGCCATGACCGCCTCCACGTTCGAGACCTTCATGGGCATGACTCACGTCAACTGCCTGTTGTGCCATAACGGACGTGGCCACCTGGATTCGCTCAACCTGTGGGCCAGCAACACCACCCGCTACCAGGCATGGCAGCTCGCGTCTTACCTTTCTCATACTCAGCTCGCACGCGTCACCGCCGATCCGGTCACTCCCAACCCCAACGTCTATTACTGGTCGGTGCTGGACAATACCAAGGGTTACACCAACGACTACACGCTCAACACGCTCACGGGCAACCGCCCGGCGCGCGTTGCGCCTCCGGGGTGCAAGTCCGGTCAACCCTGCTACTACGTGCCACCGCAATACATTTTCAACGGCGATACGCCGAAGCCTGGGGAGAAGTACCGCGTGGCGCTGGCGCGCAACATCACCAGCGATTTCCAGTTCGCGCGCGCTTCGGTCAACTACATCTGGGCGCAGTTCTTTGGACGCGGCATCGTGGATCCGCCGGACTCGTTCGACCCGGCCCGGCTCGATCCGAACAGCCCGCCTCCCGCGCCCTGGACGCTGCAGCCTTCCAATGCGAGTTTGCTGAACGCCTTGGCGCAGCACTTCATCGACAGCGGATACAACGTTAAATCGCTCATGCGCGAGATCGTCACGTCCGACACCTATCAGCTTTCCAGCCGCTACAACGGCACATGGAACGCGGCGTGGGAGCCTTTCTTGGCCCGGAAGTTCGTGCGGCGGCTGTGGGCCGAGGAGGTGCATGACGCCATCGCGCAATCGAGCGGAACCTTCCCCAGCTATACGATCACCGGATTCACCGACCAGGGTTACGCCAAGCCGAGCTACGCGATGCAGTTGCCCGATACCGTAAACATGCCGCCCGGCGGGGTCGGCACCAATTTCCTCGACAGCTTCCTCCGCGGCAACCGGGACGATCAGCCGCGCCGCCAGGATGGTTCCATCCTCCAGGCGCTCAACCTGATGAATAACACCTACGTGGAGGGCCACATCGCCTACACCGGCGCCACCGCCAGCCAACTTGTGGTGGCCGCCATCAACAAGAGCAACACCGATTTGATCAACACGCTGTACCTGAATATTCTGTCGCGCTACCCGTCGTCCACCGAGATGTCCACTGCGATGGCGGCGATCCCCACGGCCAACGGCACCGCCCGGTCGCAGGCCATTCAGGATCTGGCCTGGTCGCTCTACAACAAGGTGGATTTCGTTTTCAATTACTAGCGGAGGATGGCGTCATGACCAAAGAACAAGAGACCGCCAACGAATTCTTCAAGAAGTACGGTTGGGACCACAAGACATTCTTCAACCGGCCGCACTGGACGCGGCGCAGGTTCTTTGAAGTCCTGGGCGCGGGGGTCACCGGTTCGTTCCTGGCGCATCGCAGTCTCATGGCGGCCGATACACCGGCAGCCGGCGTCACCAAAGGCACCGCCCAAAACGTGATCTTCATCCTGCTGGCCGGGGCTCCCAGCCACACCGACACCTTCGATTTGAAGATGGTAAACGGCGTTACCCCCACCAGTTTCAACCCGGCAACCATTAACGGCGCCCAGTTCCCCACCGGGCTGCTGCCGAAGCTGGCGCAGAATTTTCAGAACCTGGATTTTGCGATCGTTCGCTCCATGCAGTCGCACGCCTTGGTGCACTCGCTGGGACAGGTGTGGACGCAGATCGGCCGCAATCCCGCGGCGGCGTTGGGCAATATCGCTCCCAATATCGGCAGCGTGGTGGCCCTCGAGAAAGACAGTGAACGCAAGCCATCGCAGCAGTTCCCCACCTTCCTGGCTCTGAACTCGGGCGGTGGCGTCGGGGCCGGTTACCTGCCCGCCAACTACGCGCCGTTCCGGGTCACGCCGAATACAAGCGGCATCGCGAACACCACCACCCCTGCGGTGGGAGGCCAGACGCGCTACAACACGCGCCTGAAACTGCTGCATTCCCTGGACGACAACCTGCGGCTCAACTCGCCCAACGGCCAGCCGATGAGCGACTACAACGATTTCTACGTCGGCGCCAACGACCTGATGTATAACCCGGTCGTGAACCAGGCCTTTGGTTTTGTGACGTCCGACAGCGCGCGTTACGGCAACACGGGGTTGGGCAATGCCTGCCTGGTAGCCTTCCAGGTTCTGAAAGCGCAACAGGGAACGCGCTTCATCCAGATCACTTCAAACGACGGCTGGGACATGCACCAGAACATTTACTCCGGGGGCAATTTGCCGGCCAAGGGGACGATTCTGGACAACGCCGTGTCGGCCCTGCTGAACGACCTCAAGAGTGCCGGCCTGCTCGATGGCACCCTGGTGGTGATGGTGGGCGAATTTGGACGCACCGTAGGTCCGCTTACGGCGGCCAACGGCCGGGACCACTGGCCGCAGCAGTTCGCCTTTTTTGCCGGCGGCGGCATCAAGGGCGGAACGATCGTGGGCCAGACGAACGCCACCGGTTCGGACACCGCCAATTTCGGCTGGTCGCAAAACCGCTACGTCTACCCGGAGGACATCGAAGCCACGATCTATTCCGCCATGGGAATCGACTGGACCCAGACCCTGCACAACGACCCGCTCGGCCGCGGATTCGAATTGGTGCCGAAGACCGGCCCGGTCCAGTTCTACCCCGTGCACGAGTTGTGGGGCTAAGTGTACCGTGGGGCAGGTTGGCAACAGTTGGCAACCTGCGGCGGATTGGCAATCCGCCTGCCGAGGTTTGCAGTGGAGCTACTAGACATCTAAGGCTTCAAACGCCATGTCTACGGCAGCCCCGACGGCAATTGGGCGCAGGGGCCGATTCCCCGGATCTCATACTGACGCTGCTCGGAATGTGCGGTTTCGACGTTCCCGAGTCTGTGGAGGGTCGTGACTTCGCGCCCGTAATCTTCGGATCGCCGCCTGCGGACCGACGCTCCAAATGCACAATCTCGGTGGCAGGAGCGAGCATCGGGAGCTGAACGTGCCGATCCGGCGCCACGCGAGCCCCTGGGCGACTGGGATTCCACTCTGTCTCCGGGCTAATCATTACGGACCTCACGTTCTGCCGCGCTATTCTCATAATTGCCGGTGACACAATGAAACCCTTCACTCCAGTCCTCCTGCTCTCCTGTTGCGGAATCCTTTTTGCCGCCCCGCAGCCCGCGGTGAAGAACCGGGATCCGCTGGCGCCCACACCTTACCGGTTTTTGCCTCTCACTTCCGTCCGGCCGCAGGGATGGCTCAAGCAGCAACTGCAGGTCCAGGCGGACGGCCTCTCCGGGCACGTGGAGCAGATCTGGAAAGACCTCGGGCCAGACAGCGGATGGCTCGGCGGCGCGGGGGAAAGCTGGGAGCGCGGGCCGTACTACCTCGACGGGCTGGTTCCGCTCGCCTTCCTTCTGGACGACCCGGTACTCATCGCGCGGGCCAAGAAATGGGTTGATTGGACGCTCTCCCATCAGCGCCCCGATGGCGCGATTGGCCCGGTCAAGAATATCGATTGGTGGCCGAACTTTGTGATGCTGAAGGTCCTGACGCAGTATCAGGAGGCGACCGGCGACGCCAGGGTCATCCCGCTGATGGAGCGCTACTTCGCGTATCAAGCCTCGCGGCTCGACCAGCAGCCCTTGAAACAGTGGGCCATCATGCGGTGGCAGGATGAAGCGTTGAGCATTCTGTGGCTTTACAACCGGACCGGCCGGCAAGACCTGCTGAACGTCGTTCGCAAGTTGCACGGCCAGGGATTCTACTGGCCGGACCAGTTCAAAGATTTTGCCTTCACCGGTAAGGTCACGGGCAAGGAGTGTACGCTACAGACCCATGGTGTGAATAACTCCCAGGGGCTGAAGACTGGCGCGATCTGGTGGCAGGTGACCAAGGACCGGGCGGATCTGGATGCGCTCTATCGCCAGTTTCGCATGCTGGACCGGTACCACCTGCAGCCCGGCGGCGTGCATAGCGGCGACGAACACTATGCCGGCGTCGATCCCTCGCAGGGCACCGAGCTCTGCTCCGTGCTGGAGACGATGTACTCGCTGGAGCACATTGTCGCGGCGACGGGCGACGCAGCGTTTGCCGACCGGTTGGAACGGATCGCCTACAACTCGCAGCCCGCGACCTTCACTAAAGACATGTGGGGTCATCAATACGACCAGCAGGCTAACCAGGTACTCGTTTCCCGTGCGAAGCGGAGCTGGAGCAGCAATGGGCCCGATTCGAATCTCTTCGGTCTGGAGCCGAATTTCGGCTGCTGCCTGGCGAATATGCATCAGGGATGGCCGAAATTCGCCGCGAGCCTGTGGATGGCAACTCAGGACGATGGATTGGCGGCGATCGCTTACGCACCGAGCGAGGTCACCGCCACAGTCCGCGGCGGCGTGCCGGTGACCATCGTGGAACGGACTGACTACCCCTTCCGCCAAGATATCCATGTAACCGTGAATCCGCGGCAGCCGGCGGCGTTTCCGATCGATCTGCGGATTCCCGGCTGGGCCTCGGCGGCCAGCGTCAAGGTCAACGGCACGGCGGTCGCCGGACTCAAGCCTGGCACGTTCCACAAGATCGAGCGTCTCTGGCGTCAAGGGGACAAGATTGAGATCGTGTTACCGATGGACGCCCGTGTGTCGCATTGGTATCATAATTCGGTCGCGGTCGAACGCGGGCCGCTGGTCTATTCCCTACAGATTGGCGAGCAGTGGACCAAAGCGACGGACCGGCCGCAGGTGCCCGATTGGGCCGTTGAGCCGACCACGCCGTGGAATTACGGGTTGTTGCTGGATGAGGCGAATCCGAAGACGTCGATTCAAGTAGAGGAGCGTGCGCTTGGGGCGTATCCGTTCAGCTCCGAAGGCGCACCGGTCCTGTTGAAGGCCAAGGGGCGGCGGGTGCCGGAATGGAAACTGGTGGACAATTCGGCCGGACCCGTTCCGCAGAGCCCGGTGTTGAGCGGAGAGCCGGTTGAGGGCGTTGTCCTGATTCCTTACGGTGCGGCGAAATTGCGCGTCACCGCGTTTCCAGTCGTCAAACGAGAGTGATCCATGAAAAGACTTTTGGTTCTGGGTACCGTGCTCGCAGCGTTCGCCATCGGCCAGGCGCCGGAGTGGAAAGAGCATCCGGTGCTCGACACGGCGAAGTCGCCCGCCGCCATCCTGCACGGCGTACCGGTTTCGGCGGTGACGATGACCGATGGCTTCTGGTCGCCGCGGCGCAAGGTCAACATCGAGGTGAGCTTGCCGTCGTTGCTGGAATTGTTCGAATCTAACGGAATCATCGATAACTTCCGCCGCGTGTCGGGCCGCAAGGACGTCCCCAGACGCGGTCCGCTCTACACCGATTCCGACGTGTACAAGTGGCTGGAGGCGGTCGGTTTCCTATTGAACGGTGAGGACAATCCGGCGCTCCGGAAAGCGGCCGAGGCTGTGATTGACGACATCGTTGCAGCCCAGGAGCCGTCGGGATACTTGAATACCTACTTCACGCGGGAACATCGCGCCGAACGGCACACGAACATGGTGGGGGGCCATGAGCTGTATTGCGCGGGGCATCTGTTGCAGGCTGGGATTGCCTGGTACCGGGCCACCGGCAACCGCAGGCTGCTCGATGCCGGTATTCGCATGGCCGATTACGTCGAGCGCGAATTCGGGCCGGGCAAACGGCCGATTTTCGAAGGTCATCCCGAGTTCGAACTGTCGTTGATCGAGCTGTATCGCACCACCGGAGAGCGGAAATACCTCGACCTCGCGGGCTACTTTCTGGCCGGAGACCCGCGCAACGTGCAAGCGACCAGACCGCGCGATTGGACCTATTTATTCACAGTGACGCCGTTTACCGAGCGCCAACAACTGGAAGGCCACGCTGTGCGGGCGATGTACGCCTGCTCCGGTGCGACCGACTATTATCTGGAAACGGGCGACAAATCCTATTGGGAGACGCTCCGGCGGCTCTGGGACGACATGACCCAGCGCAAGATGTACGTGACCGGCGCCGTGGGCTCACGCGCCGCGGGCGAGGCGTTCGGCGATGCCTACGAATTGCCGAACCGTCAGGCCTATACCGAGAGTTGCGCCGCAATTGGCACGATCTTTTGGAATTGGCGCATGTTCCAGGCCACTGGCGATGGCAAGTATATCGACAGTCTCGAACGTTCGCTCTACAACGGAGCGAACAGCGGGCTGTCCTTGAGTGGCAACCTGTATTGTTACCGCAACCCGCTGGAACTCACCGGCGATCCGAAGGACAAAATCCGCAACCCCTGGTACGATACCACCTGCTGTCCGCCGAACCTGCAGCGGATTCTCGCCTCGCTGCCAGGCTACTTCTACAGCACCTCCGCCGATGGGCTGTGGGTGCACCTGTTCGACAACAATCGCCTGAAGTGGCGCCTGGAGGATGGCACGGCTGTGGACCTGGCGCAGGCGACCAGATACCCCTGGGACGGCAAAGTCGAAGTGACCGTCACGCCCCAACTGGCCCATGAGTTCACACTGCATCTGCGGCGACCGAAGTGGGCCAAGTCGGCGCGCCTAGAGATGGATGGCAAAGCGGTAACGCCGGCGGCTTTGGAGAAGGGATACTTCGCGCTGAGACGCACCTGGAGGCCTGGGGATAAGGTGACGGTCCAGTTCGACATGACGCCGAGGCTCACTGTATCCAATGAACTGATTCGCGACAATGCGGGCAGAACCGCAGTCGAACGCGGGCCGCTGGTGTATTGCCTGGAAAGTCTGGATCAGCCGGCGGGCACGACGGCATTCGACTGGCGCCTGGATCTGGCGCGGGGCCACGAAGCGTTCCAAACCGAATGGAAACCCGAGTTGCTTGGCGGTATCGTGACCTTGAAACATTCAGCAACTAAACCGGCCGAGGCGAACTCGCGACAGTCGCTGTATGAGGAGTTGGGCGCGCGCGCGTCCAGGGCACGGGTGTCCGGCGAGGTCACGCTGATTCCGTATTACACCTTCCAGAACCGGGAAATCACGGCGATGGAGGTCTGGATTCCGTATGAGGTTGGGCAGTAACGGCGAACAGCCGCCCAGCCGGCCTGGACTGGCACGTGGCGCACGCACTCCTGCGTGCCGTGTCGCGACTCATCGCGACACGCGGGGCAACACGATGGCCGCGGGCATCGAGATGAGTCTCGATGCTGCACACACGAGTGTGTGCGCCACGGAAGCGCCTGCGGCGCGGCCGCACGTTACGCGTGGCGTATCGCGATCGCTCCGCAATCCACGGTGATGGTCTCGCCCGTCATGGCGGTGGCATCGACGGCCAGGAACCGAGCCGCCGCGGCAACTTCGTCCACGGTCGCGATGCGCCGCAAAGGGGACTGCTCGGCGCCGCGTTCGAATGTCTCGGGCGGCCAGCCGGCGAACCGCGTGTGCACCAGGCCCGGCGCGATGGCGTTGACTCGCACATCCGGAGCCATGACGCGCGCAAACGATTTCGTCATGCTGATGACCCCGGCCTTCGATGCGGCGTAGACGATGGTGCTGCCCTCCCCGGTGAAAGGAGCCACCGAAGCGATATTGACGATCGACGCTCCGGGCTGTTTGCGCAACAGCGGCGCCGCAGCGCGGATGCAATAGAACGTGCCCCGCAGGTTGACATTCAGCGTACGATCCCAGATCTCGTCGGTGAGGTCATCCAACAGGTGATGCGGGGTGCGCTTGCTCCATCCGGCGTTATTCACCATGATGTCGAGCCGGCCCCAACGCTCGCCGGTCTGGCGTATCATCTCGCGCACTTCGGCGTCATTCGCCACATTGGCCCGGACCGCGACGGCTTCGCCGCCCTTCGCGCAGATGCCGGCCGCGACCTTTTCGGCGGCATCGCGCGATTCCGAATAGTTGACCACCACACGCGCCCCGTCCAGCGCGAATAATTCACAGATGGCGCGGCCCATGCCCGTGCCGCCGCCGGTTACAACTGCAACTTTGCCTTGGAGTTTCATCAGATTCAGTCGCGGCGCGTCACGCGCACGAACCCGTCGACAGCATCCACCAGCACGCGATCGCCGGTGCGAATGCTCGTAAAAGGGTCCCGTTCGAGATCCGTGATCATCGGAATGTGGTTTACGATGCAGCCCAGCGCCGCCAGGCTATCCACCTCTACATTGATGAATGCGACCGGGGCGGTGCCCTCCAGCTTCGCCAGGTTGAGCGTCATCGGAGTTCCGGACGAACCTTTGGTAGAACGGATCACCAACACGCGGCCGCGCAGAGACTCGCCTTCGAGCGGGTGGCCGACAGCAATCACCTTGCCTGTGACAGCATCCACCTCGCCCCAAAAAGACAAGGTGGCGTCGGCCACGAGGGCGTCTCCCTCGGCGCGACCTTTAACCACGCTGCGCCCTTTCACTTCGAACACTTCACTCATCGCCCATCCACCTACCCGCCAGGGCGGCCCGGATACACGGTTCCAGGGCCGCCACGATCACCTCCGCACCCACCATGCCGCGCGCGTAATGCGCCTGCTTGAAGCCCGAGGTGACGATCCGGCGCGCGGGAATGCGCATATTCGTGGGACAGGTATCGCACAGGATGGTGCCGCCGGCCGCTTCAATCACTCGCGTATAGCCCATGGCGTCCGCGCCCGCCTTGGTCGCGCGGGCCGCGTTGATCCACAGCCGTACGCCATCGGCCACCCGCTTGCCTTTGAGCAACGCGCTGATTTCAGCGATCTCCCGAATGGAGGCGTGGGGGCAGCCGAGAATCACCGAATCCACCTCATCGCCCGTACGATTCCGCAAAGAGGCATACATGTCGCGGAGCGTGGCGTCGGTGAACCCGACGAACTCCGCAGGCACCTCCCCATGAAACGCCGCTTCGAGACTGGGCGCTTCGGGGGTGATGCCCGCGATGTGGCACATCGAGACGCCGCCGGAAGTGGCCAGGGCGGCACAGAGTTGCTTGGCGTCGTCCTGCGACGGCCGCCGCACGCCGTTGAACACGGGAATGCCGAGGCCCGCCAACTTGCCGGCAAAGTAGCCAAGGGCTCCCCAATCCGTAGGACTGACGAGTTGGGCAGACACCTCGATGCGCAGCGTTCCCTTGCGATTCTCGTCCAGAAGCACACCGAACTCCGGCACCACACCCAGCAGGGAAGCCGCGATGGCACTTTCGTTGCCGTGGCGCGTGGTGCGCGCGCCGAGGATGGAATTCGCATAGACCACCGCGGAAGATTCTGTCCAGGCGCAGATCTCGCCTTTGAGGGGCACGTTGCCCACCAGGTACGGTGCGCACGTGAAGGTCGGGATGAAGCCGGCCTCGGCGGCCATATCCGCGATCTCCTGCTGCAGGCGGACCTGTTCCGGATCGTTTTCTTTGGCGTTGACCTTATCCAACGTGACGAAAAGGGCGTGGACCGTGCAGTAGCAGCCGGGCGCGGTGCGATGCCGGCAAGCCTCGCGCAGACCCTCCACGTATTGCTCGATGGTTTCCCGGGATGCGCCCCGTGCCATCAGGTTAGGTACGGGCAGCAGGGCGTGGGTGTTGTCCACGCGAATCAGGCGGCGTGCGCCCATGACGTCGCCCCACTCCACCAGCCAGCGCATGCAGGTGGCCAGATAGGGTCCCCGGGAGCCATCCAGGATCGCCCTCTGCTCGGAGGTCAAGTCCATGTTTGCGTCTCTACATCAGTCTACACGCGCGGGTGTGCCCTCACACCGCTCCGCCTGCACGCCCGGCGGGTAATCGCGCTATTTCACCCGGTTGCCGGCGATATAGACCGCGTTGATCGTTCTGGTGTTCTTGATGTCATCGAGCGGGTTGCGGTCGAGCACGATCAGATCGGCCCATTTGGAGCGTTCCAGCGTACCGAGGTCCTTCGCCCCCAGAAACTCCGCCGCATTCCGTGTGGCCGCGGTGAGAACCTGCATGGGTGTCAACCCGGCTTCCACCATCAGTTCCATTTCCCAGTGCTCAAAATAGCCCGGGAACCGTCCGGGAGGTCCGGTATCCGTGCCGAAGCCGTACTTCACGCCCCCGGCGACAAGCGCCTGGAGGTTCTTCTTCGCGGTTTGCAGAAATTCCGGGAATTTCGCAAAGTGAGGGCCGGATGAAATGGTGTTCCGATATTCCGGACTCTGCAGCGTCTTGATTGCCGCCGGCGACACGCCGCGCGTGAAAAAAGGATCGCCGAGGAACGGAGGGGGGCTGGCGTAGATGAACATGGATGCCTCGCGCGACAGCGTTGCCGCCATCTGCCAGGTTTCGTGCTTCTTCATACTCTCGCTCAGCGCCTGGTCGATGGGCTTGTTGCGCACGCTGTGGGCCAGACTGTCCACGCCGTAATCGGTCAACTGCTTCGCATCCTGCAGATAGAAAATGTGGGCCGTCGCGCGGAGGTTGTGCCGATGCGCGCCATCGATAATCGCTTTGGCGATCGGATAGGGCATCTTCGGGAATCTACCCAGTTCATCGTCCATCCAGAGCTTGATGATGTCCACCCCCTTGCGCGCCTGGGCTGCCACCTCCGGTTCCACTTCACCGGCACTGGAAACGCCCGGATTCACTCCCGCGAGGCCTCCGTAGCTGCCCTTGAAGATGAAGCCCTGCCCGGCGGTGAAGACCCGCGTCATCGATGGCCTGCCGGCGCGCTGCCGATCGCGGATCTGGAAGATCAGGTCCTGGTCCGTACCCATGCTCAGCATGGCCGTAACGCCGTAAGAGGCGTAGGTCGCCAGGTTTTTCTCAACGCTCTCCCGCGTGTAGAACTTGGCATCCTGGGTCAGGTCGACGGTGTTGCCGAGGTGACCGTGCAGGTTGATGATCCCAGGCATGACATACTTGCCGGTCAGGTCGACCGTCTGAGCGCCGGCCGGGGCCTGGAGTTGCGTCAGCGGGCCTACCCAGACGATACGGCCGTCGTCGACAATCATGGCGGCGCTGGCGAGAGGCGGGCGGCCGGAGCCGTCGATCAGGGTGAAGTGGGTCAGGACCTTGGTCTCGCCGCGAAGCAGGGAAGCGCCCAGCAGCAGCGCCAGAAGACAAGCAGCTTTAGTTGGTTTGAGTGTGATCAACGTGGAGCTAGCATATCACCGCGGGATAGGCGCTAGCCAATGGCATTTGGGCCAGCGTGGCCCCGAAATTTCCAAGATGTTTGTTGAAAACAGGAAGGTTATCATCTGATTTTCGGGCCACGCTGGCCCAAAACTCGGCCAGCGCGCCGAGGCGCGGGCAGGGAAGGCCTGGAGGCCTGCCCCACGCGGCGGAGTAGAATGGTGATTCCGCCGGACCCGATTGGAGGGGGAACTCATGAGACGAGCCGTGCTCTCGCTACTGCTGCTAAGCTGCGCCGCCCCCGCGCAGACCAAGAAAGTCATTGCCAACCTCTCGCCGGACATGGTGAAGGAACTGGCGGCGACTGCTCCAAACGTGAAGACCGTGGCGGCCCGCGGCGCCGATCTCGCCAAGGAAATCGTCGATGCCGACGCCATAGTCGGCGTCCCGTTGACGCCCGAGTTATTCCAACAGGCCAGGCAGTTGAAGTGGCTTCACATCTCGAGCGCGGGCGTGGAACCCCGCGGCGGCGTCGGTCTTTTCCCGGCATTGATCGATAGTGACGTAGTGGTGACCAACGCGAAGAACGTCTACGGCCCGCAGATAGCCGATCACGCGTTTGCGTTTCTGCTGGCATTGACGCGCAGGTTGAACGTGACGATTCCCCGGCAGCATGAATGGCACGACAGCCGTCATCATCGGTGTCGGTGGGATCGGCAGCCAGATCGCCCAGCGGGCGCATGGATTCGGCATGAAGGTCATTGGCGTCGATATCCGTGACATTCCGGCGGGCGACACGGTGTAGCGCGTCGTGCCGCCGGATATGCTCGACTCGGTCCTGCCGGTGGCCGACGTCGTTTTCGTCTCGGTTCCGCACACCAAGAAAAGCGAGGGGATGATGGGCGCTCACGAGTTCGAACTGATGAAGCAAGGATCGTATTTCATCGCGATGTCGCGCGGGAAAATCTACGACCATGCTGCATTGGTGATGGCGCTCGACAGCAAGCGCTTGGCCGGTGCGGGTCTTGATGTGACCGACCCCGAGCCATTGCCCAATGGCGACCCCTCTGGAAGTTTCCGAACGTGGTGATCACGCCGCACACTTCCGGAGGATCCGACAACTTACAGGCGCGCTTGGACTACCTGGTGAAAGAGAACATCAAGCGGTTCGGCGCCGGGCTGCCATTGCTCAACGTCGTGGATAAGAAGGAGGGCTTTTAGTTCCTCCTCACGTCTTCTGCGCCGGTCGCACATATAATAAGGCCGGCCTACGTTTGGGACCACGCGGACAGGAATTCAGTTCGGTTCCGCATTCCTTCCGCGCTAACGCTTCCGATCAGCCTCATGAGCCGCCGAAGCCCCTCGCCGGTTGAGTAACGTTGCTGTTGCGCGACGATGATCCCGACGCGGCCGCACCCGCGAGGTGCTCCTGGTCATCGCGGTTGACCATTTCGGCCTCCAATGCCGTCAGAGCGTCCACGCTCCGAGCCCTCAATCCGAAAACGAGGGATCTGCGCATGGCGTCCTCGTCGAGATACATGCGGATTTGGCTCATCTGCCCTTTCGGATGGCCTACAACGTTTCGCTCCTAATGCGCAACCGCCGCTTCTTCCTGGGAGATATCTGCTTCAATCTCTTCCCGGTTCGCGTGATAGTAGCCAAAGCTGCGTGCACCTGAGCGAGATTCAAATGCGGTATTCCAGGGCAATTTCCTCCGGGGACATGCCCATCTTGTACCATCCCACGACTCGCCGTACGGTCAGTCCCGTCCCGGCGACCTTAGGCTTAGGCCGTCCGCCCCGTACGCCCGGATCCCGATCGATCAGCGTACCGATTTCCACGACCACAGCCATGGCACCAGTTTACCGTCGCAATTCGTTCTATGTGAAACGACGCCCTGCTGCGGCAATCGGCTTTGATCCGCAGCCAAATCCGCGGTTTGGACATCTCGCTCATGTGGATTTGCTTCCGGGGCGGCGATGATCCTGGACCTCCGCACGACGTACACGAACCTTGAACGTCAGTGGCGCTAGTCATTGCACACGGAAAGTGACGTTCGCCTCGAAAGAATCGGGCTACCCTCGCGAAGGTACGGACGGAACTTCCACTGCCGCACGGCGTTCATTCCAGCAAGGAACAGCGCGGTGTCAACGTTGTTTAGATTGCTGGTCCTACGGATGTTGCCATCAGGAGCGACGGACACGCGCAAAGTGATCTCCGTTCCCTTTGGCGCGATGCCAGGCTTGAACCGTGGTTCAACGACATGCTCGGCCAGGTTTCGAGCCTCTTCGTTGGTTAGAACGTGAACGGCATCCTTGATGCTCGATTCAAACGGGATGGTGAGAATCGCTTCAAACTGCACCGGGGCTCCTTGCATGGCTGCTGGTTAAACTTCCACGTCCTGACCTGCACCCGCGCAGCATCGTCCAGTGTCGGATTGTCGGAGTTGAGCGGCCAAACTTCGCGAACCTGCCCCTTGCGGTCCACCCCGACATACAAGTTCACTACACCGGAAGTCTTGCCTGAGCGTACTGTTGGCCATCGAATGGCGGGTGTGTCCGTAGCGAGATTCTTTGCTGCCTCATCGCTCACGCGCACAACATTTACCCGATCTGCCGGCGGCGTGACCTCCGCGACTGCGAACAAAGACTCATCGGGGTTCAATAGCAGCGACAAGTCGGTTATCCTCGCCTGTAGGTTCAGTCCAGGTTCAGGTTCTGATGTAAGTCGCCACGCAACTTGCTTCTCGCCAAACCGCCTGTGATCCTCGAACTCGACGGAGTAGCCTGGCGTCACCACCGAATTCACGATCATCGGGTTTCCGGAAAAGCAAAAGGTGGAAAACACGGAGCTCTGGATTGGCGCGGTGCCAACTCTAGACTCAAATCGGGCGCATGACCTGGAATGGGCTGCACCACTTGGAGCGTCGATTTCACGCTTCGTCTGCTTGAGCGCTTCAAGCATCGGCAAAGGCTCGAATAGTGCCGTGACAAGTTCACGGGGCCATTGTGGAAAGTAATCCCCGTTGTTCTGTTCGAAGTATTTGTCGCCGTTCATAATGACGGTCTGAGAGAAGTCCGGAGATTTCACCGTGCGTCTCCACTTCTCCGGCGCTACCCAGTACTCTTCGATCTCGGCCCTGTAGCTAGAGTCGGGTTTTGTGGTTTCGCTCAAGACAGCTTTTAATTGAAAAGCGGGACTCTCCGCCGTTATCAGTGTCGAATTCGCCGCCGTTCGTTGTGCGACATCCACAAGAGCCATGTGTTCCTGGGCGCGCCCCGGTAGCGCGCAGACGATCGTGGCCGAGAACGCGATATAGCGCAACATGCTTCAGATGTACCAGGAACAAGAGCTAGATTTCCCCGTCGCGGCGGTTGGTCGCGAACGGCGCTTTCTAGGATCCTGACAAGGCCGTCCCGTCAAGTTGACGCGTAACGCCCGGTCCGCGGAAGTGCGTTCCGTCGTCGATGTCCAGAAGTCCTTCTGAGAAATTTGGGGGAAGCGGTCGTCGGACACATGGATCCTGGGAGGCCCACCACGCTCGAAATCACGGCTGAACATAGAGAAGCTCCTAAACCTCGAATTCAGGTCCTAGGCGGGCGCCGACCCCTACGCGAAACGTGTCGGGCACCAGGTTCGCGGCGGTAAATTCGCCCGCGATCGCTGTGGTGACTTGTTCGTGTCGCGTTCGTGGCCGGTTCGTATTCACCACTGGAACGTTGGCGATGGGCGCGCCTGGCGTCCAGCAGGCCTGGCAATACATCTCGTGACCGGATCTTCTATACTGAGGTCGTGCAAGCACACTGGACAGAGACCACCGTCGGTGAGCACGGCGAACTCATTTTGAAGGGCCTTCCCTTTGAGCCCGGCCAACCGGTTGACGTCTTGGTGGTCTCGAAAACCACGGGATCCATGACGGCAGGGGGCCGGAGCCTCCGAGATTCAGTTCTTGAGTTCCACGAGCCATTGGAGCCTGTTGCCAGCGAGGACTGGGACGCACTGAAGTGATCCTGCTGGACACCCACGTTTGGGTCTGGTGGGTTTCTCGACCAGATCGGCTGCAACCGAGGCACCGCGAACTTCTCGAACTTGGCGCTGACCGGGTATTCGGCGTTAGCGTCATTTCCTGTTGGGAAGTCGCGAAACTCGTGGAGTACGGAAGACTAAAGCTCGACCGGGCCGCCGGGCTTTGGATAGAAAGCGCACTTGCAGAACCCGGCGTGTCGCTTGTCCACCTCCATCCGCTGATCGCAGTGGAATCCACGCAATTGCCGCAGCCTTTCCATCGCGATCCAGCCGACCAATTGCTGGTAGCAACGGCCCGTGTCTTTCAGTGTCCCCTCATGACTGAGGACAGCAAGATTGCGTCGTATCCGCATGTTCGGCTTGCCTGATCCTGCTTGTCCGCCAATAACAACTCTTCATTTGGTCCTTGTGCGCGCATCCTCCAAAATGCGCCGCGCGCGGGACGGGTTGAAGACTCCGCATGAGCAGAAGCGCGAAAGATACGTTACCGCCTCTTCCGGCGAGCGCCGCCCTTCCTTCACCCAGTCCACCATTTTCTTGGCAAACGACGAGCTCACCATCCCGTGCCCGCACATGGTCGAAAGCTTCAACACGTCTTCATTGGGAAGGTGCCCGGTCTTGCCTTCAAACCCCAGTGAGTAGCCCACGCTGTGCCGGCAAAGACCGGCCTCGTGACAGCACTGCTCGGCGCCCTCGATGGAGGTCGAGAGATTCACGCTCAGACCCAGGTCCGCGGCTTTCACGCTTTTCAGGAAATCTTCCGCCGCCACGCGGTTGTCGAAGACCGCGGCCGCCGTTGTGGGAGTGTCGAGGCCATCAATCACGGCCTGAAAATCCGGCTGCAAATCCCGCTTCCAGTGCGACTTCGGGCTCATCGATTTCGACGGGCGCAGCGCGCCGCCATGCCTGGCGTCGCCCAGGTTCACCGGCTTGAACGGCAGGGCCATCGCCAGAAACCTGCGCAGCTTGGGAACCGAATCCTCATCGTTCTTTCCACGGCTGCAGATGGCGAAAACCACGTAGTCGTCGCGGAAGCTGTCCGCGTCTCCGTACCGATGCAACGTATTGGTCATCTGGTCACTACCTCCGATTGGCGCGGGGCCGGCGCGGCATTGGTGATCCGGCCGAGGCCCATATTGGTCTTGGCCCGCTCCAGCTTGTATCCCAGCCGTTCCAGAATTGGCGCCACGGTGCGGTCTTCCCCGTCCGGGTCGCAGCGCGTTCCCACTCCCAGCGCCACCACCGTCTCCAATCGCTTCTCGACATCCCACACCAGCCGGATCACCTCCTCGGTGCGCTCGACCGGAACCTTGATCTCGAGAATTGCGGACAGCACCTTTTCGTTCAAAATGTCCTCGCGGATGGCGCCGGTAGCGACGTCAGACATCAGTGACGTGATCGGATTTTTCTTTTCGAACGCGACCCCGGCGCGCGCCAGTTCCACCGACATCTCCTGGAT
>Ga0209067_10000755_pt1 | contig 20392 bp, 16 predicted proteins | sample ColStrG_CSR_2013_FD_187199 | JGI IMG/M metagenome (GOLD analysis project Ga0209067, IMG submission 187199) | Freshwater sediment microbial communities in response to fracking from Pennsylvania, USA - Cold Stream Run_MetaG_CSR_2013 (SPAdes)... | ecosystem: Environmental > Aquatic > Freshwater >...
GCGGGTGAATTTTCCACAGTTTTATCCGACATTGCAGGAGTTTTGTTAATGGCGTCAGTGGTCACATCAGCCGTATTGTTCTGTTCTAAAGCATTCGTCGCGGGGGGATCAGTTTCAGTCATGGGCAAGATTGTAACGCGAGCAGCAGATTTTCGTCGCCAGAACCGATAAGCCGTACATGCTTAAAACCGCTATTTTCGGCATTTTGTGCAATGCGCTGATGCGACACCCATAAATTCATCTGATGCATTTTAACAACATCCTTCGCCCCCAACTCGTGCATCACCATCTGTTCAAGCGTTCGCAGTGCTTCAGAGCTGCTCACAATCCAATATCCTGAGCAGCTTAGCAGCTCGGTCAACTGATTAACATGTTGAGATGTCAAGGTCGGCACCAGTCTCTGATAGGCCACCACCTTGTCTACGTGCACACCTCGCGCGAGCAGGGCATCGGCCAGCAGTTCGCGTCCGGACTCAGAGCGAAATATTACGGCTTCTTTGCCCCTGAGTGCCTCGCAGTCCAGATTTTCCAGCAGCGTTTCAGAATCTGACCGGAACGGATCGCTCGGACTGATAATGCTGGTATTGCTGTCGTCTATGCCGTATTCGGCCAATGCATGACGACTGCCCTCGCCCATGATGGCAATGGCCACTTCAGCAGGCCAGGCCAGTCCATTGCTGAACACGGCATGGATGGCGTTGGGACTGACAAATGCGGCTATCGCATAACGTTTCAGATTTGCCAGCACGGACTGCAGTTTTAACTGCAACGCGCTGTTTTCGGGTAACGCGGCAATTTCCAGCAACGGAAATATCACTACCGGGTACCCCATCTCAGTCAGACGTTGTGCCAGCGGCCCGGCCTGAGCGCTCGGCCTGGTCAAAATCAGCCTGGGCTTGCTGCTCATCGCACGTTCCGCTCAGCTGGCGACACAACGCGCCAGGATCGCAGCTGCATCCTGTCTGTTTAACAGTTCAACAATTTCAGCACTGAGCGCTGCGCCCTCGGCACGTGGGCCGCGCACTTCGGCACGGGCAATGGTGCTGCCATCCGGCGTCGCGACAAAAGCGCGCAGGTGCATGGTGTCGTGATCCAGCGTGGCAAATGCCGCCAGGGGAATCTGACAACTTCCGCCGAACGCTTTCGAGACCGCGCGCTCGGCATGCACGGCCAATGCACTGGGAACATGGTTCAGCGGTTCAAGCCATGCCGCCAATTCGGGACGGTGCTCAGCGATTTCAATGGCCATGGCGCCCTGACCTGCAGAAGGAAGACTGTATTCCGGATCCAGGTAAGCGCGTATTCTCTCCGGCATACCCAGGCGCTGCAGGCCGGCAGCAGCCAGAATGATCGCGGCGTAATCACCGCTGTCCAGCTTGCGCAGGCGGGTATCCAGATTGCCGCGCAACGGCCTGATCACCAGGTTGGGACAGGCTGCCATCAACGCCGCCTGACGACGCAGGCTGCTGGTGCCGACTATCGCACCGTCAGGCAGGGCGTCGAGACTGTCATAGTGCGGCGAAACAAACGCGTCCCGCGGATCGGCGCGTTCCAGTATGACCGGCAGCTGCAGGCCTGCAGGCACATCCATCGGCATGTCCTTGAGCGAATGCACTGCCAGATCGGCACGTCCGTCCAATAAGGCCGCCTCCAGCTCTTTGACGAACAGACCTTTACCGCCTACTTTGGACAAAGTCCGGTCCAGAATCTGGTCGCCGCGCGTGGTCATGCCCAGCAATTCGATAACGCATTCGGGATAGAGGGTCTGCAGACGATCACGCACATGCTCGGCCTGCCACATCGCCAGCCGACTTTCACGGGTCGCGATGATTAACTTTTTAGGGGAAGAAGTTGTCAACTCTAGTACCTTCCAGGTTCAGCTGCGATCAAATGAAAGAGCGCGATTTTATCATGCCCGACAAAGGCAACATTGATCAAACCACGTGTGAACCGTAGAATCTCGCAACAAACACCATTAAACAGGTACCCACCATGGAATTTATCCAGCAAAATCTCAATCCCGAGCTTCTGTTCGTTACCGGAACCGGCTGCGCCCTGCTGTTGTATTACTGGCTGTTTGATCATAATTACCTGGGTGTGCAGGCGATGCGCTCGTTCAATCAGCAGTCCCGCGCCCGCTGGGTGGATGCCATACTGAAACAGCCCGGCAGCGAAATACTCGCGGTGCAGGTTTTGCGCAACTCGATCATGACCGCCACCGTCATGGCCTCCACATGCGTGCTGCTGGTCATCGCCCTCATGAGTCTGATCAGTGATACCGACAAATTTGCCTCGCACTGGATCGATGCCGGCACGCTGCAATCCATGTGGAAGATTAAGGTCGGCAGTCTGTTGCTGACCATTTTTGTGGCATTCTGGCATTTTGCCCAGGCCATCCGGTTTTATGGACATACCGGCTATTTACTGGGCATGAGCAGGCAGTCCGGAGAAGATACCCATTCCCTGACCGGCAACACCGTATCACTGCTCAATACCGCAGGCCACCTGTTTTCTTTCGGGAACCGCTATTTCTTTTTCTCACTGGCGCTGTCGCTGTGGTGGTTTGGACTGATCTACTTTTTGATCGGCACCGTCAGCCTGACCTGGATGGGCTGGTGGCTGGATCGGCGAGCATTGAGCTCGACCGTCTGACAGGCCGGCAGCTTGACACTCCAGGTGCCGGGCGGCATGATGTGCGCACTTTTAACGCCTCACCTGCTGCCGACCTCCCTCTATGTCCACACAAGAAAATAAACAACATCTAATTCTGACCGGCGATCGCCCGACCGGCCCTCTGCACCTGGGACACTATGTAGGCAGTCTGTGCAACCGCATCAAATTCCAGCACCAGTATCAACAGTTCATCATGCTCGCCGACGCACAGGCGCTGACCGACAACATGGATGATCCCGGCAAGGTGCATCGCAACGTGATTGAGGTTGCGCTTGATTATCTGGCAGTCGGCATCGATCCCAAGCTGAGCACCATATTTATTCAGTCACAAATTCCAGAACTCACCGAGCTGACTTTTTACTACCTGAATCTGGTCACGGTCGCGCGTCTGGAACGCAATCCAACCATCAAGGAAGAAATCCGCCTACGCAATTTCGAACGCGATATTCCCGCCGGATTTTTAACCTATCCGGTCAGCCAGGCCGCCGACATCAGCGCCTTCAAGGCCACACTGGTGCCGGTCGGCGAGGACCAGATTCCGATGATCGAGCAGACCAATGAGATCGTGCGCCGGTTCAATCGCCTGGCGAACCAGGAAATTCTGGTCGAATGCCAGGCATTGGTGCCGGAAATCGGGCGGCTGCCCGGCATCGACGGGAAAGCCAAGATGAGCAAATCGCTGGGCAACGTCATCAACCTGGGAGCGTCTGAAGCAGAAATTCGCGCCGCCGTGAAAAAAACCTATACCGACCCACTGCATCTGCGCATCGAAGACCCGGGCCATCTGGAAGGCAATATTGCCTTTACCTATCTGGACGCTTTCGACCCGGACAAGGCGGCTCTGGCAGAGTTAAAGGCACATTATGTGCGCGGTGGACTGGGTGACGGCACAGTCAAAAAACGCCTTGAAGAATGTCTGCAGGAATTGATACGCCCCATCAGGGAGCGGCGTCTGGCACTGGCAGAAGATCGCGCTTATGTTCTGGAAATGTTAAAAGAAGGTACGGCCAAGGCACGTGAAGTTGCCGCCCTGACCACAGCTGAAGTCAAAAGCGCGCTGGGACTGAAGCATTTTTGAATTCGGCTGCCGGCACGCTGTGCAATGCTCTGGTATATTCCTGTCAACAAACCGGGGCAAAAATGGTACAACAGATCAACCCCGGTTCTTTATTGCACATTGATTTCCCTGCCCGTGGCGACTATTCTGAGAAACAGGTGCCTCTCATCCTGGATCGTCTGCGATACCAGCTACCAATAACCTGAAACCTTAAACAAAAAACATGGACAACTCCGCCACAAAAGTCCTTATCGTTGATGACAATGAGTCAATTCGGGGCTTGCTGAGTGTACTGTTCCGCTCTGAACACTTTGAAGTCGTCGGCGAATTAAGCAGCGGAGATAACCTGATCACCACGGTCAAACGACTCTCGCCAGACATCGTCTGCCTGGACCAGGAAATGCCCGGCAAAGACGGCCTGACCTTACTCAAGGAAATTAAAGAGCTCGATACCAAGGTCGTTGTGCTCATGATCACCGGCACCAAAGATCCCGAGTTTCAAAGGCAGGCAGTCGAGGCAGGCGTAGCCGGCTTTCTGAGAAAACCGTTCAGCCAGACCCAGGTGCTGAAAGAACTGAAGCAGCTGGATCATGATCGCAAACTGCTTGCAAGCGCGCCGGCTGTGCGTGCCGATGATACAGCGGCAATCAACATGAGCATGGTGATCGCCGATGACAGCCCTATCATGCGTGAATTGCTCAGCATGATTTTAAAAGGCCTGGGTATCGAGATAGTCGGGGAAGCCAAGGATGGCCAGGAGGCGATCGACATGGCCAACCAGCACAAACCACAGGCCATGTGTCTTGATCTGGAAATGCCCAACATCTCGGGAATGGAAGCGCTGCAGAAAATCAAGGAAGATCACCCCACGATGAAAATCATCATCATCAGTGGCAATGTGGATAGAGACAAAGTAAAACGCGCCATCGAACTGGGCGCCTGCGGATTTGTGATCAAACCGTTTGAGACCCAGCAGGTTATCCAGACCATGCGCAAATCGCTGGCCTGATCAATTCTTCATTTCACCAGTGCCTTGATCGATGGCCACAAACGCCGTGAGATGGGCAGGCGGTCTGCGCAGTCGCGCAAAATAACCTGCCAGGCCTCAGTCATTTTTCCGGTCTGTTCATCCAGTTCCATGCCGCGCTCGACACCCGACAGGGCTGCGCGGGCAATCAGCGTATTGCGATGAATACGGACCAGTATTTCCGGCATTTCCAGTTCAATGGCCTGCAGCGATTCTTCAATCAGATGCTGCTGTTGCCGGGTCCGCAGCGTCAGATATTTCTGTTCCGCCTTGATATACAGCACCTCATCGACCGGCACCAGCAAAATACGGCCGCGTTCCATCACCGAAAAAAACCGGCGCCGTGCCGGCAGCCCCAAATCTGACGCAACAGGCTCCCGATGCTCATCCGGCTGAACCGGCATTTCTTTGCGCTGACTGCGCACGCGCACCGCACGCAGTATCGCTTCCTGCAGACGCTGGGCCCGTACCGGTTTTAACAGGTAATCAAATGCATGCACTTCGAAAGCCTGCAGGGCATACACGTCGTGCGCCGATACAAAAATGATTGCAGGACCCGCGTCAGCCGGCGAATTCTGCAGCAGATGCTGCGCAAATTCGATGCCGCTGATACCGGGCATCTGCACATCGAGCAGCACGATATCCGGCCTGCACTGTGCGATCGCATCCAGCGCCAGCTGGGCCTGATCGGCTTCACCGACTATCTCAACCGGACAATCGCGGGCAATATCAGACAACAGGGTGCGCATGCGCAGGCGCGCCGGGGCCTCGTCGTCCAGAATAAAAACCTTGGGGAGCATGCGCTTGGTTATCCTTTCGAATTACTCGGTTCGCAACAGCGTGCGCCGTTCCACATCCGGATCGCGTTCGGTGCCGGCGCCAGTCATTTTCTGAAACGGAAAATGCAGTCTGACCCGAAACTGCTGACCCACCACTTCTGCCACAAAATCGGATTCCACGTCATACAGCAGCTTGAGGCGCTCCTGAATATTATTCAACGCCATCTGGTTGCCCTTGCTGGCATGTCCCGGAAAATAGGCATTTTCAACTGCAATAAAAATCTGATCAACCTGGCGACTCAGTCTGACACTGATTACCGCCGGCGTCGCAGACGGTTCGACACCATGATGGACCGCATTTTCGATCAACGGCTGCAGCAACAGGCTGGCAATCTGGGCCTGCTGGATATCCTGCTCGCTGAGGTTGCTGATTTCCCACTCGACTTTCAAACGCTCGCCGAGCCGGATTTTTTCGATCGACAGATACTGGTGGCACAGCTGCAGCTCGTCCTGCAGGGTCGATACGTCCCGGGTATCGCGCATCAGCACCCGGAACAGGTCGGCCAGGTCTTCGAGTGCGGCTTCGGCCCGCTGCGGTTCGGTGCGTATCAGTGACAGCACCGCGTTGATACTGTTAAACAGAAAATGTGGCCGGATCCGCGCCTGCAGGGCTTTCAGTTTGGCTTCTCCCAGTGCCGGTGAAAAAGCACGGGAACGCAGTTCAAAATATTGCTGAAACAGCATGCCAAAACAGGCTGCCAGCACGCTTGCCGGTAACACCGGCGTGTGCAGAAAATCGCCGAACATCCATTGCAGATGATTGATCAGGGATGCGACTGCAGCAGCAATCAATGCCGGTGCCACGCTGCACAACAGTCGCTGGGTGGTGAGCGGTGACTGCTGAACCAGAGCGACTTTGCGCAGACCGCACACCATCAGCAGCGACAGTATGCATATCGTTTCCAGCACCGTGGACAGGGCAAAAAAAGAAATCGCAGCGGCCAGGGTATCCGGACTTTGCGCCCAGATGGCACAAAAAACAGCGGCATTGGTCGACAGCAGCACACGATAAATCACGCCGATATTGCAGCAGTCAGGAATGACAGAAGCGACTGCAGAAGGTGGATCAGCCAGTGTAACCAGCTTCAAGTGCTTTATAATCATGCTGATTTTTGTCAACCCTGTTTAACAAACTCTGAGCGAATTTGATATGACGTCCCAATTTTCCAAAAAAGACCAGGCCTGGTCGGCGCGGTTTTCTGAACCTGTTTCCGATCTGGTGAAACGTTATACCGCTTCGGTATTTTTTGATAATCGACTGGCCCAGGTTGATATCCAGGGCTCTCTGGCACATGCTGAAATGCTGGCTTACAAGGAAATTATCAGCAAGGCAGATTATGCCGAAATTGTGCGAGGCATGACACAAATTTCCGAAGAGATCGCTGCGAATGCATTTAATTGGCAACTCGATCTGGAAGATGTGCACTTAAATATTGAAAAACGTCTAACAGAACTGGTGGGTGATGCCGGCAAGCGGCTGCATACCGGACGCTCGCGCAATGATCAGGTCGCCACCGATATCCGTTTATATCTGCGCGCTGCGATCGACGACATTTCCGGACTGCTGCGCGCATTCCGCCTGGCGCTGCTGAATCTGGCCGAACAGCACGCCGACACCATCATGCCCGGCTTCACCCATATGCAGGTTGCGCAGCCAGTCACATTCGGGCACCACATGCTGGCCTATGTGGAAATGTTCGGACGTGATGCGGAACGCATGGCTGACTGTCGCAAACGCGTCAACCAGCTGCCGCTGGGTGCGGCTGCACTGGCCGGCACCACTTTCCCGATAGACCGGGAACGGGTCGCGGCCTCTCTGGGATTTGAGGGGGTATGCGCCAATTCGCTCGACGCCGTCTCCGACCGCGATTTTGCGATCGAGTTCTGCGCTGCCGCCGCACTGATCATGACCCATATTTCACGCATGTCAGAAGAACTGGTGATCTGGATGAGTCCACGCGTGGGCTTTATCGACCTCGCAGACCGGTTCTGCACCGGCTCATCCATCATGCCGCAAAAGAAAAATCCTGATGTGCCGGAGCTGGCGCGCGGCAAAACCGGCAGAGTCAACGGAAACCTGATCGCGCTGCTGACGCTCATGAAAGGACAGCCGCTGGCCTACAACAAGGACAACCAGGAAGACAAGGAACCGCTGTTTGATACGATCGACACGCTGATCGACACCCTGCGCATTTTTGCCGACATGACAGGCGGGATCGTCGTCAAACCGGAAGCCATGCGCAATGCCGCACTGCAGGGTTACGCGACCGCGACCGATCTGGCCGATTATCTGGTTAAAAAAGGCCTGCCGTTCCGCGACGCCCACGAAGCGGTCGCCCTGGCAGTCAAGACCTGCGTCAATCAGGAGTGTGATTTAAGTGATCTGACCCTGGATGAACTGCGCGCGTTTTCCAGTCTGATCGAAGAGGATATTTTTGGCGTATTAACGTTGGAAGGTTCGGTCGCTGCACGCAACCATCTGGGTGGAACGGCACCGGTGCAGGTGCGGGCTGCGATTGCACGATTGCGCACTACGATTTAAATATCGTCAATGGCAATACACGTGTCAGCGGGAACTGCTGCGCAAGCCCGTTAGTATCTGGATTTACGACGGATGAAAATAAGCAGTCTGAACAAAGATTCGCAGTTGATTATAAATATTATGCAGGTATGGGACATTGACGATCATATTATTCAATGCCTGAAATAACAGATCAGCGTCATCCTGGTAAATATGATTGGCTGCATTGCGCAGTTCGCGAACCACCCGCCATTTAGAAACGTCGTCAATAATTCCCAGCTTTTCCATCAATGCGAGGATGACGCCAAAACGTTCGCTGCTCAACTCCTCCTCAACAGCAATGCAGACGAATTTTTTCGCAATTTGCTCCTGATAGGACGAGAATCGGGAATTGAATGCAGATAAAGTTTCACGCTCGCTCTCTGTTAACGAATCAACCGTGCCGGATTTTATTTTCGCCAGAGGGATGCCCATCTTTCCAACGGAGTAATCGATATCGCGCTGCATGCGGTCAAGATGATCGAGCTTCAGCGATAAAATTTTCAGATTGTCATTCATTTCAATCGCGCTCCGGTTCTTTTGGCAATGCGGTGAATTGGCTGACTGCCGTTACCAACAACCAGATCAACATTCAAATCAAACAGTTCGACCAGTTCTGCCTGACAGGTTAACTTCCGCATTAAATCTGCAGAATCTGACTCGACATAAATATCGACATCACCGCCTCGCTTCTGGTCATCGGCCCTGGATCCGAAAAGCCATACAGACACGTCAGCACCAAACTCTCTGGTAATGATGTCCAGTGCCTGCTTTGCCGCTTCGGAAGAAATTCTCACATAGACCATTCAGTAGACAGTCCCAAGTCTGGAAACCATGGTAAAAAAGTGAGCTGGACCTTGTCAATTTTTATTTGGCTTAATTTTGCGTTGGCGGTTTTAATCGTGACCAGACCGATATACGACAGCTTCGCGCCTAATAACTGCTCAACGCCTCCGGCACACCATTTTTAAATTGAAAGACCGTCACCGGCGACTGCAGTAAATCGTGATTGACATCGAATTCATAGGAACCAGTCACGCCTTTGTAGTAAATTTTTCCCAGCGCCGACAGATATTTTTCCGGTTCCACCGAGTCGGCAGCCTTCATCGCCTGCGCTACCAGCATCATCCCGTCAAAGAATGACGCGGCATAGGTTTCAGGCGGCCGTTTATACCGCTGCTGATAGTCTGCGGCAAAACGTTTGCCGTCTGCGAGCCTGTCCAGCAGGCTGCCACCCTGGGTGCAATACACCTGTCCGGTCAGCGCCACGCCGGCCAGTCGTCCCATTTCTGGCGCACAGATACCATCACCACCCAGAAACAGCGTATTCATTCCCAACTGTTTCATCTGCCGCACCATGGGACCGCCCTGTGCCGAATAGCCACCGTAAAAAATCGCATCCGGTTTTTTTGCCTTGATCGACGTCAGGATCGCATTGAAATCAGACGCCTTGTCGCTGGTGAAATCATTACTCAGTACCTGTATCCCATTCGCTTTGGCGATTTTCGCAAACTCGCTGGCCAGGCCCTGTCCGTAAGCAGTCCGGTCATCCACAATCGCCACCGTTTTAATCTTCAATTCCTTGTGCGCGTAGAGTGCCATCTGACGGCCCAGCTGCGTGTCGCTGGCGGCGATCCGAAAAACAAATGCAAAACCCTGCTGGGTTACTTTAGGATTGGACGCCACGCTCGCCATGACGATTCCGGCGCTGTTATACACGCGTGAGGCAGGAATCGTGACACCCGAATTATAGGGGCCGATAACCGCCTTGACGCCCTGATCAACCAGTTTTTGCGCGACGATGACGCCGGCGCGCGGGTCTCCCTGATCGTCTTCCATCAAGGCTTCAAATTGAATTTTTTTACCATCGATGACCATACCCTGCTTATTCAGCTGCTCAATCGCCATCTGCAGGCCGCCCTGATTATCCAGCCCGGCCGACGCCTGCGGACCGGTCAGCGGTGAACTGAATCCGATTTTGACGGTTTCTACCGATTGCGCAAAGGTTGCTGAAGAAATTGCCAACAGCAGCGCCAGACATATTTTTTGCATGATCATTTTCTTTCCCGACTGATTAAGTTTTCAATACCGTAGCCGGTATAGTCCGAGCTGGCACGTGAGTTATCCGCGCCTTCCAATCAGCGCTGCGCCGTAAAGTAATCTTCCAGCGACTCCTGCAATCCCTCTTCGATAGCGCTTTCCACTTTTCTGGACAGCCGCGCATCAGACTGAGATTCAAACACAAACACCCGATACACCTGAGAAAGGGTGAGCACCGCCGGATTGGCCAGCAAAGTCCACCATTCCGATCCCAGCAAGGGCGTGGCCTTTTTGCTGACGGCCTGATCGGCCTGCAGGCGCCCTACCCAGCCGGCCTTGGTCATTTGGGTCAGCAGTCGTTCGATCTCATCAAAGCCGAGGCGGGTTTTTTCACGAATCTCCCAGCTCGACAGGCCGGCGTTACCGGAACGGTTGCGTGCATTGAACAACACTTCCAGCAGCACCATCGCATCCACAAAACGACTCCCCGGCTTGGGCCGGTACCACCAGCGTTCGTACCTGATGATAGGCAATGACGCGGCAACTACCGCGCCAAACAGCGTCAGCATCCACGAGGTATAAATCCAGATCAGAAAAATGGGGAACAGTGCCACGGTGCCATAGACCACGGTATAGGTCGGGATATGCACCACAAAGGAAGCAAAGATGCGTTTGGCAATTTCAAACAGAATACCGGCCACAAGTCCTCCCCAGGCCGCGTCGCGCCAGTCGATAGGCCGGTTCGGCACGACGATGTAGAGCAGACTGAAGGCGCAGGTGGAAAGAAAAATCGAGGTGAGGGTGTAGAGCGCTTTACTGCCTGGTATCGCGCCGACCACATCGGACGTGGCCGCAAACAGATAGGAAGTAACTGTCAGAGAAACGCCCAGCAGCAGGGGGGCCAGGGTAATCAGCGCCCAGTAGACCATCATGCTTTTAATGAACGGCCGTTTATGCTTGACACGCCAGATCTGATTAAACACATTGTCTATCGTGGCCAGCATCGCGAACGAGGTGATCATCAGTGCCACCGCGCCATAGGCAGACAGTCGGGTTGCCTTGGTGGCAAACTGGTTCAGATAAGTAAGGATGCTGGTTGAAATCGCCTTCGGCATCAGGCTTTGAATAAAGTAAGCTTCAAGCGAGGTGCGAAAGGTATTAAACAAAGGGAATACGGTGAAAATCGCCAGCGCGATAGTCAGCATCGGCACCAGCGCCAGCACGGTAGTGAAAGTCAGACTGCCGGAGACCTGCACCAGCTGACCGTCGGCAATCCGGCGCAGCGCGAACTGAATCAGGTTGCGGATTTCAGCCAGTCGCCAGCCCAGGATACGTGAGCTCCTCAGTCGTGCCTGAACAGGATCAAGCAGTTTGACGACCCTGTTCATTACAGAAAACGGTCCAGAATTTTTCTGGCTGGCCTGGCCAGTTTTGCAGGATTTCTGATCAGAAAATTGATGCCGTGGTTATCGGTAACCAGCAAATTTTCACCGATGCGGCGAATATCTTCTTCAACCCGCAACACGAAACTGGTCTCACCGCGATCGGTGCTGACAGTCCAGGTGCAGGGAGTGGAAAAACTGGAGACGCTGATGATGTCGATGACCTCGGGCACAAATTCGCGTCCCGACAAATCAGTCAGAATCAGCTCGCGCTGGTATGGCGGCAATTCGGTCAGCCGGTCTATCCAAGCGACTTCGCGACCATCGCTGCTGACCAGGGAAATATTATCTTCGGGCGTCTGGATCGGAAAGGCACGCACCGGAATGACGCCTTCATGCGTTTCACCGCCGACCGTCAGGATCAACTTGCCAAAGGAATTGCGGATCAGTTCAAATTCTGTGGTGAGCATTATAGGTTCTCGCTTGATTCCAACAACACGGCGGCATTGCGTGCCTGTGCCTGATACAGCCGGTAATAAGCGCCCTGCTGCGCCATTAACGCGTCATGTTTGCCTTCTTCCACGACGACACCGCGGTCCATCACGACCAACCGGTCTGCCTTGTTCAGGGTCGACAACCGGTGGGCAATGGCGATCGTGGTGCGTCCCTTGACCAGATTGTCGAGGGCCTTCTGAATCTCTTTTTCGGTTTCCGAATCGACTGACGACGTGGCTTCATCAAGGATCAGAATACGCGGATCAATCAGCAGTGCGCGCGCAATCGAAATCCGCTGCCGCTCACCGCCAGACAATCCCTGCCCGCGCTCGCCCACCATGGAATCGTAACCCTGAGGCAGACGCAGAATAAATTCATGGGCGTGGGCCGCACGTGCTGCATTCATGATTTCGTCCCGCGTGGCACCCGGTTTGCCGTAAGCGATATTGTCGGCGATGGTGCCAAAAAACAGAAACGGTTCCTGCAGCACCAGACCGATATTGCGTCGATAATCAGCAACGGCGAAGGAACGGATATCAATGCCATCTAGCAGAATTGCGCCTTCCGCGACGTCGTAAAACCGGCAGATCAGATTCACCAGCGTGCTCTTGCCAGAGCCGCTGTGCCCGACCAGTCCTATCATTTCACCCGGCATGATATTGAGCGAAATGCCGCGATTCACGGCGCGGTTGCCGTAACGAAAACCCACCTCGCGCAATTCAATATGGCCTTTAACCGACTCAACCTTGACCGGATTGGCCGGCTCGGGAACGCTGGAGACATGATCCAGAATATCAAACACCCGCTTGGCCGCGGATGCCGATTTCTGGGTGACTGAAACAATGCGGCTCATCGAATCCAGCCGTCCGTAAAAACGTCCCATCAGCGCTACAAACGAGACCAGGATACCCACAGTAATTTCGCCGCGCGAAATCTGCCAGATGCCGAAAGCCCAGACCACCAGCATGCCGATATCGGTCAGCAGTGAAACGGTCGGTGAAAACAGCGACCAGATTTTATTCAGTTTGTCATTCACCACCAAATTGTGACGGTTCGCCTCTTTAAAACGATTTGCTTCACGCTGTTCCTGGGCAAAGGCCTTTACCACCCGTATGCCGGGAATGGTATCGGCCAGTACGTTGGTCACTTCACCCCAGACCCGGTCAATTTTTTCAAAACCATTGCGTAACCGGTCACGCACGATGTGGATCATCCACGCGATGAACGGCAGTGGCGCCAGCGTCACCAGTGCCAGCATGGCATTTTCTCTGACCAGGAACGCGGCAATCATGAACAGCATAATGACGTCGGTGGCAAAATCGAGCAGATGCAGCGATAAAAATACGCAGATCCGGTCGGTGCCGCTGCCGATCCGTGACATCAGATCACCGGTGCGCTTGCCGCCAAAATATTCCAGCGACAGACGCATCAAATGTTCATAGGTGGCAGTGCGCAGGTCCGAACCGATGCGCTCCGAGACCAGCGCCAATATATACGTGCGCATCCAGTTCAGCAGCCACGCCAGCAGTGCCGATCCCAGCAGTCCGCCCAGATATATTGCCACCATCCCGTTATCGATATGTTTGGTCTGCTGATACGGAATCAGAATATCGTCGAGGATAGGACCGGTTAAATAAGGCGGCACCAGTCCGGCAGCTGTGCCGAGCAGCGTCAGCACGAATCCGATAAACAGGCGTCCCTGATACGGCTTGGCAAAGCGCCACAACCTGAACAGCGTGCGAGTGGACGGCGGGGTGTGAATTACCTTGGCGCAGATCGGGCATTCGTCCTGATCGGGTTCCAGCGGCGCCTTGCAGCTCGGGCAGATCAGCTGATCGGAAGGCAATACCGGTTCGCCGCTGAGCTGGGAATCCTGATACAGGTTGAACTGGTCGACAAAGCGCGTGGCCAGCAGATTTTGCGTCAACGTGAACCGCCAGGCTGCCAGCAGACCGTGTGAGTCGGTCAGCTCCAGATGACCGATGCCGGCATGATCATAATGACTCAGCACCAGATCGGGACGATATTCCCAGCTGGTCCATTCATCTGAGCCGGGTGCCTGAGAAAAAATGCGCGACTCGGTCGCAACGAGAATTCCCTTGCGAAAATTTAATCTGTCATCAAGGTCAACCTCCAGAGCAGTCAGCGCGTTCTCACCGGAGGTGACCTGTTTCGCTACGAGTTCTTTCCAGGTTTGCGGGAGATTGGATAAAGTGAGATCGTCTGCAACTTGTTTCATTGTCATTGTTTTTGCTGCTCCAGAATGCCGGCGCCGGATGATCGGTGCAAGGTATACAGATGAAAGAATTAAGAGTGGTTTGATACAGCAAGCCGATAAAGCGTAGCGTTGGAGTATTAAGTTACGGTATTCTATTGAACTGTTTCGCTGATCAAAACTTAATTCATTGTTCGAATTATTTTTTCGAGAGTATACAATACAGGACCACAACCAGTAGAACGATTATTAGTGAAAGTCGAGTGGCCATCGCAACCAGTGATCACAAGTCGGCAGCAATGCCAGTCAAAATCCCAGTTGGGTAATCCCGCCCCAGATGTTGGTGAAAATATTATAAATGACAAATAAGAAAGAAATTAAGTTGACCCGCGTGACCTACCTGCGCGGACCGAACATATGGACTTATCGCCCGGTCATCGAAGTCTGGGTCGACATCGGCGAACTCGAACAATATCCTTCCAACACCCTCCCCGGTTTCACCGAGAGACTGACGCGCTGGCTGCCAAGCCTGATTGAGCACCGCTGCGGAGTGGGCGAGCGCGGCGGATTTATTGAACGATTGAATGAAGGCACCTGGGCTGCCCACATTCTGGAACACATTGTTCTCGAACTGCAGAATCTGGCCGGCATGCGCACCGGCTTTGGCAAAACCCGCAAGGCTGCCGAGCCAAGTCTGTACAAAATGGCATTTCGCACGCGCCAGGAACAGGTTGGACGTGCCGCACTCGAAGCCGGCCACGATCTGTTGATGGCGGCGATCAACGATACCCCGTTTGACCTCGCTGCCACAGTGGAAGCGTTGACCGACATGGTGGATTCGCTGTGTCTGGGTCCGTCAACCGCGCATATCGTCGATGCAGCTGCCAGCCGCTCGATACCGTGGATCCGCCTCAACGACGGCAATCTGGTGCAGCTCGGCTATGGCTGCAGACAGCGCCGGATCTGGACTGCCGAAACCGACCAGACCAGCGCGATCGCGGAAAGCATCTCGACCGACAAAGACCTCACCAAATCCTTGCTCAAATCCTGCGGCGTGCCAGTCCCCGACGGCACGCTGGTGCACAGCGCGGCAGAAGCCTGGGAGGCAGCACAGGATATCGGCCTGCCAGTCGTCCTGAAACCCTATGACGGCAATCATGGACGTGGCGTATCGCTGGAATTGACAACCGAAGCTGATGTGCACGCCGCATTTGCCCTGGCTGACCGCAAGGGCGGCGGCAGCGCGGTGATCGTCGAACAATTCATCCCGGGCAATGAACACCGCGTGCTGGTAGTCGGCAAAAAAGTGGTGGCGGTAGCGGCCGGCGAAGCCGCCTGGGTGACCGGAGACGGCAAATCAAACATCGATGAGCTGATCGACAGTCAGATTAACTCCAGTCCCCTGCGTGGCTTGACCGAAGATTTCCCCTTGAACAGACTCGGAACCCAGCATGCCGAAATCATTCTTGAACTGGAGCGCCAGGGATTTACCGGGAGCGCCATACCGCCTAAAAACCAGCGAGTTTTAATTCAGCGTAACGGCAACGTTGCCTTTGATGTCACCGATCAGATCCATCCCAGCATCGCAGCAGTCGCAACACTGGCAGCGCGTGTGGTAGGTCTGGACGTGGCCGGTGTGGATCTGGTGGTTGAAGACATTTCCAAACCGCTCAATGCACAACGCGGCGCCGTCATCGAAGTCAATGCCGGCCCCGGCCTGCTGTCGCATTTGAAGCCAGCTTCCGGCGTACCACGTCCGATAGGCACGGCCATAATCGAACACCTTTTTCCGGATGACTGTTCAGGCAGAATACCCGTCGTCGGTGTCACCGAAGCGAGTGGTTCAACACTGATTGCCCGCCTGATCGCGCACCTGCTGTACGTCAGCGGCAAACACGTCGGGCTGGCCTGCAGCACCGGCCTGTACCTCGACCATCGCCTGCTCGAAAGCAAAAATGCCATCAGCTGGGAAGCGGGACAACGCCTGCTGATTAATCGCACTGTCAGCGCTGCGGTATTTGAAACCAGCCATCACATGATTCTGTCCGAGGGTCTGGTCTACGACAAATGTGCTGTCGGCGTAGTCAGTGAAATTGATGAGAAACTGAAAAACCCGCAGCTCAGGGAACACTACATTACCGACCAGGACCGTCTGTTCAATGTCATCCGCACCCAGATCGACGTCATTCTGCCGAGCGGCGTGGCGGTGCTCAATGCCGACAACTCACGGATCGTCGAGATGGCCGAGCTGTGCGACGGCAAGGTGATTTTCTACGGTGAAAACCACCACCTGCCTGCCATCGCCCAGCATCGTGCCGATGGCGAACGCGTGGTATTCCTGCGTAACAACTGCATTGTTTTGTCGCATGGCAGCAGTGAACTGGCGCTGATTCCGCTGGCCTCATTAAAACCCAGCAAGGCAGCGCAGCCGTCCAATGTCATGGCCGCAGTGGCGGCGGCCTGGGCACTGCAGATTTCACCGGAACTGATAGAAGCGGGTTTGAGAACGTTTGAATCCAACCCGAAAAAACATTACTGATTCGAATCAGCATCACGCTGCATCACACTTTTAGGACAAGAATTTTATGGAAGTTTCACGTATCCGGGCACTGCGCGGCCCCAACCTGTGGAGCCATCACACGGCCATCGAAGCAATCGTGACCTGCAGCGCTGACGAACTGAACATCATCAATCTTCCCGATTTTGAAACCCGGCTGCGCAGCCGCTTTCCAGAACTCGGCGCACTGCAGCCTACCGGTTACAACGATGCAATCCCGATTGCCCATGTGTTCGAACACGTCGCACTCGGCCTGCAGGCCTGCTCAGGCTGCCCGGTCACATTCAGCCGCACCACGCCCACCATGGAAGCCGGCGTGTTTCAGGTGGTAGTGGAATACACCGAAGAAGTCGTTGGACGGCTGGCCGTCGAACAGGCTGAAAAGCTGATAAACAGCGCACTGCAGGACACTGAATTCGACCTTGATCATGCACTCACTGAATTGCGCGAACTGGATGAAGAAGTACGATTGGGACCCTCAACCGGTTCGATCGTCCATGCCGCCGTCAAACGGAATATCCCGTATCGTCGCCTGACTGAAGGTTCGCTGGTAATGTTCGGCTGGGGCAGCAGGCAGCGCCGGATTCAGGCCGCTGAAATGGATCTCACCAGCGCGATTGCCGAATCCATCGCGCAGGACAAGGAACTCACCAAAAAACTGCTCAGCGCAGCCGGCGTGCCTGTCCCGCTGGGACGCACGATCAGCGATATCGAAGACGGCTGGCTTGCTGCCGAAGAAATCGGATTGCCGGTTGTTGTCAAACCTTTGGACGGCAATCAGGGCAAAGGCGTGACCACCAACATCACCAATCGCGAGCAGTTTGAGGCGGCTTATGCCTCTGCAATGGAATACGGCGACAACCTGCTGGTGGAACGCTATCTGCCTGGCGCCGATTTCCGGCTGCTGGTCATTGGCAACAAACTGGTGGCAGCGGCGCGACGTGACCCGCCCCAGGTGGTGGGTGACGGTGTCAAGTCAGTTCAGCAACTGGTCGATCTGGTCAATCTCGACCCGAAACGCGGATCTGGCCACGCCACTTCTCTGACGAAAATCCGCATTGATGACATCGCGCTTGGCAGTCTGGCGTCACAGGGTTTCAATGCCGCATCCGTGCCCCCCAAAGGGCGGCGCGTGCATTTGCGCAACAATGCCAACCTCTCGACCGGCGGCTCGGCAACCGATGTCACCGACGACGTCCATCCTGAAGTCGCCGCACGCGCGGTCGCTGCTGCCCAAATGATCGGACTCGATATCTGCGGCGTCGATCTGGTATGCGACAGTGTATTAAAACCGATAGAAGACCAGCATGGCGGCATCGTTGAAGTCAACGCTGCACCCGGGCTGCGCATGCATATCTCACCCTCGTTCGGCAAGGGGCGTCAGGTTGGCGAAGCAATCATTGCCACCATGTTTGACGATGACAATGACGGGCGCATTCCGATAGTGGCAGTCACCGGCACCAACGGCAAAACCACAACAGTACGGCTGATCGCCCACCTGCTGACGGCAGCCGGCCTGCGCACCGGCATGACCAATACCGATGGCGTGTATATCGAAGGTCAGCGGATCGATTCCGGCGATTGCGCCGGACCGAGAAGTGCGCGCAATGTGCTGCTGCATCCGGATGTCGACGCGGCGGTGTTTGAAACCGCACGCGGCGGTGTACTGCGTGAAGGCCTGGCGTTTGATCGCTGCAAGGTCGCCGTCATCACCAATATCGGCACCGGTGACCACCTCGGTCTGAACTACATCACCAGCCTCGAAGACCTGGCGGTCCTGAAACGCGTCATCGTCCAGAACGTTGCCGATGATGGCTATGCCGTATTGAATGCGGCCGATCCGATAGTGGCCAGCATGGCTGAAAACTGTCTGGGCAAAATTACCTTCTTTGCCGCCGACCGGCATGAAGCTGTCATCGCAACCCATCGTGCCCAGGGCAACCGGGTCGTGTATGTCGATGACGGTATGGTGGTCGCCGCCGAAGGCACGTTCAAACATTGCATCCCGCTGGCGCAGATTCCGGTGACGCACGCCGGCAAAATTGCCTTCCAGGTTGAGAACGTCATGGCTGCCGTCGCCGCCGCCTGGGGCGTCGGCATCAGCTGGGAGGCGATTGAAGCCGGACTGACATCGTTCGCCAACGATACCGACAACGCCCCGGGTCGCTTCAACATGTTCAACTTCCGCGGTGCAACGCTGATCGCAGATTATGGTCACAATCCGGATGCGATTGCGGCGCTGGTTTCTGCAGTTGAAACCATGCCGGCGAAACGCCGCTCGGTCGTCATCAGCGGAGCCGGTGACCGGCGCGATCAGGATATACGCCAGCAGACCGAAATTCTCGGTGCCGCATTTGACGACGTGGTGCTGTATCAGGATCAGTGCCAGCGCGGCCGGGTTGACGGTGAGGTTGTGGCACTGCTGCGCTCCGGTCTTAAAAATGCGAAGCGCACCACCAGCATCAGCGAAATTACCGGTGAATTTATTGCCATCGACCATGCACTGGATAAACTGCAGGAAGGTGATTTGTGCCTGATTCTGGTTGATCAGGTCGAAGAGTCACTGCAACATATCGCCACGCGCATACAGCAAGGCTGATACAGGAATGGTGCAGCGACGGTCGTGACTGCACCATCCGACTGCATACCCAACTACGGACTCATCCATGAGTGGCCCAAGTACCGCAATCTTAGTCGCAGACCCTGTCGCTGTATTGCTGTCGGCGGCCGGCATTCGCGCTGCCATGGCGGTCCAGGAAGGGTATGCGAACAGTGCCCGGCTCGCCGCGCAACACCAGGCGGAACACAGCGCAGTGCTGCAGCAACAGCAGGATGCCGCGCACCAGGGACAGCTGGCCGGCGAACAGGCAATGGCGCTGGCCGAAACCGAATTCAGCCAGCTGCTGACACTGAGCGAACGCCTCGGCGTGGCCGACCGGATCAGAGCCAACCGACCGGCCGGGGCAACGCTGCAGACCCTGCAACATTACAACGCCGGGATCAGAACAGTCCTGCTGTCCCAGACCGCCCTGCACGACCCCTCAGGTGACCTGCTGCCAGAATTCAACACTGCCGCTGACATTGAAACCGGCAAAGTCCAGCGCCTGCTCGCACGCATCACCCATCCGGGTCCGCTGCCCGAAACACTGCAGGAACTGGTTGCGCAGCTGTCGCACAATCTGCCGATACAGCGCGAAGAACTGTTAATGCTGGAACTGAGGCGTCAGATCCAGCTTCATCTGGAACAGGTGCAGCGACAACAGGTGCAGGAAGCCAGCGCGCTGATCTTGCGTCACACGCTGCAGGAACTCGGCTATCAGGTCCAGGAATTCAGCGACACCCTGTTTGTCGAAGGCGGCGTAGTCCACTTCCGGCGCCACGACTGGGGCAATTACCTGGTACGGATGCGGCTCAACGAAAAAACTCACACGGCCAATTTCAATGTCATCCGCGCCGTACAGGACGAACAGAATGCCGTCTCGGTACTGGATCACCTTGCCGAAGACCGCTGGTGTGCCGAATTCCCGACGCTGAAGAAAGCCATGGA
>Ga0209067_10000756_pt1 | contig 20384 bp, 19 predicted proteins | sample ColStrG_CSR_2013_FD_187199 | JGI IMG/M metagenome (GOLD analysis project Ga0209067, IMG submission 187199) | Freshwater sediment microbial communities in response to fracking from Pennsylvania, USA - Cold Stream Run_MetaG_CSR_2013 (SPAdes)... | ecosystem: Environmental > Aquatic > Freshwater >...
TGGGCTTGAATATTCGCGCCTATCACGGCTCATGGGCAGAATGGGGCAATCACCCGACTACGCCGGTAGAGGTATAGGTTAAATCAAGAGGATAGGTTAGCTGCCTAGATGTTCCAGAAAAAAAAGGCGCTCGTTACAGCGCCCCTTTTATTTACTTACTTGCAGTGTGTGCTACAGAAACATCATAACAACTGACTTGCTGACCAGCCATCTGAAGGTTGGTCGTATTCGTTTCGCCGTAAAGGAAAACGGTATATGTTCCGAGTCCTAAATATACGCTAGACATTGTTGCAACATTTGCAGTGTAATTCGAACTGAACTCAGTTGCATACGGCCAACTTCTTTTGAAAACCAGTTGTGGAGTTGTAACGCTAAAATCACTTGTTACTTTATTCGCAGTAAAGTTATAGAAGCCAGGTGTCGTTACGTTTAGGGTCAGGGCACGAATATTTGCCATGTCATATTGGTCAGTTGCTCCGGACTTAGATGTACACGCACGAGTTGGAGAGTTCTCATTGAGCGTTAAGTAAAACGGAAAAATATACTGACCCAAGGTACTTGTGCCTGTACAACCCAAGCAGTAAGACTCACCAGCACCATACGCCCCTTCGCCGAAAATATGAAATTGCTTCATTTGTGAAAGTAAGTTCATTGCCTTCACAGAATCAATGTCGGCTAATGCATTCTGAAACAAATAGAGTGTAGTTGCAGCAGACCCACTTCTGTATTTCTCGCTCAGCAATGTTTGGATAAGTGCTTTCACGTCACCCCTTAAGGCTGATTGAATCAGATAGGAAACATTAAACTCCGAAAATACACCTTGAGCGCAGCACTTAGTAAGATCAATGTCATTGAGATACCCAGTTGGAATCCATAGGTTACCGCTTAGCCAGAGACTATCGTTGGCCATAAAGTCTTCATTCAAGGTAACTTGTGCAAATGTATTGGCAATTGCTTCATTATAAGTACTAAAGATACTGCCCTTCAGATTGTGCACACTTCCAGTTGGCAGCATGCCTACAAATTTATCAATAAAATAGTGCCCCATCTCGTGCGCAATAGCTGATCCATACATAAAGTCCTCCGGAGTACTCTGGCCCCTAACATACCCTGTCAGCTGAACTGTAGAAGTCCCCGAGTTATAATCGGCGCTCCCTACTGTAATTTGAGAGTTTGGATTCCACTCGATTTTTAAATCAGGAAAGTTAGAAATTAAACCTGTATTTGCCCAGGCGGTCAGAATAGAAGACGCATTATTGAGTACGGCAAATACAAGCCCAGCGGGATTATAGGATGCATCACCGAGCATGGTGTCGGTAAATGGCGCATAAAGATTCCGAGTCTCGTCTGTGCTAAGTGTAGCCACCAAATCGCCGTCGATGTGATATATCGGACGATTGCCGGCAGTCCCTGCCAACGGATCAACAACAGTAATCCGGTATGAAGGTAAAGTCATACTTGAGCGATAGAATTCCGCCACAGCGACAACCCTGACTTTAGTTGACTTTGGTGCACTGATTTTAAACGCACCATTTTCATCGGCAAATGTTTCGCTTAGAACTACATTATTCTCATCCCACACCTGGACAGTTACACCTTGTACGGGCTTAGGGGCGCGACCAGATACATTCCAACCACTAACGCGCTTCCCGATCAAGGTATTGTTTGTATCGTACACATTTACGTAATTGCTTGGGATGTAATCGTAAGTAACCGTCCCTGAAATTGTCACAGGGTTGTTAATTGGGCTATAAGTTGTGCGAGTAGAACTACTTGAGCTGAATGTAGGTTCACAATGAGCTACCCAGAGTGAAGCCGTAATTGCTTGCGACTCTGGAGTTGAGCTACATGATATTGCCTTCTGGCTGGACGTACTCGAACTTGCCACACTCGTTGAAGACAAAGAGCTAGATGACGAACTCTGCAAAGAACTCAAAGCCGATGACACGGTAACCGGAGTTTCTGACGAACCACCACTACTGGAACCGCCTCCGCCACCGCAAGCGGTGAGCCCCGCAACACTGACAATCGCCACGCCAAAAGCAATCGATTTAACACTACGCAGACACGTAAAGAGACTCAAGTTTCCCAATTTTCACTCCTTAATAATAGTAATGTAGACAGCGATATAATTTTTACTGCGCCGCTTTCGCAAATTGAGCCCCGCATTATCCATAACTGCTGCGGCCATCACAAGAATCAACACCTTGGTTCAGTATTTGGCGATGCAATAAAGTGTGGCATCGCTCCAGCAAGCCCCCTACAATTCCACCTTTGGAATTTGACGTAATCTAGCCCATGAGTTCATCCCTAATCCCTGAACGCCCGCTGCTGGTGTCGCCCTCGCTGGCGGCCACTATTGGCTTGGAAGAAGCCTGCATGTTGTCGCTGCTGAGTGATATGGCGGCGTGGCGCTCGCTCACCCACAAGGATGGACAGCAGTGGCTGGAGTTGGATGAAGCGCAGGTTGAGCGCGCCATGCCCTTTTGGAACGATTACGATGTACAGCGCATCAGCAAAAACCTGCGCGACAAGGGGATTATTTTGCTGGCGTCCGCGCCTTATGTGGAAAGCCGCCGCTTGCATATCGCCTTTAATGAAGGCAACACGCCGAGCAATGCTAGCACTCAGCCCCTTGAAGCGCCCAAGCCACTCCCTATTATCAATATGGGTGGCGGCGCGAATTTGATATCGCCCAATTGGCAGCCAGACTCAGAGCTGCTGCGACAGATTGCGCAGCACAATATTCCCGATGATTTTATTCGCCTACAGGTGCCAGAATTTATTACCTACTGGCGCGAGCGCGGCGAAACCAGTCATTCGTGGGGCGCAAAATTTTTGAAAGATGTGCTGCACAAATGGCGCAATCATCAAACTCTCATGGCGCGCCAAAAGCGCGAGGATACGGATAACAATTTTATCCAGCAGCAAACCGAAACGGCTATGACCAACGGCTGGCGCCCCACAAAAGATGCGCTAGAAGTGTTAGTCAAACACGCGGGAATTAGTTACGCTTTTGTGGAAGATGCTATCCCCGAATTTGTGTTGTATTGGCAAGAGCGCGGTGAAGTAGGCCGCACCTGGAACAGCAAATTTATTCAGCACGTAAAACGCCAATGGGTGCGCTACAGCTCTGCGATTGAACACGATACCGAGCCGCGCCGAATTCCCGATAATTGGCAGCCGAGCAGCGATGTATTTGATGTGCTGCGCTTAGCCAATATCGATATGGAATTCGCCAAGCGCCAAGTGGCCGAATTTTTATTGTTCTGGCGCGAGAGCAACCAAGTTTACGCCAGTTGGAACACTAAATTTTTGCAACACGTAAAATTTCACTGGGCCAAACAACATGCGTTAGTGCCCATAACATCGCAGCAAGGTACTCATCATGCAGGACAGCAATCCGCTTATCCAACAAGTAGCACAAGAGATCGCAGCCTTGTCCAAGACCTCACCGACCGCAGCTGGGCCAAGTGAAGCGAAACAACAGCGCCGCGAACGTGTGATTAGCGATGCCCATATCGATGCGCTGAATGAAATATTTACGCTGTTCCGCATTAATTATCACAACCAATATTACAAAGCCTACAGCGATACCCAAGTACTCAACCAAATTAAAAAATTGTGGTTGGAAAGCTTAAGTCAATTTGCGCCGGAAACCATTTTGCGCGGTGCGCGTAAAGTGATTGAAGAGTCGGAATATTTACCCACGTTGCACCGCATGATACGCGCCTGCCAAGGTGATCCCGAGAAATTCGGTTTAGTCGATGCCCATAGCGCTTATGTAGAAGCTTGCCGTGCTTCCAGCCCAAAAGCGGCTCACCGCTGGAGTCACGCTGCCGTATACCACGCAGGTTGTGCCAGCGATTGGTTTTTTTTGGCCAATAACTCCGAGAAAAATGCTTTCCCTATTTTTGAGCGACACTATTTAAAAATATGCGAGCGAGTGATGAACGGCGAAGAATTACCCGCACCGAATATTCCCGCCCTGCCGCAAACGATAGAAACACCGTTGAGCAAAGAAGAAAACGTTAAACGTATGGACGCCTTGCGTAAGCAATTGGATTTATAGCATTACCATCAGTACATTCTTAACAGATATATTCAGGTCATAACATGCAAAAAAGTTTTTCACAATGGTTTCTGGGACTCACGCTGGTTGGCTATGCAATAGGCTGCATGGTATTGGTGTTTCTCTTGTCGCTGCACCCACTCAGCGGAAAAATTGATAGCGATGTACTAACCAGCAACACATTACTGCCCGATTTAACAGCGGTTAATCAACCACAGGAGCGGGTACAGTTATTTATTGATACCTTGCGCCCATTAGTGGATCAAAAAAATAATTTGCTGCTCAGTACCCGCGACCACCTGCTGCAACTTCAGCGTGAAATTGTGCAAAAACATGAGTTGGGTTTCGTTGACCGCGAACAGTTAGATCGCTTACGTGAAGACTTTGTAGTCAGTAAAGATGATTACCCCAGCGACAAGCAAGCCATAGAAGTTTTGATTTCGCGTGTGGATATTATTCCACCGGCAATGGTCATCGCCCAAGCGGCGATTGAATCCGGCTGGGGCACGTCACTGTTTGCACAAGAGGGCAATAATTTATTTGGTGAATGGTGCTTCAGCAAAGGCTGCGGCATTGTGCCTACACGCCGCGCAGCCTCTGCCACTCATGAAGTGCGCAAGTTTGACAGCATTGAAGATTCGCTAAATTCCTACTACAAAAATATTAATACCAACAATGCCTACCGCAACCTGCGCGATTTACGTGCACAAATCCGCAATGATGAAGCAAGATTTAAAGCCAGTACCCTCGTGGCGGGGCTGGGTAAATATTGTGGTCGGGGCCCCGTTTATATTACTGAGGTGCGTTCACTCATTCGTGAGAACAATCTCGAATAGCCCTAGCGGGCGCGCAGCGCTGAGCGCCCGAGTTTTTATATGCATTATTTTTTTCATTTTTTTTACACGCCACGTTATTTCACTTCCAACTGACCAAAACATTTAGTAGGGCAAATAAGATTGGTTTATCAGCGCCCAGAGGAATAAAACCGACTGACGAGTCGATTTTTGGCAAAGCTTTGCTAAGCTGAAGCTGATTCTCTTACTGTTTATCAATAATCGGCATTTCAAAAAATAAGCAAACGATATATAAACAGGGCAATGTTATAAAACGGTCAATAACCTGTAACGTTTAAAGGATATGTGTTTTTGGTATGGCACAACTGATGAGTGTTAGCAATCACGCAACGCCCATGGTTTATATTGTCGACGATGACGATATAACATTGTGGACACTGAAAGAGCTGGTGCAATCCATAGGCGCTCAGGTGCATACTTTTACCTCAGCCAAAGAGTTTCTCGCGTTTTACTCCCCCTCGCCCTGCGAATGCCTGATTTCCGATGTACGTATGCCAGAGATCGGCGGGTTACAAGTACAGCGGTTACTGATGTCAACAGGCGCACCGCCTCCCATTATTTTTATCACCAGCCATTCTGAAATAAGTGCGGCCGTTGAGGCAATGAAAGCCGGCGCTTTCGATTTTGTGGAAAAGCCGGTCAATGGACATTTGTTGTTGGAGAAGGTGCAAGCCGCCTTAACTCACAGCCGCAATCTGCACAAGGAACGCCAACAACAATCCACTAAGCAAGCTCGCTTAGATTTACTCACGCCCAAAGAACGAGAAATTGTTAACCTCGTTGTGCAAGGTCGCTCTAGCCGGGAAATTGCCACGGATATGGATATCAGTGTGCGAACCGTTGAAAACCATCGTGCCCGCATTATGGAAAAGTTACACATCACCTCAGCCGTTGAGCTGGTTAAACTCTTTATCTAAATCACGCTCTATTCGTACTGACACCTAAGGTTTGTCTTGCATCAGCCCCAGTTTCGTCCTTCGTTTCCGCATTTCTACACTGCAATTTACGTCTTTTGGGTAATCCCCCCCATTCGTGTTGAGTAGTTCTACTCTCCCGACAATTTTCCCTTTAGCTAACAATGTGTCATATCGGAATTACCCATGAGCCTAGCCGCACCAAGCTCAGTATGGATTGTTCTGCAGAATGAACAAAAACGTTGATCAAGCGAGTGAAGATGACAATGAGTGCCGCCACACCCATGTACAGCAAGATGGAAAAACTGCGAATTGAAGGTGACGTGACCATTTATCAAACCGCCGAACTGCAAATCCGCTTGCTCACCCGTTTGGCCGAAGCTGTGGGTATAGAGCTGGATTTATCGGGTATCGACAAAATTGATGCGACCGGTTTGCAGTTGTTGGTATCACTTACCGTCAGCGAGAAACCTGTGCTTTTACGCGACCCCAGCCCGACAGTGAAACAACTGTTAAATCTGCTCGGCCTAAACGATTTTTTACCACTGTTAAATGCCACCCAAACAACAGAACGCGGAACTCAACAAACGTAATGCAGGGCGACAAAACCTGCATCAACCCTATGTACATTTATTGTGATGGTTAGTTAATGATGACGTCGCTCAATTTACGATTAAAAACGCCCATGATCAGCAAACAAGCCTTTAAAAAAATTCAGGCATTATTTCGCCAACAGAGCGGTATTTTTATTGCGGAACATAAAGAGCAATTAATTATTACTCGCCTGAACAGTCACATGCAGTCTTTGGGGTTCACTAACTTTGACGAGTACTGCGACTTTTTAGGCAATGACAACGCTGAGCGTGAGCGAAAAGAAGTTGTGGATTTACTCACCACCAATGAAACTTATTTTTTTCGCGAGCCCGATCATTTTGCAAATCTCACCAACCTAATACTACCCAGCATTAAAAATCGCCCTGTGCGAGTATGGAGCGCTGCCGCCTCCAGCGGTGAAGAGCCCTATAGTCTCGCCATGACACTGAGCGAATCACTGGGTTTACAAGAATGGAATTTAGTTGCCAGCGATATTTCTAATCGTGTTTTGGAGCGCGCTCAATTTGGCCTGTACGGCATGCAACGGCTGGATCATATGCCCCCACAATATTTGCGTAAATATTGTCGCAAAGGTATTGCCGAATACAATGGCATGTTCCGTATTAATCAAGAGCTGCGTGAACGTGTGCATTTTACACACCACAATTTACTGGAAAGTGCTGCACACTTGGGGCAATTTGATATTATTTTTGTGCGCAACGTACTCATTTACTTTGACCATGCGGTTAAACGCCAAGTTTTACAGAATTTATTTAATCAACTTCGCCCCGGTGGTTGGTTGATCACGAGCCACGCTGAATCTTTGCTCGGTACCGAACTACCCTTAAAAGTTATCAAGCCATCCATCTATCGTAAAAGCGATTTATAAATCCACGCACAAAAGATTGGGGAACGCGCACTACTGAGCTATGCTCTTGTTGTACACACCTAGAGGATAACCATGAATTTTATTGCTAGCGCCCATAATCAATCCGCAGCGTTTGCCCAGCAAATTATGTCACAGGGCGTTATGGTCGTTGAAGACAGTGCGGCACAGCTTTCTGCCGCCGTTAATATTTTGAAACAGCTGGGTATTCCACTGATTCATCAAGCTCACCACGGTCAGGATGCACTCAATAAACTGCATCAACTTGCTGTTAGGCCTGCAGTTATTGTGGCCGATTTACAAATGCCGATGATGGATGGCATCGAATTAATTCAAATCCTTGCAGAAACTTATCCCGATATTGCAATTATTTTTGCCAGTAGTGCTGACAACAAATTATTGGATACCTTGGGCAGTTTGATGGATGCCTGCAATATGACCATGCTCGGCGCACTCGCTAAACCACTTACGGAACAAAAGCTAAGCGCAAGCTTGCAACGTTATGTACCACCTAGCCCCGCCCAACCTCATCGCAATGAAGTCCTTGCAGCCAGTGATTTGAAACGCGCCATTCGCCTTGGCCACATTATTCCTTACTACCAACCTAAAATTTGTTTGGGCACTGGTGCCGTCTCTGGCTATGAAGCCTTAGCGCGCTGGCGCGACCCAATAAAAGGCATTATCCCGCCCATAAAATTTATTGAACTTGCCGCACATAATGATCTATTAAAAGATTTAACGTTAAGTTTATTGGATAGCGTACTTGCTGATATGGTGGCGTGGAATTACCTAGAGATGTTTCCGATAACATCAATCAATATTGCTATAACCCTATTTGAAGATAAAAATATTGCCAACCAAATTATTCGTGCTGTTACCAATGCCAATGTAGCGCCCAAACAAATTCTATTTGAAATTACTGAAAGCGCATTAATGAAAGACAAAGCAGTTGCATTGGCAACTATCGGGCGCTTAAAACTGAAAGGCTTTGGTTTTTCCATCGACGACTACGGCACAGGTTTTTCGTCCATGCAACAACTTGCACGCATTGCCTTTAATGAATTAAAAATTGATCGTAGTTTTGTTCGCGCCGCCATAGGAAATGGGCACATGACCAACATTCTACAATCAGCCATAGAAATGGGGCGCCGCCTAGAATTAACAACGGTTGCGGAAGGCGTGGAATCTCAAGAAGAGTTGGATCTATTAAAAAAATTGGGATGTAACGAAATTCAAGGTTTCTTTTTCGCACATCCTATGCCCGTGGGCGATATCCTGCCTTGGCTGCAAGAGAATAGCGCGCAGATTAAAAAACTATGCCTATAATATTTGAGCATTTGCTTACAAAAGCCATAACACATAATCGTTGCTGAACCTACCACCGACAGGATTCACATGAAACCAGCAAAATACGCCTCACTTTTCTTTGCTGCGCTGACCTCTGCCATTCTTATTATCATTACCTATGTATTATTGAGTTCAATTTATAACAACGAACGCACCAATATTGCGAATCATATTCTAACGCGTCTAAAAATTACTTATGGCCTGATCGATTTGTGGCGTCGCGATTATCTCGCGGGCGTTAAAACACTGGCTGATGACCCCAAGTTAATTAATGTGGTCGATCAATACATGCATGGCACCATCAGCGAAGCCAATGCCGAGGAGGTACTCGACCAATGGCTAAGACCCATTTATCTAAGTCACGGATTTGAACGCCACTCCATTATTTTGCCCGACAACACCATTCTTCTAAGCAGCAATAAAGACTTTGTTGGCAAACAAGTTATTTCAAGCGCAACGAAAGAAGCTGTGGCTATTGCGTTTAACAAAGGCACCGCAGTAAGTCGTGTTGCAGAAGCCACGGATGCGGATGTTCTATTTCAGCAAGGCTGTGCACGTATCAATAAAAACAACAAAGCCATTGCCGTACTCTGTTTACGTCAGGATCCTTACCGCAATTTTTTCGCCATGTTAGCAACTGGGTTTTCTGGTGAAACCGGTGAAGCTTATGCAGTAGACCGCAAAGGCTTTATTATTTCTCCGTCACGTTTTGGGCATCAATTTGTTGATAAAAAACCATCTACAAATCATGAAGCCATTTACGTAAAAGGCTTACAGGCTCGTGTACCGAACAAAATAAAATCAGTACAGGATAAAAAATTTGCTGCGTTGCCAGGTTCGCTTACAAGCGGAGTAATACTCGCCTTAGAAAACGGAAGCAGTGACTTCATTAATGGTTACTCAGACTATCGCGGCATACCTGTTGTTGGTGCAGTTAAATGGATTGATGACATGGATATGGGCATCGTCATCGAACAGGATGTGGATGAAGTGTATGGCCCCTACGTTTTTTCTGAACGCGCCATTATCACGCTAACTACCGTTGCCATTTTGTTAATCAACACCCTCTTTATTGTTTTAGTCGTTGGGAGAAAAACCTTAGCTATTCGCGAAAAACGAATGCGCGCTTTTTTAAATCACTTCCCCGGTTTTGCGCATATGCGTGCACCCGATGGTAAATTTTTAATCGCAAATCAAAAAATGGAAAAATATCTCGACGCACCGCTCTCACAATTGAATGGAGATGCGAATAAAATGCTTCCTTTTCCGCGACACTATGTCGATGAGATTGAAAAGGAACACCATCATGTTCTCAATACAGGCGAAATTATTGAAAAAACTATCTATGTAAAAGATATTTACACTCGCGATAACATCGATTGGATTAGGATTGTGCGCTTCCCCATGTACAATGAAGATTCAAACACGGTGAATGCCGTTGGCACCATCACGCTGGATATTTCAGAACAAATGCGCAGCGCGCAAGAATTGGAAAGCATTCGCCATCACCTAGAAGAAATAGTGTCTGAGCGGACGGCGCAATTTGAAGCGGCTAAATACGAAGCAGAACAAGCCGCGCGCGCCAAAGCAGACTTCCTCGCCAATATGAGCCACGAATTACGTACCCCTATGAACGCGATAATCGGTTTATCGCATCTCGCCACTGTGGTTTCTGATAACCCAAAATTGCACAGTTATTTGCAGCGCATCCATCAATCCAGCTCACATTTATTGTCCATCATTAATGACATTCTGGATTTTTCCAAAATTGAAGCCGATAAAATGGTGCTCGACAACACCGAATTTTCACTAGAGGATGTGCTCGATAAAGTAATCGGTTTGCTATGGGAAAAAGCTGATGAAAAAAATCTAGAATTACTTCTGCACATTGACCCAAATATCCCCGACAATCTTCGCGGTGATGCACTGCGTATAGGGCAAGTTTTAATTAACTTTACCAGCAACGCCGTTAAATTTACTGACGCGGGTGAAGTCACTATTCGCGTACGGAAAATAAGCGAAGCGCACAAAAGTGTGCGATTGGGTTTTGATGTGCACGACACCGGCATTGGTATTTCTAACGAAGGATTAAACGAACTATTCAAACCCTTCCATCAACTCGATACCTCTTCTACACGCCGCTTTGAAGGTACAGGTTTGGGTTTGGCCATTTCCAAAAGCCTCATCGAAAAAATGGGGGGCGTGTTAAAAATTCACAGTAAACTTGGATCTGGTAGCACCTTTACAATGGAGATTACGCTACAAAAAAATACGGACACAGATCTAGCAATTAATCTACCACTCGATCTATACGAACTAAAAGGCCGCCGAGCATTAATTGCCGATGACAGCAAATCCGCGCGCGAAATACTCAGCAATATGCTGCGCGCATTGGCATTCGACGTAGTGGAGGCAGCCACAGGTGAAGAGGCCCTAGAGATAATTCGCACCCATCATAATATTGATGTGGCATTTCTAGACTGGAAAATGGCTGACTCATCTGGCGTAGAAACAGCAGAAAAAATTTCTCACCTGAGCAAAGAAAAACGGCCGAAACTAATTTTAATTGGTGCGCACACCAAACAGGAATTAGATAAAACAGCAGAAAATTTAGTTGATTCCATATTAATGAAACCTATTCTGCCATCGACTTTATTCGATGCGTTGACTGGGGTACTCAAACAGCAGCAGAAGGCTAAGACGTCACAGACACTCAATCTGGAAAAATATAGCAACTTAAAAACACTACGCGTTTTATTAGTGGATGATAATGATGTAAACCAATCCGTTGTCAAAGAGCTTCTCAGCCTATTAAAGGCTCATATTGTATTAGCCAGCAATGGCCAAGAAGCATTAAACCAGCTGGAGAAACATTCTTTTGATGTAGTGCTAATGGATATACAAATGCCCATTATGGACGGCATTGAAGCCACTAAACGCATTCGCGCACAAACAATGTATGCTTCATTACCCATTATTGCCATGACAGCAAATGCACTCAGTGGCGACCGAGAACGCTGTCTTGCAGCAGGCATGAATGACTATATTGCAAAACCTATCGACCCTGAGCTCCTGTTTAAAATACTCGATAAGTGGTTTGAGAAAGAGCCCATAACAAACACTGAACCTATAGGTACATTACCGCTACCCTTTGCCGACATCTCGGTAAAAAATGAAATAGATGCGCTCTACAACATTAAAAATATGGCTGTAGATCAAGCACTCGAACGGCTACTCTACAATAAGCAATTTTATTTAAAATTAATTCATCGCTTTGTCAATGAACGAAAAGACATTGTAGACATCATTGAAGCAGCTATCGATAACCAAGATTATGCGGAGGCCAGTCGCCAAGCGCATTCCTTTAAATCGCTGGCGGGCACACTTGGTGCCATTGAGATACAAGACTTGGCGCTTGCAGTAGAATCGAGTTTAAATAAGGGCGAAGACAATCGAGAACTGCGCGATCAATTACGTGTACAACTAAATAATTTAATCGCGCAGCTTAAGCAAGCATTGGAAATGAATTAATCCTGATAACTCCACTTACCATTTTTATCTGTGACCAACCACAGTTGGGTATACCAATAATATCTGCCGCGTTCATTGCTGGCAGCAGTGCAATTAAATTTTGTGCGCCCTTGCGGAAACGGTTGTTTGGATTGCACCCATAGTTTCCCATCAATAACCTCGGCATTGATGGCTCCCTCATTAGAGGAGAAACAATTGACTTTTTTAAGTAGGCTTGGATCTTTCAGTGTTAATACCAAATAGGGTTTATCGCCATTTTTTACAATAATATCATCGAGCTTATGTTGTTTATCCGCGTAAAACGCTACGCCGCTCACGGGCATAGAAAGCGTATTTATTTTTTCGATAAAATCATTTAACTCCGTAAAAGTTCCGCCAAACGGAAATCGCGGCAAAGTTTGTAAATCAGCATCTGTATTAAGTACACCCGCTTGCTGGGTAAACGCCATATAACCTAATTTTTTTAATATTTGCTTAATATCTGCATTATATTCGCCAAAAGGATAGGCAAATATTTTAGGTGCACTGCCAATTTCTTGTTCAATTTTTTGCTGCGCACTCGTTATTTCACTACTGATACGACTCTGCCACTCCTCATGAGTTTCACCCGCATTAGCACGAACAATATGGTTGTGTTTGGTCGTGTGATTAGCGATGGTAACACCGTGTTTAGCCATTTCGCGCAATTGATCCCAAGTCACAAATAACTTTCCTGTACTCACGGCATCCGTGTTCACAAAAAAGGTAAACGGCCAACCGCGCTTTTTCAATAGAGGGTAGGCCGAGTCATAAACTGTTTCGTAGGAATCATCAAATGTGATGGCGACTGTTTTATCAGGCAATGCTTCGCCTTTACGGATTTTTTCAGTTAACTCGGTGAGTGGAACTACATTAAAATGATTATTGGCAAGGTAATCCATTTGCGCAATAAAGTGCGCGGGGCTAATGCTAGTGGAGGCCGGCATTTTTTCACTGACGTGATGATAAATTAATACTGTAGCTGCATCGACGATACCAGAAATCAGGCAGAGACCCATAAAACAACATAATTTAAATCTAGCTTTCATAATAGGCTTAAAACATCCAGATCAAATGCATCACTCGTTGATTGCGCGCACATTAAAAATTACTCGCTAGTCTTCCAGATTCACAAATCTTAAACCGACGCCAGATGGCTCTACCCGCACCACTTCCATTTCCAATATCGGAGCATCATCCATCAAACCTTGCACTTGCCCAGTAACGTGCGTACCTATAGGTGGCACCTGATCTGGCTCCAGCACCACAAATACACCACCATCAGAAATATCGCGAGTTTTTACAATTATTTCACCAATAGTATTATTGGCAATTTTAATGCGGCAAGCTAAGGGAGTGCGAATATGGCGGCGCTTGTCTCTGGAGCTCATGTGAAATTCCTGCGTTGATTATTATAAAAAATTCAATTAGTACGCTTATTAAATTGACACGCCTATTAAAACGGTGAGCATTGCCCACCGTTTTAAGGTTACTTATCGGTAACTTCTACCGCGTCTACTTTTTGGAAACCACGCGGCAACTTATTACCACGGCGCCCACGCTCACCCTTGTAATGCTCGAGATCAGACATTTTTAAAGTAATGTGGCGTTTGCCAGAGTACAGCGTCAGCAATTGATTCGGATTTAACACGCACACCGCCACCACAAATTCTTCATGTGTTTGCGCGCGCGCTGATGGAATGTTCATAATTTTATTGCCCTTGCCACGCGCCAACTCAGGCAATTCCGTAACGGGGAATACCAATAAACGACCATCATTACTCACAGCAGCGAGCAATGCTTGTTCGGGATTCGTTACAAACTGTGGCGGCAATACCTGCGCATTTTCTGGCAGTGTGAGCAGCGCTTTTCCGGCTTTATTTTTACTGGCCAAATCATCCAACTTGGCCACAAAACCATAACCCGCATCGGATGCTAGCAACACGCGCTGATCATCCGCGCCCATCAAAGCGCCTTCAAAGGTAGCTCCGCTTGGCGGGCTAATTTTGCCAGTCAATGGCTCGCCCTGACCGCGCGCGGAAGGTAAATTATGCGCAGGGAGCGAATAGCTACGACCTGTGGAGTCGAGCAAAATTACTTGTTGATTGCTTTTGCCGTGAATGGCGAACTTTAAGCTGTCGCCCGCTTTGTAACTCAAACCAGCCGCATCTATATCGTGACCTTTGGCAGCACGAATCCACCCTTTGTCAGAAATAACCACGGTAATGGGCTCAACGCTCATCAACTCAGTTTCAGAGAAGGCTTGCGCTTCTTCGCGAGCAACAATGGGCGAGCGGCGCGCATCGCCAAACTCTTCCGCTACTTGCAATAATTCTTTGCGCACTAAATTTTTTAATTTAACGGCCGAATCTAGAATTTTTTGCAAATTATCACGTTCTTTTTGCAAATCTTTCTGATCTTCGCGGATTTTCATTTCTTCCAAGCGCGCTAATTGGCGCAACTTGGTTTCCAAAATATATTCCGCTTGCATTTCAACTAAATTGAAACGCTCCATGAGCACAGGCTTGGGGGTTTCTTCTTCGCGGATAATACGAATTACTTCATCCACGTTCAAAAATACAATCATCAAAGCCGCTAAACGCAGCAAACGCTCATCAACTTTTGCGAGGCGATGCTGCAAACGGCGACGGGTAGTAACGGTTCTAAAACTTAACCATTCACTGATGATTTTATTGAGTGGTTTAACGGCAGGCTTGCCATCAATGCCAATCATATTCATGTTGACACGATAGGTGCGCTCTAATTCGGTGGTGGCAAATAGATGTTGCATCATTTGCTCTAAATCCACGCGATTTGACCGCGGCACAATCACCAAACGTGTTGGCTCTTCGTGATCAGATTCATCGCGCAAATCTGCCACCATGGGCAATTTTTTCGCCTGCATTTGAGCGGCAATTTGCTCCAGAATTTTTGCGCCGCTGACTTGATGTGGCAACGCGGTGACAATCACATCGCCCGACTCTTCATCTTTTTGCCACACGGCGCGCATACGAATACTGCCGCGCCCGGTTTCATACATTTTAATAATGTCGTCACGCGAGGAAATAATTTCCGCTTCGGTGGGCATATCAGGGCCGAGAATGTGTTGGCACAAATCGGCAACGCTCGCTTGCGGGTTGTCGAGCATGTGCACGCAGGCACTCACCACTTCGCGCAAATTGTGCGGCGGTATATCCGTCGCCATACCTACCGCAATACCTGTGGTGCCATTAAGCAGCACGTTAGGAACGCGCGCAGGCAGTACTATAGGCTCTTCAAGAGTGCCGTCAAAGTTGGGCTGCCAATCGACGGTGCCCTGCCCCAATTCTTCAAGTAAAACTTCGCTGTAACGAGTAAGGCGCGATTCGGTATAACGCATGGCCGCGAAAGATTTGGGGTCATCCGGTGAGCCCCAGTTACCTTGGCCATCAACCAAGGTGTAGCGATAGGAAAATGGCTGCGCCATCAGCACCATGGCCTCATAGGAGGCCGAGTCGCCGTGCGGGTGAAATTTACCAATTACGTCACCCACCGTACGGGCTGATTTTTTATATTTGGCACTCGCCTTTAAGCTAAGCTCGCTCATGGCGTAAACAATACGGCGCTGTACGGGCTTTAAACCATCGCCAATGTGCGGCAAAGCACGGTCGAGAATCACGTACATGGAGTAATCCAAGTAGGCCTTCTCGGTATAATCTTTTAACGCGATGCGTTCATCAGCATCGGGTAGGGCTATGTCACTCATTGATAATCCTGATATATAAAGCGTTTAATGGTTATCGATTAGGCGAATGCTGAATGCAGCTGCATTGGTTTATGGCTTAGATCTTTATTACCTATAGTGTTAATGACCACCGATAGGCACCGAGCCTTTTTTATCAACATGCATGGAGGGTAGCCACGCGCTAAAGTCGATAACCGCCGAAAAATTATAATTCACTTTGTCACCCACGCCACGGCGTGTAAAACGCTCCATCAACCGCAATACCTGAATCATATCGGCCGATGCTTCCAAGGTAACGGGCGTTTCTTGCATGCCTTTTAAGAGAGGCACGTCAGCAGTCGCGCCACTGAGCAAGTCGATATTCTCAATGCCAATGGAGTAGGAAATACCGCGAATAGTTAAATCCTGACGATTTGGATTCAGAATACTCAAATCAAGCGCTATGTGTTTTTGCAATATACCTTGTGACGGCAGAACACGTACGCCAACCACTTTAACATCGGGGTGTTTTAAGGTGGGGTTTAGCACTGCGCAAGCAGTGATCACACAAAAAACCAGACACAGACACATTTTTATTAATAAACGGGTCATACAATATCCTAGATTAAAATGATAAAAATTGTGACTCAAGGCACTCTCGCTTAGGCACATCCTGTGGTGTAATCCGCGCCCTGATCGGCTGCTGGGAAGCATTATTGACGCAATGGAGAGCCTGACACGAAGAATTTATTATGCAATATCCACCACTGAAACAAGAAGACATACTCGGCAGCAGGGAAATTCATTTTATTAGCCGCAAAGAAACTAATTACCCACAATTGATGCGCCTGTGTATGGATTTCGATCTGGTCATACTGCAAGTACAAAAACGCGCCTTTAGCCACATATCCAAGCGCCTACTCGCCACCGGAAATGCGTTTGTTATTACACACCGAGATTACCGTAATTCCGGCATCGTTTTTTCCAGCTGGTGCGACACCTTGATGGATTTAGAAGTTTTCGCCCGTAAAAATCATGTGGATATACTGCACGCTCATCTGTTTGGCGATCTAGAGCAAAGCCATCTAGCCTAGTCCTCTAGTTCTTTATCAAACTCTTCCAGTAAATCGAGCGGTTCCATTTCTGTTCCCTCCAGTTCAGCATCCCAATTGATGCCAACCAGAATAACGTCTTCGTGCATGCCGGTGAGCCAGTCCTCCAAAAACTCTTCCAGTTCTATCGCAACCGGCGCATAGTCTTTCCAGTCTTCTTGACAGTGGACGCGAGCAAACTCTTCTTGCGACCAAAAGGGCATGACATCCGTATTTTCATACTTTTCCGAACCGCACAACGCCCAGCCTTCAGGCCCTTGCAAGCTCCACACACAACCGGATTCAATTGCCTCCACAATAAAACGGTCAAAATTCTCAGAGTCGTTATCGCTCAGTGGTTCAATCATGGGGCACCTCCGGTGAGTTAAAACATTAGCTGCGCACTGTGGGCTTTTAACCAAGCACGATGCTTTTTATAGTCAGGGCACAAGCTTCCCACAACCGCCCAAAATGCGGGACTATGATTGTGGTGTAAAAGGTGACTGACTTCGTGGGCGACAAGATAATCGACTATGGACTCGGGGGCTAGAAGAATCTGCCAGTTATACTGGATAGCGCCACGCGCAGTACAATGCCCCCACTTGGAGCGAGTCGCTTTGATAGTCACACCAGCATGTTTAACACCCAATGCTTGTGCCATCTCATCCGTTTTGCGCATTAATATCTGCAGCGCTTGGGTCTGATACCACTCGCACACCAAACGCCGAGTTTGCGCCTCTGCAGGCAAACGGCTACGCGAAGTGAGTATGACCAACAACTGATTACCATAACGCACCACATCCGCACTCGATTGAGTATGCACCACCAACTGCAATGCCATACCTAAATAGGGAATCACACTGCCATGACTAAAACTATAGTGTGGTTGCGTGGCAAGTTGCTGCTCTTGTTGAATCAGTTTTTGTTGCACCCAAAGTGCTTTTTCACGAACAAACGATTCAATATCGCTGCGCGCCACAAAATGCGGAGCACGTACAACAACTTTAGCTTTGGCGATTTCAATACTCAGGCTTCGACGCTTGGCTGAGCGTACCAATGTGTATTCAAAGGACAGCTCAGGCGGGAGCTTTTTCAAAAAAGATAAAGGCATAGTGCTCTAATTAATTACGGATCCTCACCATTATGCCCGCAGATTATACAATCAGCAAAAAAAAGCCCCCGCTCATCCATTAAGCAGGGGCCATAAGAAAAAGTCTTCTCACATTAAAGTCATAAATTCTCAATAATCGCCAAATTTATAGCAATTATTAACATACAGACCAATCATCAACGAATATATCAAGCATCCTCAGCATCCCTGAAATATATGGCAAGCATCCTGAAACTAGTTACGCCATCGAGCATGCGGAGCCAAGTTCACACTTCCGTCATCCTCAAGAACAGCAAATTTAGTTTGTTCGCAATTCTTTACCACAACCATCGGTTGCATAAATAGCGGGCGACGAATAAACGCCAACTGCCACCCAAAGTTTTCTAAACTGTTTAAGGCGATTCGCTGAACCTCATTCAAATAATAATAAACATCAGCGGGCAAGGACGAACGAGTACCACGCAAATCCTCTTTGGGCGATTGCACAGCCTCTTCAAAAATTGCATCGAAATCCGAATTTAAATTTCTAATAGAATCCAACATATCAACATCCCTCTAGATTAAAAACCCTACAGACAATGTGCAAACAGCGTATAAGTTCACATACTTCTAGTGATAGTGTTCTCCTTGAACGCTATTTTGTCAAAAACCGTGTTGGAATATACAAGCCACCTGAAAGAGCCTGAATTTATATCCAACGAAACCTCTTTAAGACCCGTTACCGAAATTCTCCAAAATAAGGCAAAATAGAAAAAATAACTAAGAACGAAGAAATTTATTGTGGTTATGCTATTAAAAAAAACATTAATACAACAAAATACATTCAAAAATAAAATACACAAAATAAGCACCAACATGAAGCGATCATGTAAAGGGGCGCACTAAAGATCGGCATATATCGGCACATGTATTCTCCCTAAAAAACCGAAGAATGACTGAGACCTCTATTATGATGAAAAATACACTCCTCCTTAGCCTGTACTTACTTATGGTGATGTTCACTGAAGGTGCTATTGCTGAAACCAATGATGCAAAGACTATTAGCGATGTAGCCGCTCGCGTCGAGCTGCTTCGCCAAGCGATGATGAGCGCCGATGCCAAACAACTGAAAGAACTCACAACCACTGAACTAAACTATGGGCATTCGGGAGGACACGTAGAAAACCAAGCGGAGTTTGTAGAAAAAATTGTCAGCGGAAAATCAACCTTTGTCACCATAGAACTGCAAAATCAACACATTCAAATCATGCAAGACATAGCGATAGTGCGCCACGCATTAGTGGCAACCACCAATGACAACGGACAACCCGGCGAGGTGAATATTGGTGTTATGCAAGTATGGAAAAAACAACACGGACAATGGCGAATGTTCGCACGCCAAGCCTTTAAAACCCACTAACAACCTAATTTCGGAAAAACTGATGATGAAACTCTACGGCAGCTATACCTCACCTTTTGTACGCCATTGCCGCATAGCATTGCTAGAAACTGGCCTAGCCTGCGAATTTATTGAAACCGACCAAGCCGGAAGTGCAGCAAAATCACCAACCAAACGCGTTCCCTTTTTGGAAGACGGTGATTTATTTTTAACAGACTCTAGCGCCATTTTAAAATATTTACGCGAAAAAGCTGGACAGAGCTTTATGGCAAAAGTGGAAGAATTTAATCAGTTTTGCATGATCAATTCAGCACTGGACGCAACCGTAAATTTATTTTTTTTAGAGCGTGACGGTGTAGACCTGCAAGCCTATGACTACACCAAACGTCAGGCTGCCCGAGTTGACTCCAGCCTCATAGAACTCAACGCACTAGAACTACCCAGTCAAGCACCCTATAACGATGCACAATTACGCCTCGCCTGCTACTTAGCATGGGGGCTATTTCGCAAACGTATTGATATCGATAAGCAGAAAAATTTACAGATATTTTTGAATGGTTTTAATCAATACCTCCTCGCGACTCAAACGGCACCATCGGTTTAGTTACGCAGACAGTCAGCTAAGGCAAACCTTAGCTGACTCGATATAAAAATCTACCGGTTATTGACCATAAATAATTTTAGGGCGACGCAATTGCTTTATGCCCAACCAAGAACTCAATAAAGTTAATCCAATAGCAACCACCCAGAACTTCCAAAATGTAAACGCCGCTATTGTGCCACCCAGTAAAATTTCTTTAATCACCACGGCCTGCCCTAGCACCGGCACCCATAGCCACCAATCATAAAAAACACCGGGATTAAACATGGTGTAAAAGTTAATGA
>Ga0209067_10000758_pt1 | contig 20355 bp, 18 predicted proteins | sample ColStrG_CSR_2013_FD_187199 | JGI IMG/M metagenome (GOLD analysis project Ga0209067, IMG submission 187199) | Freshwater sediment microbial communities in response to fracking from Pennsylvania, USA - Cold Stream Run_MetaG_CSR_2013 (SPAdes)... | ecosystem: Environmental > Aquatic > Freshwater >...
CAGGAGTTCCAGAACCCGGGCCGCCTTGGCCGCCATCATTGTCGTTCGCGTCGCTCATCCGCTCGCTTTACTCATCGTCGTGCGCCCGAAGTTGGGCGTCAGTCGCCAAGACATCAAAGGACACCGGCGCGGCGCCCCCGATGGGGACGCCCGGTGTCGCCAATACTCCCAACGCCCGGTCCGTCGAACTGTGACGGAGGGCGTTGTCATTCTCCCTGACCGCTGCGTCGGGACGCTGCGTCGTGAAACGCTCCGCATCGCCGGCGTCAGGGTTCCTCGCGCCAGCTCTCGGGAAGGAGCGGGCGAAAACCAGCCAATCGCTCGACGTCATCCGTCCAGCTATCAGCCCCTCGCCCCACAAGGAAGGCGAGGTGTATCACATTTCCAAGGCCCAAGGCCAAACTCAAATCGTCCGCGCTGAACACGCCGATCACGCGCGGCGGCCGCTTCGCATTCGCCACGCGGCGCCGGATGGCCTGGCCGAGCTTGCGCCGGCCGTCCGCCGCGCCGTCGCTGGCTTCGATCAGCCAGGCGACCCGGCCGCCATCTATGGCGGCTTCGACCTTCTCGAAACCGTAGGTAAGGGCCCCGGCGCGGCGTGCAAGCCCCAGATGATCCAGCAGTCGCCGCCACAGCAGCCGTTCGACCTGATCGGACAGGTCCGCCGGCGCCGTCAGGCGGCTCTTGGCCGATCGGGAAAAGCCGCCCTTGCGCACTGCTTCATCCACGGCCGCCCGGGTGGCGGCGACCCACATGCCGCGGCCAGGGAGCCTGCGCGCCACATCCGGGGTCACCACGCCGTCGGGACCGGCCACGAACCGGATCAGCGCGTGTTCGGGCATGACGGCGCCGGACACGAGGTCGCGGCGCTCGCGCATCGCTTCACGGTGGGTGCGGGGACCGTCGACGGCCGGCGCGGAGGCGTCCGGCAAGCCGTCAGGGCTGTCAGGCGGGAGCGCGCTCAGGTCGCATCGTCTCCCGCTTCGTCGGCTTCGGCGTCGGCCTCGGCCAGTTCGAGTTCAGCTTCCGGCGGAGCGATATCCGCGGCGTCGATCCATCCGGCGGCGACCCGGGCGCGGAGAATGATGGCCTCCGCCTCCTCGACCGGGAGATTGAAGCTCTCCAGCGCGCCGGGATTGCGAACCCGCTCCCCGCCCTTGCTTTCGAAGGCGCCCCGCAGTTCATCGGTCGCCAGGTCGGCCAGATCTTCCAGCGTCTTCACGCCGGCTTCGCCCAGGGCGACAGACATCTGCAGCGTCACGCCCTCGACGTCGAGCACGGCGTCGTCGACGCCCAGTTCGCGGCGCTTGGCGTCCAGCTCCGCGGCTTCGCGCTCCAGCGCCTCCCGGGCGCGGGTCTGCAGCTCGACGGCGGTGTCCTCGTCGAAGCCCTCGATGGAGGCCAGCTCGTTCTCGTCCACATAGGCGATGTCCTCGATGGCGGCGAAGCCTTCGGTGACCAGCAGCTGGGCGACCATCTCGTCCACGTCCAGGGCTTCCTGGAACAGCTGGGTGCGTTCGGCGAACTCCCGCTGGCGGCGCTCGCTCTCCTGACTTTCGGTGGTGATGTCGATCTGCCAGCCGGACAGCTGGGAAGCCAGACGCACGTTCTGCCCGCGACGGCCGATGGCCAGGGACAGCTGGTCGTCGGGCACCACCACTTCGACCCGGCCGTCGTCCTCGTCCATCACCACCTTGGTGACTTCGGCGGGGGCGAGGGCGTTGACGATGAAGGTCGCCTCGTCCGGGCTCCACTGGATGATGTCGATCTTCTCGCCCTGCAGCTCGGCCACCACCGCCTGCACGCGGCTGCCGCGCATGCCGACGCAGGCGCCGACGGGATCGATAGAGCCGTCGTTGGAGACCACCGCCATCTTGGCGCGGCTGCCCGGGTCGCGGGCCACGGCGCGAATCTCGATCACGCCGTCATAGACTTCCGGCACTTCCTGGGCGAACAGCTTGGCCATGAAGCCGCCGTGGGCGCGGGACAGCATGATCTGCGGACCCTTGGCCTCCCGCCGCACATCATAGATGTAGCAGCGGATCCGGTCGCCGATGTTGAAGTTCTCCCGGGGGATCGACTGGTCCCGGCGCATGATGCCTTCGCCGCGGCCCAGATCGACGATCACGTTGCCGTATTCCACACGCTTCACCGAGCCGTTGATGATCTCGCCGACCCGGTCCTTGAACTCCTCGAACTGGCGCTCGCGCTCGGCTTCGCGGACCTTGTGGGTCACCACCTGGCGGGCCATCTGGGTCTGCACCCGGCCGAACTCGAAGGGCGGCAGGATCTCCTCGTAGGTCTTGCCGACGTCGGCGTCGCGGTATTTGCGCTTCGCCTCCGTCAGGCGGACCATGCCCAGCAGGCCCTCGATGTCGGCCTCGTCCTCGACGACGGTGATGTACCGCGTCAGCGTCAGCTCGCCCGTATTGGGATTGATGTGCGCGCGGATGTCATGCTCGGCGCCGTAGCGCGCGCGGGCGCCCTTGGTGATCGCCTCCTCGATGGCGTCGATCACGACTTCCTTCTCGATCGACTTCTCGCGGGCGACCGCGTCGGCGATCTGAAGCAGTTCCAGCCGGTTGGCGCTGATGCCGGTAAGGGCCATGGTCAGGCGTCCTCATCTGAGTGGTTCGGGTGGTCGTCGTCGTCCTGGCCGGCGTCGGACGCCAGCCGCTGCTCGCGCTGCTCGGCGCCGCGCTTGAGAAGTTCGTCGGTGAGGCTGAGCTTGGCCTCGGTGATCCAGTCGAAGGGGATCACCGTGGTGTCCGCCTCACCCTCGAGGTCGATGCACACGGCGCCGTCCTCGATCCCGGCCAGCACGCCGCGGAAGCGCTTCCGGCCGTCCGCGAGGCGGTCCAGCTCCAGCTTGGCCTCGTAACCCTCCCAGGCCTCAAAATCCTTCAGCCGGGTCAGGGGCCGGTCGACGCCCGGGCTGGACACTTCCAGCACATAGTCGCCGTTGACCACGTCCGCCGCGTCAAGGACATCGCCGACCGCTCGCGACAGGGCGGCGCAGTCGTCGACGTTCATCTCCCCATCGGGACGCTCCGCCATGATCTGCAGCGTCCGGCGCGCGGCCCCGCCCATCATGCGCAGGCGCACGATCTCGTAGCCTGCGGCCTCGGCCACGGGGTCCAGCAGTTCCAGCAGTCGGCGGTCTTCCGGCGTCTTGCCGCGCAAGGCGGATCTCCAAGCAACAAAAAAGCGGCTGACCCGGAGGCCGCCGCTCGAAAGTCCCATCCAGGACTGACGATCGATGTTGCAGTCCTTGTAGCGCGTCCAGCGCCCGGAGGGAAGGGGCTGAAACCGTCCGGCGGGCCCCGACTTTCGACGCCGAGCCAAGGGTTCGTTAAGCAATCCATGCGCTCCATGACGCCCGCCAATTGACCTGCCCGGAGCCTGCATGTCCGTCCGAAAGAACACCTCAAGTCCTTGCCCTGCAAAGGGTGAGCGGACTTGCGCCGGTGGTCGGGAGGTCTGACGCATGTCCGCCGTCGAAAGCCGTCTGGCCCTCAGCACAGCCCATTTCGGGCGCCATGGCGTCGTGACCCCGGCTCGCGCGCGCCAATACGACGCTGAGCTCCGCGGCGCCTTCGCCCTGGCCGCCGACGCCGGCATGACCCTGATCGACACCTCCGCGGATCAGGCCGAGGCCGAGGCGCTGGTGGGACGACTGGCCCCGCGGGAGCGGCCCTTCCGGACCATCGCCAAGACCGCGCCCCTTGCGGCGGGCCTGGCCGCCGTGGAGGCCCGGGCGCAGAAATCCCTGAGGAACCTGGGAGTCCCGCGGGCCTACGCCCTCGTTGTGAGCGACGCCGAGGACCTGCTGGGGCCGGACGGCGACGCCCTGTGGCGGACCCTGTCCGGACTTCGCGACGCGGGACTGTTCGAAAAGATCGGCGTTTCGGCCCGGCTGGAGGATGCGCCCGCAGCCCTGGCGCGGCGCTACAAGCCGGACATCGTCCAGTTGCCCGTGAGCCTGCTCGACCAGCGGCTGGTGTCGGGCGGCGAGTTGCAGACCCTGGCCGAGCTGGGCGTCGAGGTGCATCTCCGGTCGATCTTCCTGCAAGGCCTGATGTTCCTGCCCAGCGACGGACTGCCGCCGGCCCTTGCCGAAGCGGGTCCGCGCCTGTCGCGGATCCGGCGGGAGATCGCCGAGGCCGGCGCCGACCCGCTTCAGGCCGCCCTGGCCTTCGCCCTCAACCAGTCGGCCGCGACGCAGGTGATCGTCGGCGTCGCCTCCCAGGCGGAGCTTCGCGCCATACTCGCCGCCGCCGCCGCCCCGGCGCCGGACCTGGACTGGCAGGCCCTGAGCCTGAACGCCCAGGAGGTCGAGCATGTCGGGCTGTGGGCCGCCGCCTGACCTGCGCGGCCGCAATCGCCAGGGCTACGGAACCCCGAACATTCGCCGGGCGTCCGCCGGGTTCGACACGGACACGCCGAGGTCGCTGACCAGTCCGTTCTCGATGGAATAGCACCAGCCGTGGACGGTCAGGTCCCGTCCGGCCTCCCACGCCGCCAGCAGGAACGGGTTCATGGCGACGTTCCGGACCTGTCGGATCACGTTCAGCTCGCACAGCCGGTCATGGCGCGCCTTGCCGTCCGGCAGCAGATCGAGCTCCGCCCTGTGCTCGGTGGCGAGCAGACGGATCGGCGTCAGCCAGTGATCGATCAGGCCGTGATGGGTATGCTCGGTCGCCGCGATCACGCCGCCGCAGCCATAGTGGCCGACCACGAGGATGTCGCGGACCTTCAGCATCTCCACCGCGTACTGCAGCACCGACAGATAGTTGGCGTCCTGGGGAGGGGCCAGGTTGGCGACATTGCGGTGGACAAACAGCTCCCCCGGATCGAGACCGACGATCTCGTTGGCCGGAACCCGGCTGTCGGAGCAGCCGATCCAGAGATAGGCCGGGCTCTGCTGCCGCACCAGGCGGGCGAAGAAGTCCGGATCCACCTCGGTCTTTCCCTGGGCCCAGGCCCGGTTTTTTTCGATCAGGTCACGGATCACCGGCGCCAGGTCCTATCTGTCCGCGTCAGGCTGGAGGTCCGGGTGGGCGGACGCCACCGCCGGAAGGGCGTTGAGGGCCGCCATGGCGGCGCGGATGCTCGGAAAGGGCGTCATGTCCACGCCAAACCGCGCCGCAGAGTAGACCTGGGGCGCCAGACAGCAATCGGCAATCGTCGGATGATCGCCGAAGGCAAAGCCGCGGCCGTATCTGTGGATGGTCGTCTCCAGTGACCGGAAGCCGGCAGAGATCCAGTCGTTCGCCCAGTCCCGCTCCGCCTCCGGGTCCGCGCCGAACCGCCGCCGCAGGCTCTGCAGGACCCGGAGATTGTTGAGCGGATGGATATCGCAGGCGATCGTCGCCGCCATCGCCCGGACCACCGCCCGGTCGGCCAGGCGCGGCGGCAGCAGCGGCGGATCGGGATAGCGTTCCTCAAGCCATTCCAGGATCGCCGGGCTCTGGGTCAGCACCACGTCGTCGGCTTCGAGGGCCGGCACCAGGCCCTGGGGGTTGAGGGCCAGGTAGTCCGGCGTCGACTGGGCGCCCTGGCGCAGGTCATGGGTCGCCTGCTGGTAGGCGACGCCCTTGAGGTTGAGGGCGATCCGCACGCGATAGGCGGCGCTGGATCGCCAGTAGCCGTGAAGGATCAGGCTCATGGCCGGCGTGTCTCTGTATGGGGCGGTCGGGCGAGGACCGGGTCGCGGCCGGACGGACCGCTACGCAATGCGGAAGTCGAGGGCCGGCAGGCCGTCGATCACGGCGTGGACCGCGTCGCCCGGCTTGAGGGGTCCCACCCCCTCCGGCGTGCCGGTGAAGATCAGGTCGCCCGGCGCCAGCCGCCACAGGCGCGAGCATTCGGCGATGATCTCCGGCGCGCTCCAGATCATGTCCGACAGTTGCGCCGCCTGCCGCGGCGCACCATTCACCGACAGGCTGAGTCCGCCCTTGAGGTCCGACCCCGGCCGGGCGGCGATGGACCCCATGGGAGCGGACAGGTCGAAGCCCTTGGCGCTGTCCCACGGCTGCCCCTTGGCCTTGGCGGCGGCCTGCAGGTCGCGGCGGGTCAGGTCGACTCCCACGGCGTAGCCATAGACATGTCCCAGGGCGTCATTGACGGCGATGTCGGCCCCGCCGACGCCGATGGCGATGACCAGTTCGATCTCGTGATGCAGGTTCTGGGTCGCGGACGGGTAGGGGATCGCCGCGCCGGACGGGACCAGGGCGTCGGCCGGCTTGGTGAAGAAGAAGGGCGGTTCACGGTCGTCCCCGCCCATTTCCGCCCGGTGGGCGGCGTAGTTCCGGCCGACGCAGAAGATCCGGCGGACCGGGAAGGTCGCATCGACGCCTGCGATCGGCGCAAGGACGGCCGGCGGGACTGGAAACACGGTGGAGGCCATCGGGCGGATCCTCTGTTCTGGCGTGTCGGACCGTGGGTCGGCCCACGGCCGCACGTCGCGGAGACGGCTGAAGCGAAACATGACTCACCGTTCACTTGCCTTGACCGTGGCCGCAAGGCAACGTCCGGACGCGAGTATGGCGCCAGTTGCGCGGGGGCGGGAGCGGCAATGCTTGAAATCGACGACCTGAGCCATGTCTATCCGAACGGCGTGCGGGCTCTGGACAGTGTCAGCCTGTCGGTGCGGCCGGGCATGTACGGTCTGCTGGGGCCCAATGGCGCGGGCAAGTCCACCCTCATGCGCTGCATCGCCACGCTCCAGGTTCCCACGTCCGGTTCGATCCGATTCGACGCCATCGACGTGGTGCGGGATCCCCAGGCGCTTCGGCGGACACTGGGGTACCTGCCGCAGGATTTCGGCGTCTACCCGCGCGTGTCCGCCTATGACATGCTCGACCACATGGCCATTCTGAAGGGGATCGCCGACGGCCCGGCCCGCAAGGCCGAGGTCGAGCGCCTGCTGGACCAGGTCAATCTCTGGAACGTCCGGAAGAAGGCCATAGCCGGGTTTTCCGGCGGCATGCGCCAGCGGTTCGGGATCGCCCAGGCCCTGATCGGCGGCCCGTCGCTGATCATCGTCGACGAGCCCACCGCCGGTCTCGATCCGGAGGAGCGCAATCGCTTCCTCAACCTTCTGGCCGATATCGGCGACAAGGTCGTGGTGATCCTGTCCACCCACATTGTCGAGGACGTGGCGGACCTGTGCCCTGCCATGGCCATCATCGCCAACGGACGGATCGTACGCCAGGGCGCGCCCCACGAGCTGATGCAGGAACTCGAGGGCCGGATCTGGCGCAAGACCATCGACCGGTCCGAGCTGGACGCCCTGCGGGCCGCCCACACCGTGATCTCGACCCGTCTGGTCAGCGGGCGGACGGTGGTCCATGTCCTGGCGGATACGGATCCGGGCGACGGTTTCGCGCCGCATACGGGCGGGCTTGAGGAGGTCTATTTCACGGCCCTCGCAGCCTCGCGCCGCGCGGCCTGAGCCGGTCCGGGCCCATGTTCCTCCAGGTCGCCGGCTTCGAATTCCGCTACCAGCTCCGCAGCCCCGTCTTCTGGGTGGCGGTGGTGCTGTTCTTCCTGCTCAGCTTCGCCACCCTGGCGATCGACCAGATCCATGTGGGCGGACCCAACACCAATCTGCACCGCAACGCGCCCTTTGCGCTGGGCATGACGCACATGATCATGGCGTTGTTCTTCATGTTCGCCTCCACGGCGATCGTGGCGAACGTGGTGGTGCGCGACGACGAGACAGGCTACGGCGCCATCCTCCGGTCCAGTCGGATCACCCGGTTCGACTACCTCTATGGTCGGTTCAGCGGCGCCTTCGCCGCCGTGGCGCTCGCCTATCTGGCGGTGCCGGCCGGCGCCCTCGTCGGCTCCTTTGCGCCGTGGCTTGATCGGGACCTGCTGGGTCCGGTGCGGCTGGGCGACCTTGCCTATGACTATGCCCTGCTCGGCCTGCCGACGGTGTTCCTCACCTCGGCCCTGTTCTTTTCGCTGGCGACGGCCACGCGGTCGATGATGGCGACCTATATCGGCGTCGTGGCCCTGCTGATGATCTGGAGCGCCGCCCTCGCTGTCACCGACAAGCCGGAACTCGAGCGGCTGATGGCCGTTCTGGAGCCCTTCGGTCTTGGCGCCTACGGCTTCGTCACCAAGTACTGGACGGTGGCTGAGCGCAACAGCCTGAACGTGCCCATGGCCGGGACGCTGCTGCTCTCCCGCGCCATCTGGATGACGGTGGCGGTCGCGGCGCTGGGGTCGGCCTACGCCACCTACCGGTTCGAGCTGACGGGAAAGTCCGGCCGCAAGGGCAAACCCTCGGCCGAGCCGGCAACGGCGCCCGCCCCGCGACTGCACGCAGTGGCGCCTCGCTCCGCCCGTCGGGATGCGGCCTGGTCGCAATTCGTCGCCCGCACCCGCTTCGACATGGGGCAGGTGTTCCGGAGCCCGGCCTTCTTCGTCCTCATCATGCTGGGCGCCTTCAACGCGATGAACGCCCTGTGGTTCTCTCCGGGGCCGTACGAGGTCGATATCTACCCTGTCACGCGGGTGATGATCGGCATCCTGTCCGGCGCCTTCACCTTCATCCCGGTGATCGTCGCGGTCTATTATGCGGGGGAGCTGGTCTGGCGCGAGCGGGACCGCCGGACGGAGGAGATCATCGACTCCACGCCGGCGCCGGACTGGGTGTTCGCCACGCCCAAGATCCTCGCCATCGCCCTCGTGCTGGTGGCGTCACTGGCCTTTGGCGTGCTGACGGCGCTTCTGGTGCAGGCGCTGAAGGGCTGGACTGATTTCGAGATCGCCAAATACCTCCTCTGGTACATGGCGCCGTCCGCCGTGACCCTGGTGCTGACCGCGATCCTGGCCGTGTTCGTCCAGACCCTGACTCCGCACAAGTTCGTGGGTTTCGGGGTCATGCTGGTCTATCTGATCGTCGTGCAGGTGATGGCGAGCCTGCACTTCGAGGATCTGCTCTACCGATACGACGGCGCCCCGCCGGTGCCCCTGTCCGACATGAACGGAGAGGGCCGGTTCGGCATGATCCGCTTCTGGTTCCGCAGTTACTGGAGCGCCATCGGGGCTGTTCTCGTCCTGTTGACCTACGCCCTGTGGCGTCGGGGGAGGACGGACAGCCTGTGGGTGCGCCTGCGCGCGCTTCCCCGCCGTGTCGCGGGGCCGGCGGGTTTGCTCATGGCCGGCGCCGTGGTCGTCGCGGCGGGACTCGGCAGCTTCATCTTCTACAACACCCATATCCTCAATCCCTACCGAACCGCCGAGGCCGAGGACGTCTGGACGGCGGACATGGAGAAGACGTTGCTGCGCTACGAAACCGTGCTGCAGCCCAAGATCACCGATGTCCAGTTGCAGGTCGATCTCGATCCCCACGGCAATCGCGCCGTCACCCGCGGCGTCTACCGGATCGAGAACCGGACCGGCGCCCCCGTGCGGGAGCTGCACGTGCGCTTCGCCCACGATCTGAAGGTGGTCAGCCTCAGCGTCGAGGGCGCCCGGCCGAAGACGACCTATGAGCGGTTCAACTACCGCATCTTCACCTTCGACACCCCCATGGCGCCCGGAGAACATCGCAGCGTCTCGTTCCAGACCGAACGCGCCCAGACCGGCTTCCGCAATTCCGACAACGGCTGGACCCGGATCGCCGACAATGGGACCTTCCTCGAGGACCGGGATATCGCCCCCAGCATCGGCATGAGCCGCGACGGGCTGCTGCAGGACCGGGCCAAGCGGCGCAAGTACGGCCTTCCGCCCCAGCTTCGCCCGGCCAAGCTTGAGGACGTCGCCGCGCGTCAGTTCAACCTGCTGGGCAAGGACGCCGACTGGGTCAACGCCGACATCACGGTGTCCACGGTCGCCGACCAGACGCCGATGGCGCCTGGATACAAGGTGTCGGAAGAGGTCGTGGGCGGGCGCCGGATTGCAAGGTTCCGCACCGAGGCGCCGATCCTGCGATTCTTCTCGATCCAGTCCGCCGCCTATGCGGTGAAGACCGAGCGCTACAAGGGCATTGACCTGTCCGTCTACTACCACCCCGGCCATCCCTGGAATGTGGACCGGATGCTGAAGGCGCTGAAGGTCGGGCTGGACTATGACCAGGCGAATTTCAGTCCCTACCAGTTCCGGCAGGTCCGGATCCTGGAGTTCCCCGCCTATGCGGACTTCGCCCAGTCCTTCGCCAACACCATTCCCTATTCGGAGAATCTGGGCTGGATCATCGACACCCGGAATCCGGAGAAGATCGACATGGTCACCTATGTGACCGCCCATGAGCTGGGGCACCAGTGGTGGGCCCACCAGGTGATCGGCGGCGACATGCAGGGCGCCACCATGCTGGACGAGACCCTGGCCCAGTACTCGGCGCTGATGGCCATGGAGAAGCTCTACGGCCCGGCGCAGATTCACCGGTTCCTCAAGTTCGAGCTGGACCACTATCTCAGGGCCCGGGGGGGCGACCTGGTGGAGGAACTGCCCCTGGAGCGGGTGGAGAACCAGGGCTACATCCATTACCGCAAGGGCGCGCTGGTCATGTACCGGCTGAAGGAGGAGCTGGGCGAGGATCGGGTGAACGCCGCCCTGCGGGAGCTGCTGCGCCGTTATGCGTTCCACCCCGCCCCCTATCCCACGTCGCGGGAGCTGGTGGACCTGTTCCGGGCTCAGGCGCGGCCGGACCAGCAGCAGCTGATCACGGACCTGTTCGAGAAAATCACCCTCTATGATCTCAAGGCCCGTTCCGCGACGGCGAAGCGCCGGCCGGACGGCCGCTATGACGTGACCCTGTCCTATGAGGCGCACAAGACCTATGCCGACGGCCAGGGCCGCGAAACCAAGGCGCCGCTCAATGACACGGTGGAGATCGGCCTGTTCACCCAGTCTCCGGTGCGGGACTCGTTCACCGCCCGGGACGTGGTGCGGATCGAACGGGCGCCGATCACCGACGGCGTGCACACGGTCACGGTGATCGCTGATCGGCTGCCGACGGTGGCGGGAATCGACCCCTATTCCAAGCTCATCGACCGGAACACCGACGACAACGTCACCCCCGTCACCCATTGACGACCGGAGCAGACGTCTAGAGAGACCGGCGGATCGCCTCCCAGTCGGCGGCCAGCTGCGCCCGGCGGGCCGGGGCGGCGATGGCGATCAGGGCCTCGGCCCGGCCGTCCATGTCCCGGCCGCGGAGGTCCGCCACCCCGTGTTCGGTGACCACAAGCGCCACGTCGGTGCGGGGGACGGTCACGATCCCGGGTCCAAGCTGCGGCACGATCCGGCTGTGCTTCCCGCCGGGAGTCTCCGCCGGCAGGGCCAGGATCGGCAGGCCACCCCGGGCGGCGGCGGCGCCCCGCAGGAAGTCGCCCAGGCCGCCAATGCCTGAAATCAGTCGGCCGCCCACCTGCTCGGCATTGGCCTGGCCGAACAGGTCCACCTCCACCGCGGAATTGATCGCCGCCAGGCCGTCGATCCGGCTGAGCACGTCAAAGCCGTGGGTCACGGGCACGCCCTCCATCCTCACCCGCGGATCGCCGGCCAGACGGGCGCCGAGGGCCGAAGCGCCGAGGATGGCCCCGATGGTGATGGCGCCCGGCGTGTCGGCCAGGGCGCCGGCGTCCATCAGGTCGATGAGCGAATCGCTGGCCATGCCGGAATGGATGCGCAGCCTGCGCCGGTCCGTCAGGGCGCTGAACACCGCCGCGCCCAGCTTGCCGATGCCGGTCTGCAGCACGGCGCCATGGGGGATGAGGCTCGCCGTGACCCGGGCCACCGCCTCGGTGGCGGCGTCGGGCGGTCCGGGGTCATAGGTCGCCGGCGCCCGCTCCGCCTCCACCCAGGTCAGGAACCGGGACAGGGCCACCGAGGGCGCCCCGCGCACCACGGGCAGGGCAGGGTTGATCAGCCCGATCACCGGGATCGGCCGTTCCAGGACGGCGGCGGTGAAATCGGCGGTGAGGCTCAGATTGCAGCGTCCGTCCCGGTCGGGCGGGGCGACCTGCACGATGGCCGCGTCGAGGGGCGAGGCGGCGACCCAGTCCCAGGCCTGGCGGTAGCCCAGGGGCCTGATCCGCATGCGCCCGTCCCGACGGCTGGCGGCCCAGTCCGGCGCGGCGAAGGTCGTCTCCGCCCCGTCGCCCAGACGGGACCAGTCCGTCCGGTTGACCCCCGGGATCCAGACGCCGGCAAAGGTGACGCCCCGGCCCAGCGTCGGGTCGAGGCTCAGGGCCTCCGCAAAGGCCAGGGGCTCGGCCGCCGCTCCGGGGATGTGGAGGCGAATCGGTCCCTTGGGGAGGGCGCGCTTCAGGGCGAGGAGGGCGTCCTGGGGCGAGGGTGACCGGAGCGGTTTCGGGCTGGACATGGGGCCCAAACTGGACGGGGTCGCGCGGATCGTCAAACGGCGGTCGGAGTGTTTTCCAGAGGGTTAAAACCGGGCCCGGTTGTCACCAGATATTAAGTTCTTGTTAACGAAAAAGTCCGGGCGCCCCCTCATCTGGCCGTTGACGAGTCGCGGCGCATTTGCGCACCATATAGTGGGCTGTGGGGGGATCACCCTACTAGATGTATGGGTGGGGTGACGTTAACGCGTTTGCCTCCGAGGCCCCCCGTTCCGTATTTTCCTGGGGTTTTGGACGATGGTCGGCAGAGAAGCAGCAAAGGTTCAGGGGCAATCCAAGGTGCGGGTCGGCAAACCGGCGGCCCAGGCCGAACGGCCGCGCCTGAGCCTCGTCAAGCACGTGGAGGTCGACCGGTCCCGGGACGCCCTGCTGACCGACTTCGGCAAGACCACGCTGGAGGATCGCTACCTCCTGGCCGGTGAGAGCTACCAGGACATGTTCGCCCGCGTGGCAACGGCCTATGCGGACGATTCGGAGCACGCCCAGCGGGTCTATGACTACATTTCCCGCCTGTGGTTCATGCCCGCCACCCCGGTGCTGTCCAATGGCGGCGCCGACCGTGGCCTGCCCATCTCCTGCTTCCTGAACGCCGTGCCCGACAGCCTCGAGGGCATCGTCAGCACCTGGAACGAGAACGTGTTCCTGGCGGCGAACGGCGGCGGCATCGGCACCTACTGGGGCGGCGTGCGCTCCATCGGCGAAAAGGTGAAGGGCGCGGGCCAGACCTCCGGCATCATCCCGTTCGTGCGGGTGATGGACAGCCTGACCCTGGCCATCAGCCAGGGCTCGCTCCGCCGGGGTTCGGCGGCGGTCTATCTGGACATCAACCATCCGGAGATCGAGGAGTTCCTCGAGATCCGCAAGCCGTCCGGCGACTTCAACCGCAAGTCCCTGAACCTGCACCACGGCATTTCCATCTCCGACGCCTTCATGGAGGCGGTCCGGGCCGGCGAGAAGTTCCCCATGCGCTCGCCCAAGACCGGCGAGGTGGTCAAGTATGTGGACGCCCGCACCCTGTGGCAGAAGATCCTCGAGATCCGCCTGCAGACCGGCGAGCCCTATCTGATCTTCTCCGACACGGTGAACCGCTCCATGCCGGTGCACCAGCAGGCCCTGGGCCTGAAGGTCCGCCAGTCGAACCTGTGCTCCGAGATCGTGCTGCACACCGGCGCCGACCATCTGGGCAAGAACCGCACGGCGGTCTGCTGCCTGTCCTCGGTGAACGCCGAGACCTTCATGGAGTGGCGCGACCATCCGACCTTCATCGAGGACGTGATGCGCTTCCTCGACAACGTGCTGCAGGACTTCATCGACCGGGCGCCGTCGGAAATGGACCCGGCCATCTACGCCGCCATGCGCGAGCGGTCGGTGGGGCTTGGCCTGATGGGCTTCCACTCCTTCCTGCAAGCCCAGAACGTGCCCTTCGAGAGCGCCCTGGCCAAGTCGTGGAACATGCGGATCTTCAAGCACCTGCGTCGCGAGGCCGACAAGGCGTCGAAGATGCTGGCCGAAGAGCGCGGCCCCTGCCCGGACGCCGCCGATGCGGGCGTGATGGAGCGGTTCAGCCACAAGCTGGCCATCGCCCCCACGGCCTCGATCTCGATCATCTGCGGCGGCACCAGCGCCGGCATCGAGCCGATCCCCGCCAACATCTACACGCACAAGACCCTGTCCGGCTCCTTCGCCGTGAAGAACCCGTACCTGGAGAAGGTGCTGGAGCTGAAGGGCAAGAACACCGACGCGGTGTGGAGCTCGATCCTCGAGAACGAGGGGTCTGTCAGCCATCTCGACTTCCTGACCCAGGACGAGAAGGACGTGTTCAAGACCGCCTTCGAGATCGACCAGCGCTGGATCGTCGACCTGGCCGCCGACCGCACGCCGGACATCTGCCAGTCCCAGTCGCTGAACCTGTTCCTGGCCGGCGACGTGGACAAGTGGGACCTGCACATGCTGCACTGGTCGGCCTGGGAGCGGGGGGTGAAGTCCCTCTACTATCTGCGGTCCAAGTCCGTGCAGCGGGCGGCCTTCGCCGGCGCCGACATCGTCGAATCGACCTTCACGGAATCCGCGAAGACCGATTACGAGGAATGCCTCGCCTGCCAGTAGGCGGCGCCAGGTCCCGACATCCCGATCCGACCGCCGAAATGCCGCGCACGGCCTTGCCTGCCGCGCAGGCATGGCTGGCATTTATCCACAGACCTACCACATGATGTGTGTGAACGCCGTTAGCCTACTAGACTTGGTAAACCGTTCGTTCACCATATGACTCGACAGTGACATCGGGGCGTGCTGATTCTAGGCCTCGCCCGGCGCAAGAATGGTGACGATCCATGATTTCCAAAGCTCCCCAGGCGCTGATCAAGCCCGGTCTCCTGACCCCGTCCTATAGCTACAAGCCGTTCCGCTATCCGTGGGCGCACGAGTTCTGGAAGAAGCAGCAGCAGGTCCACTGGGTGCCGGAAGAGGTCCCCCTGGGCGAGGACTGCAAGGACTGGGCGAGCAAGCTCACCGATCGTGAGCGCAACCTGCTGACCCAGATCTTCCGCTTCTTCACCCAGTCGGATGTGGAAGTGAACGACAACTACATGGAACGGTATGCGCGCGTCTTCAAACCCACCGAGGTGAAGATGATGCTGTCGGCCTTCTCCAACATGGAGACCATTCACATCGCCGCCTACGCCCTGCTGCTCGAGACCATCGGCATGCCGGACAGCGAGTTCTCCGCCTTCCTCGAATACGAGGCCATGCGGGCCAAGCACGACTACATGCAGACCTTCGGGGTGGAGTCGGAAGACGACATCCTGCGCACGCTGGCCATGTTCGGCGCCTTCACCGAGGGGCTGCAGCTGTTCGCGTCCTTCGCCATGCTGCTGAACTTCCCGCGCTTCAACAAGATGAAGGGCATGGGCCAGATCGTCAGCTGGAGCGTGCGGGACGAGAGCCTGCACTGCGAGGGCATGATCAAGCTGTTCCACGCCTTCGCCAAGGAGACCGGCGGCGTGAAGAAGGCCGTGGCCGACGACATCATCGAGAACTGCCGCACGGTGGTCAGCCTCGAGGACCGCTTCATCGACCTGGCCTTCGAGGCCGGCGAGGTCCAGGGCATGACGCCCGAGGACATCAAGAGCTACATCCGCTTCATCGCCGACTGGCGCCTGCGCCAGCTGGAGCTGCCGCCCCTGTTCGGCATCAAGGAAAATCCGCTGCCCTGGTTGCAGTCGATGCTGTCCGGCGTGGAGCACGCCAACTTCTTCGAGGCCCGCGCCACGGAATACTCCAAGGCGGCGACCCGCGGTCAGTGGCAGGGCGAGGGCGGCGTCTGGTCGTCCTTCGACCAGCTGATGAGCCGCCGGTCCGAAAACGCCCTGCCGGCGGAATAGGGATCGAGGCTAGATCTGCGGGCCGTCGAAGGCGGCCCGCAGGCGCTCGAACTGGCTCAGGACCGGGTTCGGCCGGTCGTCCGTTTCCGCCTCCAGGTACATGCGGCGGTCGAGGTGGGAAATCCGGTCGTACAGTCGCTCCGACCGGTCCACCAGCTCGGTCAAGCCCCCCGGCAGGTAATCGCTGGACGCATCGTCCGAAGAGACGGGATCGGCGCGGTCCCTGCGGGCGACGGGCTGCGGGCCGATCCGGTAACGGGGATCGCTGGCCTCCTGGGCGCTCATGTCGCCCTCCCGCACCGCGCGCTGAACCAGAAGCCACGAGGCCACCTGCATCAGGCGGGTCGTCAGGCGCATGCTTTCGCTGGCGTAGGCGAGGGCGGCGTTGCGGGACAGGAGCTTGGATTCCTGCCGTCCCGGGCCATCCAGATAGACGGCCGCGGTCTCCACCAGCTCCATGCCTTCGCGGAACGTACGCTCGAACAGTTCTGACCGCGCAAAGTCCTGCACGACAGAGCCGCGGGGGGAGAGGACGGAGCCAACCTCGTTCATCACACCAGAAACCCTTGCCTAAGCGTCATGGCAACACACCCGGCGGATCGACGCAAGACCACCGCTTCAGCCTCGTGGAAGGCCCTGCAACCGCCGTGCCATGGAATGGGGATCATTCCGGCCGGCGGGAGAACAGGGCGTCCGCCGCCGCCCGCCCGGACAACTTCCGCTCCCGGGCGCTGCGGACCCGGGCGATCTCGGTTTCCAGCACCGCGATGCGGGTGTCCAGTTCCTCCACCGAATACAGGTCAAGGTCTTCCCGCGAAAGGGACTCCTGAATGGCGCCCCGTCCCTGACGGGGCTGCGCCGGCTCGTCCATTCCCAGTGCTCCCCAAATCACGTCAGTGGTTCGTCGCGGCCCTTGCAAAACCGGCGCGGACAGGCGAACGAGCAGTCTAGCAAGTCCGTCGCGGCGATGCGAGCCGTCGACGGACCCGACCGGAGCCCGAACCCATGACCGTTCCCGCCCGTATGTCCGCCATCGAAGTCGAGGGCGGCGCCGGTCCCGCAGACGCCCTGCGTCTGGTCGAGGTCGACACCCCCCTTCCCGGGGCCGGCCAGATCCTGATCCGCGTCGCCGGCGCGGGGGTGAACCGGCCGGACATCCTGCAGCGCCTCGGTTTTTATCCGCCGCCCCCGGGCGCTCCGGCGACCCTGGGCCTGGAAGTCGCCGGCGACGTCGCCGCCGTCGGTCCGGGCGACAGCCGCTGGACGGTGGGCGACCGGGTGACGGCGCTCCTCGGCGGCGGCGGCTACGCCCAGTTCGCCGTGGTCGATGGTCGCCACGCCTTGCCGATCCCGGCGGGTCTCGGCGCCGTGGACGCCGCCGGCCTGCCCGAGACGGTGTTCACCGTCTACGCCAATGTATTCGAGCTCGGCGCGCTCAGGGCCGGCGAGACGCTGCTGCTGCACGGGGCCACCAGCGGGATCGGCGTCACCGCGATCCAGATGGCGAAAGCCGCTGGCGCCCGCGTGATCGCCACCGCCCGCGGCGCCGACAAGGCGGCCAGCGCCCTTCGTATCGGCGCCGACCTCGCCATCGACACCACGTCGGAGGATTTCTCAGCCCGCGCGATTGCAGCGGGGGGCGTCGACGTGATCCTCGACATGGTCGGCGGAACGTTTGCGCAGAAGGGGCTGGATTGCCTGAACCCGGGGGGCCGGATCGTCTACATCGCCTTCCAGGCCGGCGGCCGGGTGGAGATCGACCTGCAGAAGATCATGCAGAAGCGCCTCACGGTGACCGGATCGACCCTGCGGCCCCGGTCCGCTGACGAAAAGGCGAGGCTCGCCCGCGCCATCGAGGCGACGGTCTGGCCGTGGATCGCCGCTGGCCAGGTGCGGACGGTCATCGACCGGACCTTCCCCCTGGCTGAAGCCGGCCCGGCGCACGCCTGGCTGGAATCCGGCGCGCATGTCGGCAAGGTGGTGCTGGTCCCGTGAGTCTCGGAGTGTTCGACTCCGGCGTCGGTGGGCTGAGCGTCCATCGCGCCCTGGTGGAGCGCCTGCCCCGGGCGGACTTCATCTACTACTGCGACCAGGCCAACGCCCCCTATGGCGGCCGTCCGGGCGGGGAGGTCGTGGACCTGACCCGCGCCGCCTGCGAGCGCCTGTTCGGCCTGGGCGCCAGCCTCGTCGTGCTCGCCTGCAACACGGCCTCCGCCATCGCGCTGCGCCGGTTGCAGCAGACCTGGCTGCCGGGGCTGCGCCGGGATCTGGGCCGGCCGCTCAATGTGCTCGGCATCATCGTGCCGACCATCGAGGCGGCCACGGGCCTCCCTTGGGAGCACGAGGCGGAGCGTCGGGGAGACAAGGTGGAAAAACTGGACGTGATCGGGGTGTTCTCGACCCCCGGAACCGCCGCCAGCCGGGTCTACGAGATCGAGATCGACAAGCGGCGCCAGGACGTGGCGGTGTTTTCCGAGCCCTGTCCCGATCTGGCTCGGATGATCGAGACCGGCGCCAGCCGGGCGGACCTGGCCGCAGAGATCGAGGGCCATGTGGCGGCCCTGGTGCGCCGGATCGGCCGCCCGCCGGACCGGGCGATCCTGGGCTGCACCCATTACGAGATCATCGCGGACCTGTTCCGGCAGGCCCTGCCGCCGCAGACGCCGCTGATCCACCAGCCCTCCGCCGTCGCCGACAGTCTGTCGGCCTATCTGGAGCGGCACCCGGAATTCCCGATCGGCGCGGGCGGCGGGCGGGTGTTCCTCACCAGCGGCGAGGCCGGGAACGCAAGCCCCCTGCTGCAAGCCTACTGGGGCGGCCCGCTGCGGTTCGAGCCCGCGTCGACCTCCGCCTCCGCCAACTAGCTCTTGAGGCGCCAGCCGCTGCGGATCACGGCCCACGACCCCACGCCGAGCCCCAGGGTGAGGGCCCCGGTATAGGCGGCGCCGATGGCCAGGGAGCCGTCCGCGTGACCGACGAAGCCATACCGGAACCCGTCGATGAGATAGAAGAACGGGTTGAAGGCGGCAAAGCTCTGGGCGAAGGCCGGCAGGCGGTGGATGGTGTAGAAGGTCCCTGACAGAAAGGTCAGCGGCGTCACGATGAAGGTGGTGACCGCCGCCAGGTGATCGAACTTCTCCGCCCAGAGACCGGTCAGCACTCCAACGAAGGCCATGATCAGGGACGCCGCCAGAGCGTAGTAAAGCACCGCGGCGAGACTGAAGATGGTGGAGTGGGCGAAGGGCCAGACCGACAGGGCCGTGACAAGCCCGACCGCCATTCCACGGGTGGCCGCGCCCAGGGAAAAGGCCGCCGCCAGTTCGAACGGGGACAGGGGCGGGGTCAGGAAGTCCGGCGCCGTGCCCATGATTTTCGCCTGGATCAGCGACGAGGATGAATTGGCGAAGGCGTTGGTCAGGATCGCCATCATGATCAGACCCGGGGCCACGAACTGTGCGAAGGGCACGCCCTCCACCGTCGGGTTCGCGCTGCGCATCGCCACGACGAACACCATCATGTAGAGCAGCGTGGTGACCACGGGCGCGGCGATGGTCTGCAGCCCGACCTTCCAGAACCGCCGAACCTCCTTGAGATAGAGGGTCTGCAGTCCGGTCCAGTTGATCCCGTGATAGACCCGCGGCGCTGGCGGCGATGCGATGGCGCGAGCGTCGCCTCGGGTCCGCGGCGCGGGGTCTGGGGTGATCGGTGCGGGGGATGTTGCGATGAGATCGGCCATGCCACCGATGTGCGTCCTCATGGCCCCCTTGGCAAGGTTGTCCGCCGCCGGCGACGGCCATTTTCCGATTCAATATCTAGTTTCTGTGGACGAACCCCAAGGCGCCTATTGTGGACTTTAAGGGTTTGTTTACGATATCTGGTGTCGGCCGCGGAATATCGCCGAGACCGGACACAAGATATAGCACCGCCGGATGTCGGCGGAATGTCACCAGGGGGCGCGCATGGAGACTGTCAACGGCTGGACCGAAGATCGTGTGGCGACGCTCAAGAAGCTCTGGCTGGATGGTCTGAGCGCGAGCCAGATCGCCAAGCAACTGGGCGGCGTGACCCGAAACGCGGTCATCGGAAAGGTGCACCGCCTCGGACTGTCCGGGCGCGCCGCCCCTTCGCAACCCGCCCGCCCGGCGTTCAAGGCCACCCGGCCGGCGCGTCCGGTCATGCCGGCGCCGCTGCCGACCCGCAGGGCCGAGGTCGCGGCGCCGCCCGCCCAGCCGGCCGTGGCTGCTCCAGCGCCGTCGGCGCCGGCCTATCGCCATGAGGAGCCGGGCTCGGCCACGGTGCTGACGCTGGGCGCCCACATGTGCAAATGGCCGATTGGCGACCCGGCCACGGACGGCTTCAGCTTCTGCGGACGTCGGACGGGGGGGGACGACGGCCCCTACTGCGTCGAGCACGCCCGGGTGGCCTATCAGCCGCAGCAGAAAAAGGCCCGCCGGAGCGATGGCTCCGAACTGGCCCGGTCCCTTCGCCGGTATATCTGAGTATCAGAAGGGGCTGCGCCCCACCGCGGTCCCGCAAACTTCCGGCGAGAGGGCTGGTCGGGCAACATCCGGCCAGCCCTTTTTTTCTTGGCTTCG
>Ga0209067_10000761_pt1 | contig 20311 bp, 3 predicted proteins | sample ColStrG_CSR_2013_FD_187199 | JGI IMG/M metagenome (GOLD analysis project Ga0209067, IMG submission 187199) | Freshwater sediment microbial communities in response to fracking from Pennsylvania, USA - Cold Stream Run_MetaG_CSR_2013 (SPAdes)... | ecosystem: Environmental > Aquatic > Freshwater >...
TTCTTCGGAAGCACTTTTCTTCTTCGCTTTCAGTGAGTCTGTATCAATGATCATATATTGTTGGCTCTCATTCGGTGCTAATCCATTGAGTGAAATATGAGGACGATTGTTGAAATCATCGCAAATCCATTCCATCGCTCTTCTAAGTTCTCCTTCATCAGCTATTGTCATTTTATACAGATAGTTATGCTTGATTACTTTATTGTGTGCTTCAATTAAAGAGTTTGAACATTGGATATCAAGCAACGCCTTTTGATGCGTAACCGGAACTGAGAGGGACTCAAGATAGTCTTTCAAAGAATTCTCTCGACCTCCATCCGTTATTAAAACAATGGGCTCTTCCCCACCCTTGAAAGTTTTCAGGGCCTCTCCTATTGTCAGTCTTCGGATCAATGCACTGACTTTGCTGGCGACAAACCAGGATAATATTTTCCGCGAAAAATTGTCTACCACCAGGTAGATATAATGTATCTGATTGTCGACTGTTACAAAACGGGTGATATCGGCATGCCAGATTTGGTTGGGTCGTTTAGCTCGTATCCCTTCTACCCGTTTCTTCCTTCTGTCTTTGGGCCGAAACATTTCAATTCCCAACCGCTTGCGATATTTATACCAAGTATTTAATGCCAGCGGCAGCGTTCCGTTTCTTAAACTGTCCAACCCGATAGACGATATCGGCCAATACTGATATTGAGGGCTCAAGAGTTTCTCTTTTAGCTTTGTAATTTCTGGACTCGACAATTGCTTCGGATAAATGCGGTTGCACTTATTCACAATGGAATGGAAGCAACTCGTGAAGGTCTCCATGCTCCACTGTCGGAAAGTGCTCACCGAAATATTGAAAACACGCAAGACGCAGGTTAACCCTAATGAGCCCTTAACTCGATCAATTGTTTTGACAACCTGAATTCGCATATCGTTAACATGCCTATGAAATCTCGGGAGGCTTTGTGCAAGCGTAATAAAGAATTTGCTCAAGCGCACATAGGCCGTGAAAATCCGTTTCGCTTTTCTGTCCTGAGCGAACGAGCGGATAAGGTGATAGTCCTGCGACCCTCTCAAGTTAAGTTCAAAAGTCTTATACTTATCCGCGGGTTCATTCTTCCATCGCCAAATATTGGAGCGAGGAATCAAGACGGCAATTTCTCTTGACAAAAGATTTTCACGAGCTAAACATTTTAGTTCCGTATGATAGGATACATTCGGTTTCAAAGTGACATTGATTTCGCCTCAAGATCGGAAGCGAAGAGTAAAACATCGAAATTTTATTTAGTTTGACGTTTTTTCCAATATTGGAACAGTCGATTGTAAAAATGTCACGTTACTGTCGGCCCCTATAACTGACGGCTACCAAATTTCGAATATCTTTTTCTTACATTTGTCGATCTATTTTGCTTTTCCTAAATGAGTTTTCAACCTTTGCTTCTGGTTTTGCATGCCTGGTTTTTCGTTTAAAAGTGTCTACCTCCTTGTGGCGCTCTCATTTTTTTTGACGAACTATTCAAAGGCGCAAAGCTCTGCAAGCATAACATCGCTAGCGCCCTATCATTTTCATGCAGGTGACACGGTGGTAATCTCAGGAAGCGGATTCGACACATCAATTTCGTCTAATAATAAGGTCGATTTCGTTAATTATTGGGATGTCTCACCTGGTGTCTGGCAATATGACACCCTGCAGGCAGAACTTGTTGCGGTAACCGGAAGTCTAATTAGCGCTAAAGTACCCGCCGGCGCATTTTATGGAGCAGTCTCTGTTTTCGTAAACAATCAAATTGCCTCTTCCCCAACCCTGTTATTTTGGGTTGATCCCACGATTAAAAGCATCAAACCCGATTCAGCTTCTGTCGGTGATACAATCACAATTAAGGGTACAGGGTTCGACCTTCGGAATCCGCAGTTCAACTACGTCTATTTTGCTAATGCCTTTAGTTCATCTCCCTATGCTCACGCGACCGACAGCTCCCTTTCTGTGCTTGTTCCACTTGGATCGACAACCGGTACACTCAAGGTAAGCGTCGAAAGTGGAGCGTTTACAACCAGCACCTTTAAAGTGATACCGAAAGTTGGCTACGCTCAGCAATTCTCCGGCGAGGTGGGTGCACAAATAACCATTTATAACACTTCGGGTTTTGGTGCAGCTTTGATTAATGACTATGCCGTTTCCTTTAACGGTATTTTGTCACCTGTCACTATCGTGGGTGTCAACTTCATCACAACAAGTGTTCCATCACATGCCACTTCCGGGCCTGTGTGGGTTTTAAACAACGGCGAAAAGGTTAAAACACCATCTCTGACTTACACATTTCAACCTACAACTCCGTTAATATCCAGCTTGAGTGTGACTTCAGGGCCGGCAGGCACACCGTTCACAATTATTGGAACGGGCTTCAGTCAAGGTGGCTTACCTCCCAAGGCGAGTATCTCAGGATTTGCTGCTACCGTCTACCGTTACTCTGACGACACCATATATACTTCCGTTCCCAAGCATGCTTATAGCGGATCTGTTCATGTATGGGTTGATAGTATAACAGTCGGCGGTCCGGCTTTCGATGTGACCCAACAAATTTCTTCCATGTATCCTACCCTTGTAAATCCAGGCGATACTGTCACCGTTACAGCAACCGGCGGCTTTGCTTACTCGATAAGCGACTTCTACAAGATACAGTTTTCAAATTCTGCGCTGGCGTCTACCTTATCGGTCACAGATACAACCTTGTCGTTTATTGTACCATGGAATGCGGCGTCAGGTGTCCCGACGATCATGTCAACCTATGCCTTAAACACTGCAATCCCCCTGCCATATCTCGGAATAAGACCGATAATTAAAAGCATCAAACCCGATATCGTAATTGCCGGGCGAAGTCAAGTTATTGTTATTCGTGGGACCGGCTTGCTAAATTCCTTTCAGACAAAAAAATATGAGATTGTTTTCAAGGGAGGCGCCATTCAAACTAAGTTAGCTCTTCAAGACACTGCCCTTCATGTAGTTGTGCCAAGTCAGGCCAAGACAGGGCCGATCACCCTATTGATTGACAGTTTGTCTGGCGTGAGTAAGACGTCCTTGGTAGTTCTACCTGATACCTTCCCCTACACACCCTATCCTCCGATGATACTCAACCCAGCCTCTATCACTGCCAGTTCTTTTGTAGCTCGTTGGCAAAGTCAATACCGGGTCATCGGCTATTCCTGTGATGTGTCAATCGACAATTTCGCTTCCTTTGTTTCAGGCAATAAATCAAAGTTTACCACCGACACAACCCAGCTTATTTTCGGCTTGCAACCCGGAACAAAATATCAGCTTAGAGTCCGGGCCTTTTCCGACACAGACACTTCCGCTTATTGTATGCCGGCGAATTTCCTCACAGTTCCTGCAGCCCCTGTACTCGACCCATTGTCTGTTGTGGACAAAAGCGATTACCTTCTGATGTGGGAGCCGGTCAAAGGTGCAGACTCTTACATTTTTGAAGCTTCAGACGACGGATTTAATACTTTTATAAGCGCAAGTACGACGTATCACTCGGTACTCTTAGAACTTGTTCAGCCTTCGAACATCTTGTCATTTTCATATAGGGTCCAGGCACTAAATGCATCTGGCGCATCGGCATACTCAAATGCAGTGAGTGTGGTTACCGAAGATGCACCCAACCCACAGCCACCGATTCTTTATCCGAACCCTGGCACCGACCAAATTCTAATCGCAGGAATAAATGCCTCCGTTCTTGAATCAGAACTCATTGACTCAACAGGAAAGACTACTAGTGTAAATTTGCTGGGATCCAATAATGATCCACTTAAGCTTGATATTCGTTCACTCGCAAATGGAGTTTACATCGTGCGAATAGTCACATCAAACGGAACAAACGAATTTCGGTTCGTCAAGCAGTAAACAGCTTTCTCTCAGCTAATTTCCAGCGGCAGTTCTACGAGTTTCTTCTCTAAATCTTTATTAAAACTCGCGTTTTTTTTGTCCAATGATCGACAAGAAATAAGGAAAATGAATCCAAAGAATAATAGTAGTTTCATCTGCTCTTAAAAATTACTGCCAACATTCGCAAACACGCAACTCAGTACATTTTATAGATAAAGTATTCACCATAATAATCAATCGTTTTTTGAAACCTCCACCAGCATTTTTTTAACCGAGCTCATTCATTCGCACCGGCAGTTCTTCGACTTTTCTATTATGCGATGTTCCAAATATGGAACAGATATTGAACACAATTGATGTCTAAATTTGACTTTAGTATTATCCCTCCAAACTCGGGATAAAATCCGGGATTTGCTCGAAAATCTAGTTTTCAAACTCGGGATAAAATCGCCGAAATCTTTGGAAATTAAAGCGGGCTCTGAAAATATGCAGGCATATTTTAATTTTTTAAAAATCAGCGAAAATTGAGAGAAATGAACATTTTTAATTGTCTATATACATAGAGTAGAAAAACCCATCAGGCGATATCAATAATGCAGAAAATTGGTATCACTCAAAGACCTGAAGGAATATTATTAAATGACCCAACCAAATGACTTTCTTGAACTAAGACGAGAGCACCACGATGAAGAAAACCGTACTCACTATCTTTCTTATTTTACTCGTTTTATCAATTGGTACTTACTACACCTACGTGACTGACAAAGGCTTTAAAAGAGATTTTGACAGAATTTTAAATCGCAGAACGAGCCCCGACTCCACATCAAACCCACAAAAGAAAGCTGAGCAGAAGACGGCAATCCAGCAGCGAAAGAAAATTCGCAAATTGATCAAAACTGATCCATATTATCAATTGGACGAGTATGCGAGGAAGACACCGAAACAATATGAAAAAGATGTCGAAACACTTGCCCACTACTTAATTACTCCTGCCAAGTCAGAAATTGAGAAAGTAAGGTTGTTGTTCACATGGGTGGCTACCCATATAAATTATGATGCAGAAGCTTTCAACTCGGGAAACTTAATTGCCTCTCCTGCAGAGAACGTATTGCAAACAAAAAAGGCCGTATGCGATGGCTTTGGTAATTTATTAAAGGAATTATGTTCATCGGCTGGCCTTGAGTCAGAAAAAATATCAGGATACTCCAAGGGATACAGCTACCATATTGGCGATAAATTCAAGGACATGAATCATGCTTGGAATGCAGTGAAAATTGATAATCAATGGCGATTATTTGATGCCACTTGTGCTCGCGGGTATGGAACAAAAAAGAACGGAAAACTAGTTAGCACTAATAAGTTCAATCCATATTGGTTCGATGTAAATCCAAAGGAACTCATATTTACTCATTTGCATGAAGAATCAAAATGGCAACTTCTTAAGGATTCATTGACTATCGAAAAGTTTGAAACACTCCCTTACCTGAGGGGTAATTTCTTTGAGTTAGGATTTGATTCTGACAGTGTATTTAGTGCCGCCGTTTCAGGTGATATCAAGGAGTTCGCGGAGGTCTTTTCGTTTGACTATCCCGTTAAAGCAGTGCGGTTGCCGTATGTTTCAAACCTGAAAAGAAATGACGTTAATGATTTTGTCATACAATCTGATTATGCTGAGTTAATAGCTCTAATAGACGGATCCAGCTGGCATTTTTTAAGCAAGAGGGAAATACTTTTACATTAAGTCATACTCCGAATGGTCACCAAGTCATTATTGCCCAAAAGGTGAATTGGTACGATGGTTCTTTTTCTAATATTGTCCGATACAGAGTTACAAATTAGGGCTTCATTTCCACCCTGCATTAACGCATTGATAATCAATTCAGTGCAAATTTAATTTAGCAACTATAGCCCGCACATATTTGACAATCAATGAGTTATTCATTGCCACTGCAAGGTCTATTTAGCAACTCCATTTAAGTGCTCGAGTATGTCAGCAACATGCCCTTGAAATCATTGATATATCCAATCCAACTGCCCAAGCCATGTTAAAATAAATACCTCAAAAGAGGTATTGACACTGGAATTTAATACGGCAACTTTTGGTAAGGGTTAACCTTAGGGGTTTATGAAAACTTTACCTAAGTTTATCTTGAGCCTATATGTTGAATTACCGCGCCAGTGTTCTAGGCTCATAGGAAAATCTAAAATTCTATACCTATGGCTGGCTCACAATTCTTGAGGAATCATTCATCTGATAATCTTTCACTTTGCTTTGAGCTAAGCTATTGGGGCAACGCAGTGCCTCGCTCACGATCAATATTTTCGAATACAAAATCAAACCCTCGATTATGAAACTATTTGTTTTTATGCTCTTCGTTTTTGCCGCGAGTTTTCCCTTTGGCAAACTATATTGTCAAGCCCAGAATTCCAGCCCTGCCCCTCATCGAATTAAAGTAGGCCAAGACTGGACACTCCTCTCCTCTGAGGACAACCTCGTCTTTGAAGCAATGACCGGCACTTGCAATGGCGCTACTCAGTTGTTATTGAAAGTACAAAACAATTGGGCTAAGGAAGTACATGTGTTCATTTCACTTTCAGTTGAGGGAGGTATTCATCGGCCTAGACAGTTACTAATACTGAAAGCCAATCAAATCGCTGATATCGGCTGCAAGCCTTCTGTGCCTTTTATGCCTATTCATTTGCAGGCTGGTCAAGAACCGGTAGTTACTCTGGACTATAAAATCAACAAAACAATTTAAAAGCTATCGATTAAATCTAACCGTTATGACAAAAATATTCTGGATTTTCCTGCTCCTGTCGCTTTTTTCAAATCCACTGCAAGCTCAGCTGTATGGATTAACAGAGGAAGGTGGAGCAAGCAATGATGGCGTTTTGTTTTCCTACGACCCCAATTCAAATGTATATGTCAAGTTGCTCGATTTTAATGGCGCCAACGGTTGGGCTCCGCTCGGAAGCTTGACTAAAGCTCTAAATGGAAAGCTCTATGGTTTGACGGAGGTTGGTGGGGCATACGGTTACGGGGCTTTGTTTGACATAGATCCTGCTTCTGGAACGTACACAAAGGATTATGATTTTAATATCTCCCTCAATGGACAATATCCGATTGGGGGGGTGACCTTGGGCCCGCACGGGCTATTATACGGCACAACTTTGGGAGGTGGAGGAAATGGAGTCGGCGTATTGTTTTCGTTTGACCCGACATCGGGTAGTTATACCAGACTTTTTGATTTTGGCGGAATCAATGGGAACAATCCATATGGCCCCTTGACCTTAGCTTCTGACGGGAAACTGTACGGAGTAACGCCGCAGGGAGGGGCATTTGGAGATGGCGTTTTATTCAGTTTTGACCCTTCGTCCGGTATTTACACAAGGCTCGTCGACTTTGGTTTCGGGGTAGGTTCACTCAATGGAGTACAGCCTTATGCTAGCCTAATACAGGCTTCAAACGGCAAACTTTATGGAACAACTATAAGTGGGGGCGCAAATAGCCTAGGCGTATTATACGACTATGATCCTTCGTCCGGAATCTACACGAGAGACTTTGACTTCGGAGGAGTCAACGGTTATTATGCTTATGGATGTTTGACGCAGGCTTCAGACGGCAAACTCTATGGCCTGGCGGAAGAGGGGGGCGCGAATGGCTATGGCACACTTTACAACTACGATCCATCTTCCGGAACTTTTGCTAAACTTTTGGATTTTGGTGGAGCAAATGGGACCTATCCTATTGACGGACTTGACGTAGCCTCTAATGGAAAACTCTATGGGATGACCTCCAGTGGAGGTGTTAATGGAGTAGGTGTATTATTTGATTATGATCCTTCAAGCGGTGCTGCTAATGTAGACTTAAATTTCAATGGTGGTAACGGGGCCTATCCAGCTTTTGGATCGCTGTTATCCATTGGCCTTCCCTTCCCAATTGCTACATCCGGTACCTCTGTATCCCAAATTTCTTTTCAGGCCAACTGGGGTTCTTCTCCGGGGGCAACAGGTTATTATTTAGATGTTGCTACATCGAGCACATTTTCGTCTTACGTGCCCGGGTACCAAAATCTTTCTGTTGGCAATGTAACCACCTACCTCCTGACAAATCTTTCGTCGGGCACAACATACTATTACAGAGTCAGGGCAGCCGGAACAATTGGGACTTCGACAAATTCCATCCCGATAAGCGTGCTTACTTTGCCAGCGACTCCCGTGGCTGATGCTGCTTCGGCAACTAGTCAAACTGTCTTCACGGCAAACTGGAACGCACAACCCGATGCATCAAGTTTCTTTATTGACGTGGCAACCGACGCAGGGTTTACCTCGATTCTTCCCTCCTATAATAATTTGAGCGCTGCAACTAACTCCATTACGGTGGGTGGACTCTTACCGAATACTACATACTATTATCAAGTTCGCGCAGCGAATGCCACTGGTTCTTCCCCATCTTCAAATTTGATCACAGTTCAAACACTTTCACCTCCACCCGTGGTAAGTTCTTTTTCGCCCTCGTCCGGTTCAATTGGAACGTCTGTTACAATCACGGGCGTGGGCTTCAGCTCAACGCAGGCAAACAACATTGTTTACTTTGGCGCTGTACGGGCTGCAGTGACAAGCGCTTCTGCAACAAGTCTTGTAGTTGTTGTACCACCAGGGACTTCCAATAATCCTATTACCGTCGAGGTTAATGGCCTTCAAGGATTTTCCAATACTCCATTCGTTGTAACCTTTGCGGGAAATCATTTTGATGCTAACTCACTTGCTCCCAATGCTGACATTAGTACTTCTGCTCAAAATCCTGTCTTTGTTACATTCGGCGACATTGATGGTGATGGTAAGGCAGACATGGTCGTCACTAATGGTAGTATCAGTACCGTTTCAGTGTTCCAAAATATTAGCGTTACTGGTACAATAACTGCAGCATCTTTCTCCCCCCCATTTGATTTGGCGACTCCTGCGCCGCCTGCGGGCGCGGTGTTGGGCGATATTGACGGAGACGGAAAACTTGATATAGTTTTAGGCATACCTTCAGCGAACACGATCTCTATTTTTAAAAATACATCCGGCTTAGGGGCGCTTACGACAAACTCCTTCGCGCCTCGAGTTGATATCAGCACCGGCAGCAACCCAAATTACCTTGCTATAAATGATATTGATGGAGACGGAATGCCTGATATAATTTCTCCCATGACTGGGAGTAATGTTGTTTCAATTTATAGAAATGTCGGACCCAGTGGAATAATTTCTTCATCAACTTTTGCACCAGTTGTGGACATTGCTACTAATTTGGCCCCGTTGGGAATTGCTGTCAAGGATCTGGACGGCGACGGGAAGCCTGACATTGTAGTTGGAAACCTTGGAGGGGCATCTATTTCTACTTTCAAAAATATCGGATTTTCCGGAGTCATTTCGACAAACTCTTTTGCCTCTAAAATAGATTATGTGACCGGGCAACGCCCAACAGTTATCGATGTCGACGATTTTGATGGGGACGGAATACCTGACATTGCAGCCGGAATTGAAACGGATGGAGCGTTGGCAGTCCTGCGGGGTGCAGGCAACGGCACGTTTTCTTCGCCCGTAGAGTTTACTTCCGGAACTTCACCAGACGGTCTTGCCGTTAGTGATATGAACGGAGATGGGAAACTGGACATAGCAGTTTCTAATTTCAGTAGTAATGCAGTTTCGCTTTTCATTAATGCAAGTACTTCGGGTTCAATTACAAGCGGTTCATTTAGCACCGTTCACTTCTCGGCACCGAGCCGGCCTTATGGAGTGGCACTGCAAGATGTAGACGGAGATGGCAAAACAGATCTTGCTGTTGCGGACGATGGGACAAACACGGTATCAATTTTTAGAAATGCCCTTGCTTTGCCTATTATTAACAGTTTTGCTCCTACAAGTGGATCGCCAGGAAATCTAATCACTATTACTGGAACTGGTTTCACAGAAGCCTCTTCAGTCACATTTGGAGGAGTGCCCTCTCTAGCATTCACTATCGTTTCTTCAACGACAATCAATGCCACCGTTGGGGCTGCCGGATCAGGAAATATAGTTGTAACAACGCCCGAAGGAACATCTACTTTTTCGGGTTTTACCTTTACCCCACCTCCCTCCATTTCTTCCTTTTCTCCAACCTCAGGGCAAGTAGGAACTGCAGTAACGATCACAGGTTCAGGTTTCAGCTCAACGGCTGCAAGCAATATGGTATATTTCGGAGCAGTTAAGTCAACTGTTACACTGGCGTCAACTACCCAGTTAACGGTAACTGTTCCCGTTGGAGCATCTAATACTCCTATTACTGTGGAGGCGAACGGGCTGCAGGCTTCTTCAGGTCAACCTTTTGATGTAACATCTTCAGGTAACAATAACGTGGTTCTTAACCACACAGCTGATGTCCTCGCTCCGGCTTCTCCCTATAGTGTCGCCTTTGGTGACATAGATGGCGATGGTAAACCTGACATGGTTGTGCCTAACGGCATTGCTCTCTCGGTTTATCAAAATATCAGCTCCTCCGGTTCGCTAGGCACGAATTCATTCGGAGCCTCAGTGGATCTTAATACAGGGTCATATCCATATTGGGCGAAACTTATTGACATTGACGGTGACGGAAAACTGGATCTGGCGGCAACCAATCCTGGCATCAGCACAATTTCCATTTTTAGAAACATAAGTTCAGGTGGTCCGATCAGTTTGTCGTCCTTTGCGCCGCGCATAGATATTAATTCCGAGAACAGTCCTTATGTTCTCGACATTGCCGACATAGATGGTGACGGTAAGCCCGACTTAATTACTACGAGCAGATCTAATAATACCCTCGTCATTATCGGTAACAAAAGCTCGCCCGGTAATATTACACCGGCATCTTTTGCACCAAGCGTAGACTTTGGTACCCTTTCACAACCAACGGGAGTAGCTGTCGGTGATCTGAATGGTGACGGGAAAAAGGACATCGTGGTTGGCAACTTAAACCAGGCTTCGTTATCCGTGTACATCAGCAATGGTGCACCCTACGTGGTTTCTTTTTCGCGCACGGATTATCCAACGAGTCCTCGCCCTACTTATATCGCTCTCTCGGACTTTGACGGTGATGGTAAACTGGACGTAGCCGTTGGCCTAGAAACCTATGGCATGCTCCTGGTAATTCCTGGAAACGGAGATGGAACCCTTGGCGCAGGAACTGAGTATCCTTGTGGCACCAGTCCTGATGGTCTGACAATCGGCGACCTCAATGGCGATGGGAAACAAGATATCGTGGTTTCTAATTTTTCTGATAACACGATTTCGACTTTCGTCAACACAAGTAGCCCTGGTTACATCAACATCAATTCATTTACCCGATCCAATTATTTTACGTTAGGTCGTCCCTATGGCGTCGCTGTTCAGGATATTGATGGGGACGGTCGCGCAGATGTTGCAGTGGCAACAAACGGCACGACAAATGTTTCCCTGTTTAAGAATATCACGCAGCTGACGGTAACGTCGTGCTCACCATTATCGGGACCCGTTGGTACGGCCGTGAGCATTGCAGGCAGTGGTTTTGACCTCACGCCTTCCAACAACATTGTTTATTTTGGAGCAGTCAAGGCATCTGTAACCCAGGTTTCATCGACTCTGTTAACGGTGACCGTTCCTGCGGGGGCTTCCTATGCTCCAATTTCTGTCGAGGTAAATGGTTTTCAGGCGTCCTCCAATTCGCCATTCGACGTTACTTTCATAAGTAGTCACGAGGTTAACATAGGACTTCTAAGTCCCGAATCGGATATCACCGCGGGAGTAAATCCATACGCTGCGGCCTTCGGTGACTTCGATTCTGATGGCAAACCTGATTTGGTAGTTACGAATTATGGGAGCAGCAAAATTACGGTTTACAAAAACATAAGTACAACCGGAACCGTCAACTCCGGCTCCTTTGCAACGGGCTTTGACTTAGCCACCGGTGCCAACCCGTTTAATGTTGCTATTGGTGATTTGGATGGAGATGGAATGCTTGACCTTGCTGTTACGAGCCTTGGTGCTAACGTGTCAGTCTATCGCAATACCAGCGGTGGAGGTTCGATGTCCTTTGCCCCTCCAATAAGTTTCCCCGCAGGCAATTCTCCGTGGGGTATAGCCATACGTGACATGGATGGAGATGGCAGACCCGAAGTGATCGGTACAAACATAAACAGCAACACTGCCTATGTGTATTGGAACAGAAGCGTTCCAGGGCTGATTGATGAAAACTCGTTCAATTACATAACAACCCTATTCACCGACGCCAATCCCTACGGTATTGTTGCGGGAGATATTGATGGCGACGGGAAGCCGGAGGTTGCAACAATTAATTACAGTGGCGCATCGATTTCAATATTCAGAAACACGTCGTTACCGGGAGCTGGTTTTTTTGATGCGGAAACAAGTTTACCGATAGGTGTGAACTCACTCTTTTTGGCTCTGAATGACGTTGACGGCGACGGAAAACTAGATTTAGTTTATACCGGCAATAGCGGCGTGGTGGTTTTGCCCAATACCAGTTCGGCAGGAACTTTCTCCTTTGGTAGTAGTACTACGCTTGCGTTGGGTTCGAGCCCCTATGCCGTTGCGTTGTCTGACATGGATGGTGACGGAAAACAAGACTTGCTAGCAACAAGTGCTGGTAGCAATGCATTAACCATTTTTAAGAATCTTAGCACACCCGGAGATCTTCGGGCCTCCAATGGTGTTATTTTTTCCACCGGCACTTACCCAACCATTCTGGCTGCTGAAGATATTGACGGAGACGGAAGACCTGATGTAGCTGTTCCAGATTACAACAGCTCAGCGGTTTCGCTTCACCAAAATCTGATTTCACCACCACCACCAACAATAACTTCTTTTACACCCGCCACGGGTGCAGTCGGTTCGGCGGTGACCATCAATGGAACATACTTCGGTGCTACCCCCGCCAGTAACGTTGTTTATTTTGGTGCCGTCGCTGCAACGGTCACCCAAGCATCCTCGACACAACTCACAGTAGTTGTACCAAACGGCGCAACCTATCAGCCGTTGAGTGTTACCACAAGTGGAGCGACTGCCTTGTCGACTGAACCATTTATTCCCACATTCGCAGGCGCGAACGTGGACCCGAACGCATTTGCTCCAAGGGTCGATTTTGCGACAGGAAACAATCCATATAGCGTTTCAATTCTCGATTTTGATGGCGATGGCAAGCCTGATATGATTTCTAACGGAGGGCCACTTGCTCTACATCAAAACACGGCCTCACCAGGAAGTATAACAAGCAACTCCTTTGCCACTAAGGTCAATTTTCCAACAGGGGGAAATGGACCGAATGTAGGTGTCGCTGACTTCGATGGCGATGGGAAAAAAGATATTGTCGTTATTGGGGTGCATGTCACCGGATCAACTGTCGCTACAGGAATTTCAGTGTATCGAAACGTAAGTAGCAGTGGAACTATTAGCCAAAATTCCTTCGCTACCAATGTCGACTTTATCACCGGTGTGAACTCTAGGTTTATCGATATCGGCGATCTGGATTTTGACGGGAAACCGGACGTAGTCGTCACCGACCTCACCAACAATGTAGTTTCCATTCTGAAAAATATTAGCACGGTTGGCACGATCGCATTTGCACCCCAGGTTGATCTGAGTACTTTGCAGCAACCGATCTGCGTTGTTATTAATGACGTAGACGGCGACGGTAAAAATGATTTGGTGGTCGCTTCCTCTTCTGCCGGATATTTTTCAGTTTACAGAAATACGACCTCCGTTGGCAATCCCTTTAGTTTTGCCTCACGCGCAGACATATTGTCGCCCACTGTCCTTTACGCTGCCATGGCTGACTTGGATGGAGATGCTAAGAATGACTTACTGCTTTTCAACTCAGGGGTGGTAACTTACAAGAATACAAGTAGCACCGGTTCTATTTCTTTTGCTGCTTCAATCAGCCTTTTAAATGGAGTCTACGCTCAAAGCGGAACAGTTGGGGATGTAAATGGTGATGGAAAACCCGATCTTGTCGTGGGGGACTTCAACAATAATATGGTTGACGTGTTCCAAAACACCAGCGCTAACAATACAATAAACTTTGCTACTCCAGTTAGCTTCTCTACCGCAAATTCACCTATTAATGTAGCCATCGGAGATTTGGATGGTGACGGAAAACCGGAATTAGCCGTTGCCGACTATGACGGTTCAAGTAATGCCATTTCTGTTTTTCATAATCAGATCACTAACGTCCAGACAACAACTTTCGGTGGCGATATTTGGGGTATGACTCAGTCTGGTGGTGCAGGCTTTGGCGTGATATTTAAATACAGCCCATCAAGTGGCACCTATACTAATGTCTATAGTTTTGACGGAGGCGCTAACGGTAATAGCCCCATGGCGGGATTGACACTTTCTTCTAACGGTAAGCTGTACGGAATGACTGAGCAAGGCGGAGCCAACAATAATGGTGTATTATTTGAGTATGACCCTGGAACAGGCGCTTTCGCTAAGGACTTTGATTTTGGAGGGCCAAACGGAGCAAACCCTTATGGCAGCCTAATCCAAAGCACAAACGGGATGCTATATGGGATGACAATCTATGGCGGACCCAATGGTTACGGAGCAATCTTTGAATATAATCCTGCTAGTGGCACGTATACCAAAGTCCACGAGTTTGATTTAACAAACGGAGCATATCCCTTTGCCAGTCTAATACAAGGCACCAATGGGAAACTGTACGGCATGACCGAGCAAGGAGGTGCCAACAACTATGGCGTGCTCTTCGAATTCGATCCCGCCACAGGCACTTACACCAAAGACTATGATTTTGATTTAATAAACGGAGCAAATCCCTATGGCAGCCTTATGCAAGGTACGAACGGGAAACTTTACGGGATGACTTACAATGGAGGAGCCAATCACTCTGGTGTATTGTTTGAGTACGACCCGGTGACGGGCAATTTTGCAAAGGACTTTGACTTTGGTGGAGTAAATGGGCAATACCCCTATGGCAGACTCATGCAGGGTACGAACGGGAAACTATATGGTATGACTTCTAGCGGAGGAGCCAACAGCTCCGGTGTGTTGTTCGAGTACGACCCGGGAACAAACACTTTTGCAAATGATTTTAACTTTGGAGGAACAAATGGAATATACCCTTATGGCTGCCTTACACAGGACACGAATGGGAAACTTTACGGGGTGACCCTGCAAGGAGGAGCTAACAATATTGGAGTGTTGTTTGAGTATGATCCTGCCTCTTCCACCTTTACCAAAAAATTTGACTTTAATGGAACCAATGGCGCTTCTCCCAATTTCGAAGAACTCGTTGTTTTGGTTAACCAACAGCCTAGTACACCGGTCGCAATCGCTGCTACATCTGTTACTCAAAGTGTATTTACCGCCAACTGGAATACAGTCTCCGGAGCCACTAATTATTTTATAGACGTGGCAACGGATCCTTGCTTCTCTAATATTCTCAGCAACTACAATAACATTTCTGTTTCGACCAATTCTTTTTCAGTTACCTCGCTCAGCGCGTCATCGCCTTACTATTACTACCGAGTTCGGGCGAGCAATGCAAGTGGCACTTCGCTTAGCTCTAACGTGATTACCGTTTCGACACTACCGAATTCTCTAGGATCCGGTGGCGAGCTGTGGGGTATGACACAATACGGTGGTGCTGGTTATGGAGTGATATTTAAATACAGTCCGACCAGCGGCACCTATACTGATGAATTTCATTTTGATGGGGGCGCTTACGGCAATGGCCCTTTGGGAGAATTAACACTCGCTCCGAACGGGAAACTCTATGGGACTGCCGAGCAGGCTGGAGCTAATGGAGTGGGTGTACTGTTTTCAATTGACCCCGCCACGAGCATCTATACCAAGGTGTATGATTTCAACGTAACCGATGGTGCCTATCCGACAGGACGCGTACTGACGCTGGCCTCCAATGGTAAGCTATATGGTACGACCTACCAGGGAGGCAACTCGAATCTAGGTGTGTTATTTGAATTTGATCCTGTTGCAGGTACTTATAAAAAGGATTATGATTTTAATGGAACAAACGGAGGCAATCCCTTCAACACCTTAGTTCAGGCACCCGACGGAAAATTGTACGGGATGACACAAAGCGGCGGAGCAAATTCTGTTGGTGTGCTGTTTCAATATGATCCGGCGACGACTACGCTAACCAAAAAATGGGACTTCAATGCTACCGGACAGTCTCCCTACGGAGGTCTTACCGTTGGTGGTGACGGGAATCTGTATGGCATGACCTATGCCGGTGGTACGTCTGGCTTAGGAGTGCTATTTCAATTTATTCCCTGTAGCGGAGAGTTTTTGGTAGTTCACAATTTTGGTGGACCGGATGGAGCCTATGGCTACGCTAATCTGACCTTAGCCACCAATGGCAAGCTTTATGGGATGACCTATGGTGGCGGTCTGGGCTATGGGGTAGTGTTTGAATATGATCCCTCCACTAAAACCTATACGAACGATTATAATTTTGATGCAACCAACGGAAGTTATCCTTACGGCTCGTTGACTCAGTACTCTGACGGACAGCTTTATGGGATGACCCATGATGGAGGTGCCAACGGCCTGGGGGTGCTCTTCAAATTTGATCCTGTAGCTAAAACTTATTCCAAGATCAGTGACTTTAACAACGTTAATGGTGCACACCCCGTAGGAGGAGCTTTGACAACAGTCATACAAATTCCCTCTGTTCCCGTAGCTACAAAAGCAACATCTATTGATGCAACTGATTTCACTGCCAATTGGAATACGGTTAGTGGCGCATCAAATTATTTTATTGATGTGACTACAGATCCAGGATTCACAGCAATACTTTCCTCCTACAACAATTTATCTGTTACAAACAATTCTTTACTTGTTAACGGCCTTACTGCTGGGACAACTTATTACTACCAAGTGCGGGCTGCAAATTCTGCCGGCTCCTCTCCTTCTTCCAATTCGATATCAACACTGACACTTCCTCCAGCCCCCGTCACCATAAGTGCAACCTCGATCGGTCAATTTTCATTTGTTGCCAACTGGAGCCTGTCCCAAAGTGCCACGGATTATATCCTTGATGTAGCAACGGACCCCGGATTCACTTTAATGGTGCCTGGATATTCAGCATTAGATCTCGGTAATGTTACCACCTCCTACAATGTGAACCTAAATCTCACGGTTGGTACCGTCTACTACTACCGGGTGCGAGCAGTCAATTCCTCAGGGGTGTCTAGTAATTCCAATGTTTCTTCAGTGCAAACATTATCAATGTTCCCGCAGACAATTACTTTTAATTCCATTTCGCCAGTAACTTATGGTGTTCCCTCATTTTCGTTGACCGCAACCGCATCATCGGGACTTGGTGTCACATATTCGAGTAGCAATCCTGCAGTGGCCACGGTGATCGGGAATGTCGTTTCAGTAGTTGGCGTTGGGGTTACCACGATTACAGCCTCTCAGCTTGGCAACTTAAATTATTTGCCTGCGACAAATGTAATTCAAATTCTAACCGTTAATCCAATTGGCCAAACTATTACATTTAGTCCGCTCTCTCCCGTAACTGTGGGATATCCCTTTTCATTAAATGCAACTGGAGGAGCCTCTGGACAGCCTGTTACTTTTTCGAGTTCCAATCCAACGATCGCTTCAGTGAGTGGTAACAGAGTAACGCCTACGGGTGCCGGTAGTGCTACTATTACTGCCTCACAGGCAAGTAATTCTTTCTACAATGCAGCGGGCAATGTATCGCAATCATTGACGGTATATCCACAAGCTCCAGTTTACATAATCACGCCTGCTAATAATGCCATCAATCAAAATGTAACGCTCAACCTTACGGCCAATTTGATTTCAGGTGCAACTACCTACACAATAGAAATCAACACGGCATCAGATTTTTCTGGGATTGACCAGATTCAGAGTGGTGCAAGAACTCAGTCATTTTCAGGATTACTTTATTCAACGCAATATTTCGTAAGAGTGAAAACAAATTTAGCGCCAGGTTGGGGAAAGGAAACAACCTTTATTACGGGGGCGCCAGAGTATTTTTCTTATGTCACAACACCAACCAATAATTCAACAGGTGTTCTGCTTACAAATTTATCTTTGAACGTTACATCTAACTTGGTTATCAATGCGACGCAATACACTATAGAGCTCAACACCAGTCCAACTTTTAGCGGAGGAATATCCATCGTAAAAACAGGGGCCAAAACACTGACTTTTAGTGGGTTAACCCCTTTGACAATTTACTATTCAAGAGTAATGACAAACCTTTCTCCAAATTGGGGAAAAACTCAACAGTTTACCACGGCGACGATGCAACAGCTTAGTTATGTGTTAACACCGGCGAACAGTTCCGTCAATAATAGTTATGATCCTAGTATAGTTGTCAACATCACTGGCGCTTCGAATTATACTATACAATTGAGCGCTGACATAACGTTTTTGACCGGAATCCTCCAACAAAGTGGCCCTTCTCCCACCTTTGCCTATTCAGGGTTAGCTTACAATACAAAATATTATTCCCGTGTATCTTCAGACCTAGGTGCAAGTTGGGGTCCGACTAAAAATTTCACAACTGCAGATCCTCTATATTTCAGTTACCTGACTTCTCCAATAAATGCCTCTACGGGTATAAATGTTCTCACCAACATTACAGCTAACCTGGTGCCAGGTGCGACTACCTACACAATAGAAGCCAACACAGCGCCTGATTTCAGTGGAACGTCTATCGTTAAAACCGGGGCCGCAAGAACGTACGCATATTCTCTTGCTTATAGTCAAACTTATTATGTGAGGGTTCAGACGAACTTAATGGCTGGGCAATGGGGAGCAACAAAATCATTTACAACCGGAGATCCTGTAAGTCTTGCATATGTTGTGACACCGGCAAACAATGCCGTCAATCAACATTTGACATTAAACGTTTCCGCTAATAATTTGCCGGGCGCAACTAGCTACACTATCGAACTGAATACAGCTTCCGACTTTAGCGGTAATTCCATCATTAAAACATCAGCAAGCAGAACAATTAGCTTTAGCGGACTAAAAAATGCACTGACATACTTCACTCGTGTTCAAACGAGTTTGGCAACAAATCTATGGGGGCCGACTAAACAATTTTCAACTGTTCTAACGGGCACAAGAATTGAATCCGATGCAGTAGCATCCAGCGATAGTCTACAAGTTGAGCCTCCTGTCTTGCAGGTCTTTCCTAATCCATTTTCTAAAACGATCACGATTCACCTCCAAACTCTAAATGAACAGCTAGCAAACTTTGTTTTATTCGACTTGACGGGGCGACCTGTAAGAGAATTTAAAGGAATGACTAATCAAGTTATTGAGGTGGACGGTAGTGACTTGGCTCAAGGGATTTACTTGCTTAAAGTTACCTCAGGGGAAATCAATTCAACTGTTAAGATTGTAAGGGAATAAGAAATGGAAAATTAATTTTAATAATTAACGATCCCTATTTTGACTTTAGTATTATCCCGCCAAACTCGGGACAAAATTCGGGATTTGATGTTAAAACTGATTCCTTGAGCCCGGGATAAAGTCTGCAAAATCTTTGAAAATTAGAGCGTGCTCTGAAAATCGACAGGCACATTTTAATTTTTCAAAATCAACGAAAATGAGTAGAAAAACCCGTCAGGCGATATCAATAATGCAGAAAATGGGTATCTTGAATCAATGAGCCCAATGAATATTATTAAATGACCCAACTACTTGAGCAGTCCAGCTAACTTTGATAGTTTAAGTTGGATGTAATCATCCGGTGCGATTACTAAATCCGCAGTGAGCAATCCAAGGTATTCGGACTCATAAATTTTATACCGAAGCATTTCGCGAACGTAATTAACTGTCGCAAGTGAACTTAGTTTTATGTCATTTGATTCGGTTGCAAGGTTAATGGAATCACCATACAATTTCTTTCCTTCCTCCAGATTATTCTCTCGAAGCTTTATCAGCCCGCTTGTCGCCTTAAAAACAATTCACGCCTTCGGTTATTATCTAACAGGCCCTCCATTTTGTTTAAATGAATCTTTGCCGAGTTGGTATCACCGAGACGAGCAAATGCGTAGGCTAAGTTATTACTCATCTCAAACGAACGGGGATTCGAAAGACTTGCAAACTCCCCAATTTTTATTGCTTTCTGGAAATCATCAAGGAAAAGCATAGCAATGTATTGTGCGAAGATTGCTGCTCTATTCGAAAACGGTTGTTCAAATAGCCATTACAAACTGCTGATTGACCAGCAGTTAAAAAAAAACAAATTTAACGTGGGTGTTTTCAGTGGACATCTGTTAATGTCACGCTATCGTTTTGCGAAACTTCTGGTTTAGTAAAAAAATCTTATCTGAATTACTGTTAAAACTTGATTAGGTTTTTTCCCTTCTAGCTTATAAACCAGCCGATGTTCTCCAGTTATCCTTCTTGACCAAAACC
>Ga0209067_10000764_pt1 | contig 20271 bp, 19 predicted proteins | sample ColStrG_CSR_2013_FD_187199 | JGI IMG/M metagenome (GOLD analysis project Ga0209067, IMG submission 187199) | Freshwater sediment microbial communities in response to fracking from Pennsylvania, USA - Cold Stream Run_MetaG_CSR_2013 (SPAdes)... | ecosystem: Environmental > Aquatic > Freshwater >...
CTTGATCTCGGTCATCTTGATCTGGCTGCCCTCACCGGCCTGTTGCTCGGCCCTTCAAACCCGCCAAAACCCGGCGCGCTCTGGCCGGAGAATAAATTTTCCAGCAGCAGCGCCAATCTGCCGCCGCTCAACCTCGACCTCAAAACCCCGCTTCTTGGGCTGGGCAACGGCCTCAATGCCCGTGACGCCAGTCTCACCCTGGTGCTCGCGCCCGACAAACTCAGCCTGTCGCCGCTCAAATTCGCTGTTCTGGGCGGCACATTACGCAGCACGGTCACTCTGCGCCATGACGACAGCCAGGCCTCGCTCAGCGCCGAGACCAGTTTCGACGGGTTAAAGCTGACCTCGGCGCTGCTTCAGGGTGCCGCCACCGGCACATTGTCACTGGCGGGCACCGGCCAGAGTTGGGCCGGTCTGATCGGCGGCCTTGCCGGCAATGGCACCATGAAGATCACAGATGGTCGCCTTGCCAATCTGCAGGGCGACGGGCTGGCCCGCATCGTCAATGCGGTCGAGCAGGATCAGAGCGACGCTGATCTGGCGGCGCTGACCAAAGCTCTGCCCGCCGAGATCGACAAAGGCACCGCCATTGTCGCCCCGGATGAATTTGCAATCTCGCTCGCCAGCGGCCAGTTTAAATTCGGCCCCGGCAGTCTCGCAGTGCCACCCGATACGCCGTGGAACGCCCGCTATGACCTGCGGAATGGCAATTTCGATCTGGCGCTGACACTGGTTCAAGCGCGCCCGCCGAAAAACTGGACCGAAGCCCCGCCCAAAATTGACGTCAACTGGCACGGCCCCTTCGCCGCGCCGCAGCGCACCATTGACGCCAACGCGCTCGCCAATGCGCTCACCGCCCGCGCCATCACCCGCAGTCAGACCAAGATCGAAGCGCTGGATGCCGACATCCGCGAGCGCGGCTTTTTTCTGCGCCGCCTGAAAGCCTCCCGCGCCGCCGAGCGCGCGCCGCCCCCACAATAAGGCTGGCTATTCAGGCTTGCGCGCGCTCATCGCTTCGCGCAGGCAGAACACCCGCAAAGCCGACGACAGATTGGCACCGCGCCGCTTGCTGTCCACTTCCGCCACCAGCGCGGCCACCGGCATTTCACGTTCCGAGGCAAAATCCTTCAGAGCTTGCCAGAATTCGTCTTCCAGCGAAATAGAGGTCGAATGTCCCGCGATCACCAGGGACCGTTTGATCACCCGGCCCGAGGGTGAAATGTCGATGGTCATTTCGGCTCCCCTTTCTGTTCTGCGTGCTCTGGTGCTGTCTTTCGCGTGAGCTTATGCGCGTCGAGCTTCTCGGCGGCTGCCTGTTGAAGGCGCAGGGACGCCTGTTTTTCGAGTTTGGATATGCCGAAATCAACACGGTTCTGCGCGGCCTTGGCCGCTTCAGCAGCCTTCGTTTTGGCTTTACGAACCCTGTTCAGATTGATCACTTCGCCCATCGGTCGAACCTCCGGCGCGTCGGGCAAGATTTATTTCTTACGAAACGCGTCAATCGAGACAATTTTTGCATCGCCGCTCGTCTCAGCGGATTTACCTTCAGCAGAAGCCTGCTTTGCGGCAGCACTATGTCCGGCCTCGTCTGTTTTGCCCTCGGCAGGCTTTGTCGTCTGCGCTGCGGTCTTGGCGGCCTCGTCCTTCCTGGCTTTTGCGGACTTGGGCTTCACCACGACCGGCTCTTGTCCGGCATGCGGGGCAGGCTCGGCCGGCACCAGCTTTGGCCCGGCGCTGGACGGCAGTTTGGAGACGGAAGCCTCGTGCTTTTCCTGGTCTTCCTCGACACGCGGCTCAAATTTCAAACCGAATTCCGCCGCAGGATCGGAAAAGGCGCTCAGCGCCTCGAACGGCACCAGCAGGCGCTCCGGCACGCCGCCAAACGACAGGCCCACCTCAAACGCCGTTTCATTGACCGAAAGGTCCCAGAACTGATGCTGCAAAATGATGGTCATTTCGTCAGGATACCGCGCCCGCATCCGCTCGGACAGCCGCAGCCCCGGCGCTTTGGTGCGGAAGGTGATAAAATAATGATGATCGCCGCGCAGCCCCTCTTTGGCGGTTTCGGTCAGCACCTTACGCACCACGTTGCGGAGGGCTTCCTGCACCAGAAGATCATACCGGATCAAATCGCTCGCCATTATTTCCCGCCCTGCACTCGACTTTTCACGAAACAACCAACACCCGCGCACATAACAAGTGGAGGCTTCTGTTGCCAGGTGCCTCCGAACCCCGCCTGAAAGTGCTACCCCTCAGGACTTTGATTTCGGTACTAGCACTGCATTACGCAGCGATAGCCACCGGAGCATAGTTGTCATTTGCAACTACAAAATGGCCCGATAACGACGGTACCATACCGGGCAAAAGTCCACTCTTTACACCCTCGTCGATCCTATTTCGCCCCCATCAAAAAGCCTGCTCGTCAAGGAGAAGGGTTTGTGGTGGAGGCGCCGGGTACCGCCCCCGGGTCCGAAAGGCTTATTCCAATGAACGTTTATCACCATATCTGACTTGCGCCAGCGTCTGGAATATAGGCAATGTTGCGGTTAAGTGAAAGGCCTTTGGCAACATATTCAAAAATACCCCTGACAAAACTGCAGACAGGACTGGAAAATCCAGACAATTTGAGTGAAAACACGGGTCTAAACCGCCAATTTAAGCAGTCATTTTGAAGGACGGGCTATAAGTGTTGATCGAACAGGTCCTTATTTTCGCGCTCGGCTTTCTGGTGGCCACGCTGTTCGCTCTGCTGATGATCCCGGCTCTGTCCGCACGGGCCCGGCGGCTTGCCCGCCGCCGCGTTGAATTGCAATTGCCGCTCTCGCCCGCCGAAATTCTGGCCGAACGCGACCAGTTGCGCGCCGAATTTGCCGTCAATCTGCGTAAGTCCGAACAAAAAATCGAAACCGGCCAGCAGGCCAATGCCGAACTTGCCGGCGAGCTTGGCCGCCACCAGATCCGCCTGGTCGAAATCACCGCGCAGGCGAAAACCCTGTCGGACTCCCTCAAAGTGCGCGAAAGCGAACTCGCCGACACCCGCCGCGCCTTGCACGAGGCCAATGCCGCAGCCGGCGCCGGGGCCATCGCATTGCTCGACGTGGACCACCAGCATCAGCGCCTGCAACGCCATCTGACGGCGCTTGAAGCGCAACATAAAGAACTTCACGCCGCCCATGACTCGCTCAAAACCGAATTTGCCGCCATTGACGCGCAAAATGCCAGTCTCGAAATGGCGCGCGCCGAAGTCCAGCGCCATCTTGCCGAAGTCGAGCACAAGCTCACCGCGGCCGATGAGGAATTTGCCCTGCTGCGCCAGGAACGCGATCTGGCTCACGCCGAGGCCGCCAATGCCGCCACCGCTCGCGACAAACTCAATGAAGCGCTCGCCGCCGCCCGCGCCAAAGCCGACGATCTGGACACCCGCCTTGGCAAGGCCAATGCCCGCCTCAAACTCTATCAGTCGGAAATCAGCGACCTCAAGGAATTCAACGAGACCCTGCAAACCAGCGCCGCCAATCGCCAGCAGCGCATGAGTGCACTTGAGAGCGAGCACAGCGCCGAACAAAGCCTGTTGCGCCAGCAAATCGAGGATTTGAAAAGCCGGTCCGCCGCACTTGACGGGGCCTTGCAGGCCGCAAGGCAGGCCCGCAGCAAACAGCCCCAGGCGGCGAACGGATCCTTCACCGCAACCGAGGCGCAAATGCTGCGTGACCAGATTTCAGAGCTGGCCGCCGAAGTGGTGCGCCAAAGCGCCCTGCAGCAAGGGCCCGCCTCGCCGCTGGCCGAGATTTTGTACCGCGACCTCGACAAGCCCGTGCACGATCCCTTGCACCGGAGTCTGGCTGATCGCATACTCGATAAATGACAACAATGTTGACATCTTGGCCTAAAGTCGGGCTGCGACATTTGACCATTGCGCTGCAACATATTTCCGGCATATCGGCGCTTGAATTCTACCGCGCTGCAGCAGACACTGCGCCGAAATTCATTGCGCGCAAATTTGACCAGCCGGAAACAGGCAGAATCCCGGAAACAGGCGGAACCATCGTGAACACAGACATCGAAAGCCAAATCATCGCGCTGGAGCAAAAGGCGCTCGAACGCTGGGCCAAGAGCGACGCCACCGGTTTTCTTGACCTTTATGCGCCCGAGGTCAGCTATTTCGACCCGTTCCTGCCCAAACGTCTCGATGGCCGCGACAAGATCAAAGCCTATTACGACATGATCCAGAGCCGCGTGAAGATTGACCATTTCGAGTTGATCAAACCGAAAGTCCAGCACTGGGGCGACACCGCCATCCTCACCTATAATTTCCTCTCCTGGGGCGGCAATGACGAGGAATTTTGCTGGAACTGCACCGAAGTCTTCCGCCAGACGCCGCAAGGCTGGCGTATTTTTCACTCGCACTGGTCGTTCGACACCCCCACCGACGTGCGTGTTGACGAAGCCGTGCAAGAATAAACATCTTCAGCAACAGCAAGTTTTGCTAGTGCCCGCCCCCGCCGCCACCACCGCCCATAGCTGCGGGGCGGCGCATCACCGGCAGCAGCACGACCAGCCCCAGAAACAGCCAGGTCAGCACAAAAAACACATCGGCCAGCGCCATCACCACCGCCTCGCGGTGAGCCAGTCCGCTGATCTGCTTAAGCGCCGCCAGTGGCGCATCGCTGCCCAGCCGTGCAAAACCCGCGGTCATGTTCGACAGCATGGTGTCCGCTTCCGGGTGGCCCCAGGCAACCGATTCATGCAGCCGTTGCACGTGCAGCTCGGTGCGGTCCTTGATCAGCGTGTTGATGATCGCCAGCCCCACCGCGCCGCCCAGGTTTCGCGTCAGATTAAACAGGCCCGACGCGTTCTTGATTTTGGACGGGACCATCGTGCCAAGTGAAATATTGTTGATCGGCACCATCGAGACCATCAGACCGAAGCCGCGCAACATCTGCGGCACCAGCAATTCCCAGAAATCCCACTGATAATTGATCGCCGAAGCCTGCCATGTCCCCAAAGCGAACATCGAAAACCCCGTCCCGATCATCAAGCGCGGATCCACCTTGGTCATCAGCTTGCCGGTGATCGGCGCGGCAATAAACATACAAACGCCAGTGACAAACATCGTCTCGCCGATCTGCAAGGCCGAATAGCCGCGCACCCGCGCCAGAAACACCGGATAAAGATAGGTCAGGCCATAAAGCCCTATGCCCATCACGAAGGAAAACAGACACCCCGACCAGAAATTACGGTCGGTAAAACAGCTCAGATCGACAATCGGCTGCGGAGCGGTAAAGGCCCGCCAGAAAAAGATCAGCGCACCGCACACCGAAACAATCGTCGCGTAAACAATCAGTTCGGATTGAAACCAGTCCTTGCCACTGCCCTCCTCGAGCAGATATTCCAGCGCGCCCAGAAAGGCCGCCATCGACAACAGCCCCCACCAGTCGAAATTCTTCAACAGCGACCAGTCCGGCTCGTCAAAATCGATCAGCATCCAGGTGGTGATCGACACGATGATGCCTGGCACCACATTGACCAGAAACAGCCAGTGCCATGAAAAAATATCGGTCAGATAGCCGCCGATGGTCGGCCCGATGGTCGGGGCCAGCGTCGCCACCAGGCCGATCACCGGTGTGATGATCGGCAGCTTGGAGCGCGGAAAAATCGAATAGGCCGAAGCAAAAACAGTGGGAATCATGCCGCCGCCGATAAAGCCCTGCAACGCCCGCCAGAAGATCATTTCATTGATTGAGCCGGAAAAAGCGCACATGACGCTCATCAGGGTGAAGCCGGCGCAGGAAATCGAAAACATCCAGCGTGTTGACACCACACGGCTTAAAAAGCCGGAGAGCGGAATCATGATCACTTCCGCGATCAGATAACTGGTTTGCACCCATGAAATTTCATCTGTGCTGGCCGAAAGCCCCGCCTGAATTTCCGCCAGAGACGCCGACACAATCTGAATGTCGAGAATGGCCATAAACATGCCAAACACCATCGCAATGAAGGCGATGATGCGCGCCGGTTCAATATGGTCGTGCGGAACCGCTGGCTTTGCCGCAGCGGCGGGCATCGCGACCGCCCCTCCAGATTTGACCGGCGCGGCGCTGCTCATGGCCTAATGCCCCGCCTTGGCGTCGCCAAAAAGCCGGTTCAGGCCCAGCGCCCCCAGAATCGTCGGTTTGGGCTGGCTCTCGTCGCGCGTATGCACGCTCACCGCCACCGAAAGCCCGGGCCGCAGCACGCCCTCGCGCGCCACATCGGCGGGAACATTGATTCGCACCGGCACCCGCTGCACGATCTTGGTGAAATTGCCCGTGGCATTTTCCGGCGGCAAGAGCGAAAATTCCGAACCGGACGCGGGCGCAAGGCCTTGAACCACGCCCATAATTGTGCGTCCCGACAAGGCGTCCACCACAAGGTCAACTTTTTGCCCCGCCTTGAGCGGCCCAAGCTGGGTTTCCTTGAAATTGGCCTCGATATAAATTCCCTCGAGCGGCACCAGCGCCATCAGTCGTGTTCCAGGCCCGACAAATTGCCCCGGCTGCGCGGCGCGATTGCCGATCACGCCGTCAAATGGTGCGTAAACCTTGGTGAAGCTCAAATCATGTTCGGCCTTGGCCTGCGCGGTGAGCAATTCGTTGCGTATAGCCACCATTTCCTGCTTTTGCGCCTGCAACACCTGCAGCGCCGCCTGCGCGCTGGCAATCGCCGCCTGCGCCCCGATCACCGCCGCATTGGTGCGGTCACGGTCGGCCTTGGCCAAATCCAGTGCCGCGCGGGTTGAAGTCCCGTTGCCCACCAGCGTATCGGTGCGGGCAAAGCTGGCCGCGGCACGTTCCTGATCGGCCTGCGCCGCCACCAGTTGCGCTTGAGCCTGGGCAATGGCGGAGCCCTGCGCTTCGGCCTGCTTGTCCATCCGCGCCAGAGTGGCGTCCTGCGTCTGTAATTTGTCCTTGGCCGCTTTGAGCGCCAGTTGATAATCACCATCGTCAATGGTCGCCAGCAAGGCCCCGGCCTTGACCGACGCATTCTCGGCCACCGGCACGCTGGCAATATAGCCGGAAACCTTGGCCGCGATCACTGAAATATCGGCCTTGACATAGGCGTCATCGGTCGTCACCAAAAACCGCCCTTCGACAAAATATTGATAGCCCTTGTATCCCCCAAACCCGATGGCGGCGAGCAACACCAGAGGCAGCACGAAACTGCGCCGCTTGCCCTTTGGCGGCATCACCTGCCCCTGCCGCACTTCGCCCGTCATCGCACCTGCGGGCTTTGGCGTGGTCAGCGCCTGTTCCGGCGCGGGCGAAACAGCGGGAAGCGCCGCTGTTTCGAGCGGTGTCGTTGCGATATTGGTGTTCGATACGTCAGTCATCAATCATCATTCTAAAAGAGATCGGCAATATTGTATCGCGACGCATGAGCCATCACCCCGACCCTTGCCTGTGCAAGTTGCGAGGCTTTTTTCATACACGTTGACATAGACCAGCCGCATCATCTAATCAAGGTCGAACCGTACGGTTCGATTTAGTCTATTTTGTATTTTTTATCGCCCATGTTCAAGTCTCTGCCGTATGCCCGCCAATCAACCCTCTGAAAATCCGGTGAATATCGCGTTAGCGTCGGTCGACGAGGGCGCAACGCCCAAACACCGGCAAATTCTGCAGGGCGCGCGCCAGATATTTTTGCGTGACGGGTTTGACGGTGCCAGCATGAGCGCCATCACCCAGGCAGCCGGCGTATCCAAAAGCACAATTTACAGCCATTTCCGCTCCAAAGCGCTGTTGTTCGAGGCGTTGATCCGTGAGGAGCGCCGCGTGCAGATGCAACAGGTGTTTAACAGTGACGCTTTCACCGGCGATCTGCACGAGGATCTGTTGCAACTGGCCACCGGCATCATCCATGTCATCCTCAGCCCGACGGCGCTGGCGCATTTGCGGATCGTCATCGCCATCGCCACCAAATTCCCCAACATTGGTGCGGCCTTTTTTGAGGCCGGTCCAGGGGCCGGGCGCGAACGGCTGAGCGCCTTGTTGGCGTCTCTGCATGCACGCGGCGACCTCAACATCACTGAACCCGCTATGGCCGCCAATCATTTTATTGGTCTGTGTCGCAGCGATCTGCTGATGCACGCCCTGCTCACGCCAAACCTGGAGATTTCGGCCGCCTATATCGAGCAAACCGCCCGCAGTGGCGTCGATGTGTTTTTGCGTGCCTACCGCCGCGGGCCTTAAAGCCGCACAGCCTCTGCAACGGCTAGACATGGCTTGCTTTCGCACCAAAGCGGGTCTATAGACGCTTCTCACTGCGGCTCCCATCGTCTAGCGGCCCAGGACGTCGCCCTCTCACGGCGAAAACAGGGGTTCGATTCCCCTTGGGAGCGCCAAAAATTTCCATCAGACAGTTTTGAGCCTTTTGCGGGCTTTGAGCGGTAAAAAAGCCGTCAACCCGTTTACCAAATCTTAAACTTGCAGCCGCCCCCTCCAGAACCGCATATATTTTACACAAATTGTCTCTATGCTGCACCGCATCGGAACCAGCAAAGGACAGACCGGATGAGCGACCGCAGCCAGCGCAAACCGGAAATTTTCGAGCCGCATTTCTGGGATCAGATGCCGATGCGCGAGCGTCTCGCCTGGATCGGCCTCGTCACGCTGGCGATCGTCATGACAATATTCTCAGTCTGGTATGACGGCTAACCGCCAGCCCACTTTGGCAGAGGCCGCGCCCGTCTGGCTGCGGGTTGCGGCGTTGAGTTTTGGCGGCCCCGCCGGGCAGATCGCCGTGATGCACAAAATCATCGTCGAGGAAAAGCGCTGGGTCGGGGAGGGGCAATTTCTGCATGCGCTGAATTATTGCATGCTGCTGCCCGGCCCGGAGGCGCAACAACTTGCCATCTATCTGGGCTGGTTGCTCAACGGCACGCGCGGCGGCCTCGTTGCGGGCGGTCTGTTCATTGTGCCGGGCATCATCGCTATTATGGTTTTAAGCTGGATTTATGCGCTGTTCGGGCAGGTCGGGCCGGTTGCGGCGCTGTTTTTCGGCCTGAAAGCCGCTGTTCTGGCCATTGTTTTGCAGGCTTTGGTGCGGATTTCCGGCCGCGCGCTCAAAAGCCGCGCATTGGAACTGATCGCGCTGGCCGCCTTCGCCGCGATATTCTTTCTCAATGTGCCATTCCCGGTGATCATTCTGGCGGCAGCCGCCACCGGCTATGCCGGTCATCGCTTCGGCTGGACCGGATTCAACGCACCGCCCGCCCGCGGCGACGCTCTGCCCGAAACAACAGCCCGCCCCCCGATCAACCAAACCCTTCGCACAACCGCGCTCTGGCTGTCCATCTGGCTCAGCCCCGTCGCGGTGCTGCTGGCGACCTTGGGGCCAAATCACATCTTCAGCCAGATCGCGCTGTTTTTCGGCCATATGGCCATTGTCACTTTTGGCGGCGCCTATGCGGTGCTGGCCTATGTGGCGCAGCAGGCGGTCGAAACTTACGGCTGGCTCAAACCCGGCGAAATGCTCGACGGCCTTGGCATGGCTGAAACCACCCCCGGCCCATTGATCATGGTGCTGCAATTCATCGGCTTCATGGCCGCGTTCCGCGCCCCCGGCCCGCTGAGCCCGCTGCTGGCGGGCACGTTAGGGGGGCTGCTGGCGACATGGGTCACGTTTGCGCCGTGCTTTTTATGGATTTTTGTCGGCGCGCCCTATGTCGAGGCTTTGCGCGGCCAGCGCGGGCTCAATGCGGGGCTGGCGGCCATCACCGCCGCCGTGGTCGGCGTAATTCTAAACCTAACGCTGTGGTTTGCTCTCCACACCACCTTTCGACAGCTCTTGCCGCTGCGCTTCTACGGCCTCGGTTTTGATGCGCCGGTGCTGGCCAGCGTCAATATCTGGGCGCTTGTTTTGTCACTGGCGGCGATTTTCGCGGTGTTTCGGCTACATTTGAGCATGTTGAAGGTGCTGGCGCTCAGCGCGCTGGCGGGCCTCGCGCTGCATGTTACGGGGCTGAATTAGCTCAATTCTCGTCCCGAGGCTCTCGAGGGAGGAAGGTTCGGGAACTGAACCTCAGCCCCCTCTCCGCGCTCGCCACAACAACGCCATAGCGGCCCGAAATACTAAAACCCCGCATCGGGCTTTTCAGGCCGGTGCGGGGTGTAAATCCGCTCAAATCTGTGTTTCAACGCTCTACCATTGCGGCAAATATTTAGTGTTGGCCGGGTTCCGCAGGGAGGGAGCTTCGCTTCTGCCCAGCGGGGCCTGGCCGGACAACACATTGGGGTTGGCGGGCGGCGAAGGCGCGGGCGGCAGGTCTTCGAGAATGCGCTGGCTTTCTTCCTGCCCGCGCATGCGCTGCACCACCTGCTTGAGATCAAACGCCTGATTGGCGTCAACCTCTTCAGCATGTTCATGACTCTGGCTCACCGGAATAACGGAACGCTGCACTGTCGAGAAGAACATCCGCATCGGTGTGGCAATCGCTTCACCGAAGGCGATACATTCGCGGTTACGGATCGAGGACAGAAAGCCGATACGGCTTTCCGAGCCTTGCGCGATCGCCGAGCGGATGATCGCTTTATCGTGTTCATTGGCGAGGCGCATGGCAAACAGGGTCGAGCACTGCGACAGAATGGTCGGGTCAAGTTCGGACGGGCGCTGCGAAATCACCCCGATGGAGGCCCCGAATTTGCGGCCTTCCTTGGCGATACGCGCAATCGCCTGACGGGTCGGGCCAAAGCCGCGCGAATGATCATGTGGCACGTAGCGATGCGCTTCTTCGCAAACCACCGAAATTTCATACGAGCCATGGCTCATGATCGCCAGATCAAGCGCCAGACGCGACAGCACCGAGACAATCGAATTGGTCACATCAGACGGCAAATCAGCCATCTGCAACACTGTGATGCGCCGGTCTTTGTGCGGAATGCGAAAAATATTGCCGATGACCTTCTCGATATTGTCCTCAATCATCGTCGAGCGGAACATAAAGCGGTAGCGGTAATTCTGGCAAAGCGCTTCCAGACGCCCCTTGAGCGAGCGCAAATCGGCGCGGCTATGGCGCTGGTCAAGTTTACCCATCAAATCCAGCACCATCTGGAACAGGTCGGCCATGCGGTAAGGCACAGGCGAGTCGACGTTCATGCCGCCGCCTTCATCAGACGCCAGCTTGCGGGCGGAGGCGGACAGGGCCCCGCCGCGCGCCAGTTGATACCGCGCCTTGGCGGCCGAGATGATTTCCATCAGCGCCGTCTTTTCGCCTTCTGGCGGCACAGTGCCTCGGAACACCACTTCGGAAAATTCTTCAAAATTGAACATCCAGAACGGCAGATCGAGCGTGTCTACGCCCAGTGCCACAGATTCGTTCGGGAAAGACGTCTCATATTCATTGTGCGGATCGAGAATAAGCACGCGCAGTTTTTGCCGAACTTCAATAGCCTTGCGGATCAGCAGCGTCACCGCAGTGGTTTTACCCACGCCGGTCGACCCCACCACGACGAAATGCTTCGACAGCATCTCGTCAATATTGACGGTGGCGGCTATCGACTGATCCTGACTGAGGCGGCCGATTTCGATGCCCTTGCCGCTTTCCACCGTATAGATCGCCTGCAGATCGGCCACACGCACCCGGTGTGCGATCGAACCGATCATCGGGTAGTTGGAAATGCCGCGCGAAAATTTTGGCCGCCCGTTCATATCGTCGGCGACTTCGCCCGCAAGTTCCACTTTGAAATTAACAACGTTGGGCTGGCCCTCTTCCCAGACCGGCTTGACCACGTCCATTTCATAGACAATTCCGATAATGCGGGTGGCATCGTAATTGAGCGAAATCAACCGGCCAATCGACCAAAAATCCGAGAGGCTCTGGTCAGAACTGGTGATCGCGATCGAAATCACCGCCATCGAGCCGCTACACGCGATCAAACGGCCGATCAGCCGGTTCTCCGGCTGAACAGGATGCCTGCGCTCAGCAACACTGCTGGAAACCAGATATTCGCTATCAGTAAACTTGTTCATGCAACTAACCTTGGCCATTTCGCCGCGACACTCAAAAATAAGGGTCAGTTGATTAATTTTGTGCTTCATTAAAGCGGTTACATCAGAACAACACGATTTTGTTACAATTTATGCTTAATGCAATTCTACATGGTCTTCGCCTGGCTCTCGCCGGGACAAATTCACCCCGCAACACGTCATATTCAGAGGCCAAACCCGCTGCAAAGCACTTGGCTGCAGCGTCATAAAAATCGAAATATGATAAAAATGATGGTTAATCGTTAGGGTTAAGTCCCTATTAAGAAGTTCATGGCATTCTCTCCTTGTCGAAATTGTTCGGGCTCGACTGAGGCCCAATTTGATGAAGGGAAATAATCATGGGCAATCTGAGAGCCCTCTCTCTCGCAACAGCCTTGTTGGGCTCTTTTGGTGGCGCGGCACTTTCCGCTGATCTGCCTGCACCTCCCGGTCTTCCTATGGCCCCGGCTATGGCTGATCCGGTGGAATATAATGGTTGGTATCTGCGCGGGGATGTCGGCATCGGCAAGTCCGGCACGCCGGGCCTCAATTATGATCTGCTGCGTACCGGCTCTGTGCCGTCGGTTGCTGGTGGCGGTTACCGCGATCCGGGCTCATTCATCAGCCAGGATATGCAGGATCAGGGTCTGATCAGCTTCGGTGCAGGTTACGCCTGGAACAACTGGCTCCGCACGGACGCCACTCTGGAATATCGCGCAAAAGCCCAGTTCAACGGCATCGACCAATATGTCTGTCACACGACTTTGATGGACGCCTGCTATCCTAATGCAGTTCCGGCTGGCTACACCATCAACAGCCAATGGCGCGGCAATGTCTCCTCAATGGTGGCAATGGCCAATGTCTACGCCGACCTCGGCACCTGGAACAACCTGACCCCCTATATCGGCGCAGGTGTGGGTATCTCCCGCAACACCACCACGGGCATTTCGGAACTCGGCACTGTCTATACTGATCCGGCCCTCAAGGGCGGCAACTATTATATGACCGACGCGCAATATTCCAACGGCGCCAGCAAGACAAATTTCGCCTGGGCCCTGATGACCGGCCTGAGCTATAATGTCTCGCAGAACCTGAAACTGGAACTGGGCTACCGCTACATCAATCTGGGCAAGGCCGTCACCGGCTACGAAACCCAGCAGCCGACCAGCTACCAGTTTGTCAACCTGAAGACCAAGAGCCTCACCGCTCAGGACTTCCGTCTCGGCATGCGCTGGATGCTCGGCACCCCGACGGCAACGGTTGATGCACCGCTGGTCCGCAAATTCTGATCACCTTGTCTGGTCGAAAACAACGGCTCCTTCGGGGGCCGTTTTTTTTGTGGACGCCTGCACCACAGCAGCGCTTTGAGAGCGGTTCTTTTCCACCTGCTCGCGAGATTACCTGTCCCGCCGGGAGAGAGCGAGGGTGAGGATCAAAACGTTCATTTTGGTGCAAATTTTGCGCTTGCGGTGTTTTTTTTGAGCTTCATTTTCCAAAAAAGACCGGAAAAACACGCCCGAATCGACCGCTTCAGCCAACCAAATGGCGGAAATCGGCGACAACCTTCTCGTAAACGCCGCGTTTGAACGGGATAATCATCTCGACAAGATTGTCGATTTTCTCCCAGCGAAACGCGTCAAATTCGGGTTTGTGCATCCCGCCGCCGGGTGTCGAAATATTGATTTCACTCAGTTGGCCGGTAAAGCGAAACGCAAACCAGCGCTGGATTTGCCCGCGATAACGTCCCCGCCACGTCTTACGCAGCGATTCCCCGGGCAAATCATAAGAATACCAGTCGCGCGATTCAGCCAGCAATTCCACAGACTTAATGCTGGTTTCCTCATAAAGTTCGCGCAGTGCGGCGTGCAAAGGCTCCTCGCCCTCGTCAATGCCGCCCTGCGGCATCTGCCATTCGTGATCAGGCGCGACATGCTCAACCAGACGCTTGTTCTTGCGCCGGCCCACCAGCACATGCCCCTCATCGTTGAGCACCATCACACCGACGCAGGGCCTGTATTCCTGACTCATTGCACCTGCTCCGCGACTGTTCTTGCACCTTTGCCCAACATAGCGCTCACCGGCACCAAAGCAAACCCGCGCGATTCCAGCTCACGCGCCCATGCAGAAATCTGATCAATTCCAATAGGATAGCCATTAGCAACACCAACAGCATATCCGTTTTGCCGCGCCTTCGCCTCCAGTTTGGTCAGCGCCTGCGCTATGGCTTCAGCTTTTGGCTGCGCGTCCACAACCACCTCGCCGCGCGCCGTCGGTGCCGACAATTCCGGCGCCATTTCTCCAATCAGGCTGCGCGGCGACGAGCCGTCATCAAGCATCATCAACCCGCGCATCGTCACTTCGCGCAGGACCGGAGCCAGTGCTGCCCGATCCGCAGTGAATTTGCCGCCCTGATAGGTCATCAGACCAATATAACCGGTAAATTTGCCCATCAAAGCCTGCAAATGCGCCAGATTGGTTGCCTCATCCGCGTCGGTCAACAGGGTTTCCGGCCCTGGATTATTAGCTGGATAATCAAAGGCTTGCATCGGGATCTGCAACAAAACCTCGTGGCCGCCCTCGCGCGCCTGTTTCACCTGCCGCTCCAGACCTTTGCCGTAAGGTGCAAAGGCCAGCGTCACCTCTTCGGGCAGGTTCTCGATCGCGCGGGTGGTCTGCGCTTCGGCCAGACCCAAGCCGCCAAACACCAGCGCAATGCGCGGCGCATTGGCCTTCAGCCGGCCACCGGTTTTCAGCGGCTTGGCATAGATCAACAATGGCTTCGAGCCATCCGCACCCACCTTGGGAAGAAGCCCATATCTACTTGATTCTACGAGCCTTTTATCCGGCGCGGGGTTGAGCGCCGCTCCGGATGTATCGGGAATTTCAATGATCAATGCGCCGGGGACCTGCCCGTTTCCGCCGCGATGCACCGTCACACCGCTGGCCTGTTCGACAGCGGCCGCGCTCTGCGAGCGTGGCACTTGCGACACCGAGCCGGTGATATCGCCGTTGGCCGCAGCATTGGCGGGAGCGGTTTGCACAGGCGCTGGAATATCCGCAACTTGCGCCGGTTTTTCGATTTTGGCTGCAGCAAATGGCTCGCCGCCGAATTTATCGTCGGTCAGCATGGCGAAAACGCCCAGACTGGCGAGCAAAACCCCGCAGCCGCTCACGGCAATCAGAGCGTAAGGAATTTCGACGCGCTTTGCGCGTGGTTTCCGTCCTTGTCCCAGCGGTTTGTTCAGGTCGTCCAAGGCAAAGCCACTCTTTTGTGTGACGAATCAATAACCGACACCCGCATTGTGCTTGCGGATGTGGGTTACGTCGAGAATTAAAACAAAGACTTAGTTGGGCGATGGCGCAGCGGGAGCCGCTTCCACTTTGACCGGGGCAGGTTCTGCATTGGCCTTGTAGGTGCCATGCAGAATATCCATTGCCGCATGCAACTGCTTGTCGTCCTTTTCGTCAGGCGGAACATAGGCTTGGCTGCCGGTTTTCTCATCGGTGCCGTTCAGGAGATGCCCCTTCAGCGATGCCTCGCCCTTGGTGTCGTCCTTGCCCTTCAGATCATCGGGAACATCCTGCAGCACGACGATTTCCGGCTCGATCCCCTTGGCCTGAATCGAGCGCCCCGACGGCGTATAATAGCGTGCGGTGGTCATCCGCAGCGCGCCATTGCTCTGCGGCAGCGGAATAATCGTCTGAACCGAGCCCTTGCCGAACGAACGCGTCCCCAAAATCGTGCCGCGCTTGTGATCCTGCAAAGCACCGGCGACAATTTCAGACGCGGAGGCAGAACCGCCATTGATCAACACCACCAGGGGCTTACCGCCAGTCAGTTCCGGGTGCGTGGCATTGAAGCGCTGGGTTTCATCGGCATTGCGCCCGCGGGTCGAGACAATTTCACCCTTGTCGATGAAATCATTCGACACTTTGATCGCCTGATCGAGCAAACCGCCCGGATTGTTGCGAAGATCGAGAACATAGCCCTTCAGCTTGTCGCCGGGCAAATCAGCCGAAATTTTGGCAATGGCGCCGCGCAGGCCCTGATCGGAATTTTCGGTGAATTGCGTGATACGAATGATGCCAACATCATCAATTTCATGCGAGCGCACCGATTTGACCACGATAGTGGCGCGAATCAGTTTCACGTCGAACGGGTCTTTTTTACCCTTGCGGACCATTTTCAGCACAACCGCCGTATCAACCTTGCCGCGCATTTTATCAACGGCCTGATTGAGCGTCAGACCTTCAGTGCTGTCACCGTCAATGGCAATGATGATATCGCCAGACATAATGCCGGCCTTCGACGCAGGGGTGTCGTCGATCGGCGTCACGACCTTGACGATGCCATTTTCCTGAGTAACTTCAATGCCCAAGCCACCAAATTCGCCGTGCGTCTGCACCTGCATGTCGCGAAAGGCCTTGGCGTCCATATAGGACGAGTGCGGATCGAGCGAAGTCAGCATTCCGTTGATCGCCGCTTCAATCAGCTTGGCTTCATCGGGTTTTTCAACATAATCGGTGCGGATTTTCTCGAAAACATCGCCAAACAGGTTCAGTTGGCGATACGTATCCGCCGCAGCCGCCTGAGCTGTTCCACCGGCGAAAAATTCCGGGTGCGTGGCCAGCGTCACCGAGAGTGCGCCCACCGCAACCCCGGCCAAAAGAAGAGAAATCTTGGGCATTATCCGCGAACCTTTTCCAAACTCGACTTCGCCCACCACGGGCTAGGATCGATAGAACCACCGTCTTTACGAAACTCTACATATAGAATAGGGCCTGCCGCTCCAAGCGCAACAGCAGATGCGGTTTTTAACGAACCATCGCCCATTACGGCCACGGGTTCACCCACCTGCACAAATTGCCCAACCCTCACATTGATCCGATCCATCCCCGCCAGCAACACATAATAGCCGCCACCCACATCAATGATCAAGAGTTGGCCATAGGAACGAAATGGCCCGGCGTATAAAATCCAGCCATCGGTGGGTGTGGCCACACTTGCCCCCGGCCTTGTGCCCAGCGAAAGCCCCTTTTCGGCGCCGCCCAAGCCATCCGGTTCCCCGAATTTTTTAACCAACTCGCCTGCAACGGGAAGCGGCAACATGCCCTTGACCTCAGAAAAGGGCAGCGCGGGCGCGGTGCGCCCCTTATCCTTGAACGGTGGCGGCAACGCGCCTACCCCTAATTTGCTCGCCTCCAGCGCCGACATTTTGGCCATCTGGTCGGCATCGGCCTTGCGCGCCGCCTCGGCGGCCTTCGCAGCACCTGCGCTTTGCTGCTCCGCGCCCGTAATCAAATCTTTGAGGCTGGTCGCCTGTTTGGCCAATTCGCTGGCGCGGTCGCGCTCGGCCCCCAAGGCTTCCTCGGCACTGTTCAGTGAAGCCTGCCGCGCGTCAATCAGCGCGGTCAATCGCAATCTCTCCCCCGCCAGATTAGCCAGATCGCCCTCAAACGTGGCTTTTTCATTGGCAATAGCGGTTTTCAGCCGCACCAACTCATTCAAATCGCCGGAAAGCGCCTCCACTTCGGCTTTCAGATCGGGCAGCACAGCGCCCAGCAACATGGCCGTTCGCACCGCCTCCAGCATGTCCTGCGGGCGCACCAGAATGGCGGGCGGCGGTGAACGCCCCATCCGCTGCAGCGCCGCCAACACCTCGCCGATCACGCCGCGACGACTTTCCAGCGACAGACGGATCGCCTCCTCGCTGCCTTTCATCGTATCAAGCCGCACTTCAGAGGCGTGAATTTTGCCCTCCGCGGATTGCACCTTTTCGTTGGCATCGATCAGCGCGCTGTTGAGCTTCTCGCGGTCGGCCCTGGTGGCTTCGATTTCGGCTTCTATTTTGCGCCGCTGCTCTTCCGAGGCCTTCAGCGTGTCCTGAATGCCCTGCAATTCGGTCTGGCGCTTGCCTTGCTCGCTATTGGGGTCGATGAGTTGCGCCCGCAACGGCGTGGAAAATCCGCCCGCACCCAAGGCCAGCCCCAGCAAAATCACCGCTTGCCCGCAAAACCGCATCAAACCTTCCGAAAAAATGAAACAAAGACCGAATCATCCTGATAAAATCTAGCTTTATTTTGTAATTATGGCTTGGTTTGGTTCGCCTAAACCCGATGATAGGGGTGGCCGGATAAAATTGTGGTGGCGCGGTAAAGTTGCTCGGCGGCCATCACCCGCACCAGTTGATGCGGCCAGGTCAGCGCGCCGAAATTCAGACAATAGGCCGCCTGTGCGCGAAAGCTCTCGTCAAACCCGTCCGGGCCGCCAATCGCCAGCACAAAGGCAGGCACGCCGCTGTCACGCGCCTTGCCCAAATCAGTAGCAAAGGCGGGAGAATTCAGCGCCTTGCCGCGCTCATCCAGCGCAATGATGCGCGAACCCGCCGGAATTTGGGAGATAAGCGCCCTCGCTTCCTCGATTTTGCGATCTTCGGAGCGGCGGGCGCGGCTTTCTTCCAACTCGCGCAAATCTACTCCTGTCAGGCCAATGGCCCGCGCGCCAAGCTCCAGCCGCTCCCAATAGCGCGCCACCAATTCACGCTCCGGACCGGCCTTCATTCGCCCGACACAGAGCAAAATCAGGCGCAAAGGAGCGCTCCGAAATCTCTATTCCGCACGCGCTTCTTCAGGGCGATCAACACCCCACATTTTTTCCAGATTGTAGAAGCGCCGCACGTCCGGACGGAACACATGCACGATGACATCCGAGGCATCAACCAGAACCCAGTCATTGTGCGGCATGCCTTCGACGCGCGGCGTGCCAAAGCCTTTTTCCTTACAGGCGCGGATGATCTGGTCGGCAATGGCACCCACATGCGTATTTGAGCGCCCGCTCGCCACCACCATCACGTCGGCAAGCGAAGTGCGGCCGGCCAGATCAATGCTGATCACTTCCTCCGCCTTGCCGTCATCAAGGCTTGTTAAAATCAGGTCGAGCAGGTCTTTGGAGTCTTTGGCGGTGATTTGCGGTTCAGTAGCCGCATTTTCCGGTGTTTTTACGTTGGTCAGGGTCTAAATCCTTGGTGGTCTGTTCAAATCGGGTTTGGAACCATCATAGCGCTAAACGAAGCCAAACTTCAATCAATTCCGCATCATGTCCGAGCGCGACGCAGCGCCGAAGACGACAAATGCGAGCGTTTGCCGTGCAAAAACACAAAGGCGGGTGCGGTTTTTCCCAACAACGGCCCGTCACTCTCGTCAACGCGATAGGCGCGCAAAGCCTGTGCCGCCTTGGACGACAAGACCGAAAGTGTAGAACCCGGCCGGTCGATCACCGCCATGGGCATCAGCCGTGCAATATCGGCCCAGCGCTGCCAGAGGTGAAACTGCCGCAGATTGTCCGCGCCCATGATCCAGATAAACTCGACACCCACACACCGGCGTTTCAGATAGGACAGCGTATCGAACGTATAGCGCGCGCCAATCTCGGCCTCAAAGCCTGTGACGCAAATGCGCGGGTCGCGCGCCAGTAGCCGCGCCCCAGCCATTCGCTCATTGAGAGGCGGCAAACCATCATGATTTTTCAACGGGTTAGCCGGTGTCACAAGCCACCAGACGCGATCAAGTTTCAGCCGCCGCAGCGCCGTCTGCGCCACCAATAGATGCCCCTCATGCGATGGATTGAATGTGCCGCCAAACAACCCGATCCGCATGCCTGGCGCGTAGGGCGGCAGATGCGCGGGGAGGCCCGAAACATGCCTCACGGGCGCAACTGCCCGTTGCCGGTGACGCGATATTTGAACGAAGTAAGTTGCTCAACCCCGACTGGCCCGCGCGCGTGCATGCGGCCTGTGGCAATACCGATCTCGCCGCCAAAACCAAATTCGCCGCCATCGGCAAATTGCGTCGAGACATTGTGCATAACAATGGCGGAATCGACTTCGCTCAAAAAGCGCTGCGCCGCCTCCATATCCTCGGTCACAATACAGTCGGTGTGGTGCGAGCCATAGGCCTCGATATGGTCGATCGCCGCATCAATGCCGCTCACCACCTTGCAAGCGATGATTTTATCTAAGTATTCGGCATGCCAGTCGTCCTCAACCGCCGCGTGGACGCGTGAATCCGTCGCCATCGTCGCCGCATCGCCGCGCACTTCGCAGCCCGCATCCAGCAGGCCCTTGACCAGCGGCGCGAGGTGAGTGGCCGCAACGGCCTCGTCAACCAGCAGGGTTTCTGCCGCGCCGCAAATGCCGGTTCGGCGCAATTTGGCGTTCAACACCAGCGGCAACGCTTTATTCAGATCAGCCGCGCGATCAATATAAATAT
>Ga0209067_10000767_pt1 | contig 20250 bp, 21 predicted proteins | sample ColStrG_CSR_2013_FD_187199 | JGI IMG/M metagenome (GOLD analysis project Ga0209067, IMG submission 187199) | Freshwater sediment microbial communities in response to fracking from Pennsylvania, USA - Cold Stream Run_MetaG_CSR_2013 (SPAdes)... | ecosystem: Environmental > Aquatic > Freshwater >...
CCCAACTGCTGGAGGTCGTCGGGATAAACCGGGTTGGCCTTCTTGAGGAGGCGGGATGGCTGCACGTTGCCGCCAACCGAAATCCGTTTGGGCATGGCGTTCGAGGGCGCTACAACCGGCTTCGGTGCGTTCTTGCTGCCCTGCACGGTAAGCGCCTCCGAGATTTGCCCCACTTCCAGGTTTCCGTCCGCCCTGGCGGCATTGCCAGATGCAACGTCCACTTCCACCTTGGCAATGGCGAAGCCCGGCGACCGGAACTCCAACGCGTAACGGCCGGGGGGAATCGACGTGAAGATGTATTCGCCAGCGGCGTTGGCTACCGCAGTCTCTTGATTCGTACCACCCAGGTTTTTGGCCGTCACGCGGGCATTGGGGACCACCGCTCCGCTTGGATCTTTCACAACCCCGGCCAAGGCTCCGCGCGTCGCCTGGGCATGCGCCGTCACCGATGCCAGCGACAGCAGCACGGCGCATCCGGCCGCCGCCACCGCCACGGCAGCGCGCCGGCTCAACGGATTGCGGTTGCGCTTGCGATCCAACAGCCCGCGCACTCGGGATTCCAGGTCGGAGGCCTCGGCCATGGCTGGAGCGTCTCCCCACAGGCTGCGCTTCTCGGCCAGCCCGCGCACCAGATCTACCAGATGCTGAGCGTAGTCCGGTGCCGCCAAACCGCGATTCAATACGGCATCGTCACAGGCCCGCTCCCGTTCCTTGCGAAGCTGCCGCACGGCGATCCAGGCGAAGGGATGGAACCAGTACAGGCAGCAGGCCGCCTGGCCGATGGCCTGGGCCAGAAGATCGAACCGCTGTACGTGCAGCAGTTCGTGGAGCAGCACGGTGTGCAGGCGCTCCGGTTGCCACTCCGCCGCTCCGGCCGGCAACACCACCACTGGCCGCAGGATGCCCCACATCATCGGCATGGGCGCCGCCGGACTCTCCACCACTCGCACGGGACGGCGGATGTCCAGCGCTTGTCTCAAGTCTTCAACGGTCTTCTCCGCGTACCGCGCTGCGGTCGCACTGCGGACGGTCCAGGCCGTGCCGCCCGCGCCAAAGACGATGCGCGCCGCCACCACCGCGCATCCCAGGATCCATAGCAGCAGCAATGGGGCTGGCCATTGGCTGGCCCTTTTGCCCACCACGACCAGCATCTGGCCGGCGCTCTGCACCTGCGCGGCCACGGGGGCCGGCGCCGCAGCCCATTGCCACTTCGGAACGGTCGCCACGGCGAGGGGCAGCACCAGCAAGGCCGCGAGGGCCGCAGTCCAGACAAAGTGCTTTACCGCCGCAGGGCCGCGGCGCAATGCCGCCACCGCCGCGAAGGCCGACGCCATAATTACCGTCGATCTCCAGGCGATCTGCGTGAGAATTTCCTGCCACGTCATAAACTAGACTCCTTCCTTCTTGGCTTCCTCGATCAGACTCGAGATTCGGTCCAGGTCTTTCTTTGAGAGATTGGCGGCCGAGAGGTCGAGCAGTGCCGCCACCGCTTCCTCCACCGACCCTTCAAAAAATGTGGAGACCACATGACGCAGCGCCGAACGCCGCGCCGTGTCGCGCGCCAACGTAGGCAGATAGACATACCGCAGCGCCTGCTCTTCGTGCCGCACATGGCCTTTTTCCTCCAGCACGCGCAGCTTGGCGCGCACGGCCGAGTAGCTGGGCCGGTCCGGCAGCGCTTCGTGGATCTCGGAAGCGGCAGCCCGCCCGCGCTGGTAGAGAATGTCCATGATCTGCCGTTCCCGCCGGCTCAGGTTACGATGTGTATCTCTTCGCATATTGGCTGCTGCAAAAGCAGCAGCATGGTGCAAAAATAGCACCGGAGGCGCATTCGTGTCAAGCCCCTTTTTGCGGGGCTACAATGAAGTTTGAAACCTAACAACGTCCGGTTCTCCCATTTCGCCTGGTTCGTCCTGGCCTGGAACATCGCCGTGGTGCTGTGGGGCGCGCTGGTGCGCATAACCGGTTCTGGCGCCGGGTGCGGGAATCACTGGCCCGACTGCAACGGACAATACACCCCAAACGCCACCGCCGCAACGCTCATCGAGTACACCCATCGCGCCATGACCGGCCTTGATTCCGTACTCGTGGTAGCGCTGTTGGTCTGGGCTTTTCGCGCTTATCCGCGACGGCATCGGGTGCGGATAGGGGCCGCGCTTTCGGGCGTATTTCTGGTGACTGAGGCGTTGATCGGAGCGGCGCTGGTCAAACTGGAACACGTCGCCAGGAACGCCTCTACGGGGCGCGGGTACTCGCTTTCCATTCACCTCGTCAACACCCTCACGCTGCTGGCCTGCCTGGCGCTGACCGCCTGGTGGGGCACGGGCAAGCCCGCTATCCGCGTGCGCGGAAAGGCCGCTACAATGGCCGCCGTCAGCCTGGCGGTGGTCGTGGTGCTCGGGATCAGCGGCGCCATCGCGGCGCTCGGCGATACGCTCTACCCGGCCCAGTCCCTGGCCGCCGGCCTGGCCCAGGATTTCGACCCCGCCGCCAGCATTTTTGTTCGCTTGCGGCTTTTGCACCCTGCCATTGCGGTCTGCTCGGCCGCCTGGCTCCTCTTTTATGGCGTATCGAGCGAGCGCCGGCGGCCCGGCGTGCGACGCACTGCCTGGATCATGATGGGCTCCCTGGGCACACAGGTGCTAGCCGGCGCAACCAACCTGCTGCTGCTTGCCCCTGGCTGGATGCAGATGGTCCACCTGCTGCTCGCCGACCTGCTTTGGATCTCGCTGGTGCTGCTGTGCGCGGGGACGCTGGCGGTCGAGCCGGAACCCCGGCTATAAACTCGGGTCCGGCTCGAATCTACACCTTCGGCAACTCGTACCGTTTGCGGCGGGGACGATCGACGAAGGCGTTGGCCTCGGCATCGCCCGGGAAGGTCTCGGTATCGGGGTCCCACTTCAGTCTGCGATTGAGTTGGCGGGTGATGTTCACGAGATGGCAGACGGAAACGGAGCGGTGCCCTATTTCGACATCGGCGATCGGGGTGGAGCGTTTGCGCATGGCGTCCAGCCAATCCTGCATGTGGAACTGGGCCTGCCATTGGGCGCGGTTCCACTTCTCGACCTCCTCGCGCGGGGGAATCTCTTTGATGAGTGTGCCGGGGTCCGTGCGGAAGCCGTTGCGGACCACTTCGACGCGGCCCTTTTCGCCGGCAAAGACGCATCCGCCGAGAAGGTCGAAGGGAGGCATCTCGAGACGGACGGTGACGCCCGAGGCGTAGCGGAACGCGATCGCGTTCTTCGCCCCGTCGAGGATCGGCCAGAATTCGACAGGGCCGGTCAGGTCGGCGCCGAGACCCCACTGGATCTGGTCGACGCCGTGGGCGCCCCAGTTGGTCATTTCGCCGCCGGAGTAGTCGCGCCATTGCATCCAGCCGGTATGGAGCTTCGAAGAGTAGGGGCGCATGGGGGCCTGGTTAAGCCAGAGGTCCCAGTTCAGGCCTTCGGGCACAGGTTCTTCAGGGAGCGACGGGACCTCGGCAGGAGGCGTGTAGTTGACGCCCTGGACGAAGAGGAGCTTGCCGAGGCCGCCCGAGCGGACGAACTCGCAGGCGACCCGGTTCATGGCCATCGACCGCTGCTGGCTGCCGACCTGGAAGACGCGGTTGTAACGGCGTGCCGCCTTGACGAGAGCGCGGCCTTCGGCGATGTAAAGGGTGAGGGGCTTTTCGGCGTAGACGTCCTTGCCCGCCTGGCAGGCGTGGATGGAGCAGAGGACGCGCTGGTGGTCGGCGGTGCCGACGATGACGCCATCGATGTCCTTCATGTCGAGCAGGGAGCGGTGATCGTGGTAGATTCGCCAGTTGGCTTTGCGCTTGGAGACGGCCTCGTCGGCCCGCTTGGGGTAGCAGTCGGCGATGGCGACGATTTCAGCGCTGGGCGGGAGTTGGTCCATGAGCAGGTTGCTCCGCCCGCCGGCACCGATGACTCCGATGCGGATGCGGTCGTTGGCTCCAAAGACACGGCGGGGAAGGACGAGGGGCGCGGCAACGGCGGAGAGCAGCGCGCGCCGGGAAAGGCTCGATTGGCTCATAGTTTGATTATCATAGCCCCAAGGACGGTAGCGACGATAGGGGTCGTCGCCCTCGGTACGTGTCGGAGGGCGCAACCGTGGGAGGGATGCTCGGAGGAGCCGCACAAGAACAACTTCACATTTTTGCCGGGCGCGTGCCGGGGTTGAACTGGTGAGAAGGATTTCGCGACTGCTATGGTCTTGCCGGCTTGAGCACCAGTCCAGCAACGCGCTACGGAGCCAGTTTCCGATAACGCCGTTTTTCATCCAGAACAAATGCCATTAAGCCTTTCGGCCTCATTGCAGGGAATGCGTTCAGAACGTTACCCTTTATGCATCCCTCTCAGCAATCTGTTGTACACTATGCGCAGGCTGCGTTGAGCGCGAGAGGCCACGATGAACATCCAGGTCATCCCCGTCACGGCCGGGGTTTGGTGCTTTCGTAGGCCCTCGTATTTGCTTGCTCATATCTGGTCTCCTCGCAAGCTGGGCTGATTGCGGTAGACGTGGGCATGGATTCCAATGCCGAAGACTTCTTACAAGGTCTGAAGCTGGTCGGCATTCCAGCGGATCGCTTGAAAGCAATCTTGCTCACGCACTGGCACAATGACCATGCAGCCGGCGCAGCCTTTCTAAAGCGCGACTTTGGCGTTCGTGTTTATTATGACTTCGGGCGACACGCCTTTTCTGACGAGGAAGACTGCTACCCGCGGCATCCGCGGCTGGTTAGGCAGGCACATTCCTGAGGAGGGGGTTCTCGTGCTGCTGCGCGGACTAATAGAGGAAGCTACGCCAGAAGCAGTGATGGCCGATCACCTGGTGGCAGACGGGGAAATAATAGAAGGAGAATTTCGAGTGTTAGCCACGCCAGGCCACACGACTGGCCACGTCGCGTACCTTCATAAGCCTACACAGACGTTGTTCTGCGGGGACGCGCTGGCGGCGGTGGCGAATAAGCTTAGGCTGATGGCCAGGCCAGTGACCCCGGATTTGTCTACGGCTACGGCCTCAGCGTTGCGATGCCTCCGCCAGGAGCCCGGAATAATCTGCCCCGGTCACCGCGGTCCCCTTACCGAAAATGTAAAGGAAGAATGTGGGCGTCTTCGGAGCTACTTGGAGGCAGGCGGTCGCTGGCCGTTACTGGGATAGTGAGACCAGGGACGAAGCGCCTTGTCGCGCCTGCGCTTCGTCGAAATCTGGCTTCCGTACCGCCAGGATCGGGAATGACGCTATTCTCCTCTATCGTCTTTCGGCCACAAACCCCGAACGATAATCACTTCGGCCGCTGAACCGGAACTGGCGGTGGTGGAAAACTGCTTCGCTTGAAGGCACAGATGAACCCGGTCTTCGGCAGGATCGATAGCCCCGAACTGTATAGCCCCAGTCTCCGGGTCTCTGGCGTTCCGCCCATGAAAACCTCGGAATAGAAGTAACAGGCGAGTTTGACCGTGTCGAAGGCATAGGCCTTGCAGTCCAGAGTAGAGGCGCAGGCTGATTCACACTGTTCCGCTGTTGCGACACCGCGCCGCCGTGTCGCCTTTCCCTCGGGAACATGGCCCGGAGTCACCTGCGAGAAACCATTCGACGCCTCGACTCGGTTCCCCATCTCCGCTGTGTAGAGGGTGTCGAGATTCAGGCGGAACGTGATCTCTTGGGCTTCGGCTACCTGCATGCGGATTTTACGGCAAGTCGGAGTGAACGCCGTCGCAGCGACAAAGATATCGTAGAAGCCGGGCGGCAGATCAGCGGCGAAGGTGCCATCGTCCTTGGTCCCTATGCTGAGGTCCGCCTCTATCCCGATATTGATTCTGAGTCCGGCAGTGTTTCCGGCACGGTCCCAGTGGATCAAAACCATTGCACCGGACAAAGGCGTATCCGACGAGTCCTTCACCGCGCCTTTGAGCGTCTCGCCCGACGCGATGGCGGGTGCTATCACTGCAACTATGAGCAGCAGAAAATTGCGCATTCAGACGACTCCGCTTCCTGAATTTTAGCGAAGCGGACGATAGTGGGGATAGCGGAAACTGGCCCGCCCAAACCAGGCCTTCCCGGTATTCTTTCCGGTATTCTTTCCGGTATCATCGTTTTTCAGCGGTTATTGGAAAGCCCGCCGGTCCCTCCTGAAGGATTACATCGCGCTACAATCACAGCCGTGGTTCGGAACGTCGTCTTGCTCGCGTCATTGCTGATGATTTGGGCAGCTTGGGCGCAGACCTCTAAGCTAGGCCTGCGTCCGGTCGGCGATGGCGGTCAGGCCGTTAAGGCTTCCATCAACGGTCCATCCGGCCTCGCCATTGATGGAAGTGTTCTATACGTCATCGAGTCCTTTGCCAATTTAATCCGGCGCGTGGATCTGACGACCGGGGTCGTCACTACTGTCCACTCGCAGATTCCGTTGGAGGCAATCGCTTCGATCACCGTCGATTCTGCGGGCGATTTGATCGTCACCGAGTATACAGTGGATCGCGTTCGCAAGATCCACCCGCAGAACGGCTCCGTTTCGTTAGTAGCCGGGGCCGTTAGGATGACGTTCACCGGCGATGGCGGACCTGCCCAAGGGGCAGGCTTGTCCTCACCCAGGGGCACAGCCTTGGGCGCAGACGGAAGCCTCTACATAGTCGATATGGGCAACAACCGAATCCGCCGTGTCGATGCCAAGACCGGGATCATTTCCACCGTAGCAGGCTGCGGGAAACGAGACTCCAGCGGCGACAGTGGCTCCGCGCTCCTCGCCGGACTCGAATACCCAAGTAGCATCGCGATTGATCGCTCGGGCAATCTATACATATCGCAATATGGCTACGGACCTGATAGTCACCGAATTAGGCGAGTGGATGCGAACACCGGTGTGATCGACACATTCGCAGGGCTCGGCAAGGCTGGCCTCAGAGGCGACGGTGGCCTGGCGATTCAGGCCAGCCTGCAATCCCCATCGGATCTGCTCTTTGACACCGCCGGTAACCTTTTCGTGGTGGATCCGGTGAATGACCGTGTACGGCGCATCGATGCAGGGTCGGGTGTCATCACGACGTATGCCGGTACGACGAAAGGCTTTGGCGGCGACGGCGGCTCGGCAGCGAACGCCAAGTTGAACAATCCCTCCTCAATCGCGTTCGATTCCGCCGGGAACCTGTACATCGCGGAATTCGTGAATAACCGAGTGCGGCGCGTTGACGCAAAGACTGGCATCATCACGACCATCGCGGGAAACGGACTGCCAAAGCGTATCGATGTGATGATGTAGCGGTTCGTTGCAGCTGCGCGACAGTTGTGGCCGATAGGTGGGCTTGCGGGAAACTTACCGGTGCATCGGCGTCGGCCAGACCCGATGACAGATCAGATCGACGAGCCCTTGGCGGCTTGCCCGCGAAGCAAGAACGTCTTGGGATACCGCCCCTGGCCGCAGATCTTGAACGATCCGAAGTCCTTGTACCAATCACCTTCCGGCACCTCGGGTTTGGATTCGATCCACAGCCGAAGCTGGTCGAGATCCGCTATGCTGATCGACCGATCACGCATCCGGAAGATCAGATCGCTCGCGTACTACGGGTGGCCGGTCCCAGGTCTCGATCTTGGGCATCAGCCGCCGAATACCATGCGCCCGAGTTCATCCCCCAACCGTTTCGCCTCATCCGGATCGGTAGCGCCCCGAAAGCGCTCGGCTAGTTCGAAGAACTGCTGCTGTTTTCGCTTCTGCGCCTCCATTCCGTCCTCGATGAGTTCTACAAGCATCCGGTTTGCGCTGAGCCTGCGCGTCTTCGCCAGGGAGCGAACCTGGGCAGCAACGCTAGCAGGAAGGCTGATACTCTGGCGGATTGTCTTGTTCGCCGTCCTCATGGCACCAGCATGCACCAGAATGGTGCTGGCATGCATCTGGCGCGGCACCCTCGCGCACGAGCCAAGCACCCCGACCCGCTTACAGCAAAGGGGGTTCATCCCCCTCGAAGTAGGGATCGTATCCGCTGAAGAGCATGGACTCCAGGCGGTCAGCGTCCGAGAGAATCGTACTGGGAATCCGCTTCCGCTCGACCGAGAGGAACTCTCGCAGGCCGTTGATCGCGGCGACGACGTTTCGGTGAATCAGAGGGTCGTTTCTGGTTAGCTCAGCATAGCGTTTCCCGGCGTCCCAAAACGCCTTGAATTCCTCCAAAGGATACCTGCGCTTGTTCGAGAGGCCATCCTGAAAATGCACCCACCGGTCCACTACTTCTGCCGCCAACCGATCCTTTTCCGAATTCGGCACGTCCCTTCCTCCGCAATCCACACTGTAGCCCAATCGCTAGACCTCCTCCGCCCCCCTGCCATCGGTAGGCGACCGCAGAATCGATCACCCTCCAGCAGCGGGAGGAGCTTTGGTGGGCCAATTTCGCCCAAATGGCCGTGCAGACGTCTAAGCAGTCCCCTCGGCTTCCTGGAGCATCAGCCTCCAGAGCGCCTCCACGTGCTGCCGCTCGGTGGCGAGCGCGCCGATGGAAACGCGCACCATCCAGCGGCCGTCCAGAATCGCTGGTGTCAGATAAGCACGGCCGGAGCGGTTGATGCGGTCGACCCACTCGAGGGTGTGTTTGTCCAGCGCCTCGCCATCCATTCCCGGCGGTTGGTGGCGCACGCAGACGGTCTGCAGGGGAACCGGTGCTAGAACGCTCCAGCCGCTGGCTGCGCGCACCTGGTCCGCGAACCACCGGGCGTTGGACAGATCGCGGCGCAGCCGATTCTGCAATGCCGCGACGCCTTGCTCGCGTATCGCGAACCACAGCTTCAACGCGCGGAAGCGCCGCCCCAACGGAAGCCCCCAATCGCGCAGATTCTTCACCTGTGCATCCGAGGAGGAGCGCAGATAGCTCGGATTGGTGGACATCACGCGCACCAGGTGCTCGGGATCGCGCACGTAATACAGCGAGCAGTCGAACGCCACGCCTAGCCATTTGTGCGGATTCAGCACCAGGGAGTCGGCACCTTCGATGCCCTGCCACATCCAGCGGCATTCCGGCAAAATCATCGCCGAACCGGCCATGGCGGCGTCCACGTGCAACCAGACGCCGTGCGCGCCGGCTACGGCGGACAGTCTATCGATTGGATCGAGGGCCGTAGAGGTGGTGGTGCCGGTCGTGCCTACCACGGCGCAAGGTTTGAGCCCCGCGGCGGCATCGCGGCGAATGGCCGCTTCCAGGGCGGCGGGCTGCATCCCGTACTGCGAATCGTGGTCGATCACGCGCAGGTTCTCGCGGCCGAAGCCCGCCAGCAGGGCGGCTTTCTCCACCGAGCTATGGCTGTGGGCGGAGGTGTAGACAACGAGCGGCTGTTGGGCGGCCTGTAGCCCTCCGCGGCTGAGACTGTAGCCCGAGGCCCGCTCGCGGGCGCACAGCAGGGCGACCAGCGTGCACGTGGAGGCGGTGTCGTGAATCACGCCGCTCCACGCGGCGGAAAGCCCCGTCATCTGCCGCATCCAATCCGTCACGACTTCTTCGATTTCGGTCAGCGCCGGGCTGGATTGCCAGGAGAGTCCCAACACCCCTAGACCGGTGCTGGTGAAGTCGCCGAGTACGCTGGCGAGCAGCCCGTTGGATGGGAAGTACCCGAAAAAGCTGGGGTGCTGCCAATGAGATAGTCCTGGGACGACGATCCTGTCCAGGTCCAGGAAGATGTCGGCGAAAGGCTCGGGCTCGAGCGGAGGCGTGGCGGGAAGTTGGGCCTTCACTTCGCCCGGCGCGGTCCGGGCCATTACCGGCAGTTCCGCCACGCGGTCGCGGTAGTCCGCAAGCCAATCGATCAGTTGATGTCCGGCTGCCCGGAATTCGTCAGTTGTCATTCTTGGAGGGCCTCTCCATCAGTGTAGGCAACGAGAGGCTAGAATTTCGGCCCGAACCTCCGATAAGACAATTGTCCCGCTAGAGTTCGGAGTCTCAACGGGATCAGTTTGGTACGACATAGGTCCTTTGTATGCAGGTAACTAACCAAAGCCCCACTAAGGCGCAGCCCGGGCTCCCATGGTACGGGTTGCGAGTGAGGTCCCGATGCGAAGCGGTGGTCACGGCCAGTTTACAAGGTAAAGGCTACGAACCATTCTTCGCGTCATACCCGGTCCGGCGGCGTCGCAGCGATCGCATCAAACAGATCGATGTGCCCCTCTTTCCGGGGTACGTTTTCTGCCGCATAGATATAGCCCACAGGCTGCCGGTGCTGACCACGCCCGGGATTGTCGAAATCGTCGGCATCGGAAAGGTGCCTGCACCTATTGACGACTCTGAGATCGAGGCCGTCCAGAAGGTCCTCGCCGTGGGTTTGCCTCCCCAGGCATGGCCGTTTGTTCACACGGGCGACCGGGTACAGGTTGTCCACGGCCCGTTGCGGGGCGTGGAAGGCGTGGTTGTTAGTGTTCAGAACCGTCAGCACCTGGTTGTATCGATTACGCTGCTGCAGCGGTCCGTATCGGTGGCGTTAGACCCCTCCTGGGTCCGGACGGTGCAAGCGGTTGGCCGGCAATAGCCAGCAAATCGGCCGACGTTAACGCCAAAGCCAAGCCAGAGCCTGCCGACATTTGGGCAGAACGCCGTCCACCGCTATCCGCGATCGGTTCAACTCGTTGCAGGCATATGTCCTGGCCGGTGGCACGAATCGTGCATTTGCCTTTCCGGCCAGTCTATGTTGAAGATCACGCTGCACGATAGTTCCCGGGAACTCCGCTTCAAGCTGGAGGGCAAACTGTCTGGCCCCTGGGTCGGCGAGTTGCAGCAATGCTGGCGCACCGCCGCCTCCGCTACCAGCGGGAGAAGTACCGTCGTCGACCTGGGGGAAGTGGACTTCGTGGACTGCGACGGCCAGTCGCTGTTGGCGGAAATGCACAACGAGGGAGTTCGTCTGTTGGCGCGGACTCCGTTGATTCGGTCGCTAGTCGAGGAGGTCTGTGGCACGCCGTGTTGTGGTACGGTTGAAGGAAAGCGGGCCCACTGCCACGATGCCCTCGTTCGCACCGACACGACCCGACCCGACCCGCGCGCGCTATGAGACGCTGCTGGAGGTGGGCGAGTCGATTGCGGCCCACCAACAGCTCTCCACGCTCTTTGCCGATCTCAGCCGCCTCCTCAAGCGCCTGGTGTCATTCGATTTCATCAGCCTGACGCTGGTTGACCATAAGGAGCGCGTGGTCCGACTCCACCTTCTCGAAACCGACCAGCGGGTGGTGGGGAACACGAACATCGCCACGCCGTTCGATCAGACGCCCACGATGGTGGCCCTCGAAACCCGCGCCCCGTATTACATCGCCGATGTGGCGGCGGAACACCGGTTTCCGGTCATCCGCGATCTGCTGCTGGCCAACGGCATCCAATCCTCCTGCATTCTCCCGATCCGGACCGCGCAGCGCGCCCTGGGCGGGCTCAATTTCGGCTCGCTCCAGAAGAACGCCTATTCCTCCGAGGACATCGAATTCATGGGGCAGGTGGCGGGCCAGGTAGCCGTGGCGGTGGACAACGCGCTGAACCACGAAGCCGCTAAGGCTTATGAGCTGCAGTTAGCCCACGAGCGGGACCGCTTGCGCACTCTGCTCGAGGTCAACAACGCCGTCGTAAGCTGCCTGGAAACCAAGCAACTGTTCCAGGCGATTTCCGCTTCGTTGCGCCGCAGTTTTGCGCTGGATTACGTGAGCCTGCTAATCCACGATCGCGAAATCCATGCCCTGCGCCTGCAGATGCTGGATTTTCCCGACGGCTTGGGCGCGATTCGCCAGGATGCCGTGGTTCCGCTGGACGATTCCCTGGCCGGCTACGTGTTTCGCACGCGCGAGGGGCGCCTCTTCAGCCTGGAGGAGGCGCGCGCCATCTCGAAAACTACGGGGGGGATCATGGAGCGGGAGGGCCTGCGGTCCCTGGGCTGCATTCCGCTGATTTCGCGCGGCAACGCGTTGGGCACGCTCAATTGCGGTTCGCGCCGGCCGGACTTCTTCACGCCTGAAGATCTGCAATTCTTCTCACAGGTGGCCGGGCAGGTGGCAATCGCTCTGGATAATTCGCTCTCCTACAACCGGATCGAGGAACTGAATGCCCGCCTGGCGGAGGAGAAGGTCTACCTCGAAGACGAAATCCGCACCGACAACCGGTTCGAAGAAATCATTGGCCAAAGCCGCGCGCTGAAGACCATTCTCAAACAGGTGGAGACCGTGGCGCCAACGGATTCCACGGTGCTGATTTACGGCGAGACCGGAACCGGCAAGGAACTGCTGGCACGCGCTATCCACGACCTCAGCCAGCGGAAGCAAGGCACCTTCGTCAAGCTGAACTGCGCCGCCATCCCGATGGGCCTCCTGGAAAGCGAAATGTTCGGCCATGAGAAGGGCGCTTTTACTGGCGCCATCGCGCAGCGCATCGGCCGTTTCGAACTGGCGCACCGCGGCACCATGTTCATGGACGAAGTGGGCGAGATCCCCTTGGAGCTGCAAACCAAGCTGCTGCGGGTTCTGCAGGAACGCGAATTCGAGCGTTTGGGCAGCTCCCGTACCATGAAGACGGACGCCCGCCTGGTGGCAGCGACCAATCGCAACCTGGCGGAAATGGTGGAAGAGCGGCAGTTTCGCGCCGACCTCTACTATCGGCTGAACGTCTTCCCCATGACGGTGCCTCCGCTGCGGGAGCGCCGGGAAGACATTCCGCTTTTGGTGCGCTACTTCGTACAGCAATTTGCGCGCCGCATGAACCGGCAGATCGCCACCATTCCCACCGAGTCCATGAATGCGCTCACGCGCTATCACTGGCCGGGTAATATTCGGGAATTGCAAAACTTCATCGAGCGCGCGGTGATTGTCTCGCCGGGCCCCGTGCTCCACGCGCCGGTGCGCGAACTGAAGCGCGGCCCTTCCGGCGCGGCGGTGGTGACGTTGCATGATGCGGAGCGCGAGGCCATTCTGCGGGCCTTGCGCGACGCGGGCGGCAAGGTGGGAGGCGATCAGGGCGCGGCCGCCAAGCTCGGCATGAAACGCACTACGCTGCAGGCCAAGATGCGTAAGCTCGGCATCGACACCAAGAGTATCTAAGAAACCAGCGGCGGTTCGCCGGGAGGATGCGGCGCCGGTCCTTCCGTTGACGCGTGTAGCGATGCGCGCTACAGTACGATATGATTGTTGGCTTTCGGCACAAGGGCTTGAAGCGTCTCTTTGAGAAGAACGATGCAAGCGGGATTCGAGGCGACCTGGTCGACAAGGTACGCACCATCCTGAGCCAGCTCGACCAAGCCCGGATCATCGAGGACATGCACATGACCAGTTTTCACCTACACCCTCTCAAAGGCGACAGGAAGGGCTTCTGGTCAGTGACGGTGCGAGCCAACTGGCGGATCGTTTTCCGCTTCGCGGATGGAGACGCCGGCGATGTCGAACTGGTCGATTACCACTAACTTGAAGGAGAACGTGTCAATGCCTATGAAGCATCCGCCGCACCCCGGCCTGTCTGTCCGGCTCAATTGCCTGGAACCGTTTGGCTTGTCCGTTACGGAAGGGGCAAAGGCGCTAGGTGTCAGCCGAACCACCCTTTCCCGTCTCATTAACGGCCAAGCGGGCGTGTCCCCGGACATGGCTATCCGCCTTGCCAAGGCTTTCGGGGCCACACCAGACATATGGATTCGAATGCAGGCAGCCTACGATTTGGCTGAGGCCCGCCGGCATGAAAAGGATATAAAAGTAGAGCTTTACCGGCCGCGGCCGGCCGCGTAAGGCACGCTGCAGGCCAAGATGCCAAACCTCGGCATCGACCCGCGGTTTCTGAGTACGCCGTGCGGCATCGGTCTACCGCAGCAACCGCAAGTCTATGGGGTGTTCATGAATGTGAACGATTCGGATTTGTACAATATCCGGATGCTGCGGGTTGATTAGCACGTTCCAGGTGGCCGGAGCGATCGCCGACGGAACTCGGAGTAGCGCGGTACGGCGGGAATGCAGCCATTCGTCACCACACCGGCGAGTGGTCTCCAACTCCGCGTTCCATTTTCGACCAAGCGTGCCCACCGCAACGGTGTCGATGGAAACGGTGTCGGCCGCCTCGATCTCCAGGTAGCGGAAGTGGACGGGCATATCCTCCAGATCGATCCTCGCATGCACGAGGACCTCCAGTAGCGCGGTCGCCGGATTCGGCGCGCAGTAAACGATGCGCCGGCCGCGCGTATGCCATCGGCCCGGCGCGCGCAAGCCGCCACCTCCGTCCAGCTTCGAATGGTTGCTGATCCGCCAGAGGATCACGCGAAGATGCCGTCATCGATCTGCGCGATCGTCTCCTCTACAAGGCGCGCGCCGGCCTCTGTCGTCAGCATTCCGAGGGGTGACTTGCCGTCAAAGCGTCCCTTCGGTTTCCGCAACCAGCGCCAGGCGCGGTCAGGCTCGCCGAAAACCTGCTCGGCCATGGCGGTGAGGCGAGCCACGCGCACAGCCTTATCGGATTCCTCCTGGGAGAGCGATTGGTGGTTGGCCATCCGGTGCGCCAGAGTCCTGCGAGGCACGATCAACTGGTAGACTTCGGCGTCGGATAGCCCCCCGCGGACGAGTGACTGGATCGTCGTGGCCGGCAGGCGCTTTTCGACCCGGGCGGCTAAGTCGTGGTCCGAACGAATCCGGGATATCCCGAGTTTCCCGCCAAGGCGGGCGTAGAAACCTCCGGGAGGGGCTGCTCCGCTCACTTTGGCCATCTGTCCAAACCTCCTTGGCAATCTGCCCTCATTATAGGGGCAATTTGCAAGGGATGGCAAACCGATCGATCGTTCCCACCTTGCCTCATATCGATCGCGAGGGCATGGTCACAATGTCGTCGATCTGCATGGCTTCCTTGACCACGAACGGCTCGCCGTACCGGACGCCGATCAGGTTGCCGTAGAACCGCGCCACGGCGCCCAGGCGCTCGCGGATTTCCCGCTCGTTGGGGAAGAGCGTGCCGCCTTCAATGGTTTCGCCATATTGCGATGCGTAGCTCAATAGCGCCGTCATGCGGCGCTCGAACTGCGCGCTGATATCCACGATGAACGACGGTTTCACTTCCGCATACACACTGGAGTAAAGAATCTTGAAGGGACGGTGGGCTTCGGTGTACTCGTCGAGTTTCTTGAGGCCGGCCAGGAAGCAGGCCTCGAAGCCGATTTCGCTGGCGCGGTAGTGGTCCGGGTGGCGGGCTTCCCAGTAGGGCAGGATCACGACCCGCGGCTTGAGTTCGCGCAACTTCGCCGCCAGCGTCATGCGCGCGGCGATGGTGTTTTCCAGGCGGGCGTCGGGAAAGTGCAGGTTGCCGCGCCACTTCAACAACATGTGCCGTCCGGCGATTTCGGATTCGGCGATGCGCTCCTCGGGCGAGCCGCGGGTGCCCATGTCGCCGGCGGTGAGATCGAGCACCCCGGTGCGGTAGCCCATTTCGGCCATGCGAATCAGCGTGCCGCCGCAGGTCTGCTCCACGTCGTCGGGGTGTGCCGCGATGGCCAACACGTCGAGGCTCATGCGCGGGCCGCCAGTTTCTTCAGGAGTTCTTTCATGTCCACTTTATATTTGAAAGCCTTGTGGGAGTTGATGGTCACGACCGGTATTTCGTCATTGTACAAACGCCGCAGGTCGGCGTCCCCGTCGATATCCACCTCGGTAAAGTCGAAGTCCACGCGGCTCTGCGCCTGCAACACCACGCGCTTGGCATCGTCGCAGAGACAACAGCCAGTTCGTGTGTAGAGGGTGACTTGCGGTTTCATTTACCAATATAAGTCGCGACGGCGCGTGTAACGCTGGCGCGTGCCTAGCAGATGGACGAGGACGATGCCTGCCACGAAGCCGCCGATGTGCGCGAAGAATGCCACGCCGCCCTGCGAGGCCTGGGACGTGCCCAGGCTCCCTACGCCGCTCAGGAACTGCAGGCCGAACCAGTAGATCAGATAAATCCACGCGGGGAGTTCGACTGTGGTGAAGAAGACAACGATGAAGATCAGGCTAAGAATGCGGGACTGCGGGAATTTGACCATATACGCGCCCATCACGCCCGCGATAGCGCCACTGGCGCCCACCATGGGGACGTTCGAACCGAGGCTGATGGCCGCCTGCGCCAGCCCGGCGGCCACCCCGCAGGCCAAGTAAAACAGCAGAAACTTGCCGTGGCCCAGGATGTCTTCGATATTGTCGCCAAAGATCCACAGGAACCACATGTTGCCCAGAACGTGCATCCACCCGCCGTGAAGAAACATGGACGTCAGCACCCTGGAGAATTGAAAGTGATCGGGGATCAGTGCGTAATAGTCGACGAACGCGTTATGCGACTCCGGGTCGAGCGAGACCTCAAACAAAAACACCAGCATGTTGACCACGATCAACAGGATGGTGACAACAGGTTTGGAATAGCTCGGCTGTGTATCGCGTAACGGGAACATTTAAGGATTGGATGCCGCGTGAAGGGCTCGCGCCGCGAAATCGGGATGCGACCGGCGCTCGGCCCGCGCCATCAGGGCACCCACTTCATCCAGGCCGCGAATGCCGCCGCGCGCGCCCAACGCCGTGCAGTTCAGGGCTGCCATCGCGTTAGAGAAATCGAGTGCCTCGCGCATCGCCATTCCCTGCAAAACAGCATAGCAGAAGGCCCCGTGGAAAACGTCGCCGGCGCCGGTGGTGTCCACACAGTTGACCACGAAGGCGGGCGAGTAGTGAAACTGGCCGTTTTCGAGAGCCAGCGCTCCGTGCGCGCCCAGCGTCATCGCCGCCACCCGCATGCCGTATTGGTTCTGGATGGTCTCCAGGGCCTGGAAGGGGTCGGTTTCACCGGTCCAGGCAGTGGGGAATTCGGAACTGGCAACCAGGTAATCGACGTTGGGTAGCACGCGGTCGAAGCCGTGGTAGATGGTATCTACATCCACGGTGACGGGGATGCCGTGGCGCCGCGCGATCTCCGCGGCGCGGGCCACGGCTGGAGTGTCATGGCCATCGATATGGAGCAGGCGCGCGCAGACGATTTGATCCTCGCCGATTTCCTCGGGCTGGATGCGCAAGCATTCCTCGCGCCGCCAGAGCACCGTGCGCTCGCCGGTGGAGCGGTCGATAATGATGTAGGCCGACTGGTTGGCGCAGTTCTTGCGCAATTGGACGTGGTCGAGGTTCACGCCCGTACCCTGAAGGCTTTCGATCTGGACCCGGCCGCGCAGGTCGTCGCCGATCGAGCCAATGTACTTGGCGCGCAGGCCGAGCCTGGCGCACGCCACCATGGCGCTAGCCACCTGGCCGCCCGGACTGAGGAACTCTTCCTGAAAGGGCACCTTGCCGGCGTAGGCCGGAAAGTGGGGAACGATGAGTAGGGTATCGGTAGCGTTGAGGCCCACGCCGACCACGTCGAATTCGGCCATGTAACCCATATTGTAAGGGCATTGCAGGCGGGACAGGACTGGAGCCCTATCCTACACCATCAACCGGTTCACGTCGGCGTAGGAGAGGACGTCTTTCGTAAATGAATCGTACGTGCCCTGCCCCAACTCTTCGGCGATCCGCCGCACCAGTGTCAGGCCGGCGCGCATGGGGCCGGAACCGGTGCTGATACGGGCCACGCCGAGGCGTTGCAGTTCGCCGGCTGGTGGCGTGCCGGCGCCGGCCAGGACGTTGATGGGCCCGTGTATGGATTCGACCAGCCGGCCGATGGTCTCAGCATCGCGAACGCCGGGGATGAAGAGGCAATCGGCGCCGGCTTCGCGGTAGGCGTTGGCGCGGCGGACGGCTTCCGCGAAGCGGGTTTCGGGAGTACCCACTGCAAGCAGGTAGACGTCGGTGCGAGCGTTGATCACCAGCGGGACACCGGCGTCTTCGGCGACCCGGCGGACCGCGCGGACGCGGGCGGAGTGGGCGGCGATTTCGAGGAGCCGGTCGGCGGAAGCATCCTCCAGGTTGAGCCCGATAGCTCCGGCTGCCAGCACGCCTTCCGCCGTCGCGGCGGCCGCCTCCGCCGTTTCGCCATAGCCTGCTTCCATATCCGCAGTCACGGGAACGTCGACAGCGGCTACAATGCGGCAAACCGCTTCCAGCATGTCACCGCGGCTGATGCGTTCGTCATCCGGGTAGCCGGCCGCCCAGGCGATGCCGGCGCTGGTGGAGGCGATGGCCGGGAATCCGGCGGTTTGGAAGATGCGCGCCGTGGCGGCGTCCCAGGCGTTGGGCAGCACCAGGATGGCAGGGCCGTGGTGCAGCCGCTGGAAGAGGTCGGCTTTGGCGGCGAGCGTTTCGCGAGTGGCGGCGTCGAGCGGTGGCATTGGGCCTCTTTCGCATTGTACGCGGCCCCGCGTGCTGCGGCGCATACCGACGCGGCGGCGAGAGGCAAGGCCAGAACTGCCAGAGCGGGCAAAAGCCGCGATGCCGATTTCCTCAGGGGACGCGATGCGATGCCCGGTGCACCGTTGTATTCTTTGGGTGTTCTAACACGTCGTCTGGAGAACCCAATGAAGAATCTCAGTGCGCCTTGTACCCAGGTCCGGCCGAGGCCTCTGGCACTCGCCGCCACGCTGGCCGCATTCGGAACCGTTGGAATATTTGCCCAAGCCGCGCCCACGAGCCAGGATGTGCAGACCCTGGTTGCGGAGATCGGAGAACTGAAAACCCGCCTGGCAGCGGTGGAGGCGAAACTCGCGGCTTATCAGGCCGCACCGGTGGTGCCAGCGGTCAAACCCGCTGCCGAATCGCCGGCGTCAACGCCCACCCAGAGCGGCCCCAGTGTGTCGGCCGCCGAGAATCCCAGCACCAAACCTGCGCCATTCGCGTTCGGCGACTTCACCTGGATGAACGGCCAGAGCCGGCAGAAGTCGCAGCCTCTCTCCAACTCGTTTGCAACAGTCAACCTTTATCTGGATACCTACTATGGCTATTCCTTCAATCAACCGCGCGACGACACCATCATCGGCAGCGGCGCCGTCGGCCGCAACACCGAGTGGCAGATCAACAATGCCACGATCGGCATCGACACCAACTACAAGAACGTGATTGGCAAAATCACCCTCCAGGCAGGCAACCAGCTCGCCGTCACACAAGACCTGGACGGTACCGTGAACCGGGGCCGAAACCTCAGTGTGGCCAATAACAAGTACATCGGTGAAGCCCTCGGGGGCTACCACTTCGACAAATGGAATGGCGTTAATGTCGAAGCTGGCTACTTCTACTCCTACATCGGCCTGGAAAGCTATCTGCTGGGCGAGAACTGGAACTACAACCGGTCCTTCCTGTCCGATCTCACGCCCTTTTATTTCTCGGGAGCCCGCATCCAGATCTTTCCAACGGACAAGATCAAGATCGAGCCCTGGTTCATGAACGGGTATCAGACCTATGGAAAGTGGAGCAAGAACAACTCCGTTGGGCTGTCCAATTACTGGCGGCCTAACGAGTCCCTCGGCTTTGTCGCCAACTTCTACTATGGCACCGACACCAAGGACGACCCCCATCGCAAACGGTTCCACCACGACGACAGTATTCTCGTTCGCTATTTCGATCGCCCCCAATCGGCAGGGATCTCGAAGATGGCGCTGAGTCTCAACACCCATTTCGGGAACCAATGGGACGGCGTGAACCCGTTTCCCGGACGCAAAGAGTACATGCTCGGATCCGCTTTTGCCAACCGGATCTGGTTTAGCCGCGATCATCTGGCGTGGTCCTTCCGGGCCGAAGGAGTGACGAACCCCGGCCGCTACCTTGCCTACCTTCCGACACCCAATGGATTTCCGCCCGGACCCGACAACTACAGCCTTAAACTGTGGGATCTGACTTCTACGTTTGACGTGCTGCCCACCGATTTTTTAGCGTTCCGGTTCGAGTTTATCAGCCGCCATTCCAACGTCCCTTACTTCGCGGGCCGCGGTGGCACGACATCGCCGGACGGTTGGCAGGGGACCGCGGGCCCCTTCGTGCCGGACGTCGCGAAACATGAAAACCGGCTCACATTCGCCATCAACTGGCGGATGTGACGCCGTGCCGCGCCTTAATCCTTCAGCGGCAGTTTCTGCGCCGACGGGATAGGGACCTTCAGGTTGTAGGCCAGGATGCGCTGGTTCAACTCGGCCACCTGGCGGCGGAATTCGTCGGGAGGGGTTTGCTCCCGGGCGGCGCGCAGGCGGAGAATGTCCGCGTCGAGGTCCTTGCCTTCTACGATCCAGGCGGGAGCGAAACCGTTGTTTCGCAAGAGGCGGTGCGCCATGCGAAGCGCAGGATCGAGGTAGGGGTTCTCTTCCGAATCGAGGGGGCGTCCGGCGCCTTCCAGGCGGTCGAACGCGCCT
>Ga0209067_10000768_pt1 | contig 20245 bp, 17 predicted proteins | sample ColStrG_CSR_2013_FD_187199 | JGI IMG/M metagenome (GOLD analysis project Ga0209067, IMG submission 187199) | Freshwater sediment microbial communities in response to fracking from Pennsylvania, USA - Cold Stream Run_MetaG_CSR_2013 (SPAdes)... | ecosystem: Environmental > Aquatic > Freshwater >...
CACGGCGGCGGTAAGAAAGGTCAAGCAGGTTTGAAGAGCTGTGGCGCACGCACTCATGCGTGCAGCGTCGAGACTCTTCTCGACGCGGGGCATTTCCGCGCTGCGCCGAGCGTCGGCAGGAGTGGCCGACGCGGCACGCACGAGTGCGTGCGCCACGGGTTTAAGAGAGAGTAAGCCATGGGGATCACGCAAGACGATCTGCCGCTGCAACGCATCTACCGATGGGAGCGTGAAAGGGCAGACCGGGTATTCCTGACGCAGCCGTTTGGCGGCGGACAGGTGCGCCACTGGAATTGGGCGCAGGCGGTCGGCGAAGCGCGCCGCATGGCGGCTTATTTGAAGGCGCAAAATTGGGAGCCGGGGTCGAAGATCGCCATCCTTTCAAAGAACTGCGCCTGGTGGATCATGGCCGACATGGCCATCTGGATGTCCGGCCACGTCAGTGTGCCGATCTACCCATCGCTGCGGGTGCAGTCGATCCGGCAGATCCTGGAACATAGCGGAGCGCGAGCCTGCTTCGTGGGCGCCGTGGACGAAAAAGAGACGGCTGGCCTGAGCGGTTTGCCCGGGATGGCCTGGATCGCTTTCCCTACGGCGACAGATGCCGGCGACGTGAGCTGGGAGGCTCTGGTTGAAGCCAACGCACCGATTGCCGGCTCTCCGGTCCGCAGCGAAGACGATCTGGCAACCATTATCTATACCTCGGGAACCACCGGCACGCCGAAGGGCGTGATGCACCGTTTTGGGGCCCTGGCCTACGACGCCAAGGTCCTCATGGACCTGTTGGGACTGAGTAAACCGCAGCGACTGCTCTCGTACCTGCCGCTCGCCCATATTGTCGAACGCGCCGGCGTGGAGGCAACCGCATACCGGCTGGGCTCGCATCTGTTCTTCGCTGAGGGCATCGAAACGTTTGTCGACGACCTGCAGCGCGCGCGCCCCACCATCTTCGTTTCCGTCCCCAGGCTGTTCTTGAAATTCCAGCAGGGAGTTTTCGCCAAGGTCCCGAAAGAAAAACTGGACCGGCTGTTCCGCATCCCGGCGGTGAACCTCTTTGTCAAGCGCCGCATCCTCAAGCAACTCGGACTGAACAGCGTAAACCTCGCCGCCAGCGGAGCCGCTCCGCTGCCGACGGAAATCCTGCTCTGGTACCGCAGTCTGGGGTTGCAACTGGCGGAAGGGTACGGGATGACGGAGACCATGATTACCCATCTGCCGCGTCCCGATGGGGTGCGGCCCGGTTACGTGGGATGCGCCCTGCCAGGTGTCGAGACCAGGGTGAGCGACCAGGGCGAACTGCTAGTGCGAAGCCCGATGAACATGTTGGGATACTACCGGGACCCCCAGTTGACCAGCGAAGCATTCACCGAAGACGGCTTTTTTCGCACGGGCGATGTCGTCACACTCGATCCTGACGGGCAATTAAAGATTATTGGCCGCATCAAGGAGCAGTTCAAGACCAGCAAGGGGAAGTACGTGGCCCCCGCACCCATCGAAGGGCGGCTCATGGAGCATCCGGTGGTGGAAGCCTGCTGCCTGATGGGCGCTGGCCAGCCCAGTCCATTCGCCATCGTCGTGCTCGCCGAAGCCGTTAGAGAACGGTGCATCGATCCGCAAGTGCGCAAGGAAATGGAGATGTCTTTGCAGGCCCGGATGGAGGCCATCAACGCCGAGTTGGACCCGTTCGAACGTCTCTCCTTGATTGTGATCGCTGATGGCCCCTGGACCATCAGCAACGGGCTGTTGACCCCCACGCTCAAGATCCGCCGAGGCGTTTTGGAAGGCCGCTACGAGCGGATGGTCGAGGAATGGCGGTCGCAGAATCTGCCGGTCATCTGGGAATCGATCCCTACCGTGCGGACCAGCGCCTATGTAGCGAGTGCGGCGGCGGAGAGCGCGATGCGGCGCGAGGAAGTTCCGCCGCAGGACTAGACGCCCGCCAAATTGGCCCGAAGTCTACGCGATAATCGCTGATGTGGAGCGAGAGATTTACCCGCCCGCCAGAAGCATTTCAGCCAGGCTCGTGGCCTACTTTCGGCATCGCGCTGAAACCAGCCACGGCAGCTCTGAGGATGCCGCAACGCTGCCGGACGCCGGGACGATCGAAGCGTTGATCGACGCAGCTTTCTGGGCGAGTCTGCGTCGTGAAGAAGGGTACGCGCCGCGGATTTCGCTGGCATTCCTCGCGCCCGAAGCCCGTAGGCGCCCCCTCATCTTCGAGCGGCCGTTGCCGCTTCGTCCCGACGTCCTGGCGCGGGTGGCCCCCGCGGTGGAGCGCCACGGCATTCATCTGGGGGTTTGGAGCGGCCTTGACGGGTTAGCGGTATGGGGAACGACTCGCCTCGTTCCACCACTCTGCTTCGTGCTCGAAGTGTCGGCGCCCGGTCTGCTTGTGATCAAACACCAAAGCGCGGATGACTCGGGAAAATATATCAATGTGGCGGTGCTCGAAGGCGACCGAATCAAAATGGTGGATGAGCGCGCATCCAGCCTGCCCGGCTGTCCCCCGCTTTTGACGTCCCTGCTGGGTTTCGATTCGCCCAACTCCTGGGTCCATTCGGTGAACGTGCTGGTCCAACTCGCCGTTTCGATGCGCGCGCATGGCCGGGGCGGATTATTACTCGTGGTTCCGGCCGGCAGCGACTCCTGGCGGGAGTCCATCGTACAGCCACTCCCGTACGCGGTTTCACCTCCATTCGCCGAGCTTGCGCGTTTGAACGCGGCGGCGCCGCCCGGTACGGACTGGCGCATCTGGCAAGACATGCTGGGCCGGGCAGTGGACGAACTTGGCGGCCTGACCGCGGTAGATGGGGCCATGGTGCTTACCGACCGGTATGAGCTGCTCGGTTTTGGAGCGAAGATCGGCCGCCGCAAAGGTTGGTCCCCAGTGGAGCGGGTGAGGCTGACCGAACCGGTGGAAGGGGGTGCGGCGGTGGTGATCCATCCGGAGGAATTGGGCGGTACGCGCCACCTGGCGGCGGCGCAGTTTGTGCACGACCAGCGCGATGCGGTCGCGCTGGTGGCATCGCAGGATGGACGCTTCACGGTCTTCGAGTGGTCGACATGTGAAGACATGGTGTGCGCCCATCGCATTGAGGCGCTGCTGCTTTGATGGCGGAGCCTTGTCGAGGCTTGACGCTCGCCTCGTTGAAGTAATGTCTGCATCCTTTTTCTCGAATCGGCAATCCACATACATAAATCGACTATTTGACTCTGAAGTGGAGGGAGCGATCGTGGACAGACTCAAGGGAAAGCGGGCTCTCATTACTGGCGGGACCAGCGGGATAGGCCTCGAAACCGCCCACCATTTTTTGAACGAAGGCGCCCGCGTCGCCATAACGGGCCAAAATCCGGCCACTCTCGAAAGTGCCCGTAAAGAGCTTGGAAGCGATGTGCTGGTTATCCCATCCGATGCGAGCGACGCAGGGGCGCAGAACAAGGTGGCGGAGGCCCTACGCCAGGCGTTCGGACAACTCGACATCCTGTTCGTCAATGCAGGGACCGCCGACCTCAAGCCGATCGAGCAGTGGGACGAAGCCGCGTTCGACCGTTCCTTTGCGATCAACGTGAAAGGGCCGTATTTCCTGGTGCAGGCGTTATTGCCCATCTTCGCGAATCCGGCGTCGGTTGTCCTGAACACCTCCGTAAACGCGCACATCGGCATGCCGAACACCAGTGTCTACGGAGCCACGAAGGCTGCGCTCCTTTCCCTTGCCCGCACGCTCTCGGGCGAGTTGATCTCACGCGGTATCCGCGTGAACGCCGTCAGCCCCGGTCCGATCTCGACACCCCTCTATGGCAAACTCGGCTTGTCTGCAGCCGATCTTCAAGCAACGGCCGCTTCCATACAGAGCCTAGTCCCTGCCGGGCGTTTTGGAAAACCCAGCGAGATCGCCCATGCAATCGTCTTCCTCGCCTCCGATGAATCTGCCTTCACCGTGGGCAGCGAACTCTTGATCGACGGCGGGATGAGCAATCTCTGACACTAGCGAGGCTCGCGTAATCGAGTGACACCGGTTCTCGATGTGAAGAAATCCGTCAATGGATTATGCGAGCCTCAATAGTTATAGCTAAAACGGCTCGGGGTGCACCGTCACATCGGCCGCCGGCACGATCTGCTGGATCACGCCTTCGATGGTCTCGGTGAGGCGGTGGGCTTCGAAAAGAGTCTGGTGGCCGTCCACCAGAACGTGGAGGTCGATGAACATCACCGGGCCGGAGTAGCGCACGCGAATGTTGTGACAGTTTCTCACGCCGGGAACCCCGGAAACGGCGGCGGCGATCTGGTCTTCCATGCCGGCGGGAGCCGAGTCCAGCAGACCGTTGATGGTCTTGCGGCCCAGTTGCCAACTGACCCAGACCACTACCACCGAAACACCGAGCGCCGCCACCGCGTCCCCGTTGCGAAGCGGAGCCAGCACCGGGAACCACTGCCCCGCCTTGACCGACGCCAACCCGAAGATGACCACCGTGGAACTCCAGATGTCCGTCTGGAAGTGCAGGGCATCGGCTTCGAGAGCCTGGCTATTGTACTTCTTGGCCGTGCGGGCAAGGACGCGCGACCGCGAAGCGTCTATGGCGATGGACACGAGCATCACACCGAACGACCACCAGGTGACTTCGATTTCGGCTTTATGGAAGAGCAGGCGGTGGATGGCTTCCCAGACGATCCAGCCGCAGGTGATCAGCAGCAATGTCGTCTCGGCCAGCGCCGAGAGGTTTTCGACCTTACCGTGCCCGTAATGATGGTTTCGGTCGGCCGGCCTGCCGGAGATGCGTACGGCAATAAACGTCATAGCCGCGGCCACCAGGTCCAGACCGGAGTGCGCGGCCTCCGCCAGAATCCCCAGGCTGCCGGTAGCCACGCCCACCACGATCTTGAACGCAGTCAGGCCGACGGCCGCAACCAGCGAACTCAGTGCCGCGGATTGTTTCTCGCGATCTTCCTGGTTTGGAATCGGACCGGCCACCCCGAAAATTCAGGCTAGCACGAATCAGCGGCCCAGCACCCGCGACAACAAGTCTTGCGCTTCTTGCTGAATCCTGCGCAGATGTTCTTCGCCGGCAAAGCTCTCGGCATAGAGCTTGTACACGTCCTCTGTGCCCGAAGGCCGCGCCGCAAACCAGCCGCGCGCGGTTCCCACTTTGAGTCCCCCGAGAGCGGCTCCGTTTCCGGGTGCCTGGGTCAACATGAATTCAATCGGGTCCCCTGCCAACTCTTTGGCGCCGACCTGGCCGGGCGAGAGCTTCGAGAGAATGGCTTTCTGTTCGGGGGTTGCCGGCGCGTCGATGCGTTGGTACACCGGCGCGCCGAACTGCGCCGTGAGCGCCTGGTAGATCTCGCCCGGGTCCTTGCCGGTGCGCGCCATCATCTCGGCTGCCAGCAGGCCGAGGATGATGCCATCCTTGTCGGTGGTCCATACCGTGCCATCGCGGCGCAAGAAGGATGCGCCGGCGCTCTCCTCTCCGCCGAAGCCGAGCGAACCATCCACCAGCCCGTCCACGAACCACTTGAAGCCCACCGGCACTTCCAGTAATCTCCGGCCCAGGTGAGCGGCCACGCGGTCGATCATGCTGCTGGAGACGAGAGTCTTGCCGACTGCGGCATCTGCGCGCCAATCGGGGCGGTTCCGGAAGAGGTAGGAAATTGCCGCCGAGAGGTAATGGTTGGGGTTCAGCAGGCCCGTGGTACGGGTCACGATGCCATGGCGGTCGTGGTCTGTGTCGCAGGCGAAAGCCACGTCAAATTTGTCCTTGAGCGCGATCAGGCCGGCCATGGCATAGGGCGACGAGCAGTCCATGCGAATCTTGCCGTCCCAATCCACCGACATGAAGCGGAAGGTTGGGTCGACGTCGGCGTGCTGGATGGTCAGGGCGAAACCGTAGCGCTCGGCGATGCGCCCCCAGTAGGCGACTCCGGCGCCGCCCAGGGGGTCGGCACAGAGCGCCAGGCCCGCCGCGCGGATGGCTTCCATATCCACCACGGCCCCGAGATCGTTCACGTAAGCCGAAAGGTAATCGTGCCGGTGTGTGGTGCCGGCAGCCATGGCCTGGACGTAGCCAATGCGGCGCACTTCGCGCAGCCCGCCGGCCAGAATCTGATTGGCGCGGTCCTGTATGGTTTTGGTAGCGCCGGTATCGGCAGGCCCGCCGTTGGGCGGATTGTATTTGAAACCGCCATCGTTGGGCGGATTGTGCGACGGGGTGATTACGATTCCGTCGGCCAGCGCCGTGGTTCGGCCACGGTTGTAGCCGAGCACGGCATGGGAAAGCGCGGGCGTGGGGGTATAGCCCAGGTCCTGGTCGACCATCACCGGCACCCCGTTGGCGGCAAGCACCTCCAGAGCGGAGGCAAAAGCCGGCTCGGAGAGGGCGTGGGTATCTTTGGCCAGAAACAGCGGGCCATTGGGGCCGCGGTATTCGCAGATGGCCTGGGTGATGGCCAGAATGTGGTCTTCGTTAAACGAACCATCAAAGGACGAACCACGATGGCCGGAAGTACCGAAGCTCACCTTTTGGGAGTTCACCGAAACATCCGGTTTCACCGTGTAGTAGCTGGTGATCAGACGGGGCACGTCCACCAGCATGGAGGGTGCCGGGCTTTTGCCTGCTTGAGGGTGAATTGCCATGCAGAAACCAAATTAGCACCGGTTGGCGCCGGTTTTGGGGCTGGGTCGCGCGGCTGCGCCCTTCGGATCAATCCCCACACTGACACACACTCAAATCAGGGTGGTTGACAGAACCGGGGACCTAGATATATAAGTAGGCTATGCCTCGTATGCCTATGCCTCCTGGGGCGCTCGCCATGCTGGTTTTGCGGGTGCTGCGCAGCGGACCGCTGCATGGTTACGCCATCGCCCAGCGCATCCGCGCCCTATCCGATTCCGTGCTGGAGGCCGAAGAGGGATCGCTGTATCCGACCCTGCAGCGAATGCTGCTGGAAGGCTGGGTTACGGCCGCGGCGGGCGTCTCTGAGACCGGGCGGCGAGTCCGCTTCTATACGCTTACCCGGGAGGGGGCAAAACAACTCAAGCGGGAAATCGCGGAATACGAACAGGCGACCGCAGCCATCCAAGCCATCTTGAGGACTGCCTGATATGCGCAAGCTCTTTCGCCGCCTTTCCGCCCTGTTGCATCGGGCAAAGCTGCGACAGGAATTGGAAGAAGAGATGGCCGCGCATCGCGCGATGATGCCCGCCGACCGCCAACGGAACTTCGGAAGCACGCTGTGCTTGCAGGAGGAGGCCGGCGACCAATGGGGCTGGACATGGTTCGACCATTTTCGTCAGGACCTTGTTTATGGCGTGCGGTCGCTGCGCCGCTCTCCCGGCTTCGCGCTGACGGCCGTCGCGGTCTTGTCGCTGGGAATCGGCGTGAACCTGGCCGAGGTTCATCTGTTTAACGCGTTCCTTCATCGCATGCACGTCCGCGACGTCGATTCCCTTTGCCGGTTCTACAGGATCACGCGGGGAGGGACGTCGGGCAGCTTTTCCGTCCCGGAGATCGAATTCTACCGGCGCCACAATACGGTACTTTCGGCGGTGATCGCCGAGACTGACGTGCCGGGTGTCCACTATGCGCAGGATTCCGTAGAGTTGCGCTGCAGCCTGGTGAGCGGAAATTTCTTCGGAGAGTTGGGGATCGCGCCCCTCTACGGCCGGCTGCTCAACGAGCAGGACGACAGGCCCGGGTCGCCGCCCGTGGCCGCGCTGGACTACGACTACTGGCAGAGCCGCTTCGGCGGCGATCCTGGAATTGTCATGAAGACCGTCCGTCTGAACGACAAACCTGTGCAGGTAGTGGGTGTTGCGCCGTCCCAATTTGGCGGGCTGATTCGGCACGCCAACGTCTGGATGCCGACTGCGCTGTATCCCTATCTCACCGGGGATGGCCTGATGTTAGAGGATTATGGGACGCTGAGAAGCTTCATGCTGGGCCGGCTCAAGCCCGGGATCTCGCTCCAAACCGCCGAGGCGCAATTCCGCCCATTGACTGCCGAGTTGCACAGGGAGCAGCCCCAGCACGTGGATTCGAGCGAATGGCTGAAGGTTAATCCTCCCGACCTTCCACCAAACTCCTCGCCTGCGGCGGTCCTGTTGCTGACCACCTGCATCCTGCTGGTGTTGCTGGTCCTGTTCTCAGCCTGCGCCAACCTGGGAAACATGCTGCTGGCACGCGCTCTGGCGCGCCAGCGCGAAATAGAGATCCGCCTGGCGGTGGGCGCCGGCCGGTGGCGGCTGATCCGGCAGTTGATGACCGAAAATCTTCTGCTGGCCGGGTTGGCTTCGGTTGCGGCTTTGGTAGTGGGAAGGCTGGCCGCGCAGATTCTGCTGCGAATCACCGAGGCTCCTGGGAGCCTGCGGATCGTCACCGATTGGAGAATTGTGTTGGCCTGCGCGTTGCTCGGACTTGGGGCCACGCTCGCCTTTGGGCTGGCTCCGGCGTTCCAGATTGTGACGCGCGGGCCCAAGGCCACTCGCGCCCGCAAGATCCTGGTCTCGATTCAGGTGGCCGCGAGTTGCGTCCTGCTGATCCTGAGCAGCTTTTTCACGCGCGCGATGCATCGCACGTTTCACACCGAAGTCACGTTCGACTACTCGGGAATGGCGGTGGTGGACCCGGCCTTCTATATGCATAACGACACACCGGCACAGGCGCGGCAGGCGGCACTCGATCTTGCCGCGCGCCTCCGGCAATTGCCCGGCATCGACGGAGCCTCGGTTGCGACCGTCGTCCCGCTCAGGCGCTCGCGGATCGAGCGCATTTCGGGTCAGCAGATGTATCTGAATGGCGTTGACCCATCCTACTTCCCGATGATGCGGCTGCCGCTCGTGCAAGGCCGGATTTTTGGGCCGGCCGAAACAGACTCCGTGGTGGTGAGTGAATCCGCGGCTCGCAGGTTGTGGCCGAATGAATCGCCGATTGGAAAAAGCTGCCTGATCGGGCAACGCACCCGTACCGTTACCGGCGTGGTGAAGGACAGCGGCATGAACCTCATGAGCCATCCGGAATCCGTCGAAGCGTACACACCCTTCGACGACAAGACCGCCTTGACTGCGCTGATCCTGGTCCATGCGACTACCGATCTGGCGCCACTGTTGGGAAGACTTCAGTCCGCAGCCACGCTGCCCGGCAAAATCCCCTTGGTGTTCACCTTTCAGAGCCTCATCGAAACGCAATTGGATACGATGCGGAAGATGGTCACGGTTGTCGCCTCTCTGGGTACTGTAGCCAGCTTGCTGGCCCTGCTTGGTATTTTCGGACTGCTGGCATTTACCGTGGCGCAGCGGACGCGTGAAATCGGAGTCAGGATGGCACTGGGCGCGCGCGGCCGGGACGTTCTACGGTGCGTGCTGGGCCAGTACGCGCTCCCCTTTGGGAGCGGCGCGGCGCTCGGGGTTGGGCTGGCTGCCGCGGCCGCCAAGGTGGTGCGCACGATTCTTTTCGGCTTCATCCCCTTTGAGCTGGTGAGCTTTGGCGCCGGCCTGCTGTTATTCGCATTGGTCGCGCTAGCGGCTTCCGTCGCGCCGGCGCGGCGCGCATTGCGAATCGATCCGGCCTCGGCGGTGCGTCACGAATGATTCCGATTCGCGTCGAGAAGGTTTGGAAAACGTACGGAACCACGGCGGCCGTCTGCGGGCTCAGTTTTACCGTGCCTCCGCAAAGTGTGTACGGGTTTCTGGGACCGAACGGAGCTGGAAAATCGACCACCATTCGGATGTTGCTTGGCCTCCAGCGCCCCGACCATGGGACCATCACACTGTTCGGGCACCCTTTGGCGGGAAGAGCGAATAGCCGTTTGCCGCCCTCGCGTTTGCAGTTCTTCCCGCGTCCCTTCAAACTTGAGTTGGCCGCGGGAAACGATCGCCAGGTGCGTGGCCACCTGCTCCACTTCGGAAAGCAAATGGCTGGAGGAATACGGTCACGCCCCGGCGCCTGGATAAGTCCCGCACCAAGGTCCGAACCTCATGGATGCCGGCGGGGTCCAGTCTGTTGCTGGGCTCATCGAGCAACAGCAGTTCCGGATTGCCTAGCATGGCGTTGATCCGAGCCGCTTCCCGTTCGCCGTCTGGCGCGATCAGGAACCGGTTCCCCGGAGTCGCCGTATCGCACCTTGCGACCGAGCGCCTGACACTCGAAGACTTCTTTCTGGAGCAGACCCGATAACGCTCCTGCGGATCTTGCACAGCGAAGCGCTGAAGATGAGACGGACCATTGCGTTGAAGCTGGTGGCGCTCGCACCCGCGGTGGTCGTGCTGCTGATTCTCTTCGCCACCTCCCAAGCGCCATTCGAGATTGAATTTTAACGGCATCCGGGCGGTCGCTTTCGGTCGCGATCGGCGCCGGTATCATGGCGACGGCAGGCTGCTTCGCCGTCGCAGCGGCGCAACAGGCCGGCGGCTGGCCGCAATACTTTCCCTGGGCGCTTCCCATGCTGGTACTGGCGAGACAGGCTCACGGTATCGCAGCAGCTCTGCTTACCAGTACTGTGTTGGGGGTGGCCGCCGCGACGGCAGGTTGTGTGGATTTCTGCATGCGCGAGGTGCAGTGACGCGCCGCCTACCGCCCGCGTGGCCAATCATGCTAGCGTGAAGATTAGAGATTTTCGGGCCATCATTCACACAATTCTGTATTCCAAAGGAGAACATTCGGAATGCCATTAGTCTCAATGCGGCAGCTCCTCGACGAAGCATCGAAGGGCGGGTACGGTGTTGGCGCGTTCAACGTCAACAACATGGAACAAATTCAGTCGATTATGGAAGCGGCGCGTGAAACCAAGTCGCCGGTAATCGTGCAGGCAAGCCGTGGAGCTCGCGCCTATTCGCAGGACCGTTTCCTGTATCACTTAATGCTGGCGGCCACCGAGATCTATCCGGAGATTCCGACGGTGCTGCACTTGGACCACGGCAACAGCGTGGCCACCTGCAAATCGGCCATCGACATGGGCTTCACCAGCGTGATGATGGATGGCTCGTTGATGGAAGATGGCAAGACGCCCTCGAGCTTTGAGTACAACGTGAAGGTGACGCGCGAGGTGGTGGAAATGGCGCACGCCAAGGGCGTGACGGTGGAAGGCGAGATCGGCTGCCTGGGCGGCATCGAAGACGGCCACGGCGCGGGCGGCGACGGGCTGAGCCACCTGACCGATCCGGACCAGGCCGTGGAGTTCGTGAAGCAGACGGGATTGGACGCGCTGGCGATCGCCATTGGCACCAGCCACGGCGCCTACAAATTCAGTTCCAAGCCGACTGGCGAAACGCTGAAGATGGCGCGGCTGATCGAGATCCACAAACGGCTGCCCAACGTACACCTGGTTATGCACGGATCCTCCAGCGTGCCGAAGGATCTGCAGGACATCATCAACCAGTACGGCGGCCGCCTGAAGCCCACATGGGGCGTGCCGGTGGAAGAGATCCAACTGGGCATCAAGAACGGCGTGCGCAAGATTAATGTCGATACCGACAATCGCCTGGCGATCACGGGCGCCATCCGCAAAGTCTTCGCGGAGAAGCCGGAAGAGTTCGACCCCCGCAGCTACATGAAACCAGCCCGCGAAGCCATGAAGAAAGTGGTTGCGCTGCGCATGACCCAATTCGGTCAGGCTGGTCATGCGGGCGACTACGCGCCGGTGCCGCTAAGCGAGATGGCGCTGCGTTACGCTAGCGAAACCGTGGCGGTTTAACTGCCCAGCCGCGCCGGCGGCCGCTACCGTCGGCGCATTTTCGGTGTGCCGTGGGATGGCGTGCGCGGGTGCGCGATTACTCCTCGGTTGAAGCCCGGCAGATCCCACGCCGGGTTTTCGTAGATTGCACCTTCCGGATCGAAATCCAGGGGCCAGAACTTGCGTGTCGTCATATAGATTTCAACCTGATTCCTTGCAGGGAGGGGACTCTTTTATTATACCAATTCCTGCATTGATTAGGTTAGCTGTAATCTGTTGAAAATAAATTGGTTATGACGCGTCGAATTCGCCGCCGATGGCGATTTGACGTGGGTGCCGGCGATGGAGATCCCATTTCAGATTCAGATACGTCCGCGAGCCAACGTGGAATCAACGGCGTTCCCGATCGGTCCGCCCGCAGTGCCGGTGCACAACTCGCGCGCCCTTCCACTCAGGTTCCGGGTGGACTAGTAGCGGCAGACCCCTTACTGCTTTCGATACAGTCTGAAGCCGTACCACAACGTGCTATGGAGTTTCGTACTAAAGGTTTTTTGTTATCTTAATCGGCGCATCCCCATTGACACCGGCGTTGGCGCATGTACAATCCAAAGTGGCACTAATTTTTTGTAACGGAAACGAAAGTGGCACAAAATGTTTAAAACCAGGAAACCCAAGCCGGTTTCAGCGCCGGAAGCACAAGGCTATAACAGTAGCGATGTAGCGCGCATCTGCGGCGTCAGCCTGCGGCAGTTGCAGTGGTGGGACGAGCGTAGCGTCGTCTCTCCCCGGCAGAACGGCCACAAGCGGATCTATATGCCCGAGGAAGTAGTGGAGATTTCGGTGATAGCCGAGTTGCGGCGCAAGGGATTCTCGCTGCAAAAAATCCGCCGCGTTCTCCGGTTCCTGCAGAAGGACATGGGCAAGCGCCTCAGTGAAGCCATGGCGGCCTCAGCGGATGTGCACCTGCTTACCGACGGCAAGTCTATCTACCTGGAAGAAACTCCGAACCGGGTGATTGATCTGCTGAAGAATGCGCGCCAGCCGATGTTCCTGGTGTGCGTCACCGACCAGGTGAAGCGGATGGGCAGCATGGCCGAACGTAAGCAGGCCCGGTCCGAAACCGGTGCCGCCGTGCGCAAGACGCGTGCCGTATAGGTCCAGCAGCACCGCCGGTTAACGCTGGGTTCCGAATGCCGAATCCAGGAAGCGCGATGCCACTTGGGCCGGGGGCCGGTGTTCCCCATCCACCCCGAAATTGAGCTTTCGCATCACCCGGTCGGTCAACATCCCCGACAGTTGTTCCAAGGCCTCTCGCAGGCCGGAGTATTTGGCCAGCGTTTCTTCGCGGGCGATCACGGCGCATTCGTACGGCGGAAAGTAGCGCCGGTCGTCTTCAAGAACTGCCACGTCCAGCACGGAAATCAATCCATCGGTGGAACTGGCGGCGATCAAATCCACACGCTTGCTTTTGAGAGCGGCATAGAGCAGCCCGAGATCCATGCTAATCGGCGCGCCAGAGGTCCGTAGCTGGTAGGTTCTCAAAAGACCAGGAAGGCCGTCGGGCCGCTGCAGGAACTCGTAACCGACGCCCAGTTTCCAGGCCTGCGCGCGCGCTGCTTCCGATAGCGTGGCCAGTTTCTCCTTGCGCGCCGTTTCGCCGCGCACGATCATGGCGAAAGTGTTGTTGAAACCTAGCGGGCGCAGCCAGTCCAGGCGCCATTGGACCCGGTAGGCTTCGCGGACCTGACTGAAAACCGCGGCCGGATCGCTCGCCGGCGGACGCTTGAGCACGGCAGTCAACGCGGTGCCGGTGTACTCCGGGTACAGGTCGATGGCGCCGCTGGTGAGGGCCTGATGGGCCAGCAGCGTGCCGCCCAGATTCAGTTTGCGCTCGACCTTGAGGCCGAGGCGGCGCTCGATGTGCTGCGCCAGCAGTTCGCCCAACAGCGCCGACTCGGTGAAATTCTTCGACCCCACCACGATGTCGGCGGGCTTGCGGCCGCAACCTCCGAGCGCGTAGATCCCCAGCAGAAGGACGATCAGCCCGGCGAGAGTTTTCGTTCGACCCATTCCAATACCTCGTCGGCCACCACCGCCATCATGGCGGCGGGCAGCGCGCCCGCCAGCACAGTGGGAGTATCCACCATGGAGATGCCGCGAAAAATGAAGACACCCAGTCCGCCCCCGCCGATGGCCGCGGCGATGGTGGCGGTGCCGATGGTGGCCACCGTGGCGATGCGCAGCCCTGCCACGATGGAAGGCACCGCCAGCGGCAAATCCACCTGCCACAGTACCTGGCGCCCGGTCATCCCCATGGCCACCGCCGATTCCCGCACCCCCGCATCCACGCCCGTGATTCCCAGCAGCGTGTTGCGCAAGATCGGCAGCAGCGCATAGAGGCAGAGAGCGATGATGGCGGTGTGGGGACCGATGCCGCCGATCCACGGCACCGGCACCAGAAAGCCGAACAGCGCCAGGCTGGGAATGGTTTGGGCGATGCTGGCGATGCTCAGGGCCACGCGGCGCGCCCGCGGCCGCCGGGCAAGTACAATGCCGCCGGGAATCGCGATCGCAATGGCGATCGCGATGGTGATCAGGACCATCTGCAAGTGCTCCCAGGAGAGGCTGAGCATTTCCGAGGTCAGTTGGCTGTTCATCCGATCGCCTCGCTTCCCGAGCGATCTTGCAGGCTGGCAAGAAAAGCCGTGGCTTCGGGGGTCCGGGCCCCCAGAAACTCGCGCGGGGGGAGCAGCAGATCGAGCCCTCCATCCTTGAGCAGCGCGATGCGCGAGGCCAGCATCAGAGCCTCCCGGACATCGTGCGTGACGAACAGCGCGGTCTTGCGGACGGTGTTGCGCAGTTCCAGAAAATGGCGTTGGAGCTCGAAGCGGGTGATGGGGTCGAGCGCGCCAAAGGGCTCGTCGAAGAGCAGCAGCGGCGGATCGGCCGCCAGCGCGCGGGCGATTCCCACGCGCTGCTTTTGGCCGCCCGAGAGTTGCCGCGGATAGCGGTGGCGAAACTCGGCGGGCGCCAGGCCTACGGTGCCCAGAAGGAACTCGACGCGCTGCGCGATCTTGTCCGGAGGCCAATTCTCAAGTTGGGGCACCAGACCCACGTTGGCTTCCACCGTCCAGTGCGGGAATAAACCAGCATCCTGGATGACGTAGCCCATCCGGCGGCGCAGACGGATGGGGTCCCATTCGGTGGCCGGCTTCCCCTCGAAGAAGATCTCACCCGCGGAAGGCCGGATCAGGCCGTTGACGGCTTTGATTAGGGTGGTCTTGCCGGACCCGCTGCGGCCCAGCAGCACGACCGTTTCGCCTTCGGAAACCGTGAGGCTGACGTTGCGCAGGATGGTGCGGGCGCCGAAGCTGCACGAGAGGTTGCGAATCTCGAGTATGGGCGGTGGAGGCACGTTCTCTTATAGTACAGGGCGGCAGGCAGGCGGCCGCGCCGCACTTTCCAGCGAACGGCTAGGTAACTACGAATCGACCTTACGCCGAGCGCCGCAAGGGAACGAATCGGATCTGGACTCGCTGATTCAACGCAACTCCGATCCTGCGCAGCATTGCCAGCGAGTGCCCTTCATAGTCCGCGTCCTCGAGGCGGCAGATGACCGACGCCGTAGTACCGATGTGCTTGGCAAGTTGAGTTTGGGTAAGACCCGCCGCCGTCCTCAACTCGTAGATCTTGCGGGCTATCTCCTCGTTCGCTCGCGCCTCTTCCAGGTCCTTCAGTCGGCTTGGCTTGCCTTCGTAGAACCGGCGGTGAAGGACTTCCACTGCGTCACTGGTTGGTTTCGTCATCTTCGCCATTTCACGCCTCCTCGTAAGTATGTTTCCGTGAGTTGACTTCGAATTGCTGCTTTCGCTCAACGGCGCAGTCAATCTCCTTCGGCGGGACGGTCCGCTCTTTGATTAGCCCATGCGAGACCACTACCGCCATTTTTCCGTGAAAGAAGTACAGGATTCGGTAGTGAACCCCCTGAAGGCTGACCCGGAGTTCGTAAATTCCATCGCGCAGAAGGTCTGCCTCCGGCCGCCGCAATTCGTGGCCCATTTCACGTAACCGCTCCAATCGTAGGAAGCACTTGTTCTGGACCTTTGAGGGCAGTCCGCCAAACCACGTCAGGAACGGGCACGATCCGTCCTCTTCCTGGTAAAGGACCACTTTCGTTCTTGGCACTCGGTTTTAGTCTATTCGCAAACTTGCGAAATTGCAATTTGGTGAGACCGAGCGAACCCGACCGACAACAACAAGCTCGAACTCGTCGTCGAGGTGGACGTCAACCAAGCGAACACCACGTGGCCTGTGGAGCATGGAGCAGGCTGGCGGGGGCGCGTCTGCCGGAATCAACGGATTGCTGTCAGCAGAGGCATCCGAACCAGGCGATCGAAGGCGCTGTTGGGCTAACGCGGCCCGAAAATTCGTACCGCTTTGTTGGCCCGTCGTCCCAACCGCCCCAGTTCCTGTGCCCAAAGTCCCTTTTGGACACGGCTTCCCGGTCGGGAGTATGATAAAAACAAGGGACGGGAAGTACCCGTACACCGATGGCGCCAGCTAGTTCCCTCATCAATCCGCCTCGAATCCGTCACCTGGATCAGACTGCCCGGTAAAATCATGAAGATACGAAACTCAATATACGTTGCCCTCATTGTCGGCGCCTCTGCGGTGCTGGCTCCGGTCTACGGGCCGTCGATCGCCGCCCACGCGGCTTCCACCTCGCAAGACGACATGGAACGCAGCGTCAAATCGCTGCTCACGGTTTTCTCGATCCTGGAGCAGAACTACGCGGACTCGGTTTCCTCCGAAAAGGCCATCTATCAAGGCGCGATCCCGGGCATGCTCCGCACGCTCGACCCGCATTCCAACTTCCTGGACCCGGCCGAATGGCAGGACATGCAGCGCAAACAACGCGCCCAGTACTTCGGCATCGGCATGTTGATCAGCATGGACGACCGGAAAGTGGTGGCCATGGAGCCGTTCGTCGGCTCGCCTGCCTGGAAGGCGAACCTGCGTCGCGGCGACGTGATCGTGGCCGTGGATGGCAAGGATGCGACCAAGAAAGACTCCCCCGCTGTAGCTGACATGCTGCGTGGGCCCAAGGACACCCAAGTCACGGTAACAGTAAAGCGGGAAGGCGTGCCCGACCCGATCACGGTGACGGTGACCCGCGGCGGAATCGAGACCAGCGTGGTGGATGCCTTCTGGGTGAAGCCGGGGATCGCCTTCCTCAGCGTGACGACCTTTGAAGCCCAGAATGTGGCCCGCGATGTGGAAGCCGGTCTGCAACGGCTGGGCGAGGGCAAGATCACTGGGCTGATTCTGGACCTGCGCGAGAACCGCGGCGGTCTGGTCACTGAGGCGGTGTCGCTGGCGGGCCGGTTCCTGCACGATGGGCAGGTGGTGGTTTCGCACCACGGCCGCGCCGAAAAGGAACAGGTGTTTCGCGCCAAAGCCAATTCCACGGCGCAGAGATATCCGATCGTGGTCATGGTGAACGGCAATTCGGCTTCGGCTTCCGAAATCGTTTCCGGCGCTCTGCAGGATCATGACCGCGCCTGGATTCTGGGCTCGAACACATTCGGCAAGGGGCTGGTACAGGCGCAGTTTCCCGTCTCCGAAGGCGGCGCGCTGCTGTTGACCATCGCGCACTACTATACCCCCAGCGGCCGGCTGATCCAGCGCGATTACAGCAACCGGTCGTTTTACGACTACTACACTTCCGGTGGCAAGGACACGCAGAACCTGAACGATGCGAAGTCAACCGATACCGGGCGCAAAATGTACGGCGGCGGCGGGATCGCACCCGACGAGAAGTACGAAGCCCCCAAGTTGTCCATTCTGGAGCGCCGGTTAAATCCGCTCTATTCGAATTACTTGTTCCGTTTCGGCAACTCGTACTTCGCCGGCACCAAGCCTACCCTTCCCGAGGGGTGGGAGCCGGACGACGAAACCATGGCCCGCTTCAAGGATTTTCTGCACACGCAGGGAGTGCCGTTCACCGATGCCGACTTCAATCGGGATAAGAACTGGCTGCGCGACCAGGTCCGCTTCGAACTCTACATGCGTGCCTTCAATCGCAAAACCGCCGAGCGCGCCGCGTTTATGAGCGATCCGGAATTGCAGCACGCCATCGAAAGCCTGCCCAAGGCGCAAACCCTGCTCAGCGAGGCGCAGAAGGTTCTGGCGCGGCGGCAGTAACACCGGCATTCTTAACCCTGTTACTTCCGCGCGGCGCGGGTGTCGATTCCGTTTTGCCGCAGAACCAGCGCGCCGTCTTCGAAGGTAATCTGAATCTCCGTGATCTTGGCGAAGAACGTGCGATCGCTCTCCGGAAAGATTTCGAACCTGCCCTGACCTGTGGCCTGGGCGCCCAAGTGGTCGCCCTCCCGCGTCACCGTAAGGATGAAGCTGGGCGCAAGCTGGTATTGTCCCACGTAGCTATCCAGCAGTTTTGAATCGATGCTGATCTGCTTGTGCTCCTTGGGCGGTTCGGCTTTGATCAGCGGAAAAGCCGGCGCCAGCAGGTGCATGCCGATGTCACTTACGCCGGCCATCGTGAACGTGTTCGATAGAACCACCACGCCAGTCTTCGTCTCCGGGTCATAGCCGATAAAACTGCTATAGCCGAAAGTGCCTCCGTCCTTCCAGATGATCTCTTTGCCGCGGCCGGTGGTGATCTGCCAACCCAGGGCGTTCTCCAAACCAGGTGCGCTGGTAGGCTTTCGGATGGTTAACATAGCCGCCATCGCCGGGGCCAGCGGCGATTCGGTGTACCCGAGATTGGCGGCGAGGAAGGTGAGCATGTCGTTAGCCGTGGAGCGCAGCGCGCCAGCCCCGGCGAGGGCCTGGAAATCCCAATTGGGAACCGCCGCCAGTTTGTCGTTGTGCCCCACCGCGAGCCGCGCCTTCATCTCGGGCGAGAGCACCATAGCCGTGTCGCCCATTTTCAACGGCCCGGTGATGCGCGAACGCACGACGGCTTCATAGCTCGACCCGGCGCGAAGCGACAGCACGTGACCCAGCAGCCCAGTACCCAGGTTGGAGTATTCCCACCTTTCGCCTGGATCGCGCGGCAACGAGTAGCCCGAGAGGAATTGGTAGAGGTTTTCCACCGAGTAGTCGGCGTAAGGGTTGGCTGGGTTCTTCGGAACCAGGTTGCTCGGCAGCCGCGGCAGTCCCGAGACATGCGTTGCCAGGTCCTGCATGGCGATGGCCTTGCCGCCGCGCTCCGGAACCCTCACTTCCTTCGGCAGGTACTTGCCGATCGGGTCCGTCAGCGCAACTTCGCCGTGCTGCGCCATATCGGACAACACCAGGGACGTGAAGACCTTGGTGATCGAGCCGATCTCGAAGACGGTATCGCCGTTCAGCGGCCGCTGGTCGCCTTGGTTCAGGCTGCCGTAGGCAACGATACGGCGGCCTTTCCCGTCGACTACGCCAACCACCAGGCCGACGCTTTGCCGCGCAATTTCGATGCGGTCGGCGAGAATCTGCCGGATCTCGGCGTCTGTCTGCGCAGAGCCGGCTGCGGCCGGTAACAGCATCGCAGTAAGTGTGAGTATAACCCGTCTCATAGTGACTCCCGATTCCAGGAATCTAATTCATCGATCTGACCCTGCAGCTTGTTAGCGCCGCGCTGGTTCAATTTCCAGACGCCGCAAAAGAATGCGGCCCACAAGAGAATGATCGGCAACGCCCGAATCCATTTTTCCGCAGGCACATGCAGGAGTGTCACGGCCACGACCGCGAGTAGACCGGGAACGAATGGTAGCAGGTACCATTTCCAGACATTGCGCAACAGGTCGCGCTGACGTTCTAGTTCCTGCCGGTGAAACTCCAGGCAAGTGCCCAAGGCCAGAGACTCCGGTACGGTTTTGGCTGCGCCCTTGGTGTGAAGTTGATACAGCATGTAGGCAGTGCCGGCTAGAATTAGGCCGTGCGCCACACGCCACTGGGGGAATCGCCATATGAAATAGCCGAAAAACGCAAAGACCAAGACCGATGCCAGGTCTTCCCGGAGATTGCGATAGCGAATCTTCCTTTGAAATCGTTCCGCTCGCCGACGAATTTCTTCAAGTGACATTTGAACAGGCTCCACGCTCTGGTTCTGCCAGAGATTCTTTAGTTTTTCCGGGGGAAGCTCATTCTCCATGGCGTCCTCCTTCCTGAAACCGGCGGGTCAAAATGTTCTTGATACGATGAATCTTGGTAGCGACGTTTCCCTGAGAAAGGCCGGTGATTTCTCCGATCGACGCCGCGTCCATGCCTTCCAGGTACGAGAGAATCACCTGGCGGTCCAGCGTCTTGAGCGACTGGATCAGCCCGAGCAGCCGCTCCAAAGCATGGCGCGTATCGGCTGCCGATCCATCCACGCTGCGATCCGGCAAATGCTCCAGTTCTTCCAGACTCACCAGGTTATGGGCTTTGGCGCGGCGCTGCCGGATGACGTGAGACGTTGCCGCGTTGTGCGCCACCCGGTAGATCCAGGTACGCAACGAGCATTGCCCATTCCAGCCCGCAAAGCTGCGCCAAAGCGCGAGATGGATTTCCTGTCCCAGGTCGCGGCGCTTGTCCGGG
>Ga0209067_10000769_pt1 | contig 20239 bp, 13 predicted proteins | sample ColStrG_CSR_2013_FD_187199 | JGI IMG/M metagenome (GOLD analysis project Ga0209067, IMG submission 187199) | Freshwater sediment microbial communities in response to fracking from Pennsylvania, USA - Cold Stream Run_MetaG_CSR_2013 (SPAdes)... | ecosystem: Environmental > Aquatic > Freshwater >...
GTTTCACGTGAAACATCTGAAGTGAACACTACTCTTCTGACGGGACCCGCGTAAATATCATTTTGAGCATTCCCGTAGATTTCGACCCTTCAAAAACGATGTGTTTCACGTGAAACATGTCGTTGTGTTGGGGTGCGCCATTACTCCTGCTCGGCAGTGTTTCACGTGAAACACATTGGATCGCAATTCGATCCACACCTGCGGTTGTCGAGCACGCCATGAGGGGCTGAACATATCCGAAACTCGTTCCGACGAATACTGTTTCACGTGAAACATTGAGGTTAGAGAGAGGTTCCTTCCTTTGGATTACCCCCGCTACATATGCCGCACAAATGGTGATCGGGTTTGAAATCAATACGACGTGATAACCATTGATCAGGGACATCATTGCACGTACTCCCCACGCGAGTCAGTGGCAGCTTTGTTGAAACCCCTCAATCGTTGTCTTCGCCAAGCGGTATGGGGAATCAGCAAGATTGATGTTTCACGTGAAACATCAAAAGAGAGGACTCTTCCCTGGTAGCCCCGTGCTCCGCGGAAAACGATCTGGGGTACCGCGAACCTTTCTGAGGACCTGATACGCCGCTCCGTGTCGTACCCGTCGCTCCGGCCGCAGCCCCAGTTGTCCCAATGCTGACGGATTCCATCGATTCGGCTCGTCATCGTCCGGGGGCTCTGAGACGATCAAGAGGCCGTCAATTCGCAGAAAGCGCACCGCGCATTCGGCGGTCACTGAGGGTGGACCAAAGGATCGTGCGGTGACGAGAGGTACGGATTCGCACAGTTCGGGCGTTCGAGCGAGCTCTTCCGCCCTTCCCGTGTAGACCACACCGCCGTCTGGGGCGCCATCCCAGTCGAGTACCTCGCGTAGATAACTCGTACGCTTCACCATGGAGTCGACGAATATTGCCGAGGTTCCCCAGTGTTCCAGGAGTACCAGCCCAGGCAAGCCCCCACCGCTTCCGAGATCGAGAAAGGAGTCTGGGGGAGAGGGGAGGAAGTCGTTCCAGACGTCAGCGAAGCCGAGCGCGTGTTGAATCTGGGTCTCGACCGACACCGGCCCTAAAAAGCCCCGCGCCCTCGATTCCTCGAGGGCGCGGTACAGCCAGTCATGGGTCACGATTCAATTATGCCGGAGCGACCACCACGAAACGGCGAGGCTCTTCGCCTTCCGATCGCGTCACGACCGACGTCACTTCGGTTAAGGCATCGTGGACCGCCTTACGGTCCGCCGCCGACATTGGCTCAAGGGCGCGCTCTTCACCGGTCTCGACCACTTCGAGGGCCACTTGATTGGCGAAACGTCCGAGAGCCGCGACACGACGTTCACGGTACTGGGCGACGTCCACCAGAATTCGGTCGGTTCGTCCTGGGCTCTTCGACTGCACCACCGTACGGGTCACTTCCTGGAGCGCTTGAAGGGTGGTTCCGCGCGGACCCACCAGCACCCCGAGCTCGGTCGGGGGGTTCGCGTTCACCGAGATTTCGACGGTCTCGTCATCAATCTCGCGAACGGTGACGTCCGCGGAGATGTTCATGGACGACAGTAAACCTTCGAGGAAGCCCTTGCCGATGACGCCCTGCTCTGCCAGTGTGATGCCTTCAGCCATATTGCTCTCCTTTGGTGAAACCTTGTCTGATTTAGTTGACGAAGCCTTCGGCGCTTGCCTGGCCGGCTGCGCCTCCTTCTTGTCGGATGACTTACGGGGGCGATCGCCGTCTGACGGCTTCGACTTCGGACCCTTCGTACGAGCGTCGCGGCCCTCAGTGGCGCGTGGGCGATCATCACGTCCTCCGGAACGCCGGGACCGCTTCGGTCGGGGTCCCGCCGGACGCACACGGGCCCTCACGCGAGCCTCACCTCGAATTCTCCCAAACAGACCCGCTTTGGGCTCTTCGAGGATTTCCACTTCCGCATCGTCGCGATGCACACCGAGGTGCGCTAGGGCGCGATCCGTCGCTTCATCGATGGATTTACCGGTTGTTTCTACCCAATCCATGGTTTACCGATCCCTTCTCTTCTTCTTGGCTTTCGAGCGGCTCTGTGCGCTCGACTTGAAACTTGAGGGTTTGACATCCGTCGGTGCCTTGTCGGGACGCGACGACGCGGGGAGTTCCTTTTCGGTCGGCTTCACCCCGTTCTTCTGCGGGTTCGAGATGCCCGCTCGGAACATCAAATCCTGAGTAATAATTCGAATAATTGTAGAAACAATCATGTAGAGAACGACAGCAGCGGGGATAACGATGTAGAAGTATGCGAAAAAAATCGGCATGAATCGCTGAATCATCTGTTGTTGCGACGCCACTGCCTGACCAGCTTTACGGCTGCGGTTGTTGAGTTGCGCCATCTGGAAATACTGCAGTCCAACGGCGATTGCGACGAGAACGAAGAATGGGATGGCCGCCACCCACGAGCTATGGGAACTGAAGGGCTTGAGGTTCAAGTCCATTCCGAACACATTGATCTGACCATGCGAAGTCAACAAATTGTGGTACATCTTCGACGAGGTCGGAATATACCGAGGTTGCGCGGCGTGCGTGACGGCATTGACGTTCGCCAAGCCCTTGATCACGCTGTACAGGATGAATAGGAAGGGGGCCTGGAGAAGGACGGGGAGGCATCCACCCAGCGGGTTCGCCCCCTCTTCGCGATAGAGCTTCATCATCTCATCGTTGAGCATCTGACGATTCTCTGGACCCTTGTACTTCTGCTGGAGTTTCTTGATTTCCGGCTGGAGACGCTGCATCGCGGCCATCGATTTGGTGCTCTTAATGGTGAAGGGGGTCAGTGCACCCATGATCACGATCGTGAGCAGCACGATGGCCACGGCGTAGTTGGGGATCAACCCGTAGAAAAAGGCCAAAATCCAACCGAAGAGTTTAAATATCGGTTGAAACAGTGAGCCGATCGAGTGAGTAAAGGACTTCATGACGTGCTGGTCCTATCTTTCTTCGCTAGGGGGACAAGATCGATGCCGTGGGGGCCGAGGGGGCGACACTTCGACAACCGGCGAATCGCTAGCCACGCACCGCGAAGCGCCCCGTGAACCTCCACCGCCTCGACGGCGTACGCCGAACACGAGGGATAGAAGCGACACGGGGCGATTCGACCTTGGTGTAGCCGCTGGTAGGTCCTCAGCAAAGTGAGAAGGGCACGAGCCGCCCGCGACTGACTAGCGGGCTCGAGCGCGTGTGAGTGCGGTGATGAGGTGGAGTTGGAGTTCGTCATAGGTAAGATCCCCTGTTCCGTTACCGCACTTGATCAGGAATAATCCTGGTCGCGTCGCGGTATCGAGGTCGTCCATGAGTGCCCGGAGTCGGCGGCGAATACGGTTTCGCACCACCGCATTCCCTACCTTTCGGCTGATGGCGAAAGCGACATCGCACGAACCGTGTTCAGGGCGCTCCACGAAGACAATCCGTAGAGTCCCGCTCTGTCCACGGCCCGTCGGAGATGCAAACTCCGCAAACTGCCGTCGGGTGGTGACCCGACCGGGCACGCGTAGGCTTAGACCGTCAGTTGGTGACGGCCCTTAAGGCGACGTGACTTCAGGACGGCGCGACCGGCACGGGTGCGCATGCGTGCGCGAAAACCGTGGGTTTTCGCTCGCTTCCTCTGATTTGGTTGATACGTCCGCTTCACTAGATCCTCTTCTCAAGCTGTGTCAAAACGCTTCGCGGTACCCCCAGGGGGTCGCTGGCGCGCTGGTAGCAACAATCCTATCCGACCGACGAGAACTTCTCCTCGGGCAACGGGCGACCGGCGGTGTAGTGTTACTCCTTCGAGTGTTTATTACAGACTATTTGACTTCGCCCGGGTTGTGGATAAAGTCAGATTTGGTCTGTGGAGGAAAAAATGCAGAGTATTGACGAAGTGTGGTCCGCACTCAGGGACTCCTTGCGGGGCAACAGTTCTGACGCGATGTGGTCTGCGGGACTCAGCGCGCTTCGTCTTGTGGATTACCACGACAACGAGTTGACCATTTCCGCTCCGAATCAAATTCAATTGTTACGAGTTCAACAAAGGTATCTCCCACTGATCACCGAACAGGCGCAGCAACTACTGGGGGAATCGGTGACTGTTTCACTAACGGTTGGTGACGATGTCGTTCACCAACCCGACGCGGATCAATCGGTCGCCGCTCCGGTCGCCGTGGTGTCCGCGCGTACCCCAAATGCGGATCGTCCTTTACGCCTCGACCCACGGATGACCTTTGAGACCTTTGTAGTGGGCAACTCAAATCAATTAGCTCGTTCGGCGGCGTTCGCAGCCGCCGAAACACCTGGTCGCGCCTACAACCCGTTGTTGATGTACGGAAACTCGGGTTTGGGGAAGACCCATCTGCTCCACGCCATCGGCAATTACGTGCAAGAGAACTATCCGTATCGCAAGGTCCTCTACGTTTCTACCGAGACCTTCCTCAATGACTTCATCCGCGCCATCCAGACGCGTACCCAGCTCGCCCTTCACGAGCGTTATCGCGAAGTCGATGTCTTGTTGATCGACGACATCCAGTTCATGGAATCACGTGGTGAGACCTTCCACGAGGAAATTTTTCACACCTACAACACGCTCCACAGCGAGGGAAAGCAGATTGTTCTCACGTCGGATCGTTCACCCCGTGATCTCGCGGGACTACAAGAGCGTTTTCGTAGTCGGCTCTTACAAGGTCTGGTCACTCACATCGACCAACCCGACTTAGAGACGCGCATCGCGATCCTGCGTTCGAAGTCCGAGGCTGAAGGAATCACCCTGCCCAATGAAGTGACCGAGTGGATAGCCCACCGAGTTCGCGACAACATTCGTGAGCTCGAGGGATCCATCACCATGTTGCGAGCCTTTTCCAATCTGCACCAGGTACCCATCTCTCTGGAATTGGCGCAGCGCCACCTCACCGGTCTCGGTCATGAGCACGTCGTTCTGAAGCCGGAGACCATCGTGAAGGCTGTGGCCGACTTCTACGGTTTGAGTACCGAGGATGTCTTGGGGTCGAAACGCCTGCGTCCGTTGGTCCAGGCGCGCCACGTCGCGATGTACCTCATCCGTGATTTGTTGGATAACTACTCCTATCCGATGATCGCGCGCATCTTCGATGGACGTAATCACACCACGGTGATCAGTGCAGTGGAGAAGATCAAGGAGCAGATCACTGTGAACGCCGAATTGCTCACTCAGATCAACACCTTGACGCAACAACTGCAAGGCGAGATGTAGTCGGTCTGTGGGCAATTTGGCGACACGGTTGTCGAAAGTGGTGGATAAGACCCTGTTTCTTCCACATGACTCGAAAGTTGAAATCAGAGGGTTGAAACAACTTCGCACACGCCTGTGTAGGAAACGTTCACGTTCACGTCACACACGATCAGGGGATTTGGTGCTTTTCCCACAAATACACAGGCCTACTACTACTAACTAGTTTCTCTATACCCATCCACACGTATCCTCAGTAGCAAAGAAAGGCAGTCCTATGAAGTTCAAATCAGAGCGCGACCTCCTGGTGGAGGCGCTCAGCGCCGCGAGTCGGGTGGTGGCGACTCGCCTCATCGGGGCTTCTTCGGGGATCCTTTTGTCACTGACGGGCAACCAACTGACGGTGACTGGGACCGACCTCGACATCACCGTACGGACCCACGTGGACGTCATCGGTATCGACGACGGTTCTGCGGTCGTCCCCGCCCGCCTCATCGTCGACGCCGTGCGGTCGTTGGAAGCCGGCGCGGTGACCATCGCCGCGAACGACGACAATGTCGAGGTCTCCCTCGGACGGGCGAAGTTCTCACTCCGCACCTTTTCGGTGATGGACTACCCCAACCTGCCGCCCGTGAGTGGTGCCACGACGACCCTCGCCGCTCGTGATCTCATCCAGGGTCTCAACCAGGTCGTTCGTGCCGCCGCCAATGACGACGCCCGACCACTCCTCACCGGAGTGTTATTCACTCACGACAACAACACCCTGCGTCTGATCGCTACCGACTCCTATCGACTCGCGGTGCGCGACGTCCCTGGTGTCGCCGGCCTCGGTGGTACTCACGACCTCCTGGTGCCCGCCCGCGCACTGCAAGAACTCCAGCGGGCCGCGTCGTCACTCGCCGACGACGCCGAGATCGGCGTCACCCTCACCGACGCCGAAATCTGTTTCGTGGTGGGCTCGAGTACCATCGCCTCTCGACTGATTGATGGGAACTACCCCTCGGTGCTGCAATTGATTCCCGCCAGCTACCCCAATCAACTACGGATCGCGAAAGACACCCTTCTCACCTCACTCAAGCGCGCGAAGCTCCTCGCCAAGGATTCCACTTCGTCGGTGCGCCTCACCATGAAGGAGACGTCGATTGAGATCCGGACCCAAAGCATCGACACGGGCGACATCGAAGACAACGTCGATGCGGACTTTCAGGGTGAGGAGCTCACGATCGCTTTTAATCCCTCCTTTCTTATCGACGGGATCGAGGCGGTCGTCGGTGACGAAGTGGTCCTCGAAATGTCAGACGCGGTACGCCCCGCCATGGTGCACGGAGTGGACGACACCCGGTTCCGTTACCTGCTAATGCCGGTCCGCGTCCAGTAGGGGAGCGGTCCCGCTCGTGGGACTCCACGAACTCACCCTTCGGAACTTCCGGCCTTTCCAGGACTACGTCTTCCGTCCGGACCACGAGTCGGTCACCGTTTTGTTGTCCCCGAACGGGACGGGAAAGACATCCATTCTCGAAGCCGTGTACGCCCTTGCCACGGCGAGCAGTTTTCGAACGTCAACCGCCGCCGACATGATTCGGTCACATCACGATCTGGCCGAAGTCCACGGCACCCTCTTTCAAGGGGCGCGAAGAATCCAAGTGGACCTCACCCTGCGGCGCGGTGTTCGTAATACCACCAAGCGCATGTTGGTCAACGGTCAACGCCCCACCTCGCGAGCGGACCTCGCCGAGGCGCTTCCACTGACGATATTCACCCCGGAGGGTGTCGACGTGGTGCGACACGGGCCCGAGCATCGTCGCGTCCTGCTCACCAATCTCCTTACCGACGTCTGGCCCCACACCAGTGACGTGGTCGAGCGCTTCGCGCGTGTGTTGCAACAACGCAACGCCCTCGTGCGTTCATTCCAAGGTCTGACGCCATCAAACCGGCAACGCGAGGAACTCGAGGTCTGGAACCGGGAGTTCGCAGACAGCGCGGTAGAACTCGTGACGGCGCGCCGATCGTTGCTTCAGGGGCTCGAGCCCCTGATCACCCACTTCTATCAAGAGATTGCGCACAACACGAATGCGGTGGTGGTCGAGTACGAGCCCTCATGGAGCGGTGACATCCACTCCGCCCTCCACTCCGCCCTCCAAGACGACACGCATCGGGGCTACAGCACCATTGGTCCCCATCGCGACGACGTCATCTTCCGCTTAGACGGACGTGACGCCCGCCGCCAGGCCTCACAAGGTGAGCAACGGTCCCTCGCACTCGCGGTACGGCTCGCCGGACACCATCTCGTGCAGCGGGAACGGGGCGTGGCGCCACTACTCCTCCTCGACGACGTCTTCAGCGAGCTCGACCCCGCGCGCAGTGACCAGCTCTTGCGTCTCCTACCCGTCGGACAGACGCTGGTGACGACCGCTTCACCCCTACCGCACGCGATGACCCCCGCTGCAGTGATCGACGTTACGGTGGGGGCGTGAGCAGATTCCGCGACCAACCCGAGTCTCTAGCGGACGTTCTACAGACGTTGGCGGCACGCGTCAAAAAGGTCGATCTGACGGTGATCGAAGAGATTCGGAACCTCTGGCCTCACGTCGTGGAACCCGCAGTGGCGAGCACCTGTCGACCCGAATTCGTCAAGAACGACGTGCTGGTCGTCAGTGTGCCGTCGGGTGCCTACGCGCAGAGAATCACCCTCGAGACGACCACGATTCTCGAAGGCCTCGCACCCTTGCGCGAGCGAGCGCCACACAGCATCAAAACCATCCAAAAAGCATGAAATAATGGGCTTTTTCTTCGTCGAGACGACCAGGATGTCACCCCGAAACAACTAGGATAGAGACACATTTCTGTGTACGCGGCAGCGCGGTGCGCGCCGAATCTCTACCGATTGAAAGGATGTCTTCGTGGCTGAAAAGTCCAAGGGGTCATCGAGCTACGGAGCTCGTGACATCACCGTTCTGGAAGGCCTCGAACCGGTCCGGGTTCGCCCCGGTATGTACATTGGCTCGACGGGTCCCGCCGGGTTGCACCACCTCGTGTGGGAGGTCGTCGACAACGCCGTGGACGAAGCGATGGCCGGCTTCTGCACCCGGATCGACGTCACCCTCTTGCCCGACGGGAGTTGCCGGGTGATCGACGACGGGCGAGGGATTCCCATCGACGAGCACCCGCAGTATCCCGGGAAGTCGGCTGCGGAGATCGTCGTGACGGTCCTGCACGCGGGTGGCAAGTTCGGTGGTGAGGGTTACAAGGTGTCCGGGGGACTCCACGGCGTCGGGGTGTCGGTGGTGAACGCCCTCTCGACGAAGCTGACACTCGAGATCGACCGTGACGGGCAGCGCCACCAATTGGATTTTGCGGACGGGGGTAAAGCCCAAGGCAAGATCAAGGTCACTGGTCCGGCCCCGCGGGGGCGCACGGGGACGACCGTTACTTTTCTGCCCGACGCCAGCATCTTCGACGACATTGACTTCCGCGCTCAGACGATCCTCGAGCGGCTCCAAATCATGGCGTTCTTGAACCGGGGGCTGGAGATCCGGTTCGACGACCAACGCGCGGGACGCGAGACCAAGGAGACCTTCAAGTACAACGGGGGAATCGTTGACTACGTGCGTCACCTTAACAACGCGAAAGAGTCGCTCTTTCGCAAAGTCGGTTCGTACGAGCAATCCGAAGAGGGCCAGGAAGTGGAAGTGGCCTTTCAATGGAACACCGGGTACTACGAGAGCATCCACTCGTTCGCCAATGGCATCTCGACCATTGAAGGCGGCATGCACGAAGAGGGTTTCCGTAAAGCCATCACCAACGTGGTTAATCGCTACGCCCGCAAGCGCAACCTGCTGAAGGAGAAGGACGAGAACCTCACCGGTGACGACGTACGTGAAGGGCTGACCGCCATCATCTCCGTACGGCTCGCCGAACCCCAATTCGAAGGTCAGACCAAGGGGAAACTGGGTAACGTGTCCATCCGGTCCCTCGTGGAGCGAGCGACGAACGAGAAGTTGGCCGAGTGGCTCGAGGAGAACCCCAAGGAGGGTGGACAGATCGTCGCCAAGGCGGTCCAGGCGTCACGAGCGCGCCTCGCCGCCCGCCAGGCCCGCGACCTCACCCGACGTAAGAGCGCGCTGGACGGAGCGGGACTCCCCGGCAAACTGGTCGACTGTTCCTCGAAGGACCCTCGCGAATGCGAGCTGTTCATCGTCGAGGGAAACTCCGCCGGCGGATCAGCGAAGGACGCGCGTAACCCTCGCAACCAAGCAATTCTGCCGATTCGCGGAAAGATTCTCAACGTCGAGAAAGCCCGCACCGACAAGATCCTGAAGAACACCGAGATCCAAGCCCTCATTTCGGCGATCGGTGCGGGGGTCGAGGCGGACTTCGACGTCACCAAGGTCCGTTACGACAAGATCATCCTGTTGGCCGACGCTGACGTGGACGGCAGCCATATCCGTACGCTGCTCCTCACGTTCTTCTTCCGCCAGATGACGGAGATGGTGAACAACGGGCACGTCTACGTCGCGCAGCCGCCGCTGTACTCGACGCTGGTCGGCAAGGAGAAGGTCTACTTGCGCGACGACGCCGCGAAGGAGCAGTTCCTCCTGGACAATCCGAATCACAAGAATGACTTCCAGCGACTCAAGGGTCTCGGCGAGATGGATTTCGACGAACTTCGCGACACGACGATGGACCCCACGAAGCGAGCCCTCCTCCAGATCACCGTGGAGCAGGCGGCGCTGGCCGACGAGGTCTGCTCCATCCTCATGGGTGACGACGTTCCCCAACGACGACACTTCATTCAAACCAACGCGAAAGACGTTCGCTTCCTGGACATCTAGGAGACAAGGAAATCATGGCTCGTTCCCGCAATAACACACCCACGTCCGACGGCGATGACGGCGTCCTAGGGTACGTCGAACCCATCGAGATCAATCTGGAGATGGAACGTTCGTTCCTGGAGTACTCCATGTCGGTCATCGTCTCACGGGCTCTTCCCGACGCGCGTGACGGCCTAAAGCCGGTGCACCGTCGAATCCTCTACTCGATGTTCGACCAGGGGTTGCGCCCGGACCGTCCGCACACGAAGTGCGCCAAGGTCGTCGGCGAGGTCATGGGTACCTATCACCCCCACGGTGACAGCGCGATCTACGACGCGCTCGTGCGCATGGTGCAAGACTTCGCGATGCGCCACCCGCTGATCAGCGGGCACGGCAACTTTGGCGGCACCGGACCAGACGAGGGCGCCGCCGCCATGCGTTACACCGAGTGCCGTCTGGCCCCCCTCGCCCTCGAGCTGCTCGACTCCATCGACGAAGAGACGGTTGACTTCGAACCCAATTACGACAACTCCACCCAGCAACCCACCGTGTTGCCGTCGCGTTTCCCCAATCTCCTGGTGAACGGATCACAGGGGATCGCCGTCGGTATGGCGACCAAGATCCCCCCGCACAATCTCGGTGAGACCATTGACGCCACCTTGCACCTTCTGGCGAATCCCGACGCGAGCCCCGACGACCTGATGGCCTTCGTCAAGGGTCCCGACTTCCCGACGGGCGCCCAGATCCTGGGGCGCCAGGGGATCATCGACGCCATTCGCACCGGTCGAGGATCGGTCAAGATGCGCGCGGTGGCCGAGATCGAAGAGACCGCCCGCGACACCCGTATCGTGGTGACGGAGTTCCCCTACGAGGTCTCCGTCGAGTCCATCGAAGAGAAGATCTACGACCTGGTGAAAGCCGGGGAGCTCGACGGCATCGCCGAGGTCCAAAACGACTCGGCCGGCCGCCAGGCCCGTTTGGTCATTCGACTCAAGCGCGACGCCAACGCCAACGTGATCTTGAACAAACTCTTCAAGAACACCTCACTGCAGACCACCTTCGCCGTCAACATGCTGGCTCTGGTCGATGGCGTGCCACGGACTTTGAACCTGGCGCAGGCCCTGGGTCACTACATCGCCCACCAGGTGGACGTCGTGACGCGGCGTACCCAGTTCCGTCTCCGTAAGGCGCAGGCGCGCGCCCACATCGTCGAGGGGCTCCTCAAAGCGATCGACATGTTGGACCAGGTCATCGCCACCATTCGCGGATCCGACGATCGCGCGGCGGCACGATCCTCCCTCATGGCCACGCCCTTCGACTTCTCCGAAGAGCAGGCCAACCACATCCTGGACATGACCCTAGGGCGCCTCACTCGACTCGGCCGTTCGGAGCTCGAGGAGGAGATGAACAAGTTGCGCGAGACCATCGCGGAGCTGGAAGCCATCTTGGCCAGTGACGAGAAGCTACGCGGCGTCATCGCCGACGAGATCACCGTGATTCGCGACAAGTACGCCACGCCGCGATTGACCAAGATCGTGAACGATCCGGGTGAATTGGGCATGGAGGACTTGATCGACGACGAGGACGTCGTGATCACGATGACCCAAGCCGGTTACATCAAGTCGGTCGCGGCCGACGCGTTCCGAACCCAGGCGCGCGGTGGTCGAGGGGTGCAGGGCGCCAAGCTCAAGGAGGAGGACTTCGTCGAGCAGATCATCCACACGACCACCCACGCGTACCTCCTGCTGTTCTCCAATCTCGGGCGGGTGTTTCGACTCCGTGGCCACGAGATCCCGATCAAGGACCGTACCGCCAAGGGGACGGCGATCGTGAATCTCCTGAACCTGCAGCCCAACGAGAGTATTCAAGCGATTGTCACGACGAACGACTTCCCGGACGACAAGTTCTTGATGTTCGCCACGGCCAGCGGCACCGTGAAGAAGACACCCTTCTCCGAGTACGACAAGTCCCGTCGCGAGGGGTGGATCGCCATCAAGTTGCGCGACGGCGACGAGGTGGTGCGCGTGGTGCCCACCAGCGGGGCCGACGACTTGATGGTCGTGACCCTGCGCGGGATGTCCATTCGTTTCAATGAGTCGGAGGTTCGCGACATGGGCCGTGACGCGACCGGCGTGCGCGGCATCAAGTTGCGCGACGACGATCGGGCGATCTCGCTGGACGTCGTTCGTGACGACGCCGACCTGTTCCTGGTCACAGACACCGGATTCGGCAAGCGCGTCAAGACCGAGCGCTTTACCCGTCAGGGCCGCGGGGGCCAGGGAGTACGCGCCATCAAGTTGACCGCGGCGCGCGGTTTCGTGGTGGCGTCGTTCATGGTGCGACTCGATGACGAATTGCTCCTGGCCTCGAGTGGTGGGGTCCTCATTCGCACTCCGGTACGCGAAGTGTCCTCGCAGGGTCGCGACGCGACCGGCGTGCGCGTGATGAATCTTGACGAAGGACATTCGGTGGCGACCGCCGCCGTGGTGCCCGCGGGGGACGAACTCTAGGACACGAACGATTCGCGCTGGGCGATCGCCGAGCGAAGGGCGTCGAGCAACGCGTCGACGCCCTGAGCCCCCGACACGTGCACGCGACCGTCGAAGATGAAGGCGGGCACGCCGGTGATGCCGATCCGTGCCGCCAGGTTCTCGTCGTGGCGGACCTCGTCCGCGTAGGCCACTCCCGACAGCACGTCCCGGCTACCGTCCACGCCGACCTCGTCGGCTAAGCGGGCCAGCGTGGTGTGGTCACTCACGACCTCGCCTTCGCTGAAGTACGCCCGAAAGAGACGTTCGAGGAGGTCGGCGTCGCGGCCCTGGGTGGCCGCGAGAGCGACGAGCCGGTGCGCGTCGAAGGTATTGGCCGGCCGCGCTCGGTCGAGGGACCACTGCATCCCGAGAGAGTGGGCCAGCGAGGCCACGCGCGCGTTCATCGCCTCGGCCTGCTCGGGGGTCACCCCGTACTTGTGGGCCAACATCTCGTTCAGTGTTCCCGGGTGGACCTCGGCGGCGCGCGGGTCGAGCTCGAAGGCGTGGTGACGCACCACGACCTCGAGGGGGGCGTCCAGGGCCGCCAGGGCGAGTTCCAATTGACGGCGACCCAGGTAACAGAAGGGACAGACGATGTCGCTCCAGACGTCAACGAAGAACACGGAAGTCACGCTCCCATGGTGGCATACGACGTGAATTTGGGGCAGACTATCTCGATGTCCGCACGAGAAATGAGTGCCGCTGAGGCAATAGACCTGATCAGAGATACTGATACGATCGGCCTGGGGTTGGTGAGTGGCACGCCGCGTACATTGCTCGAGGCCTTGTCGGCGCGCAGTGATTGGCGCGACCTCACGATCAGCGGAGGGCTCTTGCTCGGAACCTATCCGGTGTTCCTCCACCCCAACGTGCACTACCGGGCGAGCTTCTACGGGGCGGCCGAGCGTCACTACAAGTCCCAGGGTGCGCACATCGAGTTCATCCCCTCGTTCTTTCGTCACTACGGACTTCTCACCCAACACATCGGCGCGCGCGTGATGATGATGCAGGGCTCATTACCCGACGAGAACGGCGAGGTCAGCCTGTCGCTGTATAACGGGGCTCACCTCGAGGAATATCGACGCGCCGGGGCCGACCCCGACCGCGTCCTGATCGCCGAGTGCTCACCGCACTTTCCGAGGACGCGTGGGTTGAGCGGACACGCCCACACGGTGCACGTGGACGACATCGACGCGCTCGTCATCTCCGACGCGCGCCCCGCGGCGTTGGTGAACGACGAGGGGACCGAGGCCGACATGGCCATCGCTCGGTACGCCGCCGCCTTCATCCCCGACGGCGCGACCCTGCAGACGGGTATTGGTGCGGTGCCCAACCTGGTGGCCCAAGCCCTGGTGCGCGGCGACGGCGGGGATTACGGCGTGCACTCCGAGATGTTCACCGACGGTCTCTTCGAACTGGCTCGCGCGGGCAAGATCACCAACGACCGCAAGTCCCACCATCGCGGGATCTCGGTGATGACGTTCGCCCTGGGTTCGCCGGAGCTCTACGAGTTCCTCGATGACAACCCGACCATCGGCTTCGCCCCGGTGACCTACACCAACGATCCGGCGGTCATCGCGCGCAACCCTCACATGGTCTCGATCAACTCCGCCCTCGAGGTTGATCTCCAGGGCCAAATCGTGGCCGACGCTCTGGGCGCGCGACAGTATTCGGGTGTCGGGGGGCACATGGACTTCGTCGAGGGCACGAGTTTGTCGCTGGAACACACGTCGCTGATCTGCCTGGAATCGACGGCTCTGGTGAACGGGGTTCGCCAGAGCCGTATCATTGGGGGCATGAATCCCCAGAGCGTCGTGACGACCCCTCGACACCTCACCGGGGTCATCGTGACTGAGTACGGCAGTGCCGACTTGCGTGGACTCAGCGTGCGCGAGCGGGCCCACGCCCTGGTCGGCATCGCTCACCCGGATTTTCGAGACGAGCTCACCGCCTGCGCCGAGTCACTAGGTCGCTAAATGCTCATAGTCCGAGATTTGGGGATTGAGATTGGCGCACGCCGTATTCTCGAGCCCGTGTCCTTCACGGTCGGCAACGGCGAGAAGGTCGGGCTGGTGGGGCGCAACGGCGCCGGCAAATCGACCCTGTTGTCGGTATTGCTGGGGTACACCCCGGAACACCTGCGCATCAGCGGCACGGTGCAGCACCAGGGCCGCGTCAGCCATTTGCCGCAGGAACCGGTGCCCGGGGGACTCGGCGTCGAACCCATCGGCCTGTCGCACGTGCTCTCGGCGCGGGGGATCGACCAACTCGACGCCGACATGCAGCACGCGCGCCACGAGCTGGCGGCCAATCCGACCGAGGAGACCATCGAGCGCTTCACCGAGCTCGAAGAGGCCTTTCGCGAGCGCGGCGGCTACGAGGCCGAATCCGAGGTGGCGCGTCTCGCGGCCGGACTCGGGCTCGAGGAGGACCTGCTTCTCGAGGACCTCAACTCCCTCTCGGGGGGTCAGCGCCGCCGCGTGGACCTGATGAGGGTCTTGTACGAGCAACCCGAGACCATGGTGCTCGACGAACCGACCAACCACCTCGACAAGGCCGCCAAGCGCTGGCTGTTCGACGAGCTCGAACGCTTCCGGGGCACCGTGTTGGTGATCAGTCACGACCTGCCTCTGCTGGACAAGTCCATCGACCGGGTTCTGGCGCTGCGCGACGGACAATTGCGCGAGTACAAGGGGAATTACACGAAGTTCCTGGAACAAGAGGAGACGCGCCGCCTGACCGAAGAGAAGATGGCGATGCACCAAGACGAGCAGATCGACCGTATGAAGACCCTGGCGGACTCGATGCGCGGGCAGACGGCCGCGCGGGCGCGATTGGCCAAGGTGCTCGACCGCAAGGTGGAGAAACTCGAGGACAACCGCGTCGAAGTGACCAAGAAGGAGAAGAAGGTCACCTTCCGACTCCCCGTTCCGCCGCGCAGTGGGGACGTCCCGATGACGGTGGAGAACGTCGGTGTGCGCTACGGCTCCTTGACGGTCCTCAACGACGTCAACTTCATCACCCGTCGCGGGGACCGCATCGTCATCGTGGGAAAGAATGGCGCGGGCAAGTCGTCGCTCCTGCGCTGCCTGGCCGGCACGCAGTCCGCCCAGACCGGCGTCGTCAAGTTCGGGGCGAACGTGACCGTGGGGTACTTCGCGCAGGAGCACGAGCAGTTGGACTTCTCCAAGACGGTGTTGGCGCACTTGGAGAATGCCACGGTCGTGACCGAGGTGCAACGCCGCGCCCTGTTGGGGGCCTTCGGACTCAAGGGGTCGGCCGCCCACCAGATGCCCGGCACCCTCTCGGGCGGCGAGCGGGCCAAGCTCGCGCTCGCCATCTTGGCCGCCTCCGACGCGAATCTCCTGTTGCTCGACGAACCGACCAACAATCTCGATCCGGCGAGCGTGCAAGCGCTGGGCGAGATGATGGGGCAATGGACGGGCACCATCGTCGCGGTCAGCCACGAACGTGAGTTCGTCGACGCCCTGCGACCGACGCACGCGGTGCTATTGCCCGAGGAGTACTTCGACCTCTGGCGCGATGACTACATGGACTTGATCGAGCGCCGCTAGGAGTGAAAATGATTCACCGCGCGCCCTCGACGCTCGACGACGGCTGACCTAAGTTCTAGGGAGTTCACCACCGGGGGGTGCCAGATGAATGAACGACCACAGCGCATCGCGTATTTTCCACTCGAGAAGATGGACGACGCCATGATGGCGGTGATGGAGCAGTGCGCGCGTGAGGGCACGCCTCGACCCGAGAGCTCGGCGGTACGGGCTCATTCGCCGGCGGCCTTCTGGGCGTTCGCCGACGCCTGGGACAAGCTCTTTCGCCACGGCGTGGTCGACCACGAGATCAAGGAGCTCTGTCGGGTCTACGTGTCGCGATCCGTGAAGTGCGAGTACTGCGGCAATCAGCGCAGTCCGGCGGCCACCGCGGCGGGACTCTCCGAAGGAAAACTCGACGCCCTGATGAACTTCGAGACGTCGGAGACGTATTCGCCGAAGGAGCGCGCGGCCCTCTCGTACGCGGAGGCCATCACGTGGCGCCTCGAGCCCGACGACGCCTTCTGGGCTCGACTCTACGAACACTTCAACGAGGAGGAGCTGGTGGAACTCGCGTGCTTCATCTCGCTCACCATGGGTCAACAGAGTTGGATCCGTCTGCTCAACATCGACCACCACCAGGTCATGGCCGGCACGGCGGCGTCCCTGGCCCCGGGCTTGGAGACCGCCGCCGACCTCGCCGCCGCCAAGGCCAGTGAGGACTACTGGGCGACGAAGTCCTGAACGACTATTCGATGCCGGTGTACCACGGCGAGGTGCGCGGCGGGTACGCCAGTTGGAAGAGACCGTGGTTGAGTGACAAGTTGGGGTTGTAGTAGGGGTCGCGAGCGATCTCGAGTCCCCACCGGTCGCGCACCGTCAAGACCTCGTTGATGAACCGCACGTACTTCTCACCGTGCTGGTCACTACCGCGCGAGACCGATTCGTAGTGCAGCAATTGGGCGAGCGGCGTGTAGGTGACCTTGTGGCCGGTGGCCTGAATGCGCAGACAGAAGTCGATGTCGTTGAAGGCGACCTTGAGGTTCTCGTCAAGACCTCCCACCTGCTCCCAGAGGTGTCGGTGCACCGCGAGGCACGCGGCGGTGACCGCTTGGTACTCCGAGGCCAACGCGGTGCGTCCGAAGTAGCCCATGTCCTGCGCGGGACGGAACTGACCGACGTGGGCGGCGAGACCCTGGGGCCCCAGGAGCACACCGGCGTGCTGGATGCGCCCGTCGGGATAGAGCAACTTGGCCCCCACCGCTCCTACTCCGGGCTGCATCAGTTGGGCGACCATGTGGGTCATCCACTCGCCGTCGATGATCTCGGTGTCGTCGTTGAGCAACAGCAGGACCTCGCCGCGGCACTCGGGCACCGCGCGATTGTGCAGCGCGGAGTAATTGAAGGGACTGTCGTCGCGCACGACGCGAATCTTGTCCGCCAGGACGTGGAACATTGCCTGAGTGAAGGGCTTGACCGACCCGTTGTCGATCACCACGACCTCGAAATTGGGGTACGTGGTCTTGTCCAGCAGCGACTGCAGGCAGTCCCCGAGGTACTTCCCGTCACGGGTCGGAATGAGGACCGACACCAGGGGTGGGTTCTCGGGCAGGGCGAACACCACGCGGTTGAATCCCGACCCGGGCACGCGCTTGACCTCCGCGGTCACGTTTCGCCGCGCCAGGGCGTCGATCACGGCGCGCCGCCCCGCGTCCACGGCCCAGGGCTTGGCCTCGGTGGCGAGCGACGTCGAGCCGGCGTGCGAACGCCAGTGGTACAACACGTGGGGGATGTGGATGATCGTGTTGCGGCTCACGCGTTCAGTGACGCGCAACACCAGGTCCCAGTCCTGGGAGCCGTCGAACTCGCTGCGCAGTCCGCCGACCTCGGTGACGATGTCGCGACGGATCGTCGTGAGGTGGCTCACGTAGTTCTGGCCCAGTAGCAGGAGAGGGTCGAAATCGCTCTTGAAGTAGGGGGTGAAGGGCTCGTTGGCCTCGTTGATCTTGTCCTCGTCGGAGTAGATCAAGGTGGCCTGGGGGTGCTCCTGGGTGGCGAGCACCACGTGCAGGAGAGCGTGGGGCACCAGCGTGTCGTCGTGGTCCATGAAGACCAACCACTCACCGGTGGCCTGGGCGATGGCCGAGTTGGTCGCGGCCGAAATCCCCCCGTTGCTCTCACGACGCACGAGTCGCACGCGGGAGTCCTTTTTGGCGTACTCCTCGACGATGTCGCGCACCTGCGCGTCCGGCGAGCAGTCGTCGGCGATCAGCAACTCGAAGTTCTCGTAGTACTGGTCCAGCACCGAGTCGATGGCCGCGCGAAAGAACGCGTGGTCGGGGTTGTACGACGCCATCACGATGCTGAGCAGGGGCTGGGGGTCGATCAGCGTGATGCGCCGCTTGAGGTGATTGCGCACGTGCTCGTTCTCGTCGCGGTACGCCAGCGTCCAGGCGAAGTAGGGGTTGGCCTCGAGCCGCGGACTCGTGCGACCCTTGCCGTTGCCGACGAGGGCGACCTTGAGGGCGTGCTTCAAAATGACCCACCCGCGGCGGAATTTAATCACGCGGGGACTCACCGGCTTCTGGGGCTCCTCCACGACTTCTTCGGAGCCGACGATGGGCAGGGTGACCTCTTCGGGCTCGTCGTCGAGACCGACCAGCAAGAGCCGGGGGTCGACGGCCGGGGCCGGCGCGGGTTCGGGGGCCGGCGCGGGCGGCGGACCGGCGACGTGGCTGGCCATCGGGGGCCGGTGTAGGAGTCGGCGCATCTTACGCTCGACGACGTTGGCGACCTTGAGCACCAGCACGGCCAAGGGGTAGAGACGTGAATCGGTGATCTGGCGGAACTGCGCGGCCACGATCTCGTTGTTCGCGGCTTCGAGCTCGTAGATCTTGACGATTTCTCGCAGAATCGTGACTTCGTTGCTGCGCAACGTGTGGGCCTGGTGGGTCGTCGAGACGGGTTCCGACGAGTATGCCTCAGACATCGTCTGCGCCTCTCATTCCTTCAGTGCGAGCGCCCCGGTGGGCACGAACTACCTGGTGCATCTTACCGAACGGCGCTGATTAGCCGATGCGAGCGCGCGACGACGACGCGTCAGCGTCCCCGCGCGACAGCCAGACCCAGACGACAATGACGCCCCCGAAGCCCGCGGTCACGAGCCCGTAGAGGGCCAGGGTGAGGAATTGCCCGGTGGGCGGGGACCAGCCCTGCGCGTGGAGGAAGAAGAACGTGGGTCCGTAGCGGCCCACGGCGTAACGGCGAAGGTTGGTGTAGAAGGCGAGCAGATTCGCCAGGCTCACGACACCAATCACTCCGACCAGGCACGACGTGGCCACCCGCTGGCGCGTCAGCGCGGTCACGCGCGCAGCGGCGCGCCGGGCTCGCGTGACCGGGGGGGCGCCGGCCACGGACATCGCCACGATGGCGGCACCCACGGCGAGGGGGAGGATGTCACGACCCTGCCAGACCACGCCCAACACCTTGGCCTGACGCAGGACGAGTAGAAAAGGCAGCAGCGGCACGAGGACTGCGAGCCCTGCGACGAGGAGGCGGTCGCGCCAGTTACCGCGCCACAGGGCGATCACCAGGAGGCCGATCACGATGGTGTACCAGGATCGGTAGACGAAACCCGGCAGTTCGGTATCGAGCCATCCGAGGATCCCCACGCACTCGCGCAGCCATCCCTGGATGAAGCTGGCGACGAGGCGCACCGTGGCGAACGTGGAGGATCCTCGCGGCACCGCGTACCCCACCGGAAGGATGTTGAGCGTGCCCTGGGTGAAGATCCACAGGGCGGCGAGGACGCCGGCCCCGGCCACCGCGACGCCCGCTCGTTGGATGTCGTGACGACGTCGTACGAGGTCGTAGCTGGCGCGCGGTCCGACGAGAACGATGAGCGTCACCGCGGCTAGGGCGAGCCACAGTGGCGAGAGACCCCGGATGAGCACCAGCACGCCGGCCACCACCGCGAGCAGCGTGATCAGCGCCCGGGGGGGATCCTCGCGATGTTCGAACCCCCAGATCGTCACCAGGGTCCAGAGGCAGACCGCGGTGGTGATCTCGAATCCACTGGGATTGACCGACGAGGCCAGGAAGGTCACCTGAGGCGTCAAGACCACCAGAAGGGCCGCGTAGAGGGTCCGGCGCCGA